>Ga0310810_10006429_pt1 | contig 13281 bp, 12 predicted proteins | sample NCmetagenome_FD_207641 | JGI IMG/M metagenome (GOLD analysis project Ga0310810, IMG submission 207641) | Soil microbial communities from experimental microcosm in Duke University, North Carolina, United States - NC | ecosystem: Engineered > Artificial ecosystem > Soil microcosm > Unclassified ... | reverse complement strand
ACGTCCAGCCAAACGCGCGGCGCGACCTGGTCAGCATCACCAGAAACTGCACGGCGATGAACGTCACTCCAATCAACTGCAGGACGTCGGCGACGAGAAACGATTGCCAGCGTTCAGGCGTTGCGTAGGTGAGATCGACGAATCGCCCGACCGGGAAGTGCAATGCGTAGCCGAGCACAACGAAGAGCGCGAAGCGGCGCACCCGCCGAATGACCGCGGGTGAGATCCGACCGTGTGAGGCCCAGTGGCGGCCGGTCGCGATGCTGAAGGCGAAGCCGGAGAGCAGCAGGAACAGCGTGGAGGTCAGGCCGCGCTGGAAGACCCAGATGTCGAACCAGGTGCCGGTTTGATAGCGGGGATCGAGCAGAGCGCTGACCGTGTGGCCGTAGAGCATGAACACGGCGGCCAGCGCCCGGGCCAGGTCGATGAAGATGACGCGACGAGAATGAACCCCGCCCGACTGCGATTCCGAGGAAACGTCGGGCACACTCACGCGCTACTTCATCGGCGAGTAGTCGGTCGCGTCGAGAAACACCGATTCGACCTTCGCGACGATCTTGCCGTTGACCTGCGACTCCTGCGCCACCTTCTGCCACTCTGGATCTTTCTGGAAGGCAGCCCAGTTCTCTTTCGCCGCCTCGCGGCTGGGATGCGAAATCAGATAGATCAGCGTGTTTTCTTTGAGCGGCGAGTCCTCGGGCCTGAAGTAGGCGACGCTCGTCATGTTGTGTTTCTTGAAGATGCGCATCGTGTGATTCTTGAAGCGCGCGTGCAGCTCTTCGAGCTTGCCGTCGGGTGCCGTGTAGGTCCGCAACTCATACACCTTCGCGGTCTGCGCATTGGCGACGGGCTCGTGGAACACGCCGCGTGCGAAGAACCCGAGGACGAACGCGGCGCCGATCGCCGCCACGGCAGGCATCTTCTTCATCTCAATCCTCCCGGCACGTCCGAAGGACGTGCCCTACGTGTGTAGTGTCCGGCTTTAGCCAAACCTCGATGTAGTGTCCGCCTCGAGGCGGACTAGATCCCTGGAGGCAATTTCACTTCCGCATCGCGCCCGACCACCGTCGTCCACTCGCGGACCTTCCAGCCCTTCACGAGACCGTTCTGCACGTAGGGATCCGCCTTCGCGAAGGCCTCAGCCGCGGCCGGCGAGTCGCCGCGAAACAGCAGCATGACACCCTCTGGCGGATTCAACGCACCGCCCAACACCAGCTCGCCGCGCTCGACCGCCTCGCGTGCCAGCTTGATATGCGCGGCACGAAGCGGCGCACGGCGTTCCACGTAGTCGTTCACCACGTCGTACATCAGCAGGTAGTGCATTTGTCTATGAGCACAAGGTCAAAGGGCAAAGGGCAAAAGGCAAAGGTCAGGTCTCAGGTCCCAAGGTGTGGGGTCAAACCCGACCTTGGGAGTTTACTTCGAAGCGCCCTTTGACCTTTGCCTTTTCCCCTTTGACCTGACTATCCGACCACCGCAAACGACAGTCCGATGAGAATGAACTTGATGGTGTGATACCCGCCATTGATCAGCGTCAATGCGAAAGGACGACGCTCGAAGAGATCGTTGGTCCAGAGCGAGAACGCGACCCAGAAGACGCCTGCTGCGGCTCCGGCGCCGACGCCGAGTGCGATGCTCGGTTTGGGACCGAGGAACATCCCGAACACATACGAGGCGAGAAACGCGAGCACAAACGTGATGCCGTAGGTCTTTGCCGGGTTGAACCCCTCGCGCAGCGTGGCTTCACTCACGCCGATCAACCGCATCCAGGTCTTCGCGAACAGTGGGCCGTACCAGAGCCCTCCGAGCACAAAGCTGAGCACCGTGGCGAGCAGAGTCGCCAGGAGCGAAACCGGCGGCATTGTCGTCCTCCTTGTTTTGTGTAATGAAGAGCGGCCAGTGATAGTAATAGCGATAGGGAGCTTATGAGACAGCGTTTCTTGTGTCTTGCACTCGTCCTTGTAGCCGCGACCGGCTGTCTTGTAGCCGCGACCGCGTGCTCGCGCACTGACGAACCCACAGCCGCGGCGCCTGCCCCACCGGCAGGCACAACCGCCCCCTCGGGCGAGCGGAAATACCTGCTCGAGCGCGTGGACGATGCAGCGGTCGTGCAGATCTATGCGGATCAATTCGCGGCGCTGCCGTTGAAAGACAAGACGCTCGCGTATCACCTCGCGCAGGCGGCGCTTGCCGGGCGCGACATCTTCTACGACCAGAAGCATCGCAACGCCCTCGAGATGCGCGGCGTCCTCGAGGCGATTCTGACCCACAGCAAAGGCGTCGAGACGCAGACGCTCAGCGAGATCGAGCGCTACACAAAGCTGTTCTGGATCAACACCGGTCCTTACAACAACCTGACATCACGCAAGTTCGTCCTGAAGATCACGCCCCAGGCCCTGGCCACGGCCGCGCAGATCGCGGAGAAGGACGGCGCGAAATTCCCAACGCAGTCAGGTGAGTCGGTGGATGCGCTGCTCAAGCGGCTCGAGCCGATGTTCTTCGATGCGAACGTGGACCCCATCGTCACCAACAAGAATCCAGGTCCGGGCAAAGACATCCTGACCTCCAGCGCCAACAACCTGTATGTCGGCGTGAGCATGGCCGACCTCAAAGGCTTCACCGAGAAGAACGGTCTCAACTCGCGACTCGTGAAGAGCAACGGCCGTCTCGTCGAGGAGGTCTACAAGATCGACGGCCGCTATGGAAAACAGATCGCCGAGATCGTGAAGCATCTCGAAGCCGCGATCCCGTTTGCGAGTGAGCCCACCGCAGCCGCGCTCAAGGCTCTCATTCAGTGGTATCGCACTGGCGACGATGGCGACCGCGCGAAGTACGACATCGCGTGGGTGAAGGACAAAGACGCGCCGGTGGACACCATCAACGGGTTCATCGAGGTCTACATGGACCCGCGCGGCGTGAAAGGCTCGTGGGAGAGCGTCGTCTTCCACGTCAACAAAGAGAAGACCGATCGCATCAAGAAGTTCGCCGCCAACGCGCAGTGGTTCGAGGACCATATGCCGTATGACGCCAAGTACCGCAAGCCCACGGTCACTGGCATCGTCGCTAACGCGATCGATGTCGTGATCGAGACGGGCGACTCGGGTCCTGTCACACCGATCGGCATCAACTTGCCGAACGATCAGAGTATTCGCGAGCAGTACGGCAGCAAGTCGGTGTCGCTGGCCAACGTGAATGAGGCCTACGACAAGTCGCAGCCCGAGTCGATGCGCAGCGAGTTCGCGTGGTCGCCAGACGAGACGGCGCGCGCGACGAAGTTTGGATCGATGGGCGGCGAGCTGACGACCGACATGCACGAAGTGATCGGCCACGCGTCAGGACGTCAGGCTGCTGGCTTCAAGGGCACGCCGCAGGGAGCGATCAAGGAACACTTCTCGGCGCTCGAAGAAGCCCGCGCCGATCTCGTCGGCCTCTACTTCCTGCCTGACCCCAAACTGGTCGAAATCGGCATCTTCTCCGCCGCCGATCAGGATGCGGTCGTCCGCGCCGAGTACGAGTCCTACACCCGCAATGCCTTGATGCAATTGCGGCGGATCCGCGAGGGTACGCAGATCGAAGAAGACCACATGCGGAACCGGCAGATGATCGTCCGCTGGCTGATGGCCAACACCAAGGCGATCGAGTCGCGCACACGCGACGGCAAGAGCTATCTGGTGATGGTCGATCCGAAAGCGTTCCGTGAGGGCACCGGCCGGCTGCTCGCCGAGGTGCAGCGCATCAAGTCCGAAGGCGACTACGCCGCGGCAAAGAACCTCTTTGAAACCTACGGCATCCACTTCGATTCCAAGCTGCGCGATGAGATCGTCAAGCGAGTGGAAGATTTGAAGCTTCCGTCCTACACCGGGTTCGTGATGCCGAAGCTGACGGCAGTCACTGATGCGTCGGGCAAGATCACCGACGTGACGGTGTCGTATCCGCAGGATCTGACGAAGCAGATGCTCGAGTACTCAGGAAGTGCAAAGTGAAAAGGGCAAAGTGCAAAGTACTTGCAAACTTACTTTGCACTTTGCACTTTGCACTTTGCACTTGTCACGGCCTTTCCGTCGGGCTCTTCGCCCCAGGCCCTGGCAACGGCGGCCACTCACCGCCGCTCTTCTCGCGCTCGATCAAATCCTCAATCGACGCGTATCGATAGACGACCAGCGCCTGGTTTTGAAACAGCCCACCCGTGTCTGCCGTCGGACCGTAGGTCGAATACAGCGCCTGGCCCCACAGACGTAGGTACACCGTGAGCTGACCGCGATGATGCGCCGAGTGCGTGAATCGTCGCGTCAGCACCCACGCACGCGAACGGCGGACATCGAAGAACTGCGTCTCCTCCTCGAACCACGCGTCAGGCTTCAATTCGAGCTGCGCGAGGCGCTCGGCTGACACTGCGGCGTAGTGCTCGAGAAAGGCGTCCTTGCGCTCCTCAGATGGCAACGCCGGGCGCGAGACCGCAATCCCGAGCATCGTGCGCATCCACATGTCCTCGCTGACGCACTGATGCACCATGTGCTCGTGCGGCGTGCGCGCACGCGGCTCCGGACGGAACGACATGCGCGCGTCGGGCACCTGCGACCAGACACTCAGCGTTTTCAATCGCTCGGTGCGAAACGTGTCGATCAGGAAGTCGTAGCGTGACATAGCGCGGAATACACCTCGTGGCCGAATGCGACGAGCATCACTTCTGTCGGTGTCGCGGCGCTGGCCAGGAAGCCTCTAATCTCACGGACGGCGATCATCGCGGCAAGGTCGAGCGGATACCCGTAGATCCCGCAGCTGATGGCAGGAAACGCGACCGACCGCAGTCCGTGATCGCGCGCGAGGATCAGAGACGAACGGTAGCAACTGGCCAACAACTCTGGCTCATGAAACGCTCCGCCGTTCCATACCGGCCCGACCGCGTGGATCACGTAACGCGCCTTCAAGCGAAATCCGGGCGTGATGCGCGCCTCGCCCGTCGGACATCGCACACCTGGCCTGACTTCAGGCAGCGCACGACATGCGGCGAGCAGATCCGGACCTGCAGCACGATGAATCGCGCCGTCCACTCCACCGCCACCGAGCAGACCGGTGTTGGCCGCGTTCACGATCGCATCGACTTCAAGCTTCGTGATGTCACCGCGCACGACGTCCAGCTTCGAACTCGCCATTTCACACTTTTGGCCTTTCCCTTTTGCCCTTTGACCTGACTGCTTACAGATATTTCAGCCACCAGGCAGGGTTCCGTTCTTTCACGCGTGAGAACCAGAGACTGAGCGGGATCAGCACCGCGAGGACGATGGCCCAGCACAGATAGACGATGGGCAGATCGAAGCCGGCGTTCGGCGGCACCGCAGCGAAGACCGCCGGAGGACTCATAAAGTACCAGCCGATCTCCTTGCCGGCCGCGACACTCACGGCGACGGCGAGTCCATGTGCGAGCGGCCACTGCCACAGATAGAAGAACAGCGGCACCCGTCCGACGCGCGTGACGATCTGCTCGGCACGCGATGGGGTGCGACGAGATTCAAACCACGCCAGGGCCAGCATCGCCGGACCGATCGTCATCAGCAGATATAGCAGCGACACGGGATACTTCGTCGTGTTGACGAAGGAGAGCACGGAGAACAGGACGCTGCCCTGCGGCGACCACGGACGCGGGTCGCCATACAGGTTGCTCGCGCGAATCACGACAAAGGCCGCAACGAGACCGAAACCGATGCGCAGCAACAGGGCGCGCCGGCGCTCCGGATCGAGCGTGTAGATCGCGCCGAACGCATAGCCCACCGCGATCACGCCCAGCCACGGCACGAGGGGATAGATGACCAGGACGACTGGACTGCCGTCACCCAGGATGGGAAACACCTCGGTCGGCTGGTGCAGCAGCATCCATAGCTTCGCGGAGGCCGACGGTACTGGTGAGCCGGGACCTTGCCACGACGCGACACGAATGCCGTCGAAGGCATTGTGCGCAACGATCATCGCCAGGCCGAACCCCGCCACAACGCGCAGCGGCAGATGGATCAGCGCGGCGAGCACGATCATCGACACGCCGAGCGTCCAGATCACCTGCAGCGTTGCCAGGTAGCTGTAGTCGACATTGAACCACGTCGTGACACGGATCACCGTCGCCTCGAGCACGATCAGCCACAGGCCGCGCGTGACGAGAAAGCGCGACAGATCGCGCAGGGACATGCCCCGGCTGTGCTGCAAATACGCACCGACGCCAGCCAGGAACACGAAGATCGGCGCGCAGTAGTGCGTGACCCATCGCGTCATGAACAGCATCGCCGTCGTCGTCGCGAGGTTCGTCGGATCGCCGGCCAGGCCGTTGACGTTCACGTAGTCGCGGGTGTGATCGAGGACCATCACGATCATGACCAGCCCGCGCAGCAGGTCGATCGACGTGAGACGACTACGAACGGCAGGAGCGGCAGTGGTCGTGATCATCACAGGTTGTCGATCGGCAACGGTTCGATCGCATCAGCCGGCCTGAAGCCAAACACGGCACCGTAAAAGTACAACTCCGCTTCGAGGCTGCGGATGATCGTCGCGGCCTTGCGAAAGCCGTGTTGCTCACCCTCGAACGCCAGGTACGCAACCGGCAGCCCCTTCTTCCGTACCGCGTCGGCCATCATCTCCGATTGATTCGGCGGAACGACCTTGTCCTCGAGCCCCTGCAAGAGAATCAGCGCACACGATAGCCGATCGACGAAGTGAATAGGTGAACGCGCGCGGTAGAGATCGCGAGCCTCCGGGTAGGGACCGACCAGCGTGTCTGAATAACGAGCCTCGAACTTGTGTGTGTCGTGCTGGAGCACCTCGAGATCGCTGATGCCGTAGTAACTCGCAGCCGCCTTGAACACATCAGGATGAAAGACCAGTGCCGCGAGCGCGGTGTAGCCGCCGGCACTGCCGCCGCGGATGATGAGCCGATTCGGGTCGGCCTTGCGCTGCGCGACGAGGTAGCGCGCCGCGTTCACCACGTCCTCGACGTCCACGATGCCCCACTGCCCGTTGAGGCGCTCGCGGTACGGACGACCGTATCCCGAACTGCCCCCGTAGTTCACATCCGCCACCGCGAAGCCACGCGTCGTCCAGTACTGAATCGCGACCTCGAATCTCGCCGTTGTCGCTGCCGTTGGCCCGCCGTGGCCGATGACGATGAGCGGCGGCTGTTCGCCGGGTGTGCCGGTGTATTCCGGATGTCGAGGTGGATAGATGAACGCGTGTGCCGTCAGCCCGCGGCTCGTTGGAAACTCGATCGCGTCGGGGTCCGAAATGTAGGCGGGATCGATATCGACAGGGGCCGCTATCTTCAGAGGCTCGGCTTCTCCGGTCTCGAGATCGATCTGCATCACGGCGTCCGACGTCCTCGCGGATCCGGCGACGACGATCGCGTGAGTGTCGGTGGCCGTCAACCACTCGCGTGGCTCGAGGCCAGGAGCGAGACTCGTCATCACTCCGCTCGCGACATTGACGACACCCATGTGCCATCGACCACTCTTCGTGTACGAGACCACAATGCGTGAACGTCCGGCGAACGCCCAGGTTGCCGTTTCAAAAATCCACTGAGGGCGCCCGAATTCCGCGTCACGCGGCGGATTGGTCATCACCGCGTGCGACAACGAGCCGTCCCACCGATAGAGCTTCCACCAACCGTCGCGATCGCTGACGAAGTACAACGTGCCGTCGGGCGACCAGCCCGGCTGATAGATCGACTCCGATGGACCACCCGCGACGTGTGTTGCACCACCGAGCGCACCGCCCGCATCGATTTCAGCAACCCACAATTCGGTGCCGTCCCACGGCATGTGCGGATGCCGCCATGACAGCCACGCCAGTCGCGTGCCGTCCGGACTGATGCGCGGCGTCGAGTAGAAGTCGAAGCCCGAGGCAATGACGTCGCCGGCACTCTCGCCACCTGTCAGCGGAATGCTGACCAGCGTCGTCTCAGGCTCTCTCTTGTAGTGTCCGGCCTGAGCCGGACCGTGATCTTCTCGGACAGCGATCAAGCGATTGCGCGTCGAGTCGTAGTTGAAATCCGCGTAGAAACAGTCGTTCGCCGGAGTGACAGCGTAGGCCGGGTCTTGCTCTTTAGACCCGGCGGACAACCCACCGCGATAAACGCGTTGATCGGAGAAATTCGAGAAATAGATCTGCCCGCCCGCGACGATATAGGCGCCGCCGCCGTACTCGTGCACACGCGTGCGAACGTTGAATCCTTGGGGCGTCAGTTCCTCGTGCCGCCCATCCACGCGGCGACGCTCCAGCACACTGCGTCCGCCTTCATTCGGTCGCCGTTCGAGCCAATAGACATCGTCGCCATCGACGGCCACGCTGCCGAGCCGGACTCCCTGGGTGGCAACGGCTTCCGCCGAGATCGGCGACGGCCACGTTCCATACGGTTTATTCACGGCGACAACTGTACAATCTCGCGCACGTGAAACCGCGCACGCTCAAGCGTGTGCTTTACGTGGTCACAACCCAGAGGACGGCCATGAAGCGCTGGATGTGGATTCCACCGGTCCTGCTCGCCGCGTCGCTCGTTGCCGCTCAGGACCGATCGCCTGCTCCGTCGAAGCCCCGCGAAGGCGGATCGCGCGCGGTGGAGTGGCCGTACTACGGTGGCGATCCCGGTGGCACCCGTCATTCGACGTTGACCGACATCAATGCCGGCAACGTGAAGCAGCTGCAACCGGCGTGGCAGTGGAAGCACTGGGAGACGCCGCTGAAGGAATACGACACGGTCCCGGGACAATTTGAAGCGACGCCGCTGATGATCGACGGCACGCTGTACGTGACGACGCCGTACAACAGCGTCGCCGCGCTCGATGCGGAGACCGGCAAAGAGCGATGGCGGTTCGATGGCGCGGCGTACGAGCTCGGTCAGGTGCTCTCGGGCAGCGGCTGGAAACTGCGTGGCACGGCCGTCTGGCGCGACGGCAATCAGATGCGCGTCTTCCTCAACAGCCGTCATCGTCTATTTGCGCTCGACGCGCGCACCGGAAAGCCGGTCGCATCGTTCGGCAACAACGGCCAGGTCTCGCTCACTGATGGCCTGGCGAGAATGTCCGACGTCCGCCACGCGACGCAAAGCTCACCGCCCGTCATCTACGGAGACCTTGTCATCGTCGGCAGCCAGGTGCCTGACCGCGTGCAACTGCCCGATCCGATGGGCTACGTGCAGGCATTCAATGCGCGCACAGGTAAGCGTGTGTGGACGTTTGCGACGATTCCGATGTCGCCGAAGGATCCTGGTGCCGAGACGTGGGAGAACGAGTCGTGGCGGAAGAACGGTCACGCCAACGTGTGGGCACCGATGGCGCTCGACGAGAAGCGTGGGCTGCTTTATCTCCCAACGTCCACACCGACGAGTGATTACTACGGCGGCCAGCGTCCTGGCGCCAACCTCTTTGCCGAATCGCTGGTGTGTCTCGATGCCGCGACCGGCAAGATCAAGTGGCATTTCCAGACGGTGCATCACGGGCTGTGGGACTGGGACATTCCAACGCAGCCGAATCTCGTGACCATCACCGTCAATGGCAAGCCGATCGATGCCGTTGCGCAGGTCACGAAGCGCGGCGACACGTTCGTCTTCGATCGCGTCACCGGCACGCCCGTGTGGCCGATCGTCGAGCGCGCGGTTCCTACTGACAGCGATGTGCCGGGCGAGAAACCGTATCCAACGCAGCCCTTCCCCACCAAGCCCGCACCGTTTGTCGATCAAGGCGTCTCTCTGGACGATGCGAACAACCTGACGCCGGAGACCCGCAAGCTCGCGCAGGAGCAGATGCAGAGATTCCGCATCGGTCCGATGTTCACGCCACCATCGCTGAAAGGAACGCTCCAGCGACCGAGCCAGGGTGGCGGTGCGAACTGGGGCGGCGCCGCGTTCGATCCGGACACGGGCTATTTGATCGTCCGCGCGAACAACGTCATCGGCGTGAACCGCGTCGCGAAGAATGACGGCTCCAACCCGCTCGTCGGCGTGGACTACTCGAATGTGTTCGCCGGAGGTGGCGAGAACGCCACGTTGCCCGGCGGCCTGCCGCTCATCTCGCCGCCGTACGCGATCCTCGCCGCCATCGATCTCAACAAGGGCGAGATTGCGTGGAAGGTTCCGCTCGGCGAAGGCAGCGCCGCCATTCGCAATCACCCCTTGCTGAAAGGCGTCACGCTGCCGGATCGACTCGGGTCCACGGCAAGCATGGGCGGCGCGATGGTGACCAAGAGTGGACTGATCTTCGTCGGCGGCGGCGACGGCTACATCTACGCGTTCGAGACCAAGACCGGCAAGGAAGTCTGGCGCGAGAAGATCCCCTACAACGGATCGGCGAATCCGATGACGTATCGGACCGCGTCGGGCAAGCAATTCGTCGTGATGGCCACTGGCACCGGCGCCGACAATGCGCTCGTGGCATTCTCGGTTAACAACAAATGAAAACGCCGGCGGGTCTGAAGACCCGCCTCTACGTGCTCATTCGCGTGGCTTCGCGCCGCGCGTCGCAGCGGTAAGCAAGACGATCAACGCTTTACTGCCACCCCGCATGCGCGATGTGCCGACGACGACGGTCTCGCCGAGCGACATCGTGAACGTCGTGTCGATCAGCGTGCTCCCCGGCGACCGCATTTCGCTCTGACGCATGTCGATCGCGGCTTCGGCATCTACGAGCCTCTGTCGAAGGGCGCTCACGGTGCCTGGGTCTGCACCCGGCTGTCTGAGTTGATTCTCGAGCGCCGATCGAGCGGCGATCATCTGCTGAATTTCCGTCCTCAGCGCCGCATCGCGATTCTTGTTGCCGCTCCCTGGCTCACTCATCGCAAAGCGAACCTGCAACGACGAGGGCGGCAAGGCGAGACGATCCAGGACAACCTCGTACTCCTGCTCGTCCGTCCCACGCAATCGGCCGGTGATCGCTTGACGGGTCGTTGACGATGCGAGGAGCCACGCCGTATCGAGGACGCGATAGCTGCGATACGGCAGGAAGTCTTTCAGGTCGGAGAGCGCTGCACGCGCTGCCGGCGGAATGTTGTCGGTCGTTGCGCCTTCCTGGACATCGCCCAGCACGAGGACGATGCCGAATCCCTGGAGTCCGCCTGGCGCGGCCGCCTGCGCCCATGCGGGCGTCGTCACGAGCAACAGAGCGAGAGCCACCATCACACGACACACGAACGCAGCCATCACGTCTCCTTACGGATTGAACTCGTCGTTGAAGATCCAGATCACGCGCGTGCCGCGCGGCGCGATCAATTGCATCTGTCTTGGCGCTGCGATCTCCAATCGATCGGCAGACGTCGCACTCTGAGGCGTGCCGGGGATGTTGCTCGGGTGCTCCATCCAGCGGCTCATGCCGATCGCAATCGTGATCCCGACAACGACGGTCGCCGCTGCCCAGGATCCGCGCGCCCAGTCTGTCAGCGGCGAGTCGTGTGATTCGGCGGCCGCGACGATCGCGCGGCGCATCCGCTGCCGATCGGTGTCCGAGAGGGCCGTTTCGTCAGCGACTGGATCGCCTTCTATCAACCAGTCGCGCAGTTCCTTCATGACGTTCTCCCTTCGCCGAGTTCACGGTGCCCTTCGGCGCCCCGTATCGCTGCGGCGAGCTGTCGTCGTCCTTTCGAGAGGTGCCAGCGCACCGTGACCGCGGTCACACCGAGCGTGCGAGCAATGACATCGACTGGCACGCCTTCGAGCTCGTGCATCACCAGCACGGCACGGCGCCGCGGATCGAGAGTGGCCAGCGCGCGCCAGACGACCGAACGCGCCACCAGCGCTGCCTCTGGATTCGATTCGACCTCGCGCGGCGGAGACGATCGATCCAACCGCTCGCGATTCGCCGTTTGCCGCCAGCGATCGCGACAGAGATTGACCAGCACGCGCACCAACCACGCTTCTTCGGCCGGCGGACCGGCAGGCACTGATGCAGGCGCTCGTGCCGCACGCAGAAATGTGTCCTGCACCAGATCGCGCGCCTCGTCGGCGCTACCGGACATGCGCCGAGCAAGCCGGTAGAGACGCTGATGATGGGCGTCGAAGAGCGTGCCCAGTCGATCGGCCGCGGCTGCCGCTTCGTCGTGGGCCGTCGCCACCGTCGCCGCGCCCTCGCCGGTCATCATTGGTGTAAACGAGTGAGCGGGTGGCATTGTTGGTGCTCGAGCTAACGGAGACTGCGGAGGGAGCGGATTAACACGGAGGAACGGAGAAACGGAGAACTACTGCAAGTTCTCAGCGATCGCCCGCGCTTCGGCAATTACCTCCGGACGCGCATCGTCAGGCCACGTCATCGGCTTTCCCAGGCGGGAGTAGTCCGTGCCATTCTTCGGCAGAATCATCGGTTCGGCTTAGAAACAGCGAGAGCGCCCGCGCGTCTCGTGTGTTCTGCGTGAGCAGGTGTCACCGGCAAATTCGCCCGACTGGAGTCGTTCAAGCGACCGCGCCAGCTCGCTGGGGGATCGTTGTTTCATGGAAATGATGATCTCCGTTCCTCCGTTGCTCCGTGTCGATCCGTTACCTCCGTCACCCCCGTTCCCTCATGAAATCGAGCTCGGGCAACAGGTACCCGCGGAACAACGGATAGTTCTCAATCATCGGGAAGTGCCCGATGCCCTTCATGATCACCAGCCGCGATCCCGGAATGATTGATGCCACCTGCCGGGTCATGTCGGGTGTGGCCGAGTAATCGAACTCACCGGTGAGCAGTGACACCTTGCAGAGGCTGGTGTCGATCGTCTTGATTGCCTCGCGACCGTCCCAGTCGATGCTGTAGAAGTGCACATCTCCGGCGTACACGCCTGGGCCGGCCTGGCTGTAGTACCACCAGTTCTCTCTCGCGCTCGACTCGGGACTCTGCGGCGCGCACAGCCCGTAGGTGTAGCTCGCCGCGAGCTCGCCGCCGTGAATCGCCGGATGATGAAGGAACTCGTTGTAGCGCCCGGGCGCGAATGCGGAGCTCTCGAGTCCGACGATCCCGCGCAGCTCACGCTGAAAATCAACCGCCAGCTTGAGGACGATCGCACCGCCCATCGAGCAACCGACCACGACTGGACGATCGAGTTCGAGCGCGTGCCAGACCGCGCGAATGAACGCGATGTAGCTCTTCGTCGTCAGCCGGTACTTTTCGAGCCACCAGCGATCGGGTGGATTCGACCGGCCGTGATACGGCAGGTCGAACGCGATCACGCGAAAGCGATCGGTGACCGCCGTGTCGGTCATGAGGTGTCGGTACTGACGGCTGTCGGCGCCGGCGGTGTGGAGACACAGCAGCGGAATGCCCTGACCTGCTTCCTCGAAGTAGA
>Ga0310810_10006428_pt1 | contig 13282 bp, 13 predicted proteins | sample NCmetagenome_FD_207641 | JGI IMG/M metagenome (GOLD analysis project Ga0310810, IMG submission 207641) | Soil microbial communities from experimental microcosm in Duke University, North Carolina, United States - NC | ecosystem: Engineered > Artificial ecosystem > Soil microcosm > Unclassified ... | reverse complement strand
AGGCGAATGCCGCGGCGCCACTCCGCGTCGCGGCTACCGGCGATGGCTTCGGCGCGTCCGACCACTCATCGTTCTACGCGAAGAATCTCCCTGTCCTGCACTTCTTCACGAATGTGCACGAGGACTACCACAAGGCGACGGACGACGTCGACAAGATCAACGCCCTGGGCATCGCGCGTGTCGTTGCGCTCGCGGAGCGCGTCACGCGTGCGATTGCGGACCGTCCGCAGCCGCTCACGTTCGTGCGCGCGGTGGCCGCCGCGCCCTCGATGTCGACGCGGGAGAACACGAGTGCCTATTTGGGTTCGATTCCGGACATGGGGGCGACGGAGGTCAAAGGCGTTAGGCTCACCGGCGTTCGTGCGGACAGCCCGGCGGACAAGGCTGGTCTCAAAACGGGTGATGTCATCGTGGAGTTCGCCGGCAAGCCGGTGAATGACCTCTACGCGTACACCGATGCGCTGTACGCGCAGAGCCCGGGAGATACCGTCGACGTGGTCGTGCTGCGCGGCGCCGAGCGCATGACGGTGAAGGTGACGTTAGGCCGAAGGAACTGACCCCAATCGAGACCCATGAGAACCCTACTCGCGCTGGCGCTTCCGAGTCTGCTCGCCGCCCAGGCTCCCACGAATCCGACCAAGGGCTCGGGCACCGTCGCGTTGAAGGCCGCGCGGGTGATCGACGGAACCGGAGCGGCGCCGATCCGGAACGGCGTTGTCGTCGTCACGGATGATCGCATCGTGAGCGTCGGCGCCGCTGGGTCGGTTGCGATTCCGGCCGGCGCGCGCACTGTCGATCTCGGCAACGCAACCTTGCTTCCCGGCTTCATCGACGCGCACACGCACGTCATTGGCCGCGCGCTCGGCGATCCCGACGCGAACGACCAGGGCGTCCGGGACGTCGATTCCTTTGGCGCGATCCTCGGCGTCGTTAACGTCCGCAACACGCTGCTCGCCGGCTTCACGTCCATTCGGAACCTTGGCGCAGCCAACTTCGACGACATCGCGATGCGCAAGGCGATCAACGAAGGCTGGGTGATCGGCCCGCGCATGCAGACGGCCGCTCACGCGATCGGCATTACGGGCGGTCATTGCGATGAGAACGGCTACAAACCCGGCCTCATGGATGGCGACTTCAAGACCGGCATCGCCGATGGACCGGAGCAGATTCGCGCCGCGGTTCGCTACCAGGCGAAGTACGGCGCCGACGTGATCAAGACCTGCGCGACCGGCGGCGTCCTGTCCGAAGGTGATGCCGTCGGCGTGCCGCAGTACACGTACGACGAGCTCAAGGCGTTGGTCGACGAGGCGACGAAGCTCGAACGAAAGGTCGCGGCGCACGCACACGGTACCGAGGGCATCAAGATCGCCGTGCGCGCCGGGGTGTCGTCGATCGAGCACGGCTCGTTCCTCGACGTCGAAGGCGCGAAGATGATGGCGCAGCGGGGCACGTTCCTCGTCCCGACGCTCAGCGCCGGCGAAGCGGCCGAGAATGCCGCGAAAACGGGCGTGCTCAAGGGACTGCGCGCGGAGAAGGCCCTCGCGGCGGCGCAGGCGATGCGCAAATCCATCAAGTACGCCATCGAGAACAAAGTCCCGATCGCGTTAGGCACCGACGCCGGCGTCTCGCATCACGGCGCCAACGGCCACGAGTTCACCCTGATGGTACAGTGGGGCGGGATGACGCCGATGCAGTCGATCGTCGCGGGCACGAGCAACGCGGCAACGCTGCTGGGATGGGACAAGAACCTCGGCACGCTCACGACCGGCAAGTGGGCGGATATTGTGGCCGTTCCCGGCGACCCCATCGCCGACATCACGGTGATGGAAAAGCCGGTGTTCGTGATGAAGAATGGCGTCGTCTACAAGTCGCCTAACGGCACCCCGGCAATGTGACGCTCCACTGCTGGACGTCAGCGCGCTACACGATCCCGCTCCCGACGAATCATCGCTTCCCGATCGCAAAATACGCGCTGCTTCGCGATGCGGTGGTCGCGAGCGGGCTCGTGCCGCCGGCGCGCATCCACGAGCCCGAGCGAGCGTCGATCGAGTCCCTGCGACTCGTTCACACCGAGCGTTACATCCAGGCAGTGCTCGCAGGAACGTTGAGCGATGCAGAACAGCGACGCATCGGACTCCCCTGGTCGGAATCGCTCGTGGAGCGGTCGTTCCGCGCCGTCGGCGGGACGTGTGAGGCGGCCAGCGCCGCGCTCGATCGTGGCATCGCGATGAACCTCGCCGGCGGCACGCACCACGCGTTTGCCGATCACGGCGAGGGATTCTGCGTGTTCAACGATGCCGCCGTTGCGATTCGCGTGCTGCAACGGGACGGTCGGATCGGCCGCGCGGTAGTGATCGACCTCGACGTGCACCAGGGCAACGGGACGCACGCCATCTTCGGCGGCGAGCCGTCCGTGTTCACGTTCAGCATGCACGGCGGACGAAACTACCCGTTTCACAAGGTGCCCGGATCACTCGACGTGGAGCTCGCGGACGGCACGGGTGACGATGACTACCTGACGACCCTCGCCGCGGCTCTGCCGGGTGTTCTCTCAGCCTCGGCCCCGGACCTCGCGATCTACCTTGCCGGCGCGGACTCGCACGAGGGTGATCGTTTGGGCCGGTTGTGCCTGACGTTCGACGGTCTCGCGCGTCGCGACGTGATGGTCCTCGACGCCTGCCGCGAGGTGGGAATTCCGGTGGTGATAACGATCGCCGGCGGCTATGGGCGGAATATTCAGGACAGCGTGCAGGTTCACCTCAACACCGTCCGAATCGCCAGCGAGTTGTCATCCTGAGGCGTCAGCCGAAGGATCCTCATCGACCCGACCGAGGGGACAGCCCTCTACCGGGAACCTGACGATCCCTCGCCTGACGGCTCGGGATGACAAATGCCTACTTGCTAATTTTGAAATCCGAGATGTGCACGTCGAGGTTGTGGCTCACGCGAATCCCCGCGATGCCGTCCGTGGACGCCAGCATGTTCCCCGCACCAACCGCCTTCGCGCGGTCCATGCTGTAAACCTCCTTGCCGTTGATCATGTACTGGATCTTCTGCGCGCCCACGACCACCTCGAGCTTGTCGGTGCTCTTGCCGCTCGCATCGGGCTTGGCGATCGCGTCACTTGGCGTCCAGTTGACGACCGTGTGGATCAGCGAGTCGGCGTCGCCAGCACGATGCTTGATGAGATACGTGCCGTTACCGCCTAACGTGAAGTACATGTAGTTCTGGTTCGGACCGGTGAGGTCCTTACCGGCGAAGATCAGCCCATACGCCTCGGCATGGCCGGGCGGCTTCGTGAGCGTGAACGTCGCGCTCACCTTGTAGTTGCCCGTCGCCACATCACCGGCCCGCCAGTAGATCGCGCGCTCCCCGGAGGTGGCGTGGAACCCGTTCCCCATTGCGACGAACTTCGGCGGAGTGCCGCTGCCGGCGCGCGGGTCGACGCGCATCTGCCATCCCGGTGCGAGCTCACCGCCGCCTGCAACCGCTTTTGCTGCGTCCTGCGCCGCCAACAGCGCCGGCGCGATCATCGCACCGATGGCCAACGTGATCACCGACTTTCGCATATGACCTCCAAGGAGTGCGGTCCAGACCTGGGCGAAACGATTTGACATTATCAGCCCGGCCACCTGCATGCCAACTTTCGCCGGACGCCTTCCCCACGACATGCCCCCAATTCCTCCCCCTCGCGAATCCGGCTTCACCACGTCTACACCAGTCCCCCTGTACTGGTGCACTTACGGTCCAACAGGCGGGCGCCGGTTCCTCGTTCTCCACGGAGGTCCTGGAGCCGATCACCAGTATCTCCTGCCCCAGATGCTCGCGCTGGCCGAAAATCACGAGCTGGTGTTCTATGACCAGCGCGGGGGCGGCAAGTCTCGGACGGATGACCCGACGCCAATAACCTGGCAGACCCACGTCGAGGACCTTGCGGCTGTCGCCAACGAGCTGGCGTTCGACCGTCCCGGGATCATCGGTTACTCGTGGGGCGGCCTCCTGGCGATGCTCTACTCGATCGCCGCGCGAGGCAGCATTGCCGATCCCCGGTTCCGAGTTCCTGGCCTTGCCGAGTCCCTAGTCCCCAGTCCCCAGTCCCTGATTCTTCTCGATCCAGCTCCCATCACTCGCAAGCACCGCCAGCAATTCGAGGCGGAGTTCTCGCGGCGCCAGCAAGGACCCGTCGTGCAGCAAATGCGCGCAGAGCTCGCGGCGTCCGGTCTGCGCGAGCGAGATCCCGACGCGTACCGCCAACGCAGCTTCGAGCTCAGTGTCGCCGGCTACTTCGCCGACCCCGCTCGCGCGCACGACCTCACGCCCTTTCGCGTCGTCGGCCGAGTCCAGCAAAGTGTTTGGAGCAGCCTCGGTGATTTCGACCTGACAACCCGGCTTACCCATGGCGCCGTGCCGTCCTTGATCGTCCATGGACGACAGGACCCGATCCCGCTCGAGTCGTCGGAAATTGCCGCTCGCGCACTCGGCGCCCGGCTCGTCGTTCTCGACGACTGCGGACATGTGCCCTATGTGGAGCAGCCGCAGTCTCTATTCGACGCCGTGCGCGATTTCCTGACCCAGATAACCCCCGTGCTGTGAGGGGATGCCTCATGACGACGCTCGAAAAGTTCGAAATGCCGCACATCGCGACCATCGACGTGGATGGGCGACGGTACAACGTGGCGCTGCGGATCGACCACGACGGCGTCGAGTTCGTGGGTCGTCTCTGGTTCTCCGACGAAGCGTGGGCGGAGGACGACGGCATCGTCGATCAGGGTGTGGTTCCGGGACGGAGCGCCGAGCTGGTGATCGGCCACGCGCAGTCGCTCGGTGAGCGCGAGCTCGTCCAGCGGTATCGCCGAGCCCTGGCGCAAAAACGGCGATTCCACGCGCTGCGCCAGTTGACCGTCGAGGTCCTCGAGAACATTCGCCACCTGAACGCGCTCGCGACGTCGATGCGGGCAGGCCTGGTGGAGCTCGACGAGGCCGCCACGGAGATCGATGTCACCGAGGACCGCCTGCACGAGCTGATCGATCGACTCCGCAACGTCGCGGGCGTGGAGAGATAGGGACTGGGGACTGGGGACTCGGCCGGGAGGCCATTAGCGCTGAGGAGGCCTCCTCGAGTAGAGAGGCTTGGGTAGCCGAGTCCCCAGTCCCGAATCCCCAGTCCCGAGTCCTCAATCCCGAGTCCGCAGTCCCGATGTCCGTTAGGTTTCGAGCATGGACTCTCGTACCGCGGCTCATGTGCTGTCCGAGATCGCGGCGCTGCTCGAGCTTCGCGCGGAAAACCGGTTCAAGTCGCGCGCGTACCGCGGCGCCGCGAAGGCGGTCCTCGCCCTGGACGCCGACGACCTTGCGCCCCTGCTGCGCTCCGGTGAGCTCGCCAAGGTTCGAGGCATTGGCCGCGCGACCCTGGCCGTGCTCACCGACCTCGTGGAGAGCGGCGAGTCGCGGTACCTCGACCAGCTTCGGCTGGACCTGCCCGACGGGATCCTCGATCTCATGCGAGTGCCCGGACTCGGCCCCGAGAAGATCGAGCGACTGCACGAAGCGTTAGGCATCGCGTCCCTCGATGACCTCGAGGCCGCCGCCCGCGATGGCCGCCTCGCTACCGTGAAAGGCTTCGGCCCGAAAACGGCGGAGAAGATGCCCGAGGCGATCGCGATCGCGCGGAAGAGCGGCACCCTCGCCCTCTTCCATCGCGCATACGCCGAAGCCGCCCGCCTGGTCTCCGCCGTTAGGCGCCACCCGGACGTGATGCAGGCGGAAATCGCGGGATCCGTGCGTCGGCGCAGCGAGGTCGTGCGAAACATCGACATCGTTGCGGCCGTCACGAGGGACCCCGCCGAGATTGCCGCATCGTTCGCACGGATCGCCGGCGTCGTCGACGCATCCATCGCGGACGGATCGGCCGCCATTCGTTTCGTGGACGGCACCCTGCTCGACCTGCACTGCGTCGCGCCGGCGAAGTTCGCGGTGGCCCTCTGGCGTGCGACCGGAAGCGAGGGGCACATCCGGCAGATGTCGGACTCCCTCGCGGCGCGCGGCCTGCTCGTCGATGACGATGGCGTTCGCGATGCGCGCGGCGAACGCGTCCCGCTCGCCGACGAAAACGCACTCTACGCACTGCTCGGCATCCCGGTCGTACCGCCGGAGATGCGCGAAGGCGACGGCGAGCTTGCCGCTGCCGTCCGAGGACTGCCCACGCTCGTGACAGCTGCCGATGTCCGCGGCATTCTCCACTGCCACTCGACCTATTCCGACGGCGTCGCGACCATCGCCGACCTCGCGCAGGCGGCGATCTCCCGGGGCTGGTCGTACGTCGGCATCAGCGATCACTCGCAGTCGGCGTTCTACGCCGGTGGCATGAGCCGAGATGCCGTCGCCCGGCAGCACGACGAGATCGACGAGCTGAACGCGACACTCGGCGATTTCAGAATCCTGAAGGGCATCGAAGCCGATATCCGCGTCAACGGTGAGCTCGATTACGACGAGCGGACGCTCGACGGCTTCGACTACGTGATCGGCTCGGTCCACTCACAGTTCAAGATGAGCGAGGAGGCAATGACGGCTCGCATCGTCAACGCCCTCGAGAATCCGCGTCTCACCATCCTCGGTCATCCGACCGGACGTCTCCTGCTCGCGCGCGAGGGATACGCCGTCGACGTCGAAGCGATCATCGAGAAGGCCGCCGAAACCGGTGCCGCGATCGAGCTCAATGCGGATCCCCGCCGCCTCGATCTCGACTGGCGCTTTCTGCGTCAGGCGAAGGAGCTCGGCGTCACCGTCGAGATCGGACCCGACGCCCATTCTGTTCCAGGGCTCGACAACGTCGTCGTCGGTGTCGGGATAGCTCGGAAGGGATGGCTGGAAGCGCACGATATCTTGAATGCACGGTCGGCCGACGAAGTGCTGGCGTTCGCGAGCGCTCGCCGTGACCGCGCTCGTCTCACCGGCACGTCGTCGCGCGAGCGGCGAATCACCGGCGCGGACCCGGACGCCGACATCCCATTCTGATCTCACAACGGTCCATGGCAAGAAAACTCGAGGGCCCTCGGCAACCGCTCTCCCAGCGGCGGCCGAAAGTCGCGACGGGCAAGAAGAGCGCGGTCTCACGCGTCGGGCGAAAAGCCACGAGTGGCTCGGGACCCAAGGCGACTCCGAAAACGAGGCTGATACCGAAGCCGAAGCGCGGGTCGAAGGCCGCGCGTCGCCCGGCGCCCGACGCGCTCGTGGTCTACGATCAGCTGCTGGGACTCTATCCCGATGCGCACTGTGAGCTCGATTTCGCCACGCCTTTCCAGCTGCTCGTCGCCACGATTCTCAGCGCACAGTGCACGGACAAGCGCGTGAACATGGTGACGCCGGTGCTGTTCTCTCGCTATCCAACCGTTGAGTCGCTCGCGCGGGCGAAGCAGGAGGACGTCGAGGAGATCATCAAGAGCACCGGGTTTTTCCGGAACAAGGCAAAAAGCATCATCGCGATGGCGGGGGCGCTGGTCGACCGTCACGCCGAGCAGGTCCCGTCCGCGCTCGCGGAGTTGGTGACTCTCCCCGGTGTCGGCCGGAAGACGGCGAACGTCATTCTCGGCAATGCCTTCGGGGTCAACGAAGGCGTCGTCGTCGACACGCACGTCGGGCGCCTCGCCGTCCGACTCGGCCTAACGAGAGAAACGGACCCCGTGAAGGTCGAGCAGGAGATGATGAAGCTGTTTCCACGGGACCGGTGGACGATGCTCGCGCACCTGTTGATCTTCCACGGCCGGCGCGTGTGCGAGGCGAAAAAGCCGCGATGCAGCGAGTGTACGCTGGCCGCCATCTGCCCTTCGGCCGGGATTGGCAGCTAGCGGTCGTCAGTCGTCCGTTTGCCGTCCCCGGCTATTCGATCGCGATCAAGGGGTCAGAGCCCTTGATCCCGTCTCCCGCTTCCCGTCTCTCGCTTCCCTGTTATTTTCCCGGCCATGAAGACAGCTACGTTCGAGACCAATCGCGGCACCATTGTCGCCGAGCTCTACGAGAAGGATGCTCCGAAGACCGTGGAGAACTTCGAGACGCTCGCGAACAAGGGCTACTATGACGGCGTGAAGTTCCACCGCGTCATCCCCGGGTTCGTCGTCCAGGGCGGCGACCCGTACTCCCGCGACCTGCCTGGGGGTGACCGCCGGGTCGGCACGGGCGGCCCCGGCTACACCATCAAGTGCGAGACGAAGGGCAACCCTCGCACCCACGAGCTCGGCGCGCTATCTATGGCGCACGCGGGAAAGGACACCGGCGGCAGTCAGTTCTTCATCGTGCTCGATGAGAACAACACGCGCCACTTGAATGGCGTCCACACGGTGTTCGGGAAGGTCACCAAGGGCGTCGATGTCGTGCAGAAGATCCAGAAGGACGATGTGATGAACTCGGTTCGCGTCTCCTGAATCCACCGACCACTACTCGACTCTCGACGATGTCCCTCTATCCCGAAGACAAGAAGGCCGCGTTCATTGGCTTGATCGTCACGGCAGCGCTCCTCTTCACGATGTCGTTCACGATCGTGAAGCTCACGAACGCCAAGTACAACAAGCTCAAAGCCGAAGAAGCGAAGGCCGGTCAGACCAAGTAACAACAACGGCGCAACGAAACTGGTAACAGGTTACTGGAACTGGTTACAGGTAATCAGAACCCTCGGGATGTCTCTCTCAGTGAGATGAGCATCCTGAGGGTTCACATAACCAATAACCCGTACCAGTAACCTGTAACCTGTGGCCGTTGCGCCGTTACGACCTTCGTAGCCTAACGCCGCCCGATCCGGTCTCGATCGAGATCTCGCCCTTCCCATCCCCGATCGTCCCGGAGAGGTAGTCGTGCTCCGCCTTCTTGACCTGGATCGGGATGTCCGTGTCGATGCCGCCGCTGCCGGTCTCGATGCGAATCGCCGCACCTAACGATTCCGGGATCCCGAGCGTCACGCCACCCGACCCGGACTCGATGTGCACGTCATCGACATCCGAGCGAAGGTCGAGCTCCACGGACCCGCTTCCGCTATCGAGCTTGATGCGCTTCGACTGCACTTGGCCAAGCCTGACGCTGCCCGAGCCCGTGTCCATCTCCAGCTCCTCGGCAACGATGTCCGAGCCACGCACGCGCCCGGAGCCGGTGTCCATCTTCAGGTAGGGCCCGCGGATGTTCATTACTTCGACGCTCCCCGATCCGGTATCGAGATCGATCTCCCCCTGGGCGTCGGTCACCTTCACCTCGCCGGACCCGGTGTCGAGCGAAAGCTTTCCGCGCGTACGCGTCGATGTCACCGGTGCCGCGCTCACGTCGACGTACAGATCGCCGTCGACATTGTCGATCTTCGCCTCGCCGACGCCGAGGAAGACGGAAACGCGTTTGCCTTTCGGAACGATGACCTTGACGTCGGCGTAGGCCTCGAGGCCGTCGCCGCTCCCCACGATGTCGACGCTGCGACCCTCGTCGTGGTGGTCGTCCCCGAACGTGCCGTCATCGTCGACGCGGAGCGTGGTCCGCGAGCGCCCGCGATACCACTCGCCCTGCCGGTACACTATCCGACGGTCGGGATAGATGACCCGCAGCGTCTCTCGACCGCGGACGCGCCCGGTCTGGATGGTGAGCTTGGAGGCGTCGGCACCGCCGCGCGTGACTTCCACCGCGACGTCCGCGCCAGTGCCACCTTCGACACGCATGACGCCGGCGATGTTGTAGACCGCGACGTCATTGCCAGGAATCGTGCGACGCTCGGGCGTCTGGGCGATCAAGCTGGTGGGCACGATCACCACCATCGAGACGAGCAACGGTTTCGCGAAGCGCATGAAATGCCGGGGACGGGGGAGGGGCGACGAGAAAGGCGTGTCATTCCGAGCGAGCGACAGCGAGTCGAGGAATCGCGGTCGTCCCGACAGAGGGCCTCAACCGGAAGTCACCGTTGAGACAGTCCCTACGCGCGCTCGGTTTGTATGGTGCCGTTGCAAACCCGGTTGGCGACAACTAAATTACCGACCAGTCATTTATTTAGTCGCACCCGCGTAATGCCCAGCCGAACCAAACGAACCGCCACCAGCCCCACGCCCCCGACCAAACGGTCGCCGCGGCGGTCCGGACCACGCTGGCGACGGCTCCCTGAAGAGCGGCCCCGCCAGATCCTCGAGGCCGCGCTCGATGTCTTCGGAGAACGCGGCCTCGCCGGTGCACGACTCGACGACATCGCTCGCCGCGCCGGCGTCTCCAAGGGCACCATCTATCTCTACTTCCCCAACAAGGAAGAGCTCTTTCGCGAAGTCGTCCGCGCCATCGTTGTCGATCGCCTCCGTCAAGCAGCCGCCGACGCCGGCGACGACAACCCGGTCGAGGAGCTCAAGCGATACCTGCGCGCCCACTGGACCTTCGTTCGCTCACCGGAATTCCAGACAATCCAGAAGCTCGTGATCAGCGAGCTCCACAACTTCCCCGACCTCGCCGAGTTCTACGGTCGAGAGGTCGTGAAGCCCGCGAACGAGTTGATCGCCGCCAAGATCCGACGCGGCATCGATCGCGGCGACTTCCGTCGTGTCGATCCAATCCTCGCGGCGCGATTCATGTCATCCACCACGATCACTCATTCCACGTGGTGCGCACGTCGCAACGTCTTCAAGCTGCTTACCGACGTGACCGACGAGCAGGTGTTCGAGAGCCTCTCCGACTTTTTCTTCCACGCAATCCGCGCGACTCCAGCGGCCACCGCCGCCGAGTCGGTGTCCACACAATGACCGAGAAAGGACCAACCACCAGCGTGCGGGAGCGACTCGTACGCGCCATGCTCTTGCCGGCTTTCGTTGTACCGATCGCCTTCACGACGGCGCACGCCCAGACGTCGGAGCCGGTTGTGCTCTCGCTCGGCGACGCGGCCCGGCTCGCCTCGAAGCAGAACGCCACCGTCGTCGCCGCCCGCTACCGCGCCGAACAGGCTGGCGCCCGCGTGACGCAGCGCCGCGCCGACATCATGCCGAACTTCTCGGCGTCCGCGCTCGAGAATGGGCGCACGCTCAACACGGCCACGTTCGGCATCGACTTCCCCACCCCGCCAGGGCAACCGCCGGTGTTCGATCCCGACGGTGAGCTCCAGGGTCCGGTCAACACGATCGACACGCGCGCGCATTTCTCACAGTCGCTGTTCGACGCTGGCGCGTTCGGTCGCATCAAGAGCGCCCGCACTGCCGCTGCGGCCAGCGATTTCGACACCGAGGCCACCGCCGATCAGGCAGCCGCCGCTGCGGCCAACGCGTACGTGCAAGCCGCGCGGGCGGATGCCCAGCTCGGCGCGCGTATCGCGGACTCGTCACTTGCCGAAGACCTGTTGCGAGTCGCCCGCCAACAGCTGGAAGCCGGCGTGGGCGTCGGGCTGGACGTCACGCGCGCACAGTCGCAGCTCGCGGCGGTTCGCGCTCAGCTGATCCTCGCCCGGAACGACCGCGGCCGGACCCGCTTCGCACTGCTCCGAACGCTTGGGCTGCCGTTGGACACGCGCCTAACGCTGAGCGACTCGCTCGCCGCGATGCCGACGGACGAAACGCTGCCGGACGAGAACGACGCGATCACCCAGGCGCTTCGATCTCGCGCGGACCTGCGTAGCCTCGACGAACAGTGGACCGCAGCCGGCCAGCAGGCGAGCGCGCTCCGGGCGGAGCGACTCCCAACGGTCTCCGCCTTCGGTGACTATGGCACCATCGGGAAGAACGGAGCGGCCCTGCTTCCCACGTATAACTGGGGCGTGCAGCTGTCGCTCCCGATCTTCGATGGGCTTCGTCGCGAGGGCCGCGTGGAGGAGCAGACCGCAGTGCAACACGAGGTAGACGTCCGACGGCGCGACCTTCGCGAGCAGGCCTCGGTCGAGGTGCGAACCGCGCTGCTCGATCTCGCCTCCGCGCGAGAAGCGGTTGCCGCAACCCGCGAGCGAGTCCAGCTCGCGGAGCAGGAGGTGTCGCAGGCGAGCGAGCGCTTCCGTGCAGGCGTCGCCGGCAACGCTGATGTGTTCACCGCATCGATCTCATTGAACGGAGCGCGCACACAGGTCGTCGACGCGCTTGCTGCTTACCAGACTTCCCGGATCGCCCTCGCCCGCGCGCAGGGCAAGTCTCGGGAGATCCGCTGACTTCTGCATAACGACAGATCCATGGCCACCGCAATCGAAACCGAGTCGAGCCCATCGGGCTTACGCGTCCAACCAAACGCCGAGCCTCCCAAGCCCTCGCGCCGCAAGCTCATCGTTCTCCCGATCCTCGTGCTGCTCGGGCTCGCCGGTATTGTCTGGGGCGTGAAGAAGTGGAGCTACGGGCGCTCGCATGAATCCACTGACAACGCCCAGGTCGACGGACACATTGTCCCCGTCCTCGCGAAGGTCGGCGGGTACGTCACCGCCGTACGCGTTGTGGAAAACGTCCACGTGAAGGAAGGGGAGGAGCTCGTCCACATCGACGACGCGGAGTACAAGGTCAAGCTCGCGTCGGCCGATGCCGATCTTGCGGCGGCACGGTCGGTCGCCGGTAGCCGCGGCGTCACCGGACAGGCGGAGGCTCAGGTGCAGACCGCGGCGAGTCAGCGGCAAGTCGTGGACGCCCAGATCGCCGCGGCCGAGGCGAATCGCCAGAAGGCCGTGTCGGATCTCGCGCGTCTCAAGGACCTCGCGGACAAGCAGATCGTGTCGAAGCAGCAGCTCGATGCCGCGCAGGCGGCTGCCGATGCCGCGACCGCTAACCTCGAGGCGGTACGTCGTCAGGCCACCGCCGCCGGCGCCGGCGTCGTGAATGCCGAAGCCGGTGCGCGTTTCGCGCAGGCACGGCTCGGCGCGGCACAGTCGGCGCGCGACAACGCGGCGCTCCAACTCTCGTACACGTCCGTCACCGCGCCGATGTCCGGCATCGTATCGCGGAAGCAGGTCGAGGTGGGCCAGCTCGTTCAGCCGGGCCAACCGCTCATGACGATCGTGGCCGACACCGGCGTGTGGGTCACGGCGAACTTCAAGGAGACGCAGCTCGCCGACGTGAAGGTCGGTAGCGCCGCGGAGTTCGATGTCGACGCCTACGACGGCTGCAAGGCCGAAGGGAAAGTGGAGAGTATCGGCGCGGCCACCGGGGCGAAGTTCGCTCTGCTGCCGCCCGACAACGCCACCGGGAACTTCACCAAGGTCGTGCAGCGCGTGCCCGTTCGCATTCAGGTGACGCGCGGCTGCGGGGAGGGTCGACCGCTCAGACCTGGCATGTCCGTCGAAGCGCACGTCGTGACCCGGTGATGCCGGCGTGAGCACGAC
>Ga0310810_10006427_pt1 | contig 13282 bp, 10 predicted proteins | sample NCmetagenome_FD_207641 | JGI IMG/M metagenome (GOLD analysis project Ga0310810, IMG submission 207641) | Soil microbial communities from experimental microcosm in Duke University, North Carolina, United States - NC | ecosystem: Engineered > Artificial ecosystem > Soil microcosm > Unclassified ... | reverse complement strand
CCACAGGAAGTTGTTCCAGTGGTAGCTCACCGATACCAGCGCATACGCCACATAGACGGGCCGCGCCAAAGGCACGTAGACCCGCCACAGCACCTGCAGTGCGCTCGCGCCCTCGACGCGCGCCGCTTCGTCCAGCTCTTTCGGCACGGTCTTGAACGTCTGGCGCAACAGGAACACGCCAAACGCCGACGCCATGTACGGCAGGCCGATCGCCAGCGTCGAATCCAGGATACCGAGCTTCGACATCGTGCGGTAGTTCTCGACGATCAGCACGTCGGGCATGATCATCAGCTGCACCAGCACGAGCGCGAACGCGATGTCGCGGCCCGGAAACTCGTAGCGCGCGAACGCATACGCGGCGAGCGTGCACAGCACCAGCTGCGCGGCGAGAATCAGCGTGCAAAGCATCACCGTGTTGACGAAGTAGCGCGCGAACGGCGCGGCTTCCCACGCGTTGCGGAAATTCTCCAGCGTCAGCGGCGCGCTCAGCACGAACCGGGCGGAATATTCCGCCGGGTGGAACGCGGTCCACAGCGCATAGGCGAGCGGCACTACCCACAGCAACGCGAGCAGCCACGCGCCGAGCGTTTCCAGTGCGAGCGGGGCGCCCCGCAGCTCGTAGGCGCGGCTCACCGGTAGTGGATCCGTCGCTCGAGAAAGCCGAACTGCAGGATCGCGGCGATAGCCAGCAGGACGAGCAGCACCATCGTCAGCGCCGAGGCGTAGCCCGCATCCCAGAACTTGAAGCCGACCTCGTAGATGTAATAGAGCAGGAGCGAGGTCGTGTTGTCCGGCCCGCCCCGCGTCATCACGACGATGTGATCGACGAGGCGGAACGAGTTGATCACCGCGTTCACCAGCACGAAGAGCGTCGTCGGCATCAGCAGCGGAAACGTGATCCGGCGGAATACGGTCCAGCGGCTCGCGCCCTCGAGCGCCGCCGCTTCGTACAGCGCCGGCGAGACCGACTGCAGCGCGGCGAGGTAGAAGATCATGAAGAAGCCGGCCTCTTTCCAGATCGTCACGACGATCAGGCACGCGAGCGCGGTGCTGCGGCTGCCCAGCCAATTATGGTTCGGCAATCCGAAGAGGCCGGTCAGCTGCTCGAGCAGGCCGTATTGCGGCGTGTAGAAGAAGAGCCAGATGTTCGCCACCGCGATCATCGGCAGCACCGTCGGCGTGAAGTACGCCAGGCGCAGGAACGCCTGGCCGCGCAGCTTGCCGTTGACCCACACCGCCATCAGCAGCGCGAGCGCGATCGATACGGGAATCGTGCCGAGCGCGAACCACGCGTTGTTCACGAGCGACTGCCAGAACACCGGGTCGTTCGCCATCTCCCGGTAGTTCTCCAGTCCGGCAAACGCCGCTGGCCGATGGGGCTTGGCCGTCGAGAAGAAGCTGTTCCACAGCGTCGCTCCGGCCGGGTAGTGCGTGAACGCCGCGAGCAGGACCGCGGCCGGCAGCAACAGCAGCCAGCCGTGGACCTGCGCCGCGATCCTGCGCTTCAAGCGTGCCTACTTGCGATACGGCTTGAGAATGCGCTCGGCCTCGCGCTGCGCGTCCTTCATCGCCGCTTCGGGCGTCTTCGCTCCGGTCAGCGCCGCCTGCAGGCCGTCGTTCAGCGCCTTGGTGACGCGCTGGTTGTCGTGCGTCGAGAGCTCGGCGACCGCGTATTGGAGTTGATCGCGCGCCACTGCGGCCTGCGGGAAGCCCTGCACGTACTTCGCCATCACGGGCGTGTCCCACGCGTCGCCGCGAACGGCGACATAGCCCGTATCGATTCCCCACTGCGCCGCGCGCTCGGGCGACGTGATCCAGCGCACGAACTTGAGCGCAGCCTCGCGCTGTTGCGGCGTCGACTTCTTGAACAGGTAGAAGTTGCCGCCGCCGGTCGGCGTGCCGCGCCGCTTGCCTGCAGGCAGCATTGCGACGCCGAAGTCGAACTTGGCGTTCGATTTGACGTTGGTCAGGTTGCCGGTGGTGGTCCACATCATCGCGGTCTTGCGCTCGAAGAAATCCTTCGGCGTCGTGCCCCACTCGATGATCCCGGATTTCATCACGCCGTGCTTCTTCGAGAGGTCGACCCAGAACGCGAGCGCCTCGATCACCGCCGGGTGATCGTAGAACGTCTGCGTGCCTTCCTTGTTCATCAGCACGACGTTGTTCTGCGTCGTGAAGCCCTGGAACAGCCAGTAGGGAAAGCCGGAGGAGGGCACCTGCACGCCCCACTGCGCGACGTTGCCCGAGCCGTCCTTTTTCGTCAGCTTCTTCGCGTAGTCGACCATCTCGGCCCAGCTCGCGGGCGCCTTGTTCGGATCGAGCCCGGCTTCCTTGAACAGCTCCTTGTTCCAGTACAGCACGATCGTCGAGCGCTGGAACGGAATGCCCCAGGTCTTGCCGCCGGTCTGGCTGTTTTCCATGAACCCCGGGAAGAAGCTCTTGGCCCACGCCTGGTCGGCGTCGCTCTTGATCATGTCGTCCCACGGAACGATCGCGTCCTCGTCGATCAGCGTGTACATGTCGGTCGAAAGAAGGACCGAGAGCACCGGCGGGTCGCCCGCCTTGTTCGCGGTCAGCGCCTTGACGATCGACTCCTGATACGTGCCGGAGTAGATCGGCTTCACCCTGATGCCGCGGTTCTCCTTCTCGAAGTCGGCCGCGAGGCCGTCGACGATCTTCGTGATCGGGCCGCCGACGGCGACCGGGTAGTAGAACGAGATCTCGGTGCCCTGGGCGAGGACCGTCGAGGCGGCGAGCGCCGTTGCGGCGAGCCCTGCGGTAATGCAGCGTTTCAGCATTTGCGTCTCCTCCCTGTTGAAATCAGGCCACGATCCTGGCCGCGGGCGCTTGCACGCGACAGCCGGTCGCAGCATCGAAATAGTGCGCCGCCGCGGAATTCCACGACAGCTTGACCGCGGTTCCCGGCGACAAGTGCGCTGCGCGCGCGAGGCGCACGGTCAGCGATTCGCTGCCGGCGCGGCACGCGATGATCGAGTCTGCGCCGAGGTACTCGACGTTCTCGACGACCGCCGGAATGCCGTCGGTGCCGATGCGGATGTCCTCGGGTCGCACGCCGAGCAGCAGGCCGCCGGCAGCGTGCCCGGGCAGCGTCACCACGTTCATCGGCGGCGTGCCGATGAAGCGCGCGGCAAATGCGCTCGCCGGCCGGTTGTACAGGTCTTCCGGCGTGCCGTCCTGCTCGACGTGGCCGTCGCGCAGCAGGATCACCTGGTCGGCCATCGTCATCGCCTCGGTCTGGTCGTGCGTGACGTAGACCATCGTGATGCCGAGCTTGCGCTGCAATGCGCGGATCTCGCGCCGCATTTCCTGGCGCAGTTGCGCGTCCAGGTTCGACAGCGGCTCGTCCATCAGGCAGAGCGGTGTCTCGGCGATGATGGCGCGGCCCAGCGCAACGCGTTGCTGCTGCCCGCCGGAAAGCTGGGACGGCTTGCGATCGAGCAGGCCTTGCAGGCCGAGCATCGCGGCGACCCTGGCGAGGCGCTCGGTTCTTTCCTGCAGCGGCACGCCGCGCACCGAAAGGCCGAACACCACGTTCTCGGCCACGCTGAGGTGCGGAAACAGCGCGTAGGACTGGAATACCATCGACAGGCGGCGTTGCGACGGCGAAAGATCGGTGACGTTGGCATCGCCGACCCAGACTTCTCCGCTGGTGACTTCCTCCAGGCCGGCAATCAGGCGCAGCGTCGTGGATTTTCCGCAGCCCGAAGGCCCCAGCAGCACGACGAAGGTTCCAGCGGCCGCCTCGAAGCTCACGCCATCGACCGCGCGCGACGCGCCCCAGGTCTTGACGACACTGCGCAGTGAAATTGCCGACAACCGAGTGTTTCCCCCTGGTTTGGCGTGATCTTACCGGGCCGTGCACGCGCGGCGCCACTGGATTTGTCCGTGCACGAGGATCACAATGGCGCTGCATGGCCGGGCTCCTGAAACGGATCGCTTTCCTCGCCCTTGCGCTCCCCGGATGGATGCTCGCGGCGCCGGGTCATGCGCAGGACAAGGAGAAAGCCCGGGCCGAAGCCGACGAGACGCTCTCGGCGGTCGTGCGCGTCAAGTCCAGGATCATCAAGGATGCGCGCAGCGCCGACACGCTCGGCCTGCAGCGCGACGGCACGGGCGTGCTGATCCGCGACGGCTACATCCTGACGATCGGCTACCTCGTGATCGAAGCCGAGTCGATCGAAGTCATCAGTGCCGACGGCAAGGCGGTTCCTGCCACTGTCGCCGGATACGACCATGCGAGCGGATTCGGATTGCTGAGGCTCCTTGCGCCGCTCGCCGGCAAGCCGCTTGCCCTTGGCGATGCGTCCGCGCTGGAAGAGCGCGAGGCGGCGATGATCGCGAGTCACGGCGGGCGCGACGGGGTAAACCTCGTCTATGTCGTGTCGCGACGGCCCTTTACGGGCAGCTGGGAATACCTGCTCGATTCGGCGATCTTCACCTACCCGGCAGTGATGAACTGGTCGGGCGCGGCGCTGATCAGCGCGAAGGGCGAGCTCGTCGGCATCGGCTCGCTGATCGTCAATGACTCGGCAGGCGCCGGGTCGGAGTCTCCCGGCAACATGTTCGTGCCGGTCGACCTGCTGAAGCCGATCCTGGACGACCTGATCAGCGCGGGCCGGCGGTCGGGCCCGGCGCGGCCGTGGCTGGGCCTGAACGCCGAGGAAATGCGCGGGCGGCTGATCGTCGCGCGCGTGTCGCCCGACGGGCCTGCGGCGCGCGCTGGCCTGAAGAGCGGCGACATCGTCATGGGTGTCGGCGGCGAAGAGGTGAACAGCCTCGCTGACCTGTACCGCAAGGTTTGGGCGCGCGGCGCGGCGGGCGTCGAGGTGCCGCTGAACGTGCTGCAGGGTCTCCAGGTCCGCGACATTTCGTTGCGCTCGATCGACCGCCTGGAGTATTTCAAGCAGAAAACGACTTACTAGAGCTTTGAGCAACCAGCCGCTGACCGACGAAGAGCGCAGCCAGCTCGAGGCCCGCATCCTCGCGCTCGAGGTCGAGCACCACGACCTGGACGACATCATCGCGCGCCTCGTCATCGATCCGCGGCAGGACGAGTTGCAGCTGCGACGGCTGAAGAAGCGCAAGCTCCTCCTGAAGGACACGATCGCGCGGCTGCGCGACCGGCTGATCCCCGACATCATCGCGTGATCGCGCTGATCCAGCGCGTGCGCGAGGCCCGCGTGCAGGTCGCGGGACTGACCACCGGAGCGATCCATCGCGGGATCCTCGCGCTTGTCGGCGTCGAGCGCGGTGACGGTGAAGCGCAGGCCGAGCGGCTCGCCGAACGCGTGATCGGCTACCGGATCTTCCCCGACGACGCAGGCAAGATGAACCGCTCGCTTGCCGAGATTCGCGGTGGACTGCTGGTGGTCCCCCAGTTCACGCTCGCGGCCGATACGCAGAGCGGCGCGCGGCCGAGCTTCTCCTCGGCGGCACCTCCGGCGGAGGGCGAGCGGCTGTTCCTGCGCTTCGTGGAGCTTGCCCGGGCACGGCACCACCTCGTGGAAACCGGCACTTTCGCCGCCGACATGCAGGTCAGCCTCGTAAACGACGGCCCGGTGACATTCTGGCTGCAGGTGCGCCCGGCGGGCGCGCAAGAGTAGGCGCCTAGCTTTTTTCCGGCGGTGCGTGCAGGTGGTACATCCGCATCGTGCCGTACCCCTTCGCGGCAGGAACCTGCCCGACATAGTCGCATCCGAAGAGCGCCGGCTCGAGCGCAAGGCGCGCGGCGAACTGCTCGGTCACGTAGACCTCCCCCGGCGGGGTCACCGGCTCGATCCGCGCCGTTCGGCTGACGTGCGCGCCGAAGTAATTCGTCACGCCCTGTACCGGGTCGGTGGTCTCGAACACCGGGCCGAAATGCCCGCCCAGCCGCAGCGCAAGGGTATCGGGCAGTCCCTGCGCGGGGAGGTCGAGCTTCTGTAGCGCAGCCTGCAGGGCGAGCGCACAGCGTGCGCCGGCGGCCGCGTCGCCGAGCACCAGGAAAAGCCCGTCGCCCCACGTGTTGCGATACAGGACCTGATTGCCATACTCGCTCAGCGCCCGGCCGAGCGTGCCGAGCACATGCTCGACGAAGCCCGGGATCTGCGCCTCGGTGAGCTTGCTGAAGCCCTTCACATCGCCGAACAGCATCGTCTTGAGCTCGCCCTGCGCGCGGCCGGGAGCGACGGCCGGCTGGCGGGGCCCGCGCTGCTGCGAGGGCGCGCTGCACAGGATGATGTCGGCCGGCCGGTTCAGGCTGCGCCAGGTGCCGACATCGAACGCAGTGCCGGCGATGCCGCCGGTCGCTTCGCCGTCCCAGACGGCAATCTGCCGCACCGATCCATCGAGGAAGCGCGAGCGCAGCACCGCAAGGCCCATCGCGACGAACGAGCCGTACGAAAAAATCCAGTCGTGGCCGAGGTAGCTGTCTTCGGTGGCGTAGGTGATCGTGCGCGCGCGCTGCAGGCAGGCTTCGAAGCGCTCCACCCAGCCCGGGCCGCCGGGCGCAACCGAGGCGCGCACGAAATCGTCGCGCGAGAAGGGCAACACGACGTGCAGTTCGGCGCCCCTCGCCAGCAGCGCCTCGGCGAACAGGATGTCGGCGCCGCAAGCGAGAGCGCCGTAGCCGAAGCCCACGCCATGCTGCTGCAGCTTCGCTGCGACATCGGCTGCGACCTGCGATTCCTGCGCTGCCTTGAAGCGCCCGGGTCGCCCGGGCGGCGCGATCATGTGGCCGGTGTAGTGGATGACCGTGGGCGGGGCGAGCGGCGCGAGCACCTCCTCGGGGAGCGAGCGCGCCGCGCAGATCAGCCGCAGCTGCCGACGGGTCGCGGCGCGCGCGGCGAGATCGCTGCCGGACCCCACGGCGCGCCGCAGCGCCTTGTCGGCGGCGCTGACATCGCCAAGCACGAGCGCGGCCTCGGCCGCCGACGCCGCGCGGTAGTAGTCGTCTTCCTCGGTGCCGCCGGCGGATTCGCAAAGCGCGAGCACCTCGCGCGCCACCTGCTCGCCCTTTTGCGGCTCCCCGGCGAGCAGGCGCAGGGTTGCGACGTTGATGCCGGGGTAGTACCCGCCGGCTCGCCTGTAGATCGATTCGTACTGGTCGGCTGCGCGCGAAAGCAGCTGCGAGCGCGCCGCGCCCGAGGCGTCCAGTCCCCGGTCCTTGGCGATCCGCGCGCCCAGCGCTGCTACGTCGGGTTCCTGCGAGCGGGCGAGGCCGAGCCGTACGTACTCGGCTTCGGCGCGCGCGGTGGCGCCGGATTTCGCCAGGTTGAGCACGGCGCGGTGCGCCAGCCAGACATCGTCGGGGTGCGCCTCGAGTCCCTGCAGCGCGGTGTCGTACGCGAGCAGCAGCTCGCCACGCCCTTCGAGACTGCGGACGCGAGCCAGCCACTCTGCCGCTTCGGCCATGCGCTGCTCAGCTCACAGGAATGTCGTGAATGTCAGTCTAGCAGCCGTTTTGTCATTGAATCGCGACCGCTGTCCGCTTCCCGCCGATATCGGAAAAGCGATGCCGATGGAATCATTCCCGGACCGGAACGATATCGGACAGCGCGCAGTCTATCGGGAACGGATACCCCGGAAGGAAAACTCTCATGGAAGAAGACCTCGGCGATCTCGAGCAGGACTTTGCATCCGCGGCAAAATGGCTCGGCATTGCGATCCTGCTGCTGCTGGCACTCGCCTGGGGGTCGGCTGCGTTCGCCGCACCGCGCGCGGAGAACGAGCGCGAGTGCACCGTTGCGGCCGACATGGCCGTGGTGGCGCGCGCGCTTGCCGAAGAAAAGCTCGACCGGCCGAAGGCCGAATTGATCATGCGCCGCATCTACGACGTTTCGCCGTCGGCGCGCGGCCAGGAGCTGCTGCAGACGATCCTGCAGGCGGCCTACAGCTTCCGCGAGCCGGCGAGCAAGTTCGCTGCGAAGCTCTTCACCGTCTGCATGTCGACCGGCGGCAACATGGACGAAGTCCTCGGCGTCTCGCTGTAGCGGGCGCGCTACTTGCGGTCGACGCTCCAGGCGCCGGCGCCGATCGCGATCACCATCAGCATTCCCCCCATGATCGCGACGTTCTTCAGGAAATGGATTTTCTGCATCTGCACCAGCTTCGGATCGATTCCCCAGAACTGATGGAAGATCAGCGTCGTCGGGACGAGGAAGAGAAATAGCGCCGCGGCGGCCCAGCGCGTCTTCCACCCCAGAGCAAGCAGCAAGCCGCCGCCGAGCTCGACGGCGATCGTCAGCGGCAGGAGCACCTCCACCATCGGCAGGCCCCTGGACGCCATGTAGGAAGCGGTCCCCGCGTAGCCGGTGATCTTGCCGACGCCCGACACCACGAAGATCAGGGCGAGGAAAATCCGTCCAAGGAAAGCAGCGAGGCTTTCGTACGTACGATCCATGGCCGGGGGTTCCTCCGGGTCAGCCGATGTACTTTTCGACCTCCACCGCGTCAATCTGTTCCGGCTTGAGGAAGCGCTCGGCGTAGCGCAGGTACACGCCCGAGCGCAGGAAGAGGTCGAACAGCTCGCCGTCGACGTGATTGTCCTGCTTGAACTTGTGCAGGATCTTCACCGATTCCGACAGCGTCTTGGCCTTCTTGTACGGGCGGTCGGACGCGGTCAGCGCCTCGAAAATGTCGGCGATCGCCATGATCCGCGCCGGCACCGTGAGCTCGTCCTTCCCCAGCCGCCGGGGATAGCCCGAACCGGCGAGCGTCTCGTGGTGCGTTCCGGCGTACTCCGGGACACGCCGCAATTCCTTGGGGAACGGCATCGTCTCGAGCATCACGATCGTCTGGATGATGTGCTCGTTGATCTTGAACCGCTCTTCCTCCGAAAGCGTCCCGCGCGCGATGGAGAGGTTGTAGACCTCGCCGAAGTTGTACAGGTGCTGCGGCACCTTGACCTTGAAGCCGTACTTCGGATCGAGCGCCTTGTCCGCGCCGCGCGGAATAATGTGGTGCGGCGCGTCGGCCAGCAGATGCTCGGTCGCGGGCAGCGCCGCGGGCGGCGTGCCTTCGTAGCGCCGCAATTCTTCGTGCGAGAGCCCGATCCGGTCGTCGAAGTTGCGCAACCAGGTCTGCGCGGCGATCTTGCGCACGCGCTCGACCTTTTCCGGCGCCATGAATTCGCCGCCGATGTTGCACTCGGCGATGAACGCAAAGTCTGCCGCGAGCTCGCGCCTGCGCTCTTCGAAGCGCTGCTCGGCCGCGGTGCGGTCGGCGCCGTCGCCCACGGCCTTCAGGCACGCGATCTCGGCATCGCGCAGCGCGATCTCGAAGCGGGTGCGGATCTCGTGGATGCGGTTGTGAATCGTCTCGAGCTTGGTCGCCTTGTCGACGACGTACTCGGGCGTCGTCACCTTGCCGCAGTCGTGCAACCAGGCGCCGATCCGGAACTCGCGCCATTCCTCCTCGGACTTGAAGCCAAAGCCGGCGAGCGACCCCGAGCCGACCTTCGCCGCCTCCCGGGCGAGCATCATCGCCAGCTCGGGCACGCGCTCGCAGTGGCCGCCGGTATACGGGCTCTTCGTGTCGATCGCGCCGGCGATCAGCTGGATCATCGAGTCCATCAGCGCCTTCTGCGCGTCGAGCAGGTTGAAGTTCTCGAGCGCGACAGCGGATTGCGAGGCGAGCGCCTCCATGAAGCCGATCACGGTGCTCGAAAACGGGATGATCTTCCCCGTCTCGGGATCCGTCGCGTTCACGTATTGCAGCACGCCGCTGACTTCCCCCTCGCGCGGCGAAAGGGGGATCGTGATCATCGAGATCGTCTTGTAGCCGGATTCCTCGGCAAAGCGCTTCGTGCCGCTCATGTCGAACCGTGTCTCGGCGTAGACGTCCTCGATGTTCACGGTCTTGCCGTGCAGCGCGACGTAGGTCGAGGCGAAGTTCTCGATCGGCTTGCCGTCGGCGTCGTAGAGCGGGATCTCGAGCCGCGGCAGGCCGATCTCGTTGGTGCGCAGCGCGAAGCGCAGCATGCCGTGGTCCGTCTTCAGGTACATCGTGCCGGCGTCGCAGTTCGACAGCTCCTTGCCGGAGAACAGGATGTGGCGCAGCAGCTTGTCGCGGTCGCGCTCGCGCGAAAGCAGGATGCCGCTCTCGACCAGGCTTGCGAGCTTCTGCTCGGCGACCGTCAGCAGCTTGGTGCGCTCGCGTAGCGCGCCCTTCATCACGGCCTGCGCTTCGCCCAGCGTGTTCACCTCGTAGAGAATCGAGCTCACGCGTTTCGCTTCGCCGGAAAAGTCGAAGTTCTTGATTCGCTCGGAGTCGGTCGCGAGGTCGACGAGCGAGCGGCCCACGCGCCGCGAACCGACGACGGCGAGCGGCACCATGACGATCAGGAACACGAGCGTTACCAGGATCACCTGGTTGCGCGCAGCGACGATCGGCCCCGAGAAGTCACGCATCGGCGCGAACGTGCCGATGCGGAATAGCGTTCCCGGCGACGGCGCGTAGGTGTGGAAGGCGAAGACGAATTTCTCTGCGCCGACCTCGACGATCCGCGCCCCCGACTCCTCGCTGCTGCGCCAGTTTTCCAGCACGGCCAGGTGCGGGATGCCGGTCGCCGAGGCGAGCGTCATCGGCGGGATATCGGCGAGCTTGCGGTCGGCGGTGCTGTGCGAGGCGAGGATGCGATTGCCGCGATCGAGCACGACGATCGCGCCGTTCGGGGTCAGCTTCGTCCGGGTCACGAGGTTGTCGAGCGCCGCGAGGCTGAGGTCGGCGCCGACGACCCCGACTCCGTCGCGCAGGACCGCGGAGATCGTGATGCCGAGCTCCTGCGAAGAGGCAAAGCGGTAGGGGTCGGTGATGGCCACCGGCGATGCTTTCTTGGCTTCGCCATACCAGGGCCGCCGGGTCGGAAAGTATTCCGTCGAAGCGGTGCGAGTGCCGAGCACCCGCCGTTCGGTCGACTGGAATTCCCACTGCTCCTGCCGGGCGCCGGGGCCCGCCGCGAGGATCCTGCGCACGGCGAATCGCGTGCCTGCCGGGGCGGCCAGCGCAGCGAGCACGCGCGGGTCGTCGCGCACGCTGATGACCTGCAGGAATTCGTCGTTCTCGAGACCGAAGTAGACCGAATACAGGTTGCGCTCGCTGTCGAGTTGCGTGAGGAACGTCCCCAGCATCTGCTCGCTGAGGCGCCCGCCGTCGACGTAGCGCTCGCTGCGCACGCGCGACTCCGCGGCGATGACGCTGCTCGCGCGACCGATCAGCCGCGTGATGCGCTCGACGCCGGTTTGCGCGATCAGCTTGAAGCGCTCCTTGGCATCGGCCTCGACGCTGTCGTTGAACCTGCCGATCAGCACGTAGAGAAAGAGCGCCGTCAGCGCAAGGACGAACGTGAGCAGCGCGCCGACTGCCCAATGATGGAAGCGCAACCGCACGTTGGAAAACATCTTGAAGCCCTCTCGTGACCCCCGGCACAGCGTGTCACGACTGGTTGGGCGCCGCAAGGGGCAAAGGCGGAACGCTTCGGTGATAATGCGCCCCACCCGATGCGCGATACCCGATCGAGGATCGAATTCCAGTCGGTCCGCACCAAGATCGCCCTTGGCGCGGGCGTCATCGCATTGTCATCATGGGTTCTGCTCGTGGCGTTCAGCTACGTTGGCACGAGCCTGCTGCTCGAGTCTGCGAGCAAGAAGATGTTCGAAGTCGCGAGCGATCTCGTAGCCGCCGAGCTGAGGGCTACGTACGAACCGGTCGAGCGGGTGACTGCAGTCCTCGCGTACAGCCGGCTGATGGGGCCGATCCCTGAAGAGGAGCGCCTGGGCTACGTTCCGGCGCTGGCCGACGTCTTGCGGCGCATTCCGGCTGCGGCGGCGATCCAGTTCGGCAACGACAAGGGCGACTACTTCATCGTGCGCGTTCTGAACGAGGCGCTCTCCAGGCGGTTCGAGGCGCCTGCGGGATCAGTGTTCGAGGCGGACCTGATCGACGGCGCAACAGGCCGCTATCGCCGCTGGTTCTACGACGAGAAGTCTCGCTTGCTCGCCGCGCGGGAGCTTCCGAAGTCGGACTACGATCCTCGCACGCGACCCTGGTATCAGCGTGCAACGCAGGCATCCGGCGCAATTCGCACGCCACCCTATGTCTTCTTCTTCATGTCCGAGATCGGCGTTACCGTGGCCCGGTCCGCGCCGGACCAGGGTTCCGTGGTCGCCGCCGACGTCACGCTCGCATCCCTTGCCCGGGCGCTTGCCGAGCGGCGCGTGACACCTTCCGCCCAAACCGTCGTCTACGACGCCGAAGGAGTCATTGCATGGAGCGGCGGCACTGCGAGCCTGGTCGACAAGGCGGGTACGCTGCGCCGGCGCACGATCGCGGAGCTCGGCCATCCGGTGCTCGTCGAGGTCGCCGAGGGGAAGAAGCCCGCCGGATGGCTCGTGCATCGTGCCAGCCAGGGATTCAACAAGGAGGCGAGCTCCGAGTTGATCATCGTCGTCCCGGAGGCCGAGTTGCTCGCAGACGTGCGCCAGAGCCGAAACTGGATGCTCGCGATCTCGTTCTTCGTTCTGGCGCTGGTGATTCCGCTCGCATGGGGGTTTGCGAACCGCATCTCGACGCCGCTGCGGGACCTGCACAAGGCGATCGGCCGGGTCTCGAGCGGCGACTTCGATTTCCAGCTGCCGAGCGTGCGCAGCAAGGACGAAGTCGGCGACCTGAACCTCGCGCTGCGCACGATGCGGACGTCGCTGAAGAAGCACATCGAGGACCTCGCCGCGGCGATCGCCGCCCGCGAGCGCCTCGCCGGCGAGCTCGAGGTCGCCACCCGAATCCAGATGAGCTTCGTACCGGGTGGCGGCCAGTTCTCGAAAGCGCTTCCCGCGGCGCGCGTGTTTGCGCGCGTACTCCCGGCGCGTGCCGTCGGCGGGGATCTCTACGAAGTGATCCAGTTTCCGGACGGCCGGGTGTTTGTCGCGATCGGCGACGTCTCGGACAAGGGAGTCCCCGCCGCGCTGGAGATGGCGCGCGTGATGACGCTCGCCAAGCTGCTGGTGCCGACCACCCCGGACCTCGCGTCACTCGCGACCGTGCTGAACGACCAGCTGGCGGATGGCAACGCCGAATGCATGTTCACGACGCTGTTCGGCGCAATCATCGACCCGCGGACCGGCGATGCGCGGTGCATGTCCGCCGGCCACAATCCGCCGGCGATCGTCGGGAAATCGGGCGTACGCCTCTTGAGCGTCGAGTCCGGCAGGCCGCTTGGCCTCTTCGAGGGCAGCGAGTACGTCGAGTCGACCTTCCGCCTGGAGGCCGGGGAGCGGCTCGTCCT
>Ga0310810_10006426_pt1 | contig 13284 bp, 19 predicted proteins | sample NCmetagenome_FD_207641 | JGI IMG/M metagenome (GOLD analysis project Ga0310810, IMG submission 207641) | Soil microbial communities from experimental microcosm in Duke University, North Carolina, United States - NC | ecosystem: Engineered > Artificial ecosystem > Soil microcosm > Unclassified ... | reverse complement strand
GCGAACACCCCCCGCCCCGCCCCGCTGAACACCAGCCCGCCGGCCGTCGCGAGCACGCCGCCCACCAGGGGCTCGTCGGTCTTGACCTGCCAGCGCACCTCGCCTTCCCGGGCCAGGTCGAGCGCGGTGAGCGTGCCCCAGCGCTCATCCCCGTCCCGGGTGCTGGCGTATTGCAGCACGCTGCCGTCCGGTCGCGGCGCCTTCTGGGCGATGTACCGGGTCGGAAGGTGCAGTGCGCCGACGTAGAAGAGTCGACGGCCGGGGTCGTATGCCGAGGGCGACCAGTTGGCTCCGCCCGCGATCCCCGGCGCGATGACCACGCCGTCCCCCGGTCGGGGCGGCATGAACAGGTTGCGCTGGGGAACGAACGGTCGGGAGCGGAACAGCAGCCGGCCGTCGCGCCGGTCGTGCACGAACACCCATCCGGTCTTGCTCGCCTGGGCGACCGCCGGCACCGTCGTGCCGCGCTCGACGACGTCGAGCAGCACCGGCGAGCTGGCTACGTCGTAGCCCCACCGATCGTGCGGCACCTGCTGGTAGTGCCAGACCATTCGACCGGTCCGAAGGTCGAGCGCGACGAGCGAGGAGGTGTAGAGGTTGTCGCCGGGGCGAGAGGCGTCCGCCATCTGGGGTGACGGGTTGCCGGTGCCGAAGATCAGCAGATTGCGCTCGGCATCCACCACCGGCGTGGCGTAGATCGAGCCGCCGCCATAGCGCCAGGCATCGGGGTGGGACGGCGCGTCGGCCCGCTCTCGCGCCACGTTCCGGTGGAGGGGGACCCCGTCGGGGGTGTTGGTGCGGTACTCCCCTTCCCATCCAGGCCCGGTCACGTCGAAGCGCCAGAGGACGCGCCCGGTCGCCTCGTCGAACGCGGCCATCAGTCCGGGGCGGCCGTACTGCCCCGCCACGCCGACGACCGCGAGCCCCTGGTCGGGATGCAGCCCATAGCCCACGCCGGCGATCCCCACGAACACCCGGCCCTGGTACACCAGCGGCGCGGCGCTGATGCCGATCCCGGTGGAGCCGTGCGCCCCGACCTGCGAGAGCGGGTCGTCGGGACGGAGCAGCCCCGTGGCCTCGGTGGTGCCCTGGTAGTCGGCGACGGTGACGTCCCACTGCCGCCGGCCGGTCGCCGCGTCGAGCGCCACCAGCCGTCCGTCCACGGTGCCGACGAACACTCGCCCGTCCGCCACCGCGACGCCGCGATTGGCCGGACCGCAGCAGAGCTTCTCTGTCCGCGCCTCGTGGACGTATCGCCACCGCTCCCGTCCCGTGGCCGGGTCGAGCGCGGCGACGCCGCTGTACGGCAGGGAGACGTACATCGTGGAGTCGGCCACGATCGGGGTGGCCTGGAAGGTCGCGGGAACGCCGCTGTGCCAGGTCCACAGCGGCCGGAGCCGGCCGACCGTGGCGGAGTCGATGTCCCGGAGCGGCGAGAAGCGCTGCCCGCCGAGATCGTGCCCGTGGAGCGCCCAGCCGTCATCGCCCTGGGCCAGGGCCGCGGCCGGCAGCACGAGCAGTGCCGCGGTCAGTCGCCACGCACTCACATGGAGAGGCATGTCAGCTCGCGGCCCGGCGCGGCCGCCGGGTCAGCTCACCCCCGCAGTTGGGACAGCGCTGGGCCATCGCCACCGTGCAGCCGGGACAGAAGGTGCACTCGTAGCTGCAGATGAATGCCAGGTCCCCGGCGTCGAGCGGCGCCTGGCACTTCTCACAGGTGGTACGCATCTCCAGCGCCATGAACCGTGCCTCCTCAGAGGTGCCGCACGTCGATCGGTACGAGCTCACTCAGCGCCTTCGCCACCAGGGTGCGATGGCAATGCGCCGGATCCGCCTCGAAGCAGAGCAGGCAGACCCGGCGCCCGCCCCGGACGATGTCGGCCAGCACGTCCAACTCGGCGCGGGCCTCGTGCTGCTCGAGGTGCTTCAGGAAGATTGCCCGCATCTCCTCGTGCCGGCCGGCGCGGGCCGCCGCCCTACCCGGCGCCGGCGTGCCCAGCCCGCGGAGGTGGAGGTAGTCGATGCCCGCGCCGTGGAGGTTGGCGGCGAGCGGGGTCTTGGAGAACCCCGGCCGCCGAGACCCGGCCACCGCCCGCACATCCACCAGCAGCTCAACCCGGGCCTCGGTCAGAGCCTGGAGGACGGCGGCGATCGTCGTCCCCTGGTATCCGATGGTGGCGACGACGGGCTTCACTGCAACGCCTTGCACTGAAGGACACCCAGCCACTCGACCGGTTCCACCCAGTGTCCCCCCTCACTGACCAACTTGAAAAATCGGGTGCATGTTATCCCCATGCGCGCCGCCCACCGTCGTTCCGCCGCTCGACTCTGTTCCCTGCTCTCACTCGCCGTCTGCGCGGCGTGTGCCACGCCGACTCCTTCAACTCCGGCCGCGCCGCCTCGCGCGATCGCGCTGCTCGAGACCGCGAGCGAAGGCTACGCCACGCTCCAGCGCATCGCCGACTCGCTCACGGCGGCCGATGCCGCCGCGACCGGCGAGGCGGCGCAGAGCGCCGCGCGCACGATCGCCGATCGGATCGCGCCGCTCCGGGGCGAGTTCGAGGACGTCACGGTGAGCATGTCCACCGTCGAGCTGGAGCGCACCCGTTCCCTGTGGATGCGGCTGGCCCTGAGCCATGCCGCCATGGAAGAGCTCTACCGCTCTGCGCTCATGCTCTCGGCCGATCCCGCCGCGACTTCCGACGAAGTGCGGGGCCTCGCCGAGCAGCTCGCCGGCGCGATGGAGCTGGCGCGCGCCTCGAGTCGCATGGCTGCCGACCAGCTGCAGACGCCGGTGCCGGCGCCGGCTCCCCCGTCGACCATCGCGACCTTCCGTTCCTAGACCGCCGCCGCCGTCCGCCGGGCGTAGGTCATTGCCGGCTTGCCCAGCTGGCGGCGGATGAATGCCGCCTGTCCCACGTGATACGAATCATGCTGCGCCAGAAAGGCGAGCATGCCGAGCGGCGAGGAATCGCCGACGGGAAACCGATGGGCGCCGGTCCGCTCGAGCGCGCCGCTCTCCAGGTTGGCCAGTGCCTCGGACAGGTGCCCGCTCACCGCAAGCCACTCCCGCCGCACCTCCTCCAGCGTGGGCCACTCGCCGATGTCCTCGATGCTCTGGGCATCCGCCAGGTATCGACTCAGCGGATTGGTGAGCGGGTGGCCCAGCCGCCCGAGCAGGAAGTGCCGGGTGTCGGCCAGATGGGCGGCCAAGAAGATGATGCTGTTGCCACCGCCGTCGAGCCGCCGCTGCGCCTCGTCCTGAGACAGCCCGTCGAGACAGTTGAGCAGCAGATGGGTGTTGAGCTCGAAGATGCCGGCGAGCGGCGCGATACGGGGATCCATCGGTCCTCCTGGTAGTCAGCCCGGCCCACCCAGCTCGGTCCAGGTGATGCCCGCCGCCAGCAGGGCCACGATCAGTACGGCGGCATCCGCCAGGCTCAGGTGGACGCCGAGCGCCGGCAAATCGAGCATCGGTCCGCCGAGGGTGCCCGCCGCGTGGCCCGAGAGGTAGAGATCCGCCACCCCGAGGGCCACTGCCGCCAGGATGCCCGCCGCGGCGCCGGCCGCGAGGGCCGCGGCCACGCGCACCACCGGCGAGGCGATGTCAGAACTCCCGGCGCTTCATTTCCTTGAACAGCCGCTGGGTCTCCTGCGACTGCTCGGCCGGCCGCTGGCGCAGCGTGGGATCGTACTGGGCCGTCTGTTCGTCCTTGGGCGGCTTGATCTTGGCGGCGTTCTTCTTGGCCAGCGCGGCGATCCGCTTGTCATCGGCACGGGACATGGCGTCTCCTGGAGGAATGGGCCGACGACGAGCGGCCCTGATGCACCGAAATTAAGCGGGTGCCGGCCGGCAAGGGCTAGCGCCCGAGGCTGCGCCGCTCCCGGTACAGCCGCTTCATCAGCTGGATCTGGCCGGTGTGATAGGCATCGTGTAGCGCGATGCCGGTCACCAGATCGCCGTAGGTCCACCGCCGCGAGGACGGAGGCCGCCGGCCCAGGCGCTCGAGCGGCAGGGCCGCGACCGCCTCCACCAGCCGGGCGTGCTCCAGCTTGAGCAGGGCGACATCCTCCGCCCAGCGCGCCGCATCGGCGTGGTCCGGCGGGGGCGGCCAGTTCGACGGGCCGCGCGGGAAGCCGCCTCGTCCGCTCCCGTCGAGCACCCGCCGTATCGCGTACTTCCAGTACGCGATGTGCAGTGTCAGCATCCAGATGCTCTTCCGACGCGGGGCCAGCCGCCACCACGCCTCGGCCGCGCCCACACCACGCAGCGCCCCGACGGGCGTCGGGCCGCCGTGCCAGGCCTGGCCCGCCGCCGGCTGAATGGCGTGGACGAGAAGGTCGAGGTAGGCCATCAGGGGGTCTCCTTGGGTGAGGGCAACGTCATCGGCTGCCCTGCGCGGAGCACCAGCCACCCGCCCACCACCGCCGCGAGGTAGCAGAGGATGCCGGCCAGGTACACCGTACGCCCGATCGCCTGGTCGCGTTCCAGCACGCCCCAGTGGCCCAGCAGGAAGGCCCAGTCGTGCTCGCCGCCTCCGACCAGGGGGAGCGCCTCGGTCCGCGCGTCGCGGACGTAGCGCGCCACGTTCCAGCAGCTCTGTCCCAGCCACCAGAGCGGCACCGTGGCCCCGTGGTGGTCGCCCTGGCGCCAGAGCGCCACGGTGAAGGCTACCGGCACCAGGAGCTGCAGCAGCGTCCCGCCCAGGACGGTCAGGGTCTCGCCTCCGAAGGCGAAGACCAAGTGCCCGGTCTCGTGGATGGCGAGATCGAGACTGTCGAGCCAGCGGAAGGTGTCGGGGGTGCGGAGGCAGATCCATCCGTACAACGCGAGCACGATGGTGAGCGCCAGGCGCCAGCGCCATTCGGCCGGGGCGATCGGGCGGCTGCTCAGCCCGCCCCGCCGATCGCCTTACGGTAGACCTGTTGGGTCTTGAGCCGCACGTAGCCCTGGGCCTCGTAGAACGGGTGTGACTCCGCCCGCGTCACGTTACTCCGGACCGACATCCGGCGCAGGCCCCGGCTCGCCGCCCACCGCTCCGCCTCAGCCACCAGCCGTCGGCCGATCCCGCCCCGCCGCCGATGCCCGTCCACCACGAGGCCGAGGATCTCGCAGCGCCGCTCCGACTCGACCAGATCCTGGTCGGCGGCGTGGATCCACCCGACGAGCGTCCCGTCGTCCGCGACGGCGGCGAGCACGAGCTGGTCGTCCCGGCCGCGCAGCCGCTCCATGCGCTCCGCGACGGCCTCGGCCGACACCGGATACCCGAGCTCGCTGCTCAGCGCGGCAACCGCCGCGGCATCCCCAACGGTCACCGGACGAATCATGTCATGCGTGTCCCCGACCCTCGAGCGCCGCCACCTGCTCGGTCAGCACCCGTAGCGCGAGATCGATGGTCCGGCGGTGGGTCCGAAAGGCGAGCGCGGCCATGCGCAGGGTAAACCGTCCGTCCAGCAGCGTCGACGAGATGAAGAGCCGCCCGTCCCGGCGCATCGCATCCACCAGCGCCTGGTTGAATCGATCGGTTTCCTCCGGGCTGGCGCCGTTGGGAGCCCAGCGATAGGTCGCCACGCTTAGCTCGGGCGACGGCCCCACCTCGAACCCGGCCGCCTCCGCGCCGGCGTGAAAGTAGCGCGCCAGCAGCAGCTTCTCCTCCAGCGCGGCGCGGAACGGGCCCACACCCAGATGCACCAGAGGCAGCCACATGCGGAGGGCGCGGAAGTGCTTGGAGAGCTCGGGCGAGAGATCGGCCGGCGACATCTCACCCGGCTCCCGGTCGGCATCCTGCATGTAGTTGCCGGAATAGTCGTGAGCCGCGGCCAGCGGCCGTGCGTCGCGCACGGCCACGATCCCGATGCCGTAGGGCAGGAAGAGGCCCTTGTGCGGGTCGAGCACCACCGAATCGGACCGCTCGATGCCCCGAAGGAGCCTCCGCCCGTGCTCGGTGAGCAGGAAGAACCCGCCGTAGGCCGCGTCCACGTGGTACCAGCAGCCCTCGCGCCCGGCGACGTCGGCGATCGCGTCCAGAGGATCGACCGCGCCGACGTCGGTGGTGCCGGCGGCGGCGATGACCAGCCAGGGGCGCAGGCCCGCGGCGCGGTCCGCCGCGATGACATCGGCCAGCGCGTCCGGGCGCATGCGATACCCGGCGTCCATCGCCACCCGGCGAACCGGTGCCTCCGCCAGCCCGGCGAGACGGAGCGCCTTCTCGATGCAATGGTGGGCCTGGTCGGTGAGGTAGACGACCGATCGGTGGTACTCGGCGGCGCGAAGCCGGTGCGCGTCGCGCGCCGTCGCGATCGCCGTGAGCGTGGCGATGCTGCCGCCCGACGCGATGCTTCCCGCGGCCTCCGCGGGATAGCCCACCAGGTCGGCCACCCAGCGGACCAGAAGGTTCTCCATCCGGACCGCGCCCGGTCCGGCGAAGAACACGCCCGCGTACTTGTTGCTGACCGCGGCGAGAAAATCGCCGACCGCGGCGTGGTAGATGCCTCCGCCCGGGATGTACGCCAGGTGGGCGGCCGTCGCCGTTCCCCCGCCGGGCCGGACCACATCCCGCTCGAGCAGGGCGATCGCGCGCTCCAGCGGAATCCCCCGCTCGGAGATCGGCGCGTCCAGCAGGCCCGCCCCCTTGTCCTCGGTCTCGACGTATCCCTTGAGGTTTGCGATCGCGCGGAGGAAGCGCTCGGTGGACGCGACCGCCGCATTCCGGAGCCGGCGGCGCCGTCCGGCCCCCGGCTCGAGCGGACGGGCGGCCCGCTCCAACCGGCGGAGCTGCTCGATCAGGTCCGTCGGTGGCGTCACTGGGCGGCGGCGGCCAGCGCCTGGAGCTTGAGGACGGTGTTCCAGTTCCGCCCGGTTCCCCGGCTGCCCAGCCACCGCTCGATCACCGTCGCGGTGAGCTTGGATTCGCCCACGCCGTCGGGGTAGACGAGGTAGGCCTGTCGTCCGTCCACCCGGACCCGCTCGCGACCCTTCACCGCGGCACGAAGACGGGCTTCGGCGTCCGGACCCGGCGCCTCCTTGAGACAATACAGGAGCAGGTGCCCTGGATCGTCCGCAGCCTCGCGGGAAAACGGATTCGCGGCGACCACCGCATCCCACTCGTCGCGGGTCCGGACGATGAAGGGCGTGTCTACGCCGAGCGCGGCTCGCGCCGTCTCCTCCAGCCGGCGCTCCAGCGCCGCGCCCCGCAGACGGCCGCCGCCGAAGACGACGTTCCCGCTCTGCAGCAGCGTACGCACGCCCTGGAAGCCCTGCTGCTCGAGACAGGCGCGCAGCTCGGCCATTCCCACCCGGTTGCGGCCGGCCAGATTCACCGCCCGGAGGAGCGCGATGTGGGCCGTCATCGGTCGCGGCGCGCGTCCGCGGCGCGCCGGCGGGTGGCCTCGTCCAGCCGGTCCCGCAGCGCCGCCAGGACCGGATCGTTCTCGGTGAAGCGGCGACCGTAGCCGAGGTTGAAGTCGTAGTCGAAGTCGGACGGGTTGAGCCCCTGGGTGTGCTGCAGGATGGTCTCGAGCTTGTCGAGCCCCTTGGCCACCCGGGCCTCGGTGGATTCGGCCGCCTCGTAGTCGTCCCACAGGGCCACGATCTCCTCGCGCAGGTCGGCCGGCAGCGGGGCGGTCAGCTCGAGCAGGTCCGCCCGCTCGTCCGCCGACTTGGCGCCCGGGCTCGCCTGGGCCGGCGCGGGAACATCGCCGCGGATCGCCTCGCCCAGATCGTGGATCAGACACATGCGCAGCAGCCGCGCCAGATCCACGCCGGGTGACCGGCCGTAGAGCAGCATCGCCATCAGACAGAGCCGCCAGGTGTGCTCGGCGACGCTCTCGGCCTGGCCGGTCGAGGTCCAGCCGCTCCGGGTCACGGTCTTGAGCCGCTCGGCCGCGCGAAGAAAGGCGAGAATGCCGTCGAGATCGATTGCGGACATGCCCAAAGGTAGCCGCCGCGGCGTCCGACGAAACCTCAACCGGATGGCGCGCGTAGCGGGTACATGAGCCTCCCACAGCCTATCCGAGCTTGGTCCGTCCTGCTGTTGTTGTCCCTGGCGTTGCCCACGGTGGCCCGCAGTCAGCAGGGCGCCGGCTGCGCGGCCGATTCCACCTACTCGGCGCTGGACTTCTGGCTGGGCGAGTGGGACGTGTTCGAGGGCGATCAGCAGGTCGGGACCAACCGGATCACCCGGGTGCTCAAGGGCTGCGCGGTGTTGGAGGAGTGGCGCGACACCATGGGCGGCGAGGGGCGCAGCCTGTTCTACGTCGAGCCCGGCACCCACCAGTGGAAGCAGGTGTGGGTGACCGACGACGCCCGACAGGTGGGCGGCACCAAGGAAAAGCACCTCGTCGCGCGCTTGCCCGATGGCGGCGTCCGGTTCCAGGGCGAGCTCCCCCTGCCAGACGGCCGCCTGGTGCTCGACCGCACGACCCTCACACCGATCCGGTCGGGCGAGGTTCGCCAGCTCATCGAGACTTCGCGCGACGGCGGGACCACCTGGCGCGCGGGGTTCGACGCCCGCTACCGCAAGCGTCGCTGACACCGCCGCTTGCGTCGGGCGCGGCGGGTCCGGTAGACTCGTCCCACCATGCCTACGCGCCCGCTGCTTCTCGCCCTCGCCGTTCCCCTCGCCTTCGCCTGCAGCCGTGAGTCCCGCCGTCCCTCGGAGCCGGCCCGTCCGGTCACCGAGGCGCGGCTCCGCGCGGCCCCCGCGGCAGGCGATGGCTGGCTCACCTATGGCTACGACTGGGGCAATCGCCGGTCGGTCCCGCTGACCGAGATCAACCCGAAGACGGTGGGCGGCCTGCACCGCCTTTGGGACCACGATCTCGACGTCCTCTTCCGGCGCGGAGTCCGGAACGAGAGCACCCCGATCGTGGTCGACGGACTGCTGCTGTACACCGACCTCAAGAATCTCGTGATCGCGGTGGATGCGCGGACCGGCAAGGAAGTGTGGCGTTACCAGCCCGACCTCAAGCCGACGGCGCTCTGCTGCGGCGTGGTGAATCGCGGCGTTGCGGTCTATGAGGACCGGGTGTTCCTCGCCACTCTGGACGCCCGGGTCGTCGCGTTGGACCGCCGCACCGGCAAGGTCGCCTGGGAAACCACCGCGGCGTCGCCCGCCGAGGGGTACTCGTTCACCATGGCGCCGCTCGCAGCCGATGGGAAGATCATCGTGGGATCGAGTGGCGGCGAGTTCGGGATCCGCGGCTTCGTGGACGCGTACGACGCCGCCACCGGCCGGCGGATCTGGCGCTTCTGGACCGTACCCTCACCCGAGGAGGGCGGCTGGTACGGGCGCTGGAGCCGCACCACGCCGGACGGCGAGCCCCTGCCCCGAGACATCGCGCGGGAGCATCGCGACAGCGCCCGCTACGCCGATGCCTGGAAGAAGGGCGGCGCGTCCGTCTATTCCACGCCGGCGTATGACCCGGAGCTCCGGCTGCTCTTCGTCGCCACGGGGAATCCATCGGGGGTGGCCGGTGTCCTTCCCCCCGGCGACAATCTCTACAGCACCTCGCTCGTGGCGCTCGACATCGGCACCGGCGCGCTCAAGTGGTACTACCAGATGTTGCCGCACAACCTCTGGGACTACGACAACGCGAGCCCTCCGGTGCTGCTCGACATGCATCAGGGGGACAGCACATTCCCGGCGGTAGCCGAAGCGGGCAAGACCGGCTGGGTCTATCTGCTCGATCGCCGCACCGGTCGCCAGATCCGGCGCAGCGATCCGATCATGCCGCTGGAGAACATCTTCCCCGCCGCAACCCGGGCCGGCGTCCAAGCCTCGCCCGGCGTGCGAGGCGGGGCCAATTGGCCGCCTCCCGCCTACTCCCCCCGGACCGGGCTCCTGTACGTGCTGGGGAGCTATATGCCGATGCGGTTCATCGTGGACACCGCGATCAACGGCGGGGACCCCTACTCCTCCGGCTACTTCGTGGAGCTGCCCGACAGCCTCAACTTCGGCACGGTCTCGGCGGTGGACCCGGCCACCGGGAAGATCCGCTGGCAACGGCGGGCGCCGGGCCATCTGATGTACGGCGGAGCGGTGGTGACCGACGGCGGAGTGCTGTTCTACGGCGACATCCAGGGGTATCTCAACGCGCTCGACGCCACGACCGGCGAGCCCCTCTGGCGCGACCGCGCGGCCAAGGGCTACGTCGGCCCGCCGATCGCGTTTCGGCTCGACGGCCAGGTTCGCATCGCCATCACGTCGCGGGAGGGGATCGCGGTCTACGGTTTGGACGGAGCCCGGTGACCGTCGAGCACGATCCCGACAAGTCGCGCTTCTTCGTGCGACTGCCCGACGGTGAGGCAGAGCTGTTCTACCAGCCCTTCAGCGAGGACGTGCTCGATCTGCAGCACACGGAGATCCCGCCCTCGGGCCGGGGCCACGGCGTGGGCGACGCCCTGGTGCGGGCGGCGCTGGCGCACGCGCGCGAGCGCGGGATGCGCGTCATAGCGACCTGCCCCTACGTGCAGCTCTGGCTCCGGCGTCACCCTGCCGAGCGGCCCGGCGCCCATTCCTGAACCAGCTCCCAGTTTTCCCGGGTGAGCGCGACGCCTCCGGGGTAGCGCGCCACGAAGTCCGTCCGCAGCGCGGGTGCCGACTGCGCCAGATATCCATCGAGGTCTGCGGTGGACTCCGCGTGATAGGAGATCCGATACCGACCGCCCTGGGCCCGGATCAGTGAGGCGCGGGTGAACCAGCCGGTCGCGAGCACGTCGGGGATGTGTCGCTCCCGCATGTAACGCTCCCACTTCTCCGCCAGCTCGTGCTCGACCACGGCGGTCACCTCGTACACCACGCTCATCGCCCCGGCTCCGGAGCCACCCCCCGGCGGCGAACCTCCTCCACCAGCGCGACCAGCCCGGCGACCTCGTCGCTGGTCGGAGGACGCGGCACCGGCCTCCAGCGGGGCGGCTCGTCGTCCTTCGGCTCGGGGCCTTCCACCTGCCAGTAGGTGCCGCGAAAGCTGCCGTCCACCTCGAAGCGTCCGCCGATGCTCTCCTGGCGCACCCAGGGACGCTCGGAGCCGTCCCGGCCGGGCGACCGGAACATCACGTGATCAGATGCGCTGAGCGGCTTTCCCTGTCCGTCGACCAGTACCTGCACCACTCGGAGCCCTCCGTCCGCCGAAAGATCGAGCACCAGCGACGACCAGCCCGCGATCGCCGCGGCGGCGCCCGGATCGAGCCCCGCCGCCGGCGCGACCGACCGGCGTCGGGCCTGGGCCTCCGCGGGTAGCGGTGCCAGGAGCGCGTGCCAACCCACGGCAGTCACTCGTCGACCGCGCTACTGCTGCCGGCTCGAGGGCGGAACGATCCCATTGAGCCGCAGATACACCACCATATTGCCGTAGTGCTCGCCGTCGTGGGTGGCATTCAGGGTCAGCGCGTAGAGCCGGGTCCGGGCCTCCCCGAAGAGCTTCGTCTGCCCCTGCGCGTCCTTGTCGCTCTGGGCGTAGGCCTTGGCACAGTATTCATTGGATGCCTTGAGCGCCGCGACCAGGTCCGCCTTGGCGGTCTTGGTCTTCTCGATGTCGTGCTCCTTGCTCGGCGGCGCGCCCACTGCCGCGCCGCAGATCAGGTACTGCGCGCCGGCCACGTGCCCCACCAGCTGGCCGAAGCTCCGCACCTGAGGCGTGGGGCGGAAGGCGTAGAGCGACTCGGGCGTTTCGGCGGCCGCGGTCGTGAACCAGCCGCTGAGCTGCTCCCAGAGCATCTTGCTGGTCGCCACCGCGGAGGCCGGAGCCACGGCGGTCTGTCCCACGGCTGGACCGGCTCCGGCGAGGAGGGCAACGAGGGCGAGGACAACTCGGTTCATAGAAAGCTCTCCATAGACTCTGGTTGGTGGCGAAAACGACCCTCCGACGCCCTTCACGCCTGGCCCTCCTCCGGGCGACGTTCCATGTACACCACGGCGCCCGACCCGGGAGTGAACCCCGCGCGGGCGTAGAGCTGCTCCGCGTCGCGGGTGACCAGGGCGAGCCGGCGGAAGCCCTGCAGTTCGGGGTGATCCAGCATGCACTGGATGAGCCAGGCCCCCAACCCCCGCCCGCGGTGCTCCGAGGCCACGGCTACGTCGGTCAGGTAGCCGTAGGTCGCCAGATCGGTGACGACCCGGCCGAAGCCCACGAGCTCGGCATCGTGATAGAGCCCGAACGACACGGAATGGGCCACGGCCCGCTCCAGCACCGGCCGCGTGAGGCTGCCGCCCCAGTGCTCGCCGCGGAGCAAGTCGAGAATACGGTCCGCGTCGAGCCGGTCACGGCTGGTCGAAACGGTATACTCGCCCCGGTGCCATTCGACGGGCCGGTCGTCCATCGCGACGCTCCACGGGGTCTAGGCATCGATCGTATCATCACTTGCTCCGAGCCGCCAGCGGCGGCTCCCGGGACTCCCACTCATGGATGACTTTACCCCCGCCGAGATCCACACCGGCGAGACCACCGTCTTTCTGCGCTGGGGCGGGGCTGGACCACCGCTCCTGCTCCTCCATGGCTTCCCCGAGACCCACCTCATGTGGGCCGGTGTGGCGGGCCTGCTGGCGGACCATCATACCGTGATCTGCCCCGACCTACGGGGATACGGTCGCAGCGGCTGCCCCGCGTCGGATGCCGACCACGAGGCCTACAGCAAGCGCGCCATGGCCCGTGACCTCGTCGGCGCGATGGAGCGGCTGGGACACCAACGCTTCATGGTAGCCGGCCACGATCGGGGCGGCAGGGTGGCATACCGTCTGGCACTCGATCATCCGGAGCGGGTGGATCGCCTGGCGGTGCTCGACGTCGTTCCGACGGAGGAAGTATGGACCAGGGCCGACCACCGGCTGGCCTTGAGCTACTGGCCCTGGTCGATGCTGGCGCAGCCCGAGCCGCTGCCGGAGCGGATGCTGACCCAGTGCGCCGAGGCGGTGGTGGCGGACGCGCTCGACCAGTGGGGCTCGGACCCGACGGCCTTCCCGGTCGCCGTCCGGGTGGCGTACGCGGCCGCCCTCCGGGATCCGACGCACGCGCACGCGATCTGCGAGGAATATCGGGCCGCGGCGGGCATCGATCGCGCACACGACCGCTCCGATCGAGACGCCGGGCACCGGATCCAGTGCCCCCTGCTGGTGCTGTGGAGCGCGACCGGGGCGCTCGCTACCTGGTATGCGTCGGAGGGCGGCCCGCTCGCGCTCTGGCGGAAATGGGCGTGCAGACTCGAAGGACACGCGATCGACGGAGGGCACTTCTTTCCGGAAGAGGCTCCCGCGGCGACCGCGGACGCGCTGCGCCGCTTCTTCGCCC
>Ga0310810_10006425_pt1 | contig 13285 bp, 10 predicted proteins | sample NCmetagenome_FD_207641 | JGI IMG/M metagenome (GOLD analysis project Ga0310810, IMG submission 207641) | Soil microbial communities from experimental microcosm in Duke University, North Carolina, United States - NC | ecosystem: Engineered > Artificial ecosystem > Soil microcosm > Unclassified ... | reverse complement strand
ACCAGCGGGCACGTGTGCTTCGTGAACTGAGCGCCGTTTCAGGTTTTCATCTGGTCCTGGTGCGCTACAAGCCGGGCCACGACACCCGGGCAGAGTGGGTGTACAACGATGCCGATATCGACAATGCCAAGGTAGTGTGGGCCCGCGATATGGGCAGCGAAGAAAACGAGCAGCTGACGAGATATTTCAGTAATCGGACGGTTTGGTGGCTGGAGGCGGACGAACGCCCGAGCAAACTGCTGCCGTTCCAACCTGCGATGGCGAAAGCGGGGGCTCGTTGAATCCGACACATCTGGATGAGCGGTTAGTGGAATCAATGAGCGCCCCCGTAAGCGCGGTTGAGGTGCATGCGGCGACACTGGAGGAGAGTCTGTCCGAGAAAGAGCCAGTTGCGAGGCGTAATCTTTCCTTAGACGTTTTGCGCTGCGTTGCCATCATGCTGGTTTTAGGGCGGCACGTTGACCACTACTGGTTTTGGAACAGAATTGGCTGGATCGGGGTGGATCTGTTTTTTGTGCTGAGTGGATTTCTGGTTTCAGGCTTGCTGTTTCAGGAATTCAAGAATCACGGGCACATCGATATCCGGCGCTTTATTTTTCGGCGTGGACTAAAGATCTGGCCGGCATTCTACGTCTATATCGGCGTCACCGCAACTATCACGGCCTTGATTCAATGGCAGCGGAATGCGCACTTTCCGGTGCGCTCGTTTGCCGTGACGTCGCTTTTTCTCTCCAACTATTTTCCGGGCGGGCCGCGGTTGTTTGCGCACATCTGGTCTCTAGCTATTGAGGAGCATTTCTACCTTGTACTGCCATTCCTGCTGGCCGGGGTCATCCTGTGCAGTCGAAGAAAAAATCCATTCTCAAGCATTCCCTGGATATTTACTGTTATTTCGATTGCCTGCCTGAGTCTGAGGATAACGACGGAACCACGCGGGATTTATTACTGGACGACTCACACTCGCATCGACAGCTTATTTGCAGGGGTGACGGTCAGCTACTTCTATCACTTCAACTCGGCATGGTTTGCCCGCCTTACTGGGAATTACGCTCTGTGGATTGCAACGGTGTGTTGTTTGCCGGTTGCGTTCTTTACCGAAGAATCTCGAATTATGCAGACCATAGGTCTATCACTGCTGTACGTGGGTTTTAGCTTTCTGCTCGCATGGGCCGTGATCAGGACACCCTCGACGAAGGCGGGAATCCCGGTTGCGAGAATGGCAGCTGCGATCGGGTTCTACTCATATTCGATCTATCTGTGGCACAGACTGTTTGCATTTGTGCTGTCGAACTATCCTTCCACCCTGGCATTCTGGGCATACATAGTGCTGGCAATTGGAATGGGCGTCGTCATGTCGAAACTCGTGGAATTGCCTGCCCTTAGATTGCGAGCAAAATGGAAGCTGACGGCGTGATTGCGTCGCATGAAGCGGTGGTTTCGGGCGCGACCGAGGCTGAATATAAATTCGCAACCAGCGAGGCACTCCTAATTTACTTGGCTGCGGCAGTGCTGGTGTTCGCTGCGGTCCTGTGGACTGCAAACGGTCCCAGGCTTGAAAAGATCGATTTTTCCGTCACCTACTTGGGCGCACGGATGGTTCACGACGGGCGCGGTGCACAGCTTTACGATCTTACCGAGCAAATCAAGTTGAGATCGTCGCTCTACCGTGACCCTAACCCTCTAATCTTTGAGCATCCGCCGTTTGAAGCTCTGCTGCTTTCGCCACTTGCAGCATTGCCGTACAAAACGGCTTATTTGATCTGGGGATTCCTAAACGCGCTGATCTGGCTGGGGCTGCCATTGTTGTTGCGACCCTGCGCACCGGTACCCGCGCAATGGATCCCTTATCTGGGGTTATGGCTGATCTTTGCCCCCCTCGGCGTGGCGCTGTTTCAGGGCCAGAGCTCGCTGATACTCCTTTTGTTTTACGCGCTTTCGTACATATATTGGCGACGCGATCATTCGTTTATCGCCGGTATATGCCTGGGTTTGGGCCTGTTCAAATTTCAATTTGTCCTTCCCTTCGCCGGCATCTTGTTGCTCCGGCGAAAATGGGGTTTTCTGGGCGGCTTTACCGTCAGCGCCATGTTCTTCGGTCTTCTTTCGCTGGCCGCTACTGGTTGGAAAGGTTGCCTGAGCTATGCGAAGTTGCTGTTGAGCGTCGGTAGCAATCCGCAGAATGTATCCTACGGTTCCGCTGTGGACATGCCTACCTTGCATGGCTTCGTTCATGCGGTGCTGGGAGGCGCGCTTCCAGTCAGGGCTTTGAGCGTGATTGTTGCTGTGATCTCGATTTTTCTGCTCACCTTTACGGCGATTCGCTGGGAGAAAGCGGAGCGAGTGAGTCGCGAACTTTCACCACCCGCGTTTGGGGCCGCAATCGTACTATCCCTGATGGCCGGGCTGCACATGTTCACTCATGATTTCAGCCCGCTCATGCTGTCGTTGCTGATCGCGATGGCATATTTCCCGGATTATTCGCATCCTGCGCTTCGCTGGTGCATCGCGGGTTGCATCGGATTGTTCTTCTTTCCTGCATCGTATTTCGTACTGGTTGCCAGGCACAAGATGTTCCTGATATTTCCGTTGCTGCTGGTGTTCTGGTGGTGTATGACGCGTTTGAGTGGGGATGAGGGTCGCTTATGGGAGGATGCATAGTAAAATCAATGCGGTATTCCTAGAGCATGCGCTACGGTTTGGGTCGAGATCTGGTCAATGCGGGGCTTATTCTGGTTGGCTCAATCGCGCTCTTTCTCCTGATTGCCAGCTTCCTGAAATAGTAAAGTGCATTCGTTCAAAACAAACAGCATGCGCGCACGCCCGAAGGTTTTGTAGCAGCGTGGTCACTATCCCCTGGCCAATCGGCGCGATATAGTCAGGCTGATGCGCCCAAGCGCGAATCCTGAAGCTCTGGACTCCGGCACCTCCAAAAAGGAAACGCCACACTTTCAAATTCAAGGGCAAGACTCTGCTTACTGCGTTCCCGAAAGATTGTTTCAAGATCGATACCTGGCTTTGCTGGTGTTTACAGCGGCCGGGCTGTACCTACAATTTTTTAGAAGCTACACCACGCTGCATTCCGATGAAGGCATAGTGCTCGAAGGAGCAGAACGAATTCTGCGAGGTCAGGTTCTGTACCGGGACTTTTTCTCCTTCTTCACGCCCGGATCGTATTACTGGACCGCTTTTCTCATGCGGGTGTTTGGAAATTCCATACTGGCGCCCCGAACTGCGCTGATGATTTATGGCGGCTTATTTTCGATGCTGGGATACCTGCTGGCCCGGCGCGTCTCTTCGCGTCGTGCATCTTTGTTGGCTGTAGGTCTGGGGTTAGTGGTTTCGCTGCCCTATTCGTTCTACGTGCAGCATAGCTGGGACAGTTCGCTGCTGGCATTGCTCTCGATCTATTGCGCCGTGAGAATGCTGGAGAGTTCAGGGAGCGGCTGCGCATTCGGGACGGGAACTTTCACAGCTCTAACCGTGTTGTTTGAGCATTCGAGAGGAGGAGCGCTGGTTCTTGGTTTGGCAATTGGTTTCGGATTCCTGATGCTGCGCAAGACCTGGAAGGTCAGCTTAAAACAACTTTTAGCGCTCACTGTTGGTTTTGTGTGGCCGTTTGTGCTTACCTGCGCCTACTTCGGATCAAAGCATGCACTCGGAGCCATGGCGGATGACTGGATCTGGCCTCTTCAGCATTATTCGGCGGTGAATCGTGTGAGCTATGGTTACCTGCACTTGTCGAGTGCGCAATGGAATGCCTTGCATGCAGGATCATGGCTGTGGCGGGTGTTCGCATTTTTTGTAATCAGCCCGGTGGTGATGATCGCCCTTCTCCCATTTCTTACTTTTGGCATTCTGGCCTGGCAAGCTTTGCGGTTCCACCAAGGCGAACAGCGACCTCGATCGGCTTATTACGTTTTGATGGGCGCCGGGTTGCTCGGCCTGTGGCTGCCGGTCGCAATACTCAGGGCGGATCTGGCACACCTGGTTTATCTGATGCCGCTGTTCGCGATTGCAGGCGCATGGATCCTGGACGGTCGCGATATCCCATTGAAAGCTCTTAGGATCAGCCGGCCAGTGCTGGTTTGGTATCTGGTCGGCTCGTTTGCGGCGTTCGGGCTGGCACTGTTTTTGAATGCGGCTGGAGCAAAGAATGTCCTGTCTACTCGCCGGGGGCTGCTGAAATCGGCGGACACTGATTCTGCTATTCCATACATTCAGGCACATGTTCCCCCTGGTCAGAATTTGTTCGTCTATCCATATCAGCCGCTTTATTACTACCTGACAGCTACTTCAAATCCTACAGGCTTCGATTTCCTGCAGCCCGGCCTGCATACCGCCGAACAATTTCACCAGATGTTAACTGAGCTTGAAAAGCAGCAGACGAATGTCGTGATTTTTACCCCGTCATTTCGCGACTTCATCGCCGTTTCATGGCCCGATACACCGTTGAGCGTAATCGCGGCGAAGGATCCGGTTGCTGAATACCTGCTCCAGCATTACCGCGTGTGTCAGGTAATGAATTCTGGGCCGGCGATTTACTGGTTTATGCTGCGTATGAACCAGCCGTGTCCGGAGGGTGCACAATTTGCGCGATGACGGAGAAGGCCGAGGGATTGTCGAAACCACGAGTGCGACTTCAACCTCACCCGATCAACGCATTGCAGATTGTATTCACAAGGAAAAATGTGCTGACGCACGTATCGCGCTTCTCCTCTTTATAGGTTCGCTTTCCTACTTATGGTTCTTCCGTTCTTACACAGTGATGGAACCTGATGAGGGCATTCTGCTGCAGGGTGGGCAGCGCATCCTTAACGGCGAGGTGCTCTACCGGGATTTCTTTTCGTTCTTTACTCCCGGCTCTTATTATCTGCTTGCGTTGGTTTTCAAGCTGTTCGGCAGTTCGTTGCTGGTGGCGCGGACTGTGCTGGTGTTGTTCGGAGCGATCTATTCCGCCTTTACCTATGTGATTGCCCGTAGAGTCTGCTCCCGGCGCAGCAGTGTGTTTGCAGCCGCAGTCGTGCTTGCGACAGCGTTGCCTTATCGGTTTCTGGTTCTGCACAATTGGGACAGCACGCTCTGGGCATGTTTTGCACTTTACTGTGGCCTGCGTTCGATCGAAAAACAGAACTGGGGCTGGTCATTTGCAACAGGATCATTTGCCGCGCTCACGTTTCTTTTCGAGCAATCGAAGGGAGCGGGACTGATTTTAGGGTTTGCAGCCGGGATCGTAGCGCTAAGATTTCTTTCGCCCAAAACAAGTTTTAATGTGGCAGCGGGATGGCCTGGCCTGGCCTGGCCCATAGCGGCAACATTCGCTTACTTTGGCGCGCACCGCAGCCTGCGAGAGATGATCGCTGACTGGGCCTGGCCGCTGGCGCATTATTCCGCCGCGAATAATGTGCCATACGGATATCAGGGATGGTCGCATGCTACGCGCCATGCTCTGTTCGGCAGCGGGGCCTGGCTCGCGCGCATCTTCTACCTGCTGACGTTTTCTGCGTCACTCTGGATTCCAGTGTTGCCGCTGCTGGCGGCCATATTTCTGGTTTATTGGATGGTGAACTCGCGCCGTGAAGGCGTATCCAGTAAATCCGCGTATTACATTTTTATGTGCGCGACGCTCTGCGGGTTGCTGCTTTCGGTGGTGGTGGTGCGTGCCGACATAATTCATTTCATCTATCTGCAACCGCTTTTTATCCTGGTGCTGGCCTGGATGGTTGACGGGAGTGATATTCCCGGCAGACATTTCGCGAAGGTGTGGCCCGCGCTGGTTGCTTTTGTCGCGATTTCGCTCACCATGTTTGCCGCGCCGTTACTGATGCGGGCAGCGAGCGCCCGATTTGAGACTGCGACTCGCCGTGGGGTGGTCAAATCATCTGCCAACGATAGCGTAATCGACTACGTGCAGGCCAAAGTTCCGCCGGGCGAGATCATGTTCGTTTACCCGTACCTGCCCCTTTACAACTATCTGACTGCCACCCGCAATCCCACCCGCTACGAGTATTTTCAACCGGGAATGAATACGCTGGAGCAGGCCCAAGAAATTCTTGCTGACCTGCGTTCGAAGCAGGTCGCGTATGTGCTCTTTGAATCGTCGTTCTCAGAAAAAATTCCGCGATCCTGGCCGAATACGCCCATGAGCGCGATTGCACATGATCCGATCGCCGACTTCATTCTGCAGCAATACCAGACGTGCCAGGTCCTGCACTCGCCCCAAAACTGGGAGTTCCTGTTCATGGCGCGGAAAGGGAAGGCTTGTCCTTGATCCGGCTCAGCTGAATGGAGGTCGCGAACAGCCCTGCGATCGGAATCGCCATCAGCACATACAACCTGTGCACGATCAGCCACAGATGCAGGGGCGGAATGAACAAGAGCGCCAAACACGAAAAAAACAGAAGTGCATAATGCCGGGAGAACCTTGAAGGCGCAGCCGAGCGAACTTCGGTCAGCAGCAGAGCTATCGGTAGCAGCAGCAGGCTCAAATCGTAGGTGTAAAGATGATAGCTGGCGAGGAGTGCGGCGAGAAGCGCGCCTGAAAAGGAGAGCGGCAATTGCTGCTGCCGCCAGTTTCGCGCCGCCATCCACAAGACGAGTAGGGAGCAGATCGCAATCAAAATCAGGTAGCCCGATGAAGTCTGACTGCCGGAAACCAGGCCCAGCAATCCGCGGATGTTGGGGACATACGCCAGATCGCCCAGTACCTGGAATATTTTTTCCTGAAACAATAGCCTTGGGTAGGCGGAGAGCGCTCCCAAACCTGAGATTGCTAGAGACACAATGAACAGGAGGGCGCCAACCAGCGAGAAGCCTCTCAACGCCCGCCAGCGGCCCCGAAACAAAAGCACCAGCGCAAACGGGACCACGAATTGAAATTTGAATAACCCGCACGCCAGCACGCATCCGGCGGAAAACTCGTAATCCCGGCGCAACAACACATAGACCAGGCTGAACACCAGCAAGAGGAGAAGGGAATCCTGGCCGATGAGTAGGCAGGTTGTCACCGGAGAAAAAGTCGCGAACAGCACAATCACCAGGCCGAGGTCAGCAGGGAAGCGCAGGTACTGGGAAATGGTTGCGCTTACATGCGCGCTGGAGTCGATGAGCCAGGCGCAGGCGATCAGCAGGCCCAGGCCGAGTAGCGTCCACAACGCGTATGCCGTCCGGTAGCTGCTAAACGTTAATGGCACAAAGGCGATCGCTTCAAAAGGCGGGTGCGAATAAAAGGTGTGAACCCGGGCCAGCCGGGACTGCCACTGCAGCTGCGTATTCAGATCGTAAAGACTGTGGCCCAGGCCCTGGCGCACCATCTGACCCGCGGCATAAAACTGCGAGAAGTCGAGCGTGTCTTTGCGACCGGGGAAGCTAAGGATGGCGTAGCCCGCAAGTAGGGCGAGTACGGCTGTAACGATCAGGATGCGGATGGCGCGCTCTGTATTAAAACCTGTTAACTTCTGCAGTGGGCCTCCTTGAATAAGACTTCACTTCCCGACGAGGTTAGGTTAGCACCACGCGAATCTAAAGACGCTAATCCGCAGATTCCGTACTACGTGCGCGCACTGGCGCTGGGAATCCCGGCTATTCTCTTAGGCCTGCAGATTTCGGGCTGGATCTTTTTTATTCCGGTAATCAGAAACGGGCATTTCGATTTTCGTCATCTTTACACGGCCGGATACATGGTCCGGACGGGACATGCTCATGAACTGTACGACTATCAGAGAGAGAAGCAGTTTGAGGACACATTAGTCTCTCGCGAGGAGATCGCCCTTCCCTTCAACCATCCCGCGTACGAAGCTCTGCTGTTCGTTCCGCTTTCGTTTTTCACGTTCAAGCAGGGTTATTTCATGTTCCTTGCATTCAATCTTGCCTTTCTGGCAGCGGCATATCAGGTTTTGCGGCCATACTTTGAAAATCTGCAGCTTGCGTGGTGGTGGTTGGGACCCGCTATGTTTATGACCTTTCTTCCGAATGTGGCCGCCCTGATGCAGGGCCAGGACTCGATCGTTCTAATGGCGCTGTTTGCGGGTTCGTTTGTCATGCTGCTGAAGAAGCGGGACTTCCTCGGCGGTCTGCTTTTGGGACTTGCGCTGTTCAAGTTTCAAGTGGTACTACCAGTCGCTGTTTTATTCGCGATCTGGCGCTGCTGGTCTTTCATTGCGGGATTCAGCCTGTCGGGGGCAGCCGTTGCGGCGCTCTCGGTTGCACTGGTGGGTATTTCTCAGATCAACACTTACGCGCACGCCCTTTTCGCGATGGGCATCGGGCTTTCGTCGAAAGCTGACCAGTTTCGATATGGCATCAGCCCTAGTTCTATGCCCAACCTTAGGGGCATGGCGTTCGGGTTGTTGCACGATCGACTGCCGGGCAGCTGGATTCAGCTTGCTATCCTGGCGACCTCGGGTGTGGTGCTACTGGTCGCGGCCAGAGCGGGACTGGACAAGTCCAATTCAGACAGGCTGCTGTTGGCGATAGTCACGAGTGTTCTGGTCAGCTATCACCTGCTGATTCATGACATGAGTGTTCTTCTGGTTCCTATTACCGTTTTGATCAGCAAGAATTTGTTTTTAGAGGCAAGCCCCGTCCCGGGGCGCGATCAGCTCAGGGCTGCGGCGTTATTGTTTGTTTCACCGATCTGGATGTCATTTGCGCCAAAGGTGTTTTTCGTCATTTCCGCGGCATCGCTTGTTCTTTTCCTGGTGCTGACATCGAAAGTTAAGAAAGGCCCCGCATCGTTCGCACGGCCTGATCCCATGTGAAACTACCTATCGCGTCAATCTTCACACAGCAGCTGCGAGTTCCGGCGACGTCGATGGAACAAGTAAGGTTGAAGAGCGGAGAAGCTTTTTAGCAAAGCCGTTATCGCGAACGCACATAAGAACATCCATGCGCGGTAAATCATTTTGAGCCGGAGCAGTAATGGCAAGTGCCAGGATCAGCAACCAGCTTTCATCCTGAATGTGCTGAGACGCAGATCACCGCCTCCGCCCTGGAGTAGTCGTTTTAAATTCAGCCGGGTTGAAGCGTTAGTCCGAAGCAGATGGCGTGCAGACCCAGTGCAAGGGCACGAACGTAATAAGGAACTTCGCTGGTTGTGACATCTTTTGACTTCATCATGGCGGAAATGATGAACACTTCTTTCGCAACTAGTACCTCCCTGGGAGTGCACACCGGCTTCCATTCGAGGTTGACATTCCAGGCCAGTCAGACGGGAGCGCTAGTTGTCAGCGACTGTATACAAAGGTTTACACCGCTCGTGGGTTGTAGATTGCGGGCTGGTATCAGTGGAAAATGCTTTCCCCGCGAGGGAAAACTCTGGACCGTATTTGAGGGCGGGACGCCGAGCAGAATGCGCTACCCTTCTCCATTGTTTTCATCTACATACCAATTTTTTGGGTAATCGTTACCCCCTGCCGAGTTTGGCTTCTGCCGTGCTATTAGAGATAGCGTTCGGTGTAACCCATCGCGATCCCCCTCCGGCGCTGGGACAGCCACAAAAAAATAGGAGAAAAGAGAAATGACAAACCTGATCCTCAATACACTGGTTCGCCTGCAGAACGACGAAGCCGGCCAGGGCTTGATCGAATATGTGTTGATCATCGCGTTGGTGGCGTTCGCTGCGACGGCCGGAATGTCCAGCTTGGCCAGCGGTATCAACAGCGCCTTCACCGCAGTCAGCACCATCCTCGGCAACTACATTACATAGTCGGAAGCCGAAACAACCGGATTTCTGTTTGCCCCGAGTCAACGATGGCGAGGGGCAAGCAGAAGCCATTTCAGTGACTATGGTACCCACAAAGTTACTGGCGATGCGCTGAAAGCGCCGGCAAAACAAATATGCTTTGCTTTGGGCCTGAGGCGTTGCTAGTGTTGGGGTAATCAAGTCATTCAGTTGCAACATGCTGGAAAATGGTTCGACGCCAATTTTCGTCGGGGTGTGCCCCCATCCCGGTTTGAACGTCAGGAACCCGCTCACAGGAGTTTCCGCATGCTTGGTAAGTTGGCCTGTTTTTGTTGGTTGAATCGGGCAAAGCGTTCTTCGGGTAAGGCATTAGGGTGGAGGTGACTTACGGCTCTGCGACGGGTAATGATAGCTCTGATTTTGGCCGCGATTCTAGCCGGCCTGGTCACAATGTATTTCAACCGCCGTCTGCGCGCGAGCAATGCGGCGCACGGCATGGTGAAGATCGTAGGGGCGGTGAACGATCTGCCAGCGGGAATCCCGCTGGCCGGCAAAGATCTTGAACTGATGGATTGGCCAAGCAATCTTCAGCTTCCCGGATCATTTGCAAAAATGGACGAACTTCTGGGGCGCCCGCTGCTGCGTGCTAAAAGCGCTCATGAACCGATCCTGCAGCGCGATCTTGGCGCCGAAGGATCAGGCGTCGGGCTTTCCGGAAAGATTCCGGAAGGCATGCGCGCCACTGCCGTGCGATCCAATGAGATCGTAGGCGTTGCCGGATTTCTATACCCTGGTTCCAAAGTTGATGTTCTTTGTACCTTCACCCAGCCCGGGACCTCGGGCGGGGCCATGACGCACACTGTGCTGCAGGACGTAGAAGTTCTGACTGCAGGGCAGACCATTGAACCTGATCCGAGTGGAAAACCGCAGACGGTCAATGTGGTGACCTTGCTGTTGAACCCGGAAGACTCCCAGAAATTGCAACTGGCCAGCTCACAGGGCACGATTCAGTTTGTGCTGCGCAGCGGGGCAGACCAGAAAACTGTTGAGCTTAAGCCGACCCGGCTCGAGCAGTTGGCGGGAATTGTGCCCGCTCCGGCGCCTGCTGAGGGTCCAGTCAAAAAAACCGCAAGACGTACGCCTGCTCCCAAGCCGCCGTCATTGTACGTGCTGGAAGTAATCCAGGGCACGAAGCGGTCTGAAGAAAAATTCTAGGACCCTAAGACGAAGGCAGCGAGGAGAGAAGAGAAGAATGAAGATTTCAAAGGCACAACTTCCAGTCTTAACTCTGGCGATAGTGATGCTTGTAATTCCCGCGGTGGCACAGGAAGCCGCCGCGCCGGCTGCTCCGGCATCGCCGATTCCGGCTCCCAGCCAACAGGAAACCACTCCGACCGAAGGTCAGGCGCTGCACGTACTGGTTGGTAAGTCGGTCGTAATCAATGTGCAGTCGCCTATGACGCGAGTGCTTTCCAGCAATCCGGCGGCCGTGGAGACGCTGGCGACTTCGCCGACGCAAGTAGTCGTGGAAGGAAAAGCGGCCGGCAACGGCAGCCTGATCCTGTGGGACCAGAGCGGACATTCGCAGATGCTGGATGTGGTGGTGGACGTGGATGTAACCGGTCTGCGAACCGCCATTGAGCGGGCCTATCCCAACCAGCACATTGAGGTGCAGGCCGATGGCGGCAGGCTGCTTCTTTCCGGCCTGGTCAATGATTCACATGCGGTAGAAGACCTGACCAAGATGGCAGGCCTTTATTCACCCACGGTAGTGAATTCGCTCACCGTGGCAGCAACGCACGATCCGCAGGTGATGCTGGACGTTAGGTTCGCGGAAGTTGACCGCTCGCGAATTGATCAGCTCGGTTTCAACATCTTTACGGTAGGCGCCACCAATACGTTGGGAACTATCTCAACCCAGCAGTTTAACCCTCCCGGTACGAACAGCTCAGGCGGAGGAGTCGTGTCAGGAAAGACCGGATTTATCGGGATTCCGAACACTCTCAACATTTTCCTGTTCCGGCCGGATATCGATTTAGGAGCCACGATCGAGGCGCTTCAACAGAAAAGCGTGCTGCAGATTCTGGCGCAACCGAATCTGCTGGCAATGAACGGTCAGAAGGCGAGCTTTTTGTCGGGCGGCGAGTTTCCGTTTCCGGTAGTGCAGGGTGGCGCCAATGTCGGCGCGGTCACCATTCAGTTCCGGCCGTTTGGTGTAAAGCTGGATTTTGTAGGAACCATTGATTATGCGCAGAGTGTAATTCGACTGCACGTTGCGCCCGAAGTGAGCACGCTGGACTTTACCAATGCGGTGACCATCTCAGGATTCGTAGTGCCGGCCCTCTCTACCCGGCGCGCTGAAACTGAAATCGAACTGAAAGATGGCCAGTCATTCGGGATAGCAGGTCTGATGGACCGCAGGGAACAGGCTCAGATGAGCAAGATTCCAGGAATTGGCGATATTCCGGTATTAGGCCAGTTCTTCCGCTCAAAAAATGTTAACCGCAGCAACAGTGAATTGCTGGTGCTGGTAACCCCCCACATTGTTGATCCGGTACACAGGGAGATGGTAAAGGCAACCGAACCCAAGGGGCCGGTGCAGATCTTGGAACCCTCAAAATTCGACAAGAATACGGACAAGTTGACGAACCCGGGAACACCCCGTTGACCACAGGCGAGAAATGGACGCGATGACTTCGAAGGGTAAAGCAAGCAGTGCTCCAGGGGCAGGGCTTTTGCCTAACGAGCCGTTATCCTTGGCCGGCATATGCCTAGATGAAGATACCTGGGGCTTGCTTACGGATTTTGCTGAGCGAGCGCCGCTCGTGGCGCTCAAGGGTAATTTTGATCGCTATCGCGTGTCAGAAAACGAGTCTATAGCGGATTGGCTCGGAAGTCCGATTCCCGACATTTGCCTGATTGATTTCGATAAAGACCGGCGCAGTGCCACTGTCGTGGCCGAGCGAATCCATTCCAATTCTCCGGAGACTGCGATCTTTGCGGTTTCGTCGCAAGCGCAGCCTGATTTGATCATTCAAAGTATGCGCAGCGGATGCAGCGAATACCTGGTTAAGCCGGTCGATCGCGAGCAGATGTTGAATGCGGTTGCGCGGGTAGCTGGGCGCCGCAAGGAGAAGAAGGAAACATATAAGGCCCAGGTGCTGGCTTTCGTGGGCGCCAAAGGTGGCAGCGGAGTCACCACCCTGCTAACGCAGATGGGCGCGTTACTGGCGAAAACATATTCCAGGAAATCGCTGGTCCTGGACTTACATCCGGACATAGGGGATGCCGCGCTCTACCTTCGCTTAACGAAGTTCAAGTATCACTCATTCGAACTATTGGAAAACACCGACCGCCTCGATGCCGAGTTGTTGCAGAGCTTTGTGCTTTCGCATTCCAGCGGATTGGATCTGATCCCAGCACCCGAGAATGGAGACGCATTTCGCAACGTCCCTTCAGGTGCAGTCGCCCACATGCTTGAATTCATGCGTGCGCGTTACGAATTCATTCTGGTTGACTTACCGACTCTGATGAGCGAGGAAAGCCTGGATGTAGTTCGTGAGTGCGACCAGTTATATATAGTGACCGTAGCCGAAGTGGCAGCCC
>Ga0310810_10006423_pt1 | contig 13285 bp, 10 predicted proteins | sample NCmetagenome_FD_207641 | JGI IMG/M metagenome (GOLD analysis project Ga0310810, IMG submission 207641) | Soil microbial communities from experimental microcosm in Duke University, North Carolina, United States - NC | ecosystem: Engineered > Artificial ecosystem > Soil microcosm > Unclassified ... | reverse complement strand
TCTTGTTTCTCGATGAACTGCCGGAATTTTCGCGGCATGTATTGGAATGTTTACGCGAACCGTTGGAATCAGGATGTATTACCGTGTCACGCGCAGCTTATCAAACACAGTTTCCTGCCAGATTTCAGTTAGTCGCAGCCATGAACCCATGTCCATGCGGTTACGCTGGCAGCGGAGTGCGAGATTGCCAATGTTCACCGGAACAAGTCAAACGTTATCGTGCCAAAATTTCTGGCCCGCTTTTAGACCGAATTGACATGCATGTCGAAGTAGCACGGTTGGCACCTGAATTACTTGCGGCGAAAAATGCAGAAGAAAGTAATGATTCAGTTCGCGCACGCGTGATGGAAGCGCGGGCATTGCAAATGAATCGACAGGGAAAATGTAATTCACTTCTGACAGTTTCAGAATTGGAAACGGTTGCAAAAATGCTGCCTGGTGCAGAAACAATGTTGAATCAAGTGATGACAAAATTTAGTTTATCTGCGCGTGTATATCATCGTATTGTAAAACTCGCTCGAACTCTGGCAGATCTTGAAGCCAGAAATGATATTCTCGAAACCCATGTCTCTGAGGCTCTGCATTTTCGCTGTCTGGACAGGGCTCGTTAAATTATTTTATAAGCTACAGAAAATTAACCACTTTTTGTGAGCAATAATTAAGCATATTGGGTGCAAAATCGGAGATGGCTACTATACTTATCAATATCGTAAGGGATTCATTTTCTTAAACGATAGGAGTTATGATAATAAAAATTTAGAGGAGTTTGATATGCCGCTGTTATTTTTTCCACATACAGAAGATGCGAGTACCGGCTCGTTTATTGAACGCATTGATCAAATGCGGGAAGCAGGTGAGCGTTACAAAGCGGCAGTTCTGGAATCTTTATCCAAGGCACAGCAAGCGGCAGAAGTCCGGGGCGCTGCACCAAAAGATCTGCACTTCGCATACAACTGGGATATTCTCTCAGCGGTGCTGCGTGATGTGCGTGAATTACCCGAAGGTACAAAAGAAGACCGTCATTTTAAAGCGGATTATCTCGCCAAGCTTGCAGAAATTTATGAGCTTTTGCGTGATGCACGCATGTCAAAATTAGAAGCCGTTCGCCTTGCGTTATCTTCGGAGGCTACCCAATTAAGAGGCGGCAATACTGCATCTACACAGGTTGCTAGTTAATATCAATCGCCTTGCGGAGTTTATTCATCGCGTTTTTTTCCAGCTGTCGCACGCGTTCTGCGGAAATCTGATATTTGTCGGCAAGATCTTGTAGTGTGAGTTTGTTTTCATCCAGCCAGCGTGTGCGGATGATATCCTGACTGCGCTCATCCAGATGTTCCATCGCCTGATAAATGTGGTCGCTGGATTGTGTGTGTCTGGTTGCATCTTCAAGCAGGTGTGCGGGATTTAGGCTGTGATCTTCCAGATAACCTGCGGGACTTAAACTACGATCGTCTTCATCATCATCGTAGCCGTCAAATGCAGCATCAGATGCAGACATGCGCATTTCCATTTCGCGTACCGTTTCAGGTTTGACACCGAGGTCTGCTGCGACTTCATTGACTTCCTGCTGTGTCATCCAGCCCAGACGTTTTTTCATGTTACGCAGATTAAAGAAAAGTTTGCGCTGTGCTTTAGTGGTCGCAACTTTGACGATACGCCAGTTGCGCAAAATATATTCGTGAATTTCTGCCTTAATCCAGTGCATGGCGAATGTTACCATGCGCACACCCACTTGCGGGTTGAAGCGGCGGACAGCCTTCATCAGACCAATATTGCCTTCCTGAATGAGGTCGGCGAGCGGCAGACCGTAGCCCAGATAACCTTTGGCGACCCGTGCCACATAGCGCAAATGCGCCATAATAAGCCGCTTGGCGGCTTCGATATCGCCATCTTTCTGCAGGCGTACCGCGAGCTCATATTCTTCTTCCGCGGTCAGCATAGGGATTTGATTTATATGATGTAAATACGCTTCCAGACTGCTCGCAGGCAGCCGGGGATCAAGAGCTAGTAATGCGGTTTCTTTATTTGTCATAGTCTTAACTACTATATTCTGCGTATTTTCAGGGGGTTTATTGTACTAATTTAGCGTTCGGGCTTCAAATTAATTATAACACTTGTATATAGCAGTAGTTGTTCCCGGATTACGCGCAAAGAGCGCGCTAATCCGGGCTACATTTATTAATCTTCGAAAAGGGCGTTGATAAAATCATCCGCATTAAACGGTCTGAGGTCATCTATCTTTTCACCCACCCCGATAAACCGGATGGGGATGCCGGTTTCGTTGGCGATGGCAAAAATGATGCCGCCTTTGGCGGTGCCATCCAGTTTGGTTAATACGATACCCGTGATGCCGATGGCCTGATTGAATTGGCGTACTTGGTTGAGTGCGTTTTGGCCAAGCGTTGCATCCAGAACGATTAATACTTCATGCGGTGCGGCGGCATCCACTTTACCAATGACGCGCTTAACTTTTTGCAGTTCAGCCATGAGGTTGGTTTGTGTATGCAGGCGTCCGGCGGTATCGGCAATCAGCAAATCAGTTTCACGCGCTTTTGCAGCCTGCACAGCATCATAAATCACGGCAGCGGTATCAGAGCCTGGCTGCTGGGAAATAACCGGAACCTGATTGCGCTCACCCCAGACTTGTAATTGTTCGATGGCTGCGGCGCGGAAGGTGTCGCCCGCTGCGAGCATAATATTGTTGTGATCTTTTTTATAATAATTGGCCAGCTTGCCAATGGTGGTAGTTTTGCCGGAACCGTTCACGCCTATGACCAGAATGACATAAGGTTTGTGACCCTGGGTGGACAATGGTTTGCTGACGGGGGTGAGAATATTCAGCATTTCCTGTTTGAGACAGGTGAAAGCAGCCTGCGCATCATTTAATTCTTTGCGCGCAAGTTTTTGTGTCAGTGTTTTGACGAGCTGTTCTGTTGTTTCAACGCCGACATCAGCGCTTAATAATGCGGTTTCTATTTCCGCCAGCAAATCATCATTTAATTCTTTTTTACCGAGAAAGAGTGAGGCAAGGCCGGATGAAAACGAGGCGCGCGTTTTGGCGAGACCCTGTTTCAGTCTGGAAAAAAATCCGCCTTGTGTCTGCGCAGCTTCTTCAGCAGGCACATTTTCAGCAGTATTTTGCTGTGCCTCATCTTCTGGCTTTTTTTTGCGCTTGAGAAAATCAAACATGCGATAGACCCTGAGCCTTTTTATCTTTTTTTAAACGGACTTCATGTTAGCATATTTGCAATATTTCGATAGATGGGTTTCTCATGAAGCCGGGTACTGTAAGAATTATTGCCGGACAATGGCGCAGCAGGCGTTTAAAAGTGCCTGATATAAAAGATTTACGGCCGACGCCTGACCGTGTCCGCGAAACATTATTCAACTGGCTGAGCCAGATGATTGCGGGGGCCCGCTGTCTGGATTTGTTTGCCGGCAGCGGTGTGCTGGGGTTTGAGGCTTTATCGCGCGGGGCGTCAAAAGTGGTGATGGTTGATGAATCATCCGAAGTTGTCGAATTGCTGCGGGAGCAATTGCAGTTATTTCACGCTGAGAATGGCGAAGTAGTTCGTGCAAAAATTCCCGGCCAATTAAAACTTGCAGAAGAACCGTTTGATATCGTGTTTGTTGATCCACCGTATCAATCTGGATTATTGTTGCCAGTTTGCAAATATCTTGAAGAGCAGAAATTTCTTGCTGACGGAGCGTACATCTATCTGGAAGCAGCTGAGACAATCAAGGATAATGACTTGCCTCTGGGATGGCACATCATCAAAAGCAGCAAGGCAGGACAAGTAGCGTTTCATCTAGTGAAAAGAGAGAATAAATGAAAAATAAACCACGTTTATTATCCGGCGATACACCGACTGGTAACTTGCATCTTGGGCATTGGGTTGGATCTGTAGAAAACCGTGTCGGCATGCAAGATGATTATGACTGTTATTTTTTAATTGCTAATGTGCAGGCATTCACAACCCGCATGGATAGACCGGGTGAAGTACATCAAAATGTGATGGAAGTCATGCTGGATTATCTTGCTGCCGGCATTGATCCTGCGCGCAGCACGATCTTCGTGCAATCTGAAATTTCTGCGATTGCAGAACTCACCATCTTTTTCAGCATGCTGATTCCTTATCCGCGTGTGATGCGTAATCCTACTATTAAAGATGAAATTCGGGATAAAGGTCTTGGTGATAATTATCCGTTTGGGTTTTTGATGTATCCAGTCAATCAGGTTGCAGACATTCTCGCGTTTCGTTCTAATGTTGTGCCTGTTGGCGAAGATCAGATTCCGCATCTTGAGTTAACCCGAGAAGCGGCGCGGCGCTTTAATCAGCTTTATTGCGGCGTTGATTCGCATTGCGAAGATAAAGATTATGAAAAGATGGGCGGCTTGTTTCCGATTCCGGAAACATTGGTTGGACGCACGCGGCGTCTGGTTGGTATTGGTCAGCCGGGACCCGATGGCAATTTGCTGAAAATGTCAAAGTCACTGAATAATGCGATATTCCTGAGCGATGATCCTGACACTATTAAAAAGAAAGTCATGGCGATGTATACCGATCCCAATCGTCTCAAGGCAACTGATAAAGGTACTGTTGAAAATAATCCATTATGGATTTTCCATGAAACATTCAACACTGATAAAGCCTGGGTAGAAGATGCGATGGATCGTTACCGTAATGGTGCGATAGGTGATGTGGAATGCAAACGTAAATTGATTGATGTGCTGGTTGCATTACTTGAGCCTATGCGCGAGCGCCGCAAGATTTACGAAGCGGATATTCATCAGGTAAAAAATTTATTAAAAGAGGGAACCGAAAAAGCGAATGCTGCTGCTCACGAGACTTTGGTAGCTGCAAAAGAGAAGATGCATCAAAGATACTTCTAAAAAAGTATTATTGTATGTTATTTGCCCATATTTTATTTTAATAATCGCCGGTGAGTTTATTTATTTTTTACTGGCTAAGGGTATTTTGCACTTTAAATTATTTCGGTTAAGATATTTGTTCCATAAAATTATGGTAGACCAAATTTCTTGCTTTTTTGATGGCGAGGAAAGTGAGAGATAAATTTTATTCTATTTAGCTAAAATATATTTTAGAAGGATATATCAACATGCGTAAAAATTTACTAATTGCTGCATTAGTCGGATTGTCAGTAGCTGGCTTAGTAGGTTGCTCAGGCGGTGAAGAAGGCAAATCAACTGATGACACCAATGCTGCTTCCACAGAAACATCGGCAATGAATGCACAACCAGCAGCTGCTGATGCTCAGCAAGCTCCTATGCAGACAGCTGATTCTTCCGCAATGAGCAGTCAGACACCAACCGCTGATTCATCTTCAACCGATACCAGCGCACCTGCAGCAACCGATAGCTCATCTTCCAGCACCGATAACAGCGGTATGGCACCAGCAGATTCCAATGCAGCAGCTCCAGCCCAGGCTCCGGCTACAGACTCAAATGCAGCTCCTGCTACTGACTCAAATGCGGCTCCTGCTACTGACTCAAATGCGGCTCCGGCTACTGACTCAAATGCGGCTCCAGCAGCAGGTCAGTCATCTGATAACACAAACCAGACGACAACCAGCAACAGCCAACCAAACAGCTAAAGATGTTTTATTGATTTCACCGCGGGTAGCCAAGCCCGCGGTGTTTTCTTAATTATATGAATTTAAAGGGTTATATCCCACCTAAGTGCAGTTTGCCAATTGTCCTGATTCATCATCGTAATCACACCAGTACATTTACATGCTCTATTTGTGGTAGGATTTTTCTTATATTAGTAATCGTCCGGGTCATAAAAATATGCTAGATACTCTAATAACGAAGCGCCGGTTATTCCAATCCCTATTCTTTCTGGTTACATTTGCCGGTTCATCGGTACTTTACGCCGAAGCGACGGTGGATCCAGAACTCAATGATCCAGCCATTGCGGCAGCGATTGATGCTGCTGTAAAAGAGCAAAAAGCTTCTGATACCAATGCTGCCTTACAACAGCCGCAGACACCGGTGAATGCTGGTGATGCAGCGACTGAGCCAAATGCTATTACCCAGCTGCAGGAAAATGTTCCTGTGCCGCAGCCAGCTACCAGGCTGTGGAATTTACAAGATGCGGATATTTTAAGTGTCATTAATGAAGTTTCGCAGGAAACCGGTAAGAACTTCGTGGTTGATCCACGCGTTACCGGCAAGATTTCTCTCGTATCCAGCAAACCGCTGCGTAAAGGCGAAGTTTATAATGTATTCCTTTCTGTGCTGGAATTGTTAGGCTATTCAGCGATTCCATCAGGTAATGTCATCAAGATCGTTCCCAATATGGAAAGCGGAGAAATGGCTACCCGCGTCGCGACCAAACAATCTCCTGGTCAGGGCGATGAAGTGGTTGTCAGAGTCATTCCGCTGAAAAATATTACTGCGACACAATTAATTCCAGTGCTGCGCCCGATGATGCCGCAATGGAGCAACATTTCTGCTTACACACCTGGTAATGTATTAATCCTGCTGGGCCGTGCAGATAATTTGAAACGCATTGCACGGATTATTCAGGATGTCGATCAGGCTTCTGACAACAGCATTCAAATGATTCAGCTGCATCATGCTTCTGCTGTGCAAGTAGGACAAGTCTTGAATAATCTGCAGGCAGCATCACGTGCTGCAGGTGAAACTGCGACAGTTTCTATTGCAGTAGATGACCGCAGTAACAGTCTTTTATTAAGCGGCCCGAAAGCACTGCGCGTGCGTATGGGTATGCTGATCGCGCAGCTGGATGAACCGGCTAGTGCAGGCGCGGGAAATACTGAAGTGGTTTATCTGCGATACTTGCAGGCAAAAGATTTTGCACCGCTGCTGGGCAAGATTGCGCAAAATATTCAGGGCAAAGGCGGCAGCGATACAAGCGCAAGCGCTGCACCATCTACAGGCAGCAAGACAACTGCATCCAAAGAACCTGAAAATACAACCAGCATTCAGGCAGAACCAAATTCGAATGCAATTATCATCACTGCACCGCCAACATTAATGAAGGCGTTGAAAACAGTAGTCAGCAAGCTTGATATTCGCCCGGCGCAAGTATTAGTTGAAGCGATTATCGCTGAAATTGATGAAGCGAATTTAACAGCTCTTGGAATTCAATGGGGTAGCATACAAGGCAGTGGGCCGGCAATTCCTACATCTGGATTACCAACATCATTTCCAGCGCTTGGCGCAGGTGTGGTTGGCGTTATACCAGGATCTGATATCACGGCTGTGTTGAGTGTTCTGCAAAATCAAACCGGCGTCAATATCTTATCAACACCTTCTATTGTTGTGCTGGATAATCAGAAGGCAACAATTGAAGTTGGACAGAATGTACCGATGCAGACCGGTTCTTATGCAACGAATACCGGTGGTTCTAACCCACAAAGTGGCACTCCCACACCATTCACCACGATTGATATCAAGCCGGTTACATTAAAACTGGATGTTACGCCGCAGTTAAATCTCGGCACATCCGTTCGTCTTCAGCTGGCTTTGAAGAATGATACTTTACAGAATCCGCAAAACCCTGGTCTCACACCAATTGTGAACACCAGCCAAATCAAGAATTCAGTTATCATTAATAGCAGCGATATTCTTGTGTTGGGCGGTTTAATCAGTAATTCCAACAATGAAAGCATTAACAAGGTGCCAATTCTGGGCAACTTGCCGATTATCGGCGCGTTGTTCCAGCAAAAGACATCCAGCCAGTCAAAGAAAAATTTGATGGTGTTTATTAAACCTGTGATTATGCATAATGCGAATGAAGCGATGATGCTGACGCAGGAAAAATATTCCAATATTCGCAGCACGCAGGCGAATTTCAGAGATGAATTAGCTGAAATTGGCGATAAAGAAGTACCGACATTGTTACCGCCGTGGAGAAACAAAAAGGATTTACCAACGCCTTTTGAGACATCGTCACAATGACCCCATTGCGTTTCGCGTTTGCAAAAAAATACGGAGTTATCGTTGCCGGCGTCAGTGATGACGCCGCGCAAGTTTTATATCATGAAAAACCGCCGTTAACTGTGTTGACTGAAATACGCCGTCAACTGCAAATGCCGATCAAGCTGCAGCAAGTCAGTCATGAAGAATTCAATGAACAATTAGTTAAGACTTATGAAACGGATACTGCAGCTGCCATGCAGATGGCTGAAGATCTTGGCGAATCCATGAATCTTGCGGATCTCATTCATGAGCTGCCAAAAGCAGAGGATTTGCTGGAAAAGCAGGATGACGCTCCCATCATCCGTTTGCTGAATGCATTATTGAGCGAAGCAATTAAAGAAGGCGCGTCTGACGTGCACTTTGAAACTTTCGAAGACCGCGTAACAATTCGCTTCCGAGTAGATGGTATTTTGCGTGAAGTATTGGTGCCGCCGCGAGTACTTGCGCCTCTGATTATTTCCCGTATTAAAGTCATGGCGAAGCTGGATATTGCTGAAAAGCGTTTACCGCAGGACGGCCGTATCACACTGCGCATCGGGGGACGAGCGGTTGACGTGCGTGTATCAACCATGCCGACAAGTCATGGCGAACGTGCTGTGTTACGTGTACTTGATAAACAAAGTTCTCATCTTGATCTTGCCGAACTTGGTATGGAACCAAAGATGGAAAAATTACTGCGTGAATTGATAACCAAGCCGCACGGAATTATTCTCGTGACCGGTCCGACAGGTTCTGGTAAAACAACGACACTGTACGCAGCGCTCACGTTATTGAATGATAAAAAGCGCAATATTCTTACCGTCGAAGATCCGATTGAATATGATCTTGCAGGTATTGGTCAGACACAAGTTAATTCCAAAATTAATATGACGTTTGCACGCGGGTTGCGCGCGATTTTGCGTCAGGATCCTGATGTCGTGATGGTTGGTGAAATTCGTGATCTTGAAACTGCGCAAATTGCGATTCAAGCCAGCTTGACAGGTCACCTAGTGTTATCCACGTTGCATACCAACAGCGCAATTGGTGCAATTACACGTCTGGATGATATGGGGGTGGAACCATTTTTGCTGGCATCCAGTTTAACGGCTGTTATCGCACAGCGTTTGATGCGCTTGTTGTGTTCGAATTGCAAAAAGCCGGTTCCTGCAAGTGCATCCGAATGTGCACTCATGGGAATATCAGCGGATAATCCGCCGACGATTTATCATGCTGCTGGCTGCCCATCATGCCGTCATACTGGTTATGCAGGCAGAAGCAGCGTGTGTGAATTAATTGCGATTGATGATGAAATGCGTACGATGATTCACGACGGCGCGTCAGAACAGAAAATGCGTAAACATGCACGCGAATTGTTTCCGAGTTTGCGGCAGGATGGTTATCGCCGTGTTTTGAAAGGTGATACATCGCTGGAAGAAGTATTACGTGTGACCAGCGAGGATTAATATGTCTGCCTATCACTTTGTTGCAGTTACAAGCAGCGGTCACGAACAAAAAGGTGTGATCGAAGCCGAAAATGAAAAGCAGGCACGCCAGTTTCTCCGCGATAAATCTTTAATGCCAATCAGTGTACGTCCTGCACATGAAAAAAAGCAGACAACAGCAAACAAACAATCATGGTTAGCATCACTCAATCGTAAACGCGGGATGAATGCGAATGAAACAGCATTATTCACGCGACAATTTGCGACACTATTATCAGCGGGTCTGCCAATCGAAGAATGTCTGCAGGCAGTTGCAGAACAAACTGAAAAACCAGCCATTAAAGCAATCATTTTAGGCGTACGCGGCAAAGTGATGGAAGGCCATGCACTGGCTTCTGCATTACAAGAACATCCAGATTCATTTACCGAATTATTTTGCGCGACAATTGCCGCTGGTGAAAAATCAGGACATCTGGATAAAGTGCTCGTACGTCTTGCTGACTATACAGAGCAACAGGCAGCAATGCGGCAGAAATTAAAAACCGCACTGATTTATCCAACGATGATTGTATTAGTGGCGCTCGGAATCGTAGGCTTTTTGCTCGAATATGTCGTGCCAAAAATGGTTGCAGTATATGGCAATTTAAAACAATCACTCCCATTTATCACAGAGTTGCTGATTGGAATCAGTAATTTTGCACGCAGTTATGGTTTGTATATTCTTATCATGATTGTGATCGGCGTAATTTTATGGAGACGCGCATTGAAAATGAATGAGGCGCTTAGAGAAAAGTCACATTACATGTTGATGAAATTGCCCCTTATCGGTCATGCATCCAAAACAGCAGACACAGCGCGATTCGCGCGTACACTTTCAATTTTAACGGGTGCTGGTGTGTCGGTTCTGGAAGCAATGACTATTTCAGCGCAATTAATCACAATCATTCCAATTCGCAAATCAGTAGAAGAGGCCGTTAACCGAGTGCGTGAAGGTGCAGCTATTAGTCTTGCACTGAAGCAGACAACATATTTTTCTCCCATGAGTATTCACATGATTGCTAGCGGCGAATCAAGCGGCCAGCTGGAATCCATGCTGGAACGCGTTGCCAAACATCAGGAAGATGAGATCACTCGTATCATTGAAGTGGCATTGGCTTTATTCGAACCGGCAATTATTTTAATCATGGGTGCGATTGTTTTATTTATCGTTCTTGCTGTCCTGCTTCCTATCTTCCAGCTGAATCAATTTACTGGATAAATCATAACTACACCGTTTCTCCCGAGACTGCTTGTCATTATATTTCCTGATATCTGCCTAATTTAAACCATCCACAATTCTTTTCGCTTACATTCAGATTATCAGGACAAATTTTTTAATGAAATATGCCAAATTTAAAATGCAAAGGATTTTTCAATATACATACTCTATACCGTAACTAATTGAAAAAATCAGCAGCGGTGGAAGGAATGACGGGAATAAGTGCATTTTTAGTGTCCTACCTGCGACACTCTGTTGACTTTGAGCTGGAAATTACTGATGCTGAATGAAATATGAAATGAAAAGGACTCCGGCATGCAGAGAATTGAAAGCGACAAGTTGACGACAATCCATGACCTGCGCCCAGGCGATATTTTCTTTTTCAATTTTGCTGGTGTTCCACATACTGGAATTTACGCACCGTCTCCCGGCAAGCAGGGCGATATCATCCATATGTATTTTGACAAGACACGAGCAGGTGCGATCAAAAGCACACTGAGTAAAATCTTGCTGTCGGGTAAAGAAATTTATATCTTTCGCAACAAAAATCTGGATGGTAATGCCATTGCTGAACAGGCGGAATGCTGGCTGAATCAAGGCGTTGAATATAGTAAATCACGTCTTGCTGAATCTATTTATCCATACTCAGATGAAAAAAAATCTGAAGAATATAATATTTTGAAATATCTTTTAATCGCAGCCAGACGCGAAACCATGCCGATTAAAGTCCATCAATTTCCATATCATCCTGACAGCAATATTACAAATATCGGTATTGTCATGTTATTACCTGATTATACTTATTGCCGGCCTTTATCTTATCTCGGTGCGAAGCTCGCGCAATATGATACGAGTGATCCAGACAGACCAAAAGGGATGACATGTGTTGCGTTTGTTTTGTCTTGCCTGGCTGCAATAGCATTAAAAGATGAAATTAAACCTGTCAGTGCAGAAACTGGCTGGGCTTCGATAAAGCATTCTGATAAATATCCCGGAGTTCAACATGTGTTGACCGACGATGAATTAATCAACTTTGATTATGATCGTTTACGACATAAATTAACTCCAGCAATTGCAAAACTGGATCCACACAAACCTTCGCCATATGAATTTTATGATGCCGTCAGGAATGATGAAAGTAATTGGGAATTTATTGGAACTGTCGATAAAACAATTGTTAAGAAATTTGATAGAGAAGCTTATCGACAGGAACAGGCCGAACTTGAAGCTGCGATCAAGATTAATCGACAAAAATTCCTGGATACATTTGGTGAAGAAATATTTAACCGCAATCCTGAACGTCAGCATCGTCAATTTTCAATTTTTAATGGGACTCAACAGGAAAGTGTGCAGGCTTCACAGAATACCCAGGATATTCAACATCAATCTGCAGAGGCATCTCGCAGTTTGTCATTGGATTAGTGCCCCTTGTATTCATCATATTTTACTCTTCGCGCAATAATCCCGTAGTCGCTACGGGATTTGTCCAGGTTGTTCACCGAAATATACTGCTAATGTCACAACTCAATGAGAGAAATTACGATGAACAATGATAATGACCCAAAACTTCCAATGATGATTTTCAATGGCAATGCTAATCCGGAACTGGCAGACTCGATCGCCAAACGTTTAAATGTTGAGCCCGGACAGGCAATGATAAGTAAATTTAGCGACGGCGAAACACAAGTTGAGATTTTGCAATCAGTGCGCAATCGTGATGTTTTTGTTGTGCAGCCAACTTCCGCACCAACAAATGATAATTTAATGGAATTAATTCTGATGATTGACGCGCTGCGTGAAGCATCTGCGCGGCAAATTACTGCTGTCATTCCTTACTTTGGTTATGCTCGCCAGGACAGACGCCCCGACGGAAAACGAGCGCCAATTAGCGCGAAAGTTGTTGCCAATCAAATTACCGCGGCAGGTGCGACGCGTGTAGTAACAGTCGATTTGCATGCTGACCAGATTCAGGGTTTTTTTTCACAGCCAGTTGATAACCTCTATGCAACACCGGTTTTTCTCAAAGATATTCGCCAGAAATATGACAGCGATATTACGATCGTCTCGCCAGATGCAGGCGGTATTAAACGTGCGCGTGAGCTGGCAAAATGGCTGCCAAATTCACAACTTGCCGTAATAGACAAACGACGTCCGAAAGCAAATGAAGTCGAAGTGATGAATATCATGGGAGAGGTGCGTGGCAGAGATTGTGTCATCATTGATGATATTATTGATACTGGCGGAACACTATGTCAGGCTGCGGTAATGCTCAAGAAAAATGGTGCTGCCAGTGTATCAGCGTATATTACACATCCTGTTTTATCAGGACGCGCAATTGAAAATATCAATGCTTCCGTGTTGGATGAGCTCATTGTGACAGACACTATTCCATTATCTGAAGCTGCGAAAAAATGTCCGCGTATTCGCACAATCAGCTTATCCGAATTATTGGCGGAAGCTATTCACCGCATTCATTATGGAAAATCACTGACTGAACTTGCCAAGGTCAGTTGTGAGCAGGCTGCTGTTAACGATGTCCAATCCTCGCCACGCAACAGCCCATCTCTCTTCAGCAGAAATGGAATGTTCGCAGAACAAACTGCTGCGAAGCAGGATAATGTTCAGGTAAGCAGC
>Ga0310810_10006422_pt1 | contig 13286 bp, 9 predicted proteins | sample NCmetagenome_FD_207641 | JGI IMG/M metagenome (GOLD analysis project Ga0310810, IMG submission 207641) | Soil microbial communities from experimental microcosm in Duke University, North Carolina, United States - NC | ecosystem: Engineered > Artificial ecosystem > Soil microcosm > Unclassified ... | reverse complement strand
GCGCTGACCTGCTGGTTGCTCACCGGCTCGATGCTTCTCGGCTCACCGCCGGGACCGGTGAACGGCCACGGACTCACCATCTCCTTCGACAGTCAGGGTTCCACCGGGATGCTCGGCTCCGAGGCGACCCCGGACGCGATGCTCGACCTGGGGAACGTCTCCGGCAGCTCCGAGGGATCCCCCACACGCAGCCAGACCTGGACGATCCGGCGCAGCATCGTCCTGCGGCTCAAGAGCGACACCGGGGTCCGCGGGCCGGCGCGCCTCTGGGTCAGCCTGGCGAGCGATAGTCCCACCGTTCGGGTCAGGCTGGACGGAAGAGTGCTCTCCACGACGCCACAGCTCATCTCCCCCAACGCACCGGTGGGCCGTCCTCTCAGCCACAACCTCGAGATCGAGGTCTCGTCGAGCGCCGCGCCTGGTCCTCTCGAGACGATCCTCACCTGGTCGGCCGAGACGCTCTGATTCCCCACCGCCGCGCGCAACGAGGAGCCCATGAATCGGATGCCGATCCTGTTCACCGTCTTCCTCCTCGCGTCGCCGGCGGCGCGGGCGGGGACGATCAGCATCGCCCCGGCGGTGATCACCCTCAGTGGCAAGTTCGGCCAGAGCACGACCCAGAAGGTGATGCTGACCAACGGCACGACCCAGCCTCTGGACTTCGTGCTGGAGGCGCACGACATCATCGTGAAGGACGGGAAGCGGGTGTTCATCCCGGCCGGCAGGCAGACCGACGGCATCGCGGCCAGCGCCGTCTTCTCCCAGCGCCAGGTCACGGTCCCTCCGAATCAGACCCGGGGCGTCGACGTGACCGTCACCGTCCCGCCCAAGACCGAGCAACGGGCCGTGGTGGTGTACTTCCGCGGCACCAGCATCATCCAGGCCAAGGCGGCCAAGACCACCGCCTCGCTCGGCGCGCTGCTGACCTTCACCCTCTCCGAACAGACCTCCCTCGTCTCGCGGGACCTGGTCGTCAAGCCGCAGACCTCTCGCAGCAACACCAGCTTCAGCCAGGAGCTGACCAACGACGGCACCGAGCCGCTGGTCATCACCGGAGCTGCGGTGGTGGTGGACCGTCAGGGCCGCCTCCTGGGCCGGGCGGACTTCCAGCCCCAGCGCCTGCTGCCGGGTGAGACCGGCGCGGTCCACACCGACTTCCCGGCCGAGCTGGAGCGAGGGAGCTACCGCGCGGTCTCGACCCTCGCCTTCGAGCGGAAGACCCTCACCAAGGCAGCCGAGTTCCGAGTGCCTTGAGCCCGCTCGCGGCGTCCGCGATCCTCTTCCTGGTCGCGGCAAATTCCGCCGAACCGATCCACGTCCGGGTGTACGACACCGCGGTGGTGGACCGGTGGAACGCCACCGCCGCCTTCTCCATCGATCCGCGCATCGTCGAGGCGACCGTCAAGGGCGGGAAGGTCTACCTCAAGGGCATGAGCGTCGGGACGACCCAGGTCTCGGTGGTGACCGGCCCGTCGGTGGAGACCTGGGAGGTGATCGCCGATCTTCCGCCCAAGTCGGCATATCTCCTGGCGCTGGAGGCGATGCGCCAGGACAAGTTCACCTCCTGGGAGGGGTTCTACGACTCCGGCACGCATCGGCTGAACAACTCCTTCGACCTCCAGGACCGAGAGGGCGACCGGGCCACGCGGATCCACGTCCTGAACGTGACCCAGTTCGGGCCCCTGTCGTTCGACCAGTCGCGAACGTCCTTCCCCTCCGCCTGGCTCGACCTGCGCGGGCCGGATCGCCAGCTGACCCTCGGTGACGCGCTGGTCCAGCACTCGCCGCTGACCCTCGACGGGGTCTGGGTCCGTGGCGTGCACGGGCGCCTCGGCGGCTTCGAGATGCACGCCGGCATCACCAGCAACCTCCTGTACCAGGACGTCTTCTTGCCCAGCGAGGGCGAGTGGAGCATCGGCGCCTCGTACACCTTCGCGTTCGGTCGCTCGGCCGTCACGCCCAACTTCTATGCCTTTCCCAGCGAATCCAGCACCGGCGGTACCCGCGGGGTCATGGGCTCGGTGGTCTACGACTTCGGCAAGAGGAACGATCCCGTCCGGCTCCGGGCCGAGCTCGGCTACGGACACAAGGTCGGCGCTGCCTTCGAGATCGACCTCGACACGACCCTGAACAAGGGCTGGCTGCGGGCACGCTACGAGCCCGCCGGGTTCGCCTCCATCGGCCTCGGCCCGTCGCATGGAGCCTTCGTCGACGGGGCGTGGACCAGCATCTGGACCCCGTGGCTGGTCTTCGACGCCAACGGCTACTTCGGAAACTACGAGATGCCGGGCTTCCACGCCCTGACCGCCGCGGGGACCGGTCAGTTCCGGTTCCTGCTCGACCAGCACTGGTCGCTCACCGCCGCCGGGACCTGGAGTGACTTCGACCTCGAGGGTCCGTCCCCTGCGGTGCGCACCGTGACCGTGCCGCTGGGGGTGAGCTACGAGTCGCCGTCCTTCGGAGGCTCGCTCATCTACCGGTACGAGCGGAACACGCTCAACAACGCGGGCGGCAACGGAGGGCGGCTGAACCTGCGCAAGACCTGGGGCCATTTCCTGCTCAGCGGCTACGCCGACTACCAGCGGAACACCGCCACCGCCGATCTCATCTTCACCCAGGACCCGTACCTCCAGCGTCTGTTCACCGAGCTGGGGCTCACCGCGCGCACGCCGGACGAGGTCTCGCGATTCCTCCAGAGCGACCCGCAGCTGTCCCAGCTCGGCTACGTCCAGGGACTGGAGATCAACCCCCGGCCCTGGCGCTTTATCGGCGGCCTCGAGGCGGGGTGGAACTCCTGGGACGACTCGCGCCAGATCCTGCGGTTCCGGGTGTTCTACGACCAGGCCCACGCCACCCAGCACACCAATGGCGGAGCGCTCCTCTCGCTCACCTACTCCCGGAAGGTGGTCGGTCCGCTCGACGTGTTCGGCGCGCTGAACTGGTGGACCCGCTCGACGGACCTCTCCGGGACCGTCCGGGGCTGGTCGGGGCTCATCGGACTCAGGGTCAAGGTGAACGACGTGCCGCATCTGCCGCGCTTCGGCGGGGAGGTCAGCGGGGTGGTCTTCCGGGACGACGCCGGCACCGGCCGGTTCACCGACGGCGCGCCCCGGATGGCGGGCGTCCGCGTCCAGCTGGACGGTGCGAGAGAGGTGCTCACCGACAAGGACGGGCGATTCGTCTTCACCGATGCGGGCTCGGGCGATCACCGGGTCTCGCTCACCGAGCCCGAGCCGGGCACGTACTTCACCACGACCTCCACCCTCTCGACCGCGGACAACCGCGACCTCGTCTTCGGCATCGCGGTGGCGGCCGCACGGATCAACGGCCTGGTGGTGAACGACGCCGACGACCCGATCCCCAACGTGGCCGTGCACCTGACCGGGGCCGATGGGGACACCGTCAAGCGGACCGACGCCGAGGGACGGTTCGTCTTCGCCACCCGCGACGGAGACTACGTGCTCTCCATCCAGCTGGACTCCATCCCCTACGGCTACGAGCGGGCCAGCCTGGTCCCGGAGTCCATCGCCCTGTCGCGCGCCGAGCCGCTGAACCTCACCTACCGCATCCTGGCCAATCGCACGATCTCCGGATGGGTGGATTCTCCGAAGCCGGGTGGGCTCACGCTCCAGCTCTACGACGTCAAGCACCCGACGAAGCTGCTGCGCACGACCAACACCTCACCCGACGGGACGTACGCGTTCCGCGGCCTCAAGCCGGGCCGCTACTCGGTGGTGCTCGAGCTCTACGGGCACATCGCCTCGGAGACCGTGACCATCCCCACGCAGCCGATCATCGTCCGGAACCTGGTGATCCTGGCGCCCGAGCCGGACGCTCCTCCGCCGAGGCGCCGGAGTCCGAAGCGCCGTCGCTGACCGGCAGCCCTGCCAGGGACTGCAGATGCCGGAGCACCCTCGCCGGACCCTCGGGCCGGGTATAGAGGTCGACCGGACCGGCGAACAACCCGTCGGCGATGATGCGCGCCACCTCTCCCACCGACTGGGCACCGGGGATGCTGCGCGAGTCGGGGCCGCCTCCGAGGGCGTTGTTGCCGAAGTCGGTGGCCACCACCCCCGGAAGGACCAGCACCACCCGGATGCCCGGGTAGTCCTTCGCCAGCTCGAAGCGCAGCGACTCGGTCAGCGAGTTGAGGGCAGCCTTCGCCGCGCTGTAGGCCGCCCGCAACGTGGCGTCGGGGATGCGGGAGAGCATCGACGACACGTTCACCAGCACGCCCTGCTTCCGCGCCTTGAAGTGCGGCAGCACCACCTGCATCCCGTGGAGCGCCGAGCGGGTGTTGTCCCGCACCATCACCTCCAGGTCCTCGGTGGTGACGGCCTCCACGGACGGACGGGTGATGCCGTGCCCGGCGTTGTTCACCCAGACGTCGACGCCGCCGAAGCGCGCCAGGGCTCGCTCCAGCACGCGCTCGACGTCCGCGCGGCGGGTGACGTCACCTGGGACGACCTCCACCGGGGTCCCCAGGGTCGCCGCCATCTCCTCGAGCTGTTCCTCCCGGCGGGCGATCAGCACCAGCGAGGCGTGGCGACCCGCGAGCTCGCGCGCCAGCCCGGCGCCGATTCCCGCGCTCGCGCCGGTGACGACCACCACCGGCCCGCTGGACTCCGGGGTCATGCCCCAGTGCTCCGGCCGCGGCATGGTGACCCAGCGAGGCGGCAGAGACCGACGCGAGACGGCGCACCCGAGGAGTGAGCGGCGGAGGCGTGCCTCGTGGCACGTCGAGCAGCGGAGCGACGAGGCTGCGCGTCGCAGCGAGAGGATCGGCCGCCGCAGCGGTCAGCGTGCCGCGGCCGGAGCACTCAGAGCTTACGGCCCTTCAGGAGGTCTCCCAGGGTGCCGAAGCCCTTTCCACCACCACCCGACGGACGCTGGGTGCGCTGCCATGCCTCCATCTCGGCGCGCTCGGCGGCGCGCACGGCGGCGGTGAGGGAGAGGCGGATCTTCCCGCTGCCATCCACCTCGAGGATCTGCGCCTTCAGCGCCTGACCGAGCTGGAAGTGACGCTTGAGGTCGGTGCCCCGCTCGGTGCCGGTCTCGCTCGCCGGCACGAGCCCCCGCCCACCGGAGAACACCAGGAACACGCCGTAGGGCTCGATGCGGTCCACCGTGCCCTCGACCACCTGGCCCACCTTCGGACGCGGGGCGGCCTGAGGCTTCGGGGCTGCGCTCTCCCGCGCCGGCTCGGCCGCGGGCGCGGAGGTCGAGACGCCGCTTCCCACCGGGGCGCCGTCCACCACCAGGCGGAGCCCGATGCGCTTCTCCGCCGGGTCGACCTTCTCCACCGCGACCTCGACCGTCTCACCCACCTTCAGGACGTCGCGGGGGTGCGCGATGCGCCGCTCGGACATCGCCGAGATGTGGATGAGCCCGTCCACACCGGGCCGCAGCTCGACGAATGCGCCGAAGGGCTGGAGCCGGACCACCTTGCCCTGGAGCCGGTCACCCTCCTTGAGCCCCGCGGCGAACGCCTTCCACGGGTCCTCCTGGCGGGCGCGCATCGACAGGGTGATGCGCTCCTTGTGCTTCGCCTTGTCGGGCGAGTGTGGGTTCGGCGCCTCGATGCGAAGCACCTCCACCTCGACGGTGTCGCCGACGTTCACCACCTCGCTCGGATGCCCCACCCGGGCGTGCGACAGCTCGGACACCGGCACGAGCCCCTCGACGCCGCCGAGATCGACGAACACGCCGAAGTCCCGGACGCCGGTGACCCTGCCCTGCAGCACCTTGCCCCCGGCGAGGCTCTTGCGGGTCTCGGCGGCGAGCGCCTTCTGCTCGTCCTCGAGCAGCGCGCGGCGGCTGAGCACCACGTTCCGCTCACGCACCTCGGTGACCCGGAAACGCAGCCGCTCGCCGATGTACTGGTCCGGCTTGTCCACGAAGCGCAGGTCCATCTGGCTCAGGGGAACGAAGGCCCGGGCGTCGCCGACGGCGACCTCGAAGCCACCCTTGTTCACCGCCAGGACCAGGCCCTCCACGGGCATGCCGCTCGCCCGCGCCTCGGCGAGCATCGCCAGGGAGGCCGAGCCCTTGCTCAGGGTGCGGCTGAGGATGACGCCCTTGGCGCCGGCCTCGACGACGTGTGCCTCCACCGTGTCGCCCACGCCGAAGCGGAGGATGCCCTCGTCGTCCTTGAGCTCGCGGAGGTCGATCATCGCCTCGGTGCGGCCGCTGAGGGTGAGGAACGCGGTGTCCGCGCCGAGCTGGAAGATGGTGCCGATGACCCGCTCGCCGACGCGCGGCATCTTGCGGTGAGCCCCACCCTCCTGCTTCGCGTGCGCCTCGTACATCTCGGCGAACGACTGGTCTTCGGCGACCTCCTCGTAGAGCGCGCTGCGCGGAGCCGGCGGGGTCGGCGTCGGAGTGGGAGTGGGAGTGGGGCTCGCGACGGCCTCGGCCGGCGGGGCGCCCTCGGTCGCGGGCGCGGAGGGCTCCGTGGGCTCGGTGGAGGCCGGAGCGTCGGGACCGCGGGTCTCGATGACACCGCTCGCCCGGCGCACCACCACCATCGGGCCCTGGGCCTTCCTGCGCTCTGGCTTGCGGGGCTCGCGGCGAGGGGCCTCGGACGGCGGCGACTCGGAGGACGTGGTGGACGCAGGCTCGTCGCGGCGGCGATCGCCCTTCGGTCGGTCCTGCTGGTCTCCCCCACGGCCCGCGGGGATGCCAAGCATCACGTCCCCGAAGGTGGCCCGCGGCTTCCGGGGCCCGAAGCCCTTGTCCGGGCCCTTCTGATCGTCACTCACCTCGATGCTCCCTCGCTGCTCACGGACGGGACGGACGCCCCCCACGTGAAGGCCGCGGGTCTTTGCACATCCTCTTCCCGGGGGCAAAGGGGGATGCGTGCAGATTGCAACGGGAGCGGACCGCTCCGTCAGCGCCGAAGCCGGGAGAAGACGGTGCGCAGCTGGGACGCCCCTCCGAGCGCGGTGAGAGCCAGGTACACACCGCCGAAGATGGGGATGAGCATCGAGGCGACGAGCACCGGGCTCAGCGACGGAGCGGGCAGCACCTGCCACCCCCAGAAGCGCATCACCGAGGGCGCGGGCCCGACTCGCCCGGTCATCCACCACTTGCCCAGCAGCGCGAGTGCTCCGGCGGTGAGCGCGCTTCCCCAGAACCAGAGCAGCCGGCGGCCCGGAATTCCCGTTCTTCCGATGCGACGGGCGAGCGCCCGGCGAAGAAGAAGGTACTCGAGCCAGGCGGCGAAACCGGTGGTGGCGGTGATGCCCACGGCGCCGATCTCCACCGGCACACCGAACCAGCCGGGGCCGTAGCGCACCGACACGTAGGCCAGCACGGCGGAGAGCACCACCCGGAGCGAGGCGAAGACCAGCGGCGTCCGTGCGTCCTGGAGCGCGTAGAACGCCGAGGCGTAGAGGCGGCCCAGGGTGCCCGCCACCAGGCCCACCGCCGAGCCGATGAGGAGGTACCAGAGCCACCGGGTGTCGGCGGCATCGAAGCGTCCAGTCTGGAAGAGGAGCCCTCCCAGCACGTCGCCGAGGAAGAGGAAGGCCACCGCCGAGGGGACGACGAAGAAGGCGATGCGCTCCAGGCCGCGGTCGATGCGCGCCCGGAGCCGCTCCGTGCCCTCGGGGCCGAGCGCCGTCTCGCGCGCGAGCTCGGGCAGCTCGGCCGCGGACACCGACATCCCGAAGAGCGAGACGGGAAGGAGCGCCAGGAGCTGCGTGTAGCCCAGCACCGCCACCGTCTCGGGCGAGATGAGCGAGGCGTAGTAGGTGTCCACCAGCGCGCTCACCTGGACCACGCCGCGTGCGACGAGGATGGGGAGGAAACCGCGGAGCACCGCCCGCATCGCGACGCTGGTGGTGTCCAGGGAGGGCCGGAACCGTCCCAGCAGCGGCCAGAGCGTCGGCAGCTGCACGGCGAGCTGGAGCGCGCTCCCGGCCACCACGCCCCAGGCGAGCAGCGTGGTGAGGCGGTCCTCGTCCACCCTGGGGCCGGCGGCGACCAGGACGGCGATCTGCGCCAGGTTCCAGACCACCGGGGCCGCGTAGGAGAGGAAGAACTTCCGGTGGCTGTTGAGGACCCCGAGACACCACGCCGACAGCACCAGCAGGCCTGTGCTGGGGAAGAGGATGCGGGTCAGCTGCACGGCCTTGGCGAAGGCGGCCGGGCCGGTCTCGGCGAAGCCGCCCACCACCGCGCCGACGATCCACGGCGCGGCGAAGATGCCCAGGGCCACCAGCACTGCCACCAGCACCGAAAGGAGCCCGAAGACTGCGCTGGCCACCCGGTCGGCGTCCTCCCGCCGGTTCTCGCCGAGGAGCCGCGCGTACACCGGGATGAAGGAAGCCGAGAGGACGCCCTCGCCGAAGAGGTTCTGCAGGACGTTCGGGATGCGGAGCGCCGCGGTGAAGGCGCCGGCGAGCGCCGAGCTCCCGAGGTAGTGGGCGAAGACGCGCTGACGGACCAGCCCCATCAGCCGTGAGGCGAGGATGCCCAGCGCCACCAGCGTGGCGCCTCGGCCCGAGCTCCTGGCTGGTGCGGTGGCCTCGGTCACGGGCGGCGTCACTCTATGCCTGCCGGGCTGCGGCGCTCCTCTTGACGTGCATGCGCTCTGCCCGCATCGTGCCCCGCTCGCCCCACATGGCAAAGGTTCTGGTCATCGACGACGAGGCGAACCTCCGGAAGGTGCTCGCCGCGCTCCTCCGACGGGACGGCTACGACGTCACCATCGCCGAGGACGGCGAGATGGGCCTGGCCGAGTTCCAGAAGAACGGCGCCGACGCGGTCATCACCGACCTCGTCATGCCCAAGCTCGGCGGGATGGAGGTCCTCAAGGCCATCAACGGGACCGACCCCGAGGTGCCGGTGATCATCATCACCGCGCACGGGACGGTGGACTCGGCGGTCGAGGCCATCAAGCTCGGGGCGTTCGACTACGTCACCAAGCCCTTCGACCAGACGGAGCTCAGCAACGTCCTGGCGAAGGCCATCCGTACCCACGAGTCCGCCCGGCGCAATGCCCGCGGCGAGACCGGCCGTCCGTCGCTGGTGGGCGAGTCCCCGCAGATGCAGGACGTGCTGCGGATCATCGACAAGGTGGCGAACACGCCGTCCACCGTGCTCATCACCGGCGAGAGCGGAACCGGCAAGGAGCTGATCGCCACCGCGCTCCACGAGGGGAGCTCGCGCCACGACAAGCCCTTCATCCGCATCAACTGCGCGGCCATCCCGCGGGACCTCATCGAATCCGAGCTCTTCGGCTACGAGCGCGGCGCGTTCACCGGCGCGGTCACCTCGAAGCCGGGCCGGTTCGAGCTCGCCGACGGGGGGACGCTGTTCCTCGACGAGATCGGCGAGATCCCGGTGGAGATGCAGGTCAAGCTGCTCCGGGCGCTCCAGGAGTCGGAGTTCGAGCGGGTCGGCGGCATCAAGACCACCCGGGTGGACGTGCGCCTCATCGCGGCGACGAACCGGGACCTGAACACCGAGATCGAGGCCGGGCGCTTCCGGAAGGACCTCTATTACCGGCTGGCGGTCGTGCCCATCAACCTCCCCCCGCTCAGGGAGCGACCGAGCGACATCCCCACCCTGGTGCGTCACTTCGTCGACAAGTACAACCGCCGTCTGAACAAGCGGATCGAGGGGATGACCGACGAGGCGCTCGCCCTGGTGCAGGCCTACGCCTGGCCGGGAAACATCCGGGAGCTGGAGAACCTGATCGAGCGCACCCTCCTCTTCGCGGACGGGCCGCTCATCGGCGTGGCCGACCTGCCTCAGCATCTGAGGTCTCCCGGCACCGCGACGCCGCTGCCCGGACCCGCGCCGGCGCCCGGGGCGCTCCCGGTCCCCGCCGGAGAGACGGGGCTGAAGGACATCGTCCGGCAGCGCTCGGCGGAGCTGGAGAAGGAGATCATCACCCGCGCGCTCGAGGAGACGGGCGGCAACGTGACGCGCGCGGCGAAGCTCTTGCAGATCAGCCGGAAGTCGCTGCAGACGAAGATGAAGGAGTTCTCGCTTCGCGACGACGGCGACGAGTGAGCGTGGAGGCGGACGGGCAACGATGTCAGTGAAGATGCCAGTGCTGGGCCAGCCGGCCCGACGCAAGTCGAGTGGTCTCGGGTGGGTGCTGTTCCTCGCGCTCGCGGTCGCCGCGGGCGGCTACCTCTGGTACCGGAGGCAGCGGCCCGCACCGCCGCCGCCCGTGGCGCAGGTGCCGGTGGTCGCACCGGCGCCGGTCATCACCGCTCCGGGATCGACCGCGATCGCGGGCGTGGCGCAGGCCCCGGTGGCGCCTCCGGTGCAGACCGGGCCGCGGTTCCTCTCGGTGCGCATCGACGGTCCGCTCGAGGCGGCGCTGGTCCAGGGCGCCGGAACCGACACCGGCCCGGCGCTCACCCAGGTCGTGAAGCGGGTGCTGGTGTGGTGGCTCGCGGTGCCAGCGGACCTCCGGAAGGGAGACCTGCTGGAGGTGGTGTACGAGCCGCAGCCCGGACAGGAGCCGCTGGTCAGCGCGGTCCGCCTGCAGAGCGCGAAGGCGGGCCGGACGTTCGAGGCGTACCGGTTCAAGCCGGCGGGCGGGCAGTTCGCGCGGTTCTACGGCCCGGACGGCGACGATCTCGAATTGCGTCTCGACCCGTCGCCGCTGGACAGCTGGGAGCAGATCACCTCGCTCCTGAAGGACGGCCGCAAGCACAAGGGCGTGGACTTCAAGACGCCGGTGGGCACGCCGGTGAAGGCGACCTTCGACGGGACCATCACCCGGAAGAACTGGTTCTTTCGCGGCAACGGGAACAGCCTGGAGATCGCCTCGTCGGGTGCGCCGTACATGAAGGCGATCTTCCTCCACCTCTCGGAGCTCCCGCGGACGCTGACCGTGGGGACGAAGGTGAAGCGGGGCGAGGTCATCGCCCACAGCGGGAACAGCGGCCACAGCTTCGCGCCGCACCTCCATTACCAGCTGATGTCGCCGTCGGACCGCGTGCTGGATCCGTTCGACGTCCACGCGACGAAGAAGGTGAATCTCCCTGCGGCGGACCGGCCGGCGCTGACCGAGCAGGTGACGCGGTGGCGGTCGATGATGACCACCCGGGTCGCGGCGAGTCCGCCGCCGACGGTCGTCCCCGCTGCGGCGGTGACCCCTCCTCCGAGCGTCGGGGTTGTGACCGGCGCGCCCGCCCCCGTGGCTGGCTCGGGACGTTAAGCGCCGACGGCTTCCGCGTTTTCCCGCCATCGAGCTGGCTCCGGACGGAGTCACCCGTACCTTCAGACGAGGCCCCGGACGTTTCCTGACGTTCCCGTCGCGGAACACCTGCACGGTCACGTCGACGCATCGCTCCGGTCTCTCAGAGATCGACCACTCCTCGTCAGACCCGAGCCACATGCGTGGCGGGACACTGATGGGAGTCTCCGGGATCTTCATGGGAGGGCGGCGAGCCAACCAGGAGCAGCGCCACGAGGTATCTCATCGCGTCCTCCGGGCCCCGAGTCGGTACACCTCGGCGCTGGTCCAGCCGGCCTGCTTCGCGATCTCCGTCGAGAGGGGCTTCAAGCGCTCCCCCCGTTCCAGACCTGTGTGGAGCGCTGCGAGGACCTCCGCCTCGCTCCACCGCGCCTCCTCGGTGCGACCCTCGACGAGCACCACCACCTCGCCGAGCGGCGGCTCGTCCCGGTACCGCGCCGCCAGCTCGCCCAGTGACCCGCGGACGAACTCCTCGTGCACCTTGGTCAGCTCGCGGGCCACGACCGCGCGGCGTGGACCGAACGCGGCCTCGAGATTGGCCAGCGTCTCCCCGAGCCGCCGCGCCGCCTCGTAGAGCACCAGCGTCGCCCGGAGCCCGGCGACCTCGTCCAGCACCGCGGTCCGGTCCGGCCCCGACCGCGGCAAGAACCCGAGGAAGTGAAAGCGGCCCGAGGGGAGCCCCGAGGCGCTCAGCGCAGCGATGACCGCGCTCGCGCCGGGCACCGGCACCACCGGGATGCCCAGCGTCACCGCCTCCGCGACCAGCGCTTCCCCCGGGTCGCTGATGCCGGGGCTCCCGGCGTCGGTGACCAGCGCGCCGTCCTCCCCTGCCTCCAGCCGCGCGACGATGCCGCCAATCCGCTCCTTCTCGGCGAACGCCGGCAGGCTGACCAGCTGCCCCTGCACGCCGAGTGACCGGAGCCACGGGCCCGAGTGCCGCGTGTCCTCGCAGACGACGAAGGCCGCGGCCCGCAGCACCTCCACCGCCCGGGCGGTCACGTCCCCCAGGTTGCCGATCGGCGTTGCGACGAGATGGAGCGTTCCCGGCATGTCCCCGGGCGACGCTCTCACATCCCGGCGTCGAACGCGCCGGGCAGGTGCTCGATGACGGCGTTCCGGCCTCGCCCGAGGACCGTCATCACGTCGAAGCGGATCATCCGGAGCGGGGCCGGCTTCCTCTGCAGGTAGCGCAGCGCCGCGCGCACCACCCGCCGCTGCTTCTCCCGGGTCACCGTGAGCGAGGGCTCACCGAACAGCGCCGAGGTCCGCATCCGCACCTCGACGAAGCACAGGAACTCGTCCCGCTCCGCCACGATGTCCAGCTCGCCCTCCCGCACCAGCCAGTTGCGCTCGCAGATGCGGTAACCCGCCCGCTCCAGCCAGGCCACGCACTGGTCCTCGGCCTCGGAGCCCAGCCTCGAACGATCCACCTCGCCCATGTCCCCCGCCCCCCCACGTCCGGTCTGCCGACGACTGTAGGGAGCGGGTCAGACGTTCAGCGAGCCCTCGGACGTCGAGGCGAACACCGGGTGCGCGGTGACGTGCAGCACCTGCGTCGCGCCTCCCAGCGCCTTGAGCATCCGGCCGAGCATCGGCAGCCGCCCCTCGTCCATCCCCGTCGCCATGTCCTCGAGCAGGATCGGCATCGGGTCGGCCTGAACGAGGCGCTCGAGCAGTGTGAGCCTCAGCCCGAGCCACACCCAGTCGATGTCGCGCGGCTCCACCTGCCCCACGGGGACCTGCTTGCCCCCCACCCGCGCGAGCCCCTGACCCTCGTGCGTGACGTCCAGGCCGTCCACCCGGCCCTCGGTCAGCGCGGTCAGATACTGGGCGCACCGCGTCCCGATGCGGCCGGCGAGCGTCGGCACGTCCACCGTCATCAGATCCGCGGCGGCGTTCATCAACCCGGGGGTGAAGTCGTCCAGCCCGTCGACGCCCTGGGCCGCCGGGACGCCGGGGCTCGACATGCGGCGCGCCGCCGGGGCGAGCGCCTCCCGCATCCGCGCCATCTCCCGCTCGACCTCGCGGGCATCCCGCACGTAGCTGCCCTTCTCGGTGAGCT
>Ga0310810_10006421_pt1 | contig 13287 bp, 10 predicted proteins | sample NCmetagenome_FD_207641 | JGI IMG/M metagenome (GOLD analysis project Ga0310810, IMG submission 207641) | Soil microbial communities from experimental microcosm in Duke University, North Carolina, United States - NC | ecosystem: Engineered > Artificial ecosystem > Soil microcosm > Unclassified ... | reverse complement strand
CGCGAGGCACTGTTTTCCGCTACCAGCACCCTGGACGGATAGAATCCCTGGCGCACGAAGCGGTCGGTGACCACGTGCATGCCGGCTTCGCGAACCAGCTCAGGTACACTGCTTTCCACCTGGCGGCCCCAGAAGGCCGGCACCAGACTGCCGCACACAGTATAGAGCCCATTGAACATTTTCACGTTCTGGCCGATGACCACCAGCGAAAATTTTCCGCCCGGGCGCAGCACACGGCGGATCTCGCGGAGCGTCCGCTGGATGTCGTCCTGCGACAACAGCTCCAGGAGATAACAGCACATCACCACGTCGAAGCTGGCGGAACGAAATGGCAGACTGCGGACGTCCACGGCGCCACAATGCGCTTCGGCTTGCGGGCAGGCTTTGCGTGCTACTCGGAGCGTGTGGGCGGCCATGTTGGGGGAAAGATCGAGCCCGAAGGTCCTCCCGTCGGGATTGGCCTTGACCAGGCGGCGGAACATTTCTCCGCTCCCGGTCGCGACCTCGAGTACCTGCATACCGTTGCGAATCCCGGAATGCCGCAGTGCGCAGGCGTGCGCCTTGGAATGAAAAAAGTACGTGCTAGCCGGATAAACCGAGGAGACCAAGTCGTAAACGCGGCGCGTCCGGGCGGCGATGGTGCGCGGCATCCGATCTTCGCGGGGAAGAAGGATGGAATAGTTAAGATTGCTCAGATAATGGCTCCCGTTCGTGGGCTACCCGCTACCCACTAAGGATTCGACTCCCACTACGGTACCACTGACTTGCTCCGGGATTTCAATGCCGGTGCTGGTGCCCTCGCCCGGGTGGCTGTCGATCCACATATGGTAGCTGTCGCCGTACAGCACCTTCAGGCGTTCGTTGACGTTGGTGACGCCGATCCCGCCCTGCTCAAACATCCGCGCCAGCCGTGCTTCGGGAATGCCGACGCCGTCGTCCTCGACGATGATCTGGAGCCGGGGTCCCAGGCGGCGGCTGCGCACCCGGATGGTCCCGCCATCCACTTTGCTCGCCAGGCCGTGGCGAATACTATTTTCGACAAGTGGCTGGAGCAGCATACTGGGAACCAGCAAATCGAGCGTATCGGGCTCAACTTCCTTGACGAAGCGGAGCTTATCGCCGAAGCGGACCATTTCGATGGCCAGGTAATCATCGATGAAACTCAGTTCTTCGCCGAGGGTAGTCAGGTTATCCTGCTGGCGCAGCAGGCGGCGGAGAATCTTCGAGAGCTTGTAGACCACTTGGCGAGCCTGCTCGGGGTCCAAACGGATCAGCGAGGCCACCGAGTTCAGGGTGTTGAAGAGAAAATGCGGATTGATCTGGCTGCTGAGCGCCGCCAGGCGAGCTTCGTTGAGACGGAGCTGCTGTTGTTCCAGTTTCTTCTCAGTGCGGTTGATGTCCCAGATTTTGATCGGCAGCGCCACGGAGAACAGGGTGGTTGCATAGACTGCCACCGTCACCCAGGGCCCGTCGTCCCAGGATTCTTGCAATGCGAACACGCCATGGTTTGCGACAACGGAGGCCAGGGTGGATCGCAGCACTTCGGCCAGAGCGATCATGCCGACGCAGGCGATGCTGAAACCGGCCAGGCGCAGGTCGCCGCGGCGCAACAGGCGAAAGACGGCCAAGTCGGGAAAAGGGGTGAACTTCCAGATGTATTCCTTATCCGGCGCCAGGTCGCGGAGCAAGCCGCCCATGACTCCGGCGGCGGCGAACAGCAGCATGGTCAAGGGCCGGCTTTCGAATAGAGCCGGGATCGCAATGAAGACGCCGGCCACCAACCCGGTGACATAGCCGCCGAGTATCCCCATCACCAGGCTCCCTTCCATCCCCAGATCGACGGCCTGATAGTCGCCGTGGGTAGCGACGCGCACGGCGACTCCCGCGCCATAGATTACTGAGCAGACTAGCGCCATCTTGAAGCGCTGAGTAAGGGTACGCTCCTCGCGCATGAGCATGCGCTGGAAACCGGTGGAGCGGGTGAGGATGCTCGCCAGCGAAGCCGCTACGGCAAGTTTCACCAGCAGAATCAGCAAATGCTGTGCAGGCACTCTGGGGTCATTATAATGGAGTTACCTCGCCGTAATTGTTCGCCAGCACAAATGTCCCCTACAGCCGAGCTTCGAAAGGTAGCCGAGGCGGATTTCCCCAGCCGCTTCGGGCAGTTCCGGATCTATGGGTTTGCTTATACGGCGGGAGCAGATACTGAGGAAGTTGTCGCGCTCAAGATGGGCGATCTGGAACAAGGGGGGCCTCCCCTGGTGCGGATCCATTCGCAATGCCTTACGGGAGATGTGTTCCATAGCCTGCGATGCGATTGCCGCGCCCAACTGGAACTGGCGCTTGAAAGCATCGCCCAGGAGGGACGGGGGCTGCTGGTCTACGAGAACCAGGAAGGCCGCGGAATCGGGCTGCTGAACAAGCTGCGCGCCTATGAGCTGCAGGATCATGGCGCGGACACCGTGGAGGCCAATGAACAATTGGGCTTCGAGGCGGATTTGCGGGGCTACGAAGCGCCCGCGGCCGCAGTCCGTTATTTCGGGCTCCGGACGGTGCGGCTGATGTCCAATAACCCGGAGAAGATCGAGGCTCTGGAGAAGGCCGGCGTGCGTGTCGCGGAGCGGGTTCCCTCGATCGTCGAGCCGATGGAGTCGACCGCAGATTATTTGCGGACCAAACGCGAAAAGCTCGGGCATTTGTTGGATCGATAGCAATCGCGGAAAAAGGGGACAGCCTACTCTGTCCCCTGCCGTAAACTACTCCGCTCGCGTCCTGAAGTGGCAGTGGACAGAGCTGGCTGTCCCTTTTTCAGACTTAACCCGCGGCGGCGGTCAGACTGCGGAGCTTGGCGGATAACGTCGTTCTTTTCAAACCCAACATTCCGGCGGCGACGGTCTTGTTGCCTCGGGCTTTACGCAGCGCATCCTCGATAATCTCCCGTTCGATCCGGCCTACCGTCTGCTCGAAATTCAGGCCGGCGCCGGGTGCCGCGAAAGACCGCAAATTGCTGGCTGGTAAAGCCCGGCCGGCGAGAGTGAAATCGGATGGAATGAGTAACTCGCGTTCCCCGCTCAGAGCGATAGCCATCTCGACCGCGTTCTCGAGTTGGCGGACGTTGCCGGGCCAGGAGAACGCGCGCAACTTGGCCAGGGCCGCCGGGGCCAAGCGGCGCTGGGCGATCCCTTCCTGGCGGCAAATTTTCGCGATGAAGTGGTTGCCCAGCAGCGGGATGTCCTCAGGGCGTTCGCGCAAGGGGGGCACGGTGATGGGAACTACGCTCAAGCGATAGTACAGATCCTCCCGAAAGAGCCCTTGCCGGACACGCTCCAGTAAATTCACGTTGGCGGCCACGATCATGCGCACATCCACGCGAATGGTTTCTGAACTTCCCACGCGCTGAAATTCCCTCTCCTGCAAGAAGCGCAGGAGCTTGGTTTGCACGTCCAGGGGCAGATCGCCAATCTCATCCAGAAAGAGCGTCGACCGGTGGGCTTGTTCGCAGCGGCCGATGCGCTGCTGCGAGGCTCCGGTAAAAGCACCCTTGACGTGGCCGAACAGTTCGGCTTCGAGCAGAGCTTCCGGAAGCGCGGCGACGTTCACCGCAATCATCGGGAATTGGCCGCGCGGGCTGGCCATGTGCAAGGCTCGCGCGACCACCTCTTTGCCGGTACCGGTTTCCCCGGTAATGAGAATCGTGGAGTGCCGCTTGGCGACCAAGCGGATCACGTCCGCGGTGCGCCGGATCGCCGGGCTGGTTCCCACCAGCATCTCGCGCCAGGGCTCGATGACAGCTTCCGCCGGCCGGCTCCGGCAGGCGTCGGCTGCAGCCTGAATTTTGGCGATGGCATCGTCGTCCGAGCCGGCTACGTCGTAGGCGCCCAGCTGCATGTAGCGGACGGCATCGGCCAGGCGGGCGTGGGGGTCGCAAACAACAACGGGGACTGCCCGGTGGAGCGCCAAAAGACTTTCCACCAGATCATCGATGCCGGGGATTGCGGACACGATGGCCACGTCGTAGTCGGCGTGAGCCAGGCGATCGAGCGCTTCCGCGCTGGTGGGGGCGCGATCGACGAGCCACTCGGTCGGTAGATCGACGCAGTCCGCTCCGACCTGAAGGGCTTGGAGCGCCTCTAGTTTCACGTTTGTGCCCCCGAGTATCCATCGGAGGCTTCCGATGCAGCGCCTGTGTTTCTAGTTAGGATTAGACCGTAATCCCAGTTTACTGGAACTAGTTACTGGAAGTACTTGGCCGCGAGTTCGGGATCCACTTCCACCGCTTTGCTCCAGGCGGCACGGGCTTCCTCATCCTTGCCGGAGGCTTTAAGGGCATGCCCCAGGTTGGTGAGAGCGGCCGGGAAATTGGGTTGCGTCTCCGACGCTAACTGATAGCACTCGGCGGCTTTTTCAGATTCCCCGACCGACTGCATCAGGAGACCCAGATTGTAGGACAACTCCAGTGACCGTTCTCCCAGCGCGGTGAGTTTCTGGTGCAGGTCCCAAGCCCGCGGGTGGTCCTTGCGCTCGATCGCGATGGCGGTGAGGGCACGCAGCGCATCGGCATTCTGAGACTGCAGGGACAATATCTGCTCAAAGGTCTGCGCGGCGGTATCCAAGTCCTGGAACTTCCAGCAGGCCAAGCCGAGGTTGAGCAACGCTTCCACCCAGTCGGCGCGCTGCTTGATGCATAGTTCGAAGCTGTCCACGGCGGCGGCGAAATCGTCCCGCTGGAGCTGGAGAAATCCCAGGCGGTAGGCGGCGTCCTCCCAATCCGGTTTCAGGCCGACCAGTTTTGCGAAAAGTCGCTCGGCTTCTTCGGCGCGGCCCTCGCGCTCGGCCAGTAGCGCCAAATTCCACAGGAGGCCGGGCGAATCGGGAGCTGCCGCCAGAGCGGTTTCGCAGGCATGACGGGCGCCGGCCATATCGCCCCGTTCCTGAAGCAGCACGCCCAGGTGAGCAGTCGCCTCGGGAGCGGCGGGACGGAGCTTGGCGGCTTCCCGGTAAGCGTTCCCGGCCTGATCCGTGCGGCCCGTTTTCTGATACGCCAGACCCAGGTTGAACCAGGCTTCGTACGAATCGGATGCGACCTTGACGAGCGTCGAGCAGTGCTGTGCCGCGCCGCTGTAGTCACCGCGAGAGAGCGCCACTGTGGTCAGACCCTCCAGTGCGTGCCGGGATTGAGGGCGGATCTTGAGCATCCGCTCGGAATACTCTTTGGTCTTGGCATCATCCTTGCGTGCCATGGAAAGAATGATGAGGTTTACTAAAAGCTCAGCCGAGCTGGCGTTGCTGGGGAGCAGTTTCCGATAGATGTCGGCCGCTTCATCCAGTTTGCCGAGCTGGTGCAGTGCCACCGCCTTTCCGAACAAGGTCCGATCTTGACCGGGGCTGGCCAGAAGCGCCTGATCGAGATGCTGTAAGGCCTTCTCGGGCTGACCCAGATGCACCAGGCACAGACCGTGACCGGTATGGGCTTGCCACAGCCGCGAATCCAGAGCAGCTGCCTTCTCGAAAGAGCTGGCGGCTTGGTCGAAGTGGCCTTGACGCTCGAGGGCGAGTCCGAGGTTGTAGTGCGCCGAGGCGTTGTTGGCTTCGGCCGCGATGACTTTGGAATAGCAGGCGGCCGCCTCTCCCCACTTCTGTTGTTCGAAGCGCAGATGGCCCAGGCCGGAATAGACTTCGCCGGGTTTTTCCCCGCGCGACGCGGCGGCTTCGAGCTCCTTGATCGCGTCGTCCAAGCGTCCGGCTGCGGCCAGCTTGACGGCGTTCCCGAGCACGCTGGTCTCGGCGGGGCGCAGGGTCTTGGGTTTGGCGGCGGGGGAATCGCCGCGCATCAGGCGTTCTACCAGTTCGTCGTCTACAAAGAAAGCTTGTTCATCATTCTGCGGCATAGTAAATGCTCCTAATTTCCCGGACTAATTCTTGGGCACCAGCGCCACTACGTTGAGAGTCCCCTGCATGGCGGCCTGCTCATCCCGCTCGGAGAAGAGTCCCACGCCGCCGGAACCAAAACGGCTGTCGGTCCATTCGGCGACTTTTTGGTCCTGCAACCAGGTGGTGAAATGATTGCCAATCGCCTCGAAGCGAACTTTGTAGGTGGTATCGACGCGCACCTTCATGGGCAGGGGGACCACTACGCGGTTTTCATCCTGTCCGTCGACCACGGCGAAGTGCACCAGCCCGACGGTCGGCTCCAGCCCGGGCGTAAGGACTTCCAGCTTGGTCACGTAATAATTCCGAGGATTCAACCCGCGGAATATCCACCCGATAGCCTTGGTTTGGATCTGCGCCTGAAACTCCAGACGATAGTCACTGAGCTTGGCGGAGCCGCTGAGCACCGAGATGTGCCGTCTGGATCGGGCGACGTTGGCCCAGTCGTCGATCCATCCGCCGGAGATAGGCAAGCCGGAGGCCACCGCGGGCGCGGGTTGGGGGGCAACTGGCGCCTCGGTGATCGTCTTTCCACCACCTCGCGTGACCAGGTAGCCGATTCCGCAGAGTCCCACGATGACCGCTACGGCGATACCGATCTTCAGGCCGGTGGAAAGCTTGGACCAAGCGCTTTCGGTAGTTTTTAGCTGTAACGAGGGAAACTCGGAGTCGGAAGAAACGGCTGCTTCCAGGGTTCGAGGCGCGGGCACTTCCTTGCGCGATTCCACCCGCTCTTCCACCCGAGGATTCGCGGCCTGCGCGGCGGGAGCAGAAACCTGGGGAGCCGCGGGCCGTTTGACCGGCACTGCCTTGGGCGCTGGGACCACCGATGATTTGACGCTGGATTCCGTTTTCTCTGGAACCGGTTTACGCTCTGCCGGGGCGGGTTGTGCGGGCACCACAGGGGCGGCAGTCGGGGCGGGAGGCGCGGCAAGAGCCGGACCAAAAACGATAACCGGCCGCAGCGGCAAAGCGGCGGACCGGGGAAGTTGCACGTCGGAAGCAGCGACCATCGCAGCGGGGAACGTCTGCACAAATTTTCCGCGCGGAGCGGCCAAGCCATGAAGTGTAACCGGTAAAGCCGTAATGACCAGCGGGGGGGGCTCGGGCTCGCCGGCAGATCCCCCTTGTGGCTCGGGGGACGCAAAAACCTGGGGAGGTTCCGGGGCCACTGCGGCGGCCGGGGGAACCTCAGCCGTGGCGGAGACAGGACCGTCGGAATACGCGAATCCGCTGGTGGGGAAATCCAGACGTGCCAGTGGGCCGAGCTCGGCCGGGGCCGCGGGGAATCCGCGCGACGGCTCCAGCCAAGGCGTGGGCTTCTGGGGAGGATGAGGCGACATGAGAATCTCCATGACATCGGCGGCACCGGCCGGCTCGGTCCCGCGATCGGGGCTTACGTGCAGTTCCATGACGGGCGCGGGACCTGCGAACTCGCGCAGTTCCATCCCGCGTTCGTTCATACGTGTGTGGTGGTCCAGGGCTTGCAGCGACAACTCGAACTCCACCCGCGGGGCGGGGAGCAGAGACTCGCGCGAATCCGAGGCTATAGAGCTTCCCATCATCACCGCAGGTAGGCTCGGACTGTGCGCGGTCACACGCGCGAGTTCCAGCGATCCGGCGTGCTGAAAAGTTATGACTGCGGGCACGAGTGGTGCGTCGACGAATCCCGCGAGCGGCGCGGGACCGGCTTGTTCGGCGGGCTGGGACGCGCTGGGGGCAGGGGCTTCGATCATTGCGGCTTCGATCATTGCAACGGCGCGGCGCTGCTGGATCTGAGGCTCGGGACGGGCCGGGGCTGGCACTTCGGCGGGAGGTTGCTGCAGTCGTGGATCGAGGGTTGGATGGGGCGCGGCCGATGGTAGCCCCAAGGGGGCTGCAGACTCGGCGGACGGCTTGGCCTGCAGGAGCCGGGCCAGCGCCAATTGTTCGTACTGTTCCTGGTATTCCTTGCGGTGAGCTTCCGAGCAGAATTCGCCCCCGCCCCGCAATCGCTTGAGGAGGGCCAGCTCCTTCCCGCAGAAAAGGCACTGCATGGGAATTTAGATCGTCACGTTCTGCCTGAGACTAAAGAGGAACCTTAAGGGTTTTTCTGCGGTAAAGCACTTATTTAGACCTTTTGGGGGAAACACCTTAGAGCGCGTTAGGGGAAACGCCTCGGCCGCGTGGGAACAAAGTCCGCCTGGAACTGTGTCTGGGGCAAGGGCGCGTTGATTTTAAAGGCCGGCCATAGTTACACCAAAAACCCTACCGGCAGTAAACGATTTCCCTAGGCCCCGGGCTAAAGTTCTTTTCCTGGTTGACGATCAATATCACGCCGAGCAGATTGAATTAGCGGGAGGGGTGAAGGCATGGCGAAAGTGGAAGCATTAAAGAATCATCTAGAGGCGTTGCGCAACGCGATTCCGGAGCTGAAGGGCGTGCTGCTGGCGTCCAGCGAGGGATTGCCGATCGCGCACTCGCTGACCAACGGCGCGGATCCCAACCGGGTGGCGGCGATGGCGGCGGCGGCGACAACGCTGGGTCGGAAAGTAAGTGAAACGATGAATGCCGGAGCGCTGGGCGAAGTCTCGGTGCAAGCCGACGAGGGCGCTCTGTTCGTGTACTCGGCCGGCGCGAAAGCCGTGCTGGTGGTGCTCAGCCCGCAAGGTGGAAACGCCGGACTGATTCATCTGGAAGCGCGCGATACAGCCAAGCAGATCGCGGAATTATTCTAGGATTGTGATGGGCGCCGCGGGCCCGGCTGCTGGCTCGCGCGAATGCAGGGCGGCACACAGCTTGCGCGCCGCGGCTTTTCCGATCACCACCGCGACGTCTTCCTCGGAGGCTTCGCGAACCCTCTCCAGACTTCCGAAGTGGCGCAAGAGTTTCGACGCCGTCTTTTCCCCGATACCCGGGACGCGGGCCAGTTCCCCACGTAGGCGGTCGGCATTGCGCCTGGTGCGATGAAACGTCACGGCGAAGCGATGCGCCTCGTCGCGCACCACCTGAACCAGATGTAGCACTGGCGAGAACTTGTCGAGCACCACGGGCTCGTCCTCCTGACCGTAGACGTAAATCCACTCTTCGCGTTTCGCGATGGATGCCAGAGGCTGATCCGTAATGCCCAGGGATTCGAGTGCCGCTGCGGCGGCATGGAGCTGGCCGATCCCGCCATCCACGAGGACCAGATCGGGCCGGGGCGAGTTTTCCTGCTGCAGGCGCTGATAGCGCCTTATGATGACTTCCCGCATGGATGCGAAATCGTCGTTGCCTTCCACGGTGCGGATGATGAACTTGCGATAGTCGGACTTCTTCATCTTGCCGTCTTCCCATACCACCATGCTGGCAACCTTGTCGGTGCCCTGGATGTGGGAAATATCGAAACACTCGATGCGGCGCGGAACATGCTCCAGACTTAGAGCATCTCGGAGGGCCGCCCCGATCGCGGTGGAGGAAGGCTTCAGCACGCGGAAGCGCTGCTCGAAACTATGGCGGGCGTTGGATTCGACCAAGGCCAGCATGGCTTTCTTCTGCCCGCGCTGAGGTGTGTGGATCTCCACTTTGCGCCCGCGCTTCTCCGAGAGGTACTCCTCCAGAACCCCGCAGTCCTCGAACTCCACCGGCACGTGAATGAACGCCGGGACGTACGGATCGTTGAGATAAACCTGTTTTAGCAGCGAGGCGAAGAATTCAGCGGGATCGAACTGGTGCTGGTCCTCCCAGAAGAATTCCCGCCGATCGACAATATGCCCGCGTCGCAGGTGGAACAGGTTCACGGCGACCAAGGGAGGCTCCGCATAGTACGCGAAGATGTCGGTGTCGTCGCCTTCAGCGGCCGCCATCTTCTGCTTTTCCGCGACTTCTTCCACCGTGTGGAGCAGATTGTGAAGAGCGGACGCCTCTTCGTAATGTGTCGCCAGACTGGCGGCTTCGATCCGCGCGCGCAGCTCGTGTTCGAGATCCTTGACGCGGCCTTCCAGGAACAAGCGGACGTCGCGGACGGCCTGGGCATAGCGCTCGTCGCTGACCAAGCCTTCGACGCATGGTCCGTGGCAGCGATGGATGTGATATTCCAGGCACGGGTGCGAGTGCTTACGCGTCAGATCCACGTTGCAGGAGGGTACCTTGAAGTGGCGATGGATGAAGTGCACCAGGCGGTGCGCCAGGTTTCCCGGGAAATAGGGCCCGTAGTAGGTGGAACCGTCTTTCTTCAAACGGCGGGTGACGTACACGCGCGGGTAGCGCTCGGCGGTGAGCTTGATGTACGGATAGGTTTTGTCGTCCCGCAGCAGGATGTTGTAGCGCGGCTTCCATTGCTTGATGAGGTTGTTTTCGAGCGCCAGAGCCTCTTTTTCGTTGTCGACCTGGATAAAGTCGATGTCACGGGCCTCGTGGATCAGCGTGCCGGTTTTAATATCGGCCAGATGCTCATCGAGAAAGTAGCTGCGGACCCGGGCGCGGAGATTCTTGGCCTTGCCCACGTAGATCACCGCGCCATGGGCGTCCTTGTACAGATACACTCCGGGCGAGACCGGAAGTTCGGCCGCGCGGGCGCGCAACTCAGGGGAGGGTCCTATACTTGAATTGTGGCACGCGCTAACTTTGCCGCCGTCTTATGGGCCGCGGTTTTGCTTGCTGGCGTGCTGGGCGCGCAGAAGCCGCCCGAGCCGCCCGAGGAAGACGAATCGCTGGCGCCCAAGGTGTATGCGCTCAATCCGGTGCAAGCTAAAAAAGAAATTGTGGCGGGAGACTACTATTTCAAGAAACCCAACCTGAGCGCCGCGGCCAAGCGGTATCTGGAAGCCACGCGCTGGGATCCGGGTTCCGCGGAGGCGTTTCTCAAGCTGGGGGAAACCCGCGAAAAGCTGCACGAGTATGGTCCGGCGCGCGAGGCCTACTTGAAGTACATCGAGTTGGGCGACGACGCCAAGGAAAAAGAGGCTGTCCGCAAGAAGATGGCCAAGTGGCCGGACGCCACACCTAAGGCCAACTCCAAGAAATGACGGACAAGATCGTGGTTTTATCCGCTTGCGATTCGGAAGAACAGGCCAGACGAGTGGCGCACGCGCTGGTGGAGCAGAGGCTGGCCGCTTGCGTCAACATTGTGCCCGGCGCGCGCAGCATTTATCGCTGGAAGGGCCAGGTAAAGGACGCCTCGGAATGGTTCTTGATCATCAAGTCCCGGCGAGATTTGATGGACCAACTGCGAGCCGCGATCGGCAGGGTCCATTCTTACGAGGTCCCGGAATTGCTGGCGGTCCCGGTCGTGGATGGGTCCGAAGAGTATTTGGCCTGGCTCGATCGCGAACTGGGATCGTGACAGCAAGCCTGTGGGCAGCTAGTCTTTCGACGAAACCAAAGCAACTACTCACCGCGTCCCACAGAAGTACCGCCGTGCTGAACAAACTTTGCCGAGTCGGAATTTGCGCTGTGGTGTTCGCAGCAATATGCCTTGGGCAAGGAAGAGCTTCGGCACGGGGGCGGAGCGGCGCCACGGCTCCCGTGGCTCCCGTGGCTCCAAACGCACCTAAAGGGGTATACCCAACTTCACGGGGTGTTCTTAAGTCGATTTCAGGATCGCAGTTATTGCTCGAAATAGACGATGAACACGAGATGAAGTTCCGGATGACTCGCAAGACCAAGATCTTCGCTTCACGGGGTGGCCGGGGCAATCAGGAAATGAAGGTTTCTTCACTTCATCCCGGTCAAACGATCTCCATCGATATGCAAAGCGGTCTTGACGGTTCCTTCGAGGCTGTACGCATCACCGTGGAGTCGCCCAAACAATGAAGAAGCTTCTTGTGTTCGCCGTACTGGGCGCCTCTGTGCTGACCGCGCAGGTGCGCAACCGCTATGCCGTGATTCTCGAGGATGCCCCGGTTGCTACCCAGTTTTCCAGGGAACGGATGGCCTTGGCCGAGGGTGCGAACTACAGGCGATCCCTGCAACAACGCCAACAATCCGTGCGCGCGGAACTCGACCGTCGCGGGATCGAGCAGACGGGATCGGTGACCGCACTGATAAATGCCGTGTTCGTGACCGCGCCGGCGGATAGCGCGGCGGATCTGAAAAATATCCCTGGCGTGAAGAGCGTCGTGCGCATTCGGACCTACCGGAGAAAATTAAATCGCGCTACGGCCCTGGTGAACGCGCCCGCGGCCTGGAGTGCGGTGGGCGGCGCGGAGAATGCCGGGGCCGGCGTGAAAATCGCGATCCTCGATACGGGTATTGACCAGCAGCATCCGGCGTTTCAGGATCCGTCGCTGCCCATGCCCGCGGGATATCCGCGCTGTAGCAGCGGCGATTGCGCGTTCACCAGCAACAAAGTGATCGTGGCGCGGAGTTACGTACTGCAGCTGGCCGAGGCCAGCTTGCATGCGGACGACTATTCGGCGCGCGACCGCGTGGGTCACGGCACAGCCGTCGCATCCACTGCGGCGGGACACAGCAACACCGGACTGGTGACATTTTCAGGCGTCGCTCCCAAGGCCTATCTGGGGAATTACAAGATCTACGGCTCGCCCGGAGTCAACGACTTTACCACCGACGATGTGATCATTCAGGCGCTGGAAGACGCGATGAACGACGGCATGGACATCGTCTCATTTTCAAGCGGCGGCCCGGCACTTACGGGACCGCTGGATTCGGGCGCGGCGTGTGGCCTCGCTCCGGGCGTGCCTTGCGATTTATCCGCGCAAGCGTTCGAGAACGCGGTCAAGGCCGGGATGGTGATCGTCGCGGCAGCCGGAAACGAAGGCGAGACCGGGAATAACTACCCGACCTTTAACTCCATCGCTTCTCCCGGGGACGCGCCCTCGGTCATCGCCGTGGGAGGCACCACCAACTCGCACACGTTCGTCGAGACGGTGGACGTTCCGGGACGGGCGGATTTGCATAACCTGACCGCGGCTCCTGGTGATTCGGTAATTCCGCCCGGCGTGGTCCGCGCTCCTCTACTGGATGTTTCTGTTTTTGGAGCAGGGCCCCTGGGCTGCTCGGCCTTTCCGGCCTATTCACTGGCCGGGACGATCGCACTGATCCAAAGAGGCACGTGTACCTTCGCGACCAAGACACAGAATGCAGCGGATGCGGGCGCCACGGGCGTGATTCTTTATATGTCCGATTCTTCGGCTCTGTTTTCCGCCGGTGGTTTATCAGCCGGCGGGATACCGGCGGTCCTGATTTCGCTAGCCAATGGGCAGTCGCTGCGGGACTATGCCGCGAGCATTCCTGCTCCGCTGGTGGACATCAATCCACACGGGATCGAGGTCGAGGCGGTCAATCCGAATCTGGTGGTGGGTTTCTCCTCCATCGGACCGTCGGCGGATATGAGTCTTAAGCCGGACCTGGTGGCGGTGGGCACGAACATGTACATGG
>Ga0310810_10006420_pt1 | contig 13290 bp, 7 predicted proteins | sample NCmetagenome_FD_207641 | JGI IMG/M metagenome (GOLD analysis project Ga0310810, IMG submission 207641) | Soil microbial communities from experimental microcosm in Duke University, North Carolina, United States - NC | ecosystem: Engineered > Artificial ecosystem > Soil microcosm > Unclassified ... | reverse complement strand
ACGGGGTGGATAACGGAACTGCGGAACACGTCCTCCAGGCGGCCGAAATCTCGCAGCTCGCGAAAGATGTCGCCGAGTTTCCGAAGTCGTATGATACGATGATCGGAGAACGTGGAATCACACTCTCGGGCGGGCAGAAGCAGCGGACAAGCATCGCGCGCGCCGTCATGCGCAATCCCAAAATACTTATTTTGGATGACGCGCTCTCCGCAGTCGATACCTATACGGAAGAAGAAATCCTCAAGCACCTGAAGCGGGTCATGCGTGACCGCACCAGCATTATCATCAGCCACCGCATCTCGACGGTGAAAGATGCCGATATGATCATTGTCCTCGACCAGGGGACGATCACCGAACAGGGACGTCACGACGAGCTGGTGGCGAAAGGCGGCATCTATGCGGAACTGTATGAAAAGCAGCTTCTGGAAGAAGAACTGCAAAATCTTTGAGCACACTATACGTCTTTAGGAAAGTATCCGGTTAACAGACCATGCAGGACGAAGAAATATTAGGAAAAGCATACGACGCGCGGCTCATGAGGCGGTTGATCTCGTACCTCAAGCCGTATCGTTGGTACGTCGTCCTCGGCATTGTCACGAGTGTCGCGGTGTCGGGCCTGGAGGCGGTGCGCCCGTGGTTTACAAAGCACGCGGTCGACGTCAATATCGCCAACCACGATCCCGACGGTTTGCTGATGACAGCGCTGGGGTTCCTCGGCGTGCTCATCGTCCGCGGAGCCATCCAGTATTTCAATGCGTACCTAACCCAATGGATCGGCCAGCGCACGATCTTCGATCTCAGAATGGAAGTGTTCACCCATCTCCAGCGGCTCGGAATGAAATTTTTCGACCGCAACCCGATCGGCCGGCTTATCACGCGGGTGACGAACGATATCGAAGTCCTGAATGAAATGTTCTCCTCCGGCATTGTCATGGTGTTCAGCGACGTTTTTACCATCATCGGCATTCTCTATTTTATGTTCTCGATGAACTGGCAGTTGGCGCTCGTTTCACTGAGCGTCCTGCCGCTGCTCTTCTATGGAACATTCCTGTTCCGGAAGAAAGCGCGCGAGGCATATCGCGATGTCCGCATCCAGCTTGCCCGCATCAATACCTTTATGCAGGAGCACATCACGGGGATGACGGTCGACCAGATTTTTAACCGGGAAAAGAAATCGTTTGACACCTTCTCCGGCATTAACGGGCTTCACCGGGACGCAAATATCCGGTCGATTTTGTATTACGCTCTCTTCTATCCCGGCATCGAGCTTATCGGAGCCCTTGCAGTTGGTCTTATGATCCGTTACGCGGGAGGACAGGCACTGAGCGGTGCTGTGACGCTCGGGACTGTCATGGCGTTCCTGCAATTCAACGAGATGTTCTGGCGCCCGATCCGCGATCTTTCGGAAAAGTACAACATCATGCAGACCGCGATGGCGTCGTCCGAGCGTGTATTTAAGCTGATTGATGATACGACGTTTATTTCCAATTCCCCGAACGCCCAGCACCTGACCAATGCGAAAGGGAAAGTGGAGTTCCGCAATGTCTGGTTTGCCTACTCTGGCGAAGACTGGGTCCTCAAAGATGCTTCCTTCACGATCGAACCGGGAGAAACCGTCGCGTTTGTGGGACATACGGGCGCGGGTAAGACGACCATCATCAACCTCCTGAGCCGGTTCTATGAGTTTCAACGAGGTGAGATCCTTGTTGACGGCGTCGATATTCGCTCTCTCTACCAGGAAGACCTGCGCCGGAACATGGCGATCGTGCTGCAGGATGTGTTCTTGTTCTCCGGCGACATCAAATCGAACATCAGTCTCGGCGACGACTCGATCTCGATCGACCGGATTACCAATTCGGCGAAGATCGTCGGCGCTCAGCGCTTTATCGACCGCCTTCCGCACAAGTACGACGAAGAGGTCAAGGAGCGCGGCGCGACACTTTCCGTCGGACAGAAACAACTTCTCTCGTTCGCCCGCGCGCTTGCGGTCGATCCAAAAATCCTCATTCTGGACGAGGCCACGTCGAGTGTCGACACGGAGACCGAGATTCTCATCCAGCACGCCATCAGAAAATTGCTGGAAGGGCGTACTTCAATCGTCGTGGCGCACAGGCTTTCCACGATCCAGCGCGCCAACAAGATTATTGTGATGCACAAGGGCGAAATCCGCGAGATGGGCTCACATCAGGAATTGCTTTCGCTTCAGGGCATCTACTACAAGCTGTACCGCTTACAATATAAAGAGCAGGAATCCGCGGTCCTCGCCGCTTCTGCAAAATAACCCTCCGGCGACGGAACATTTCTACTCCGGGGAGAGTACAACATTCACAAAGAATACTTTTTCTAACCTCACGAACGCGTAGAATATGAACCTTCGAATCGTTTCATCTTTGAGCCTTTTCCTGTTTATTCCGTTACTTTTGAGCGCGCAGGACAAATCGTCCACAGCCGGAGACCGGACATCCGTCGATCTCACGATCTATAATCAGAATCTCTCCCTCATTCGCGAGGAGCGGAATATGACCATTGGCAAGGGTATCGGCCGCGTTGTCATACCCGATATCCCGGCGACCATCGACGGGACGTCGCTGCATTTCCGGAGCCTGACAGATCCTTCTGCGGTACGCGTGCTGGAGCAGAACTATCAGTATGATCTTGTCAGCCAGGGAAAATTGCTTGAGAGATACATCGGCAAAGAGGTCGAGTTTGTCCGGATGAATGAGGAAACCAAGCGTGAATATACTGTGAAGGGGAGACTCCTCTCGACAGGGTATCAGGTGCAGCCGCAGTTCGGAGTCTCCAGCCCGAACTACTCGCTCGTCGGAGGAATGGTCGCGGAAGTGGACGGAAAAATCGAGATCAATCCTGCAGGCCGGCTCGTTCTCCCATCGCTGCCCAATGGGCTTATCCTTCGCCCACAGTTGGAATGGCTGGTGAGCAACACGAAAGAAGGCAACCACAAAGCGGAGATCAGTTATCTCGCCGGCGCGCTTTCCTGGAACGCGAACTACGTTGCACTGCTGGACAAAAGCGAGACCGGGCTTGATCTTACAGGCTGGGTCACGCTGACGAATAATTCCGGAACATCGTTTGAGAATGCAGGATTAAAACTGGTCGCCGGAGACGTCAATATTGTCCAGGAACAGTTTCGTGCACGGGGTGGACGCACCGATATGTTTATGGCAAAAGCCGCGGAGGAGCCGCAATTCAAGCAAACAGATTTATTCGAATTTAAATTATATTCGCTGCAACGAAAGACGGACATTCGTAACAATGAAACAAAACAGGTTGAGCTCGTTTCCGGAAAAAACGTCACCTCGAAGAAAGTGTTCATCTACGACGGCCTCGCCGACCAATGGCGGTCCTGGTATAACAGCTACGATTACCGTTCGCAGAGCAGCTTCGGCCAGCAGTCAAATCCGAAAGTTGGAGTGTACGTGACGTTCAAGAACGACGAAAAATCAGGCCTTGGCATCGCATTGCCCAAAGGCAAAGTGCGGGTCTACAAACGGGACGACGACGGGAAAGAGCAATTCATCGGCGAGGACGAAATCGATCACACGCCGAAAGATGAAGAAATGCGCCTGTACTTAGGCAACGCGTTTGATCTTGTCGGCGAACGCTCCCAGACTGATTTTAAGAGCGGCGGCGGCGGAATGTTCTCCCGGAGCTATGCCGAAGAGACCGTTCAGATCAAGGTCCGCAATCATAAGAGCGAGCCCGTTGAAGTCCAGATCTATGAGCATCCATGGCGCTGGAATCAGTGGGAAATTACAAAGAAGTCTGCCGAGTTCGTGAAGATTGATCAGTCAACGGTGAAGTTTCCGGTGAAGCTTGCGAAGGATGAAGAGAAGGTCGTAACCTATACGATCCGGTATACCTGGTAGGAAGTAACAAGGGGGCATTCTACAGCATCAGAGAATGCCCCGTGGCATCCCCACTTATTTTATGAGCAAGAGTTTCTTTACGCTTGTAAAGGAACCCGCCGTAAGTTTGTAGAAGTACAATCCGCTGCCCGCATTCACACCATTCCATACTCGTCTGTAAATGCCCGGCTCGAGCCGCTCACTCACTACTGTTGATATGTCCCTCCCAAGTACGTCGTAGATCTTCAGAGAAGTAAACACCGGCGTTGCAATAGCGAATTCTATCGTTGTCGAAGGATTGAACGGATTAGGGAAGTTCTGTCCGAGGGAAAATTCAACAGGAATTGTTGGGTTTTTGGAATTCTTTTCTCCGTTTGGCGGTGCCGGCGGACGCTCCTGTGTCGGGACGATCCTGATTCTGTTCGAGGGATGCGCAAGACCCGAAGCAGACAAGATTAGTTTGCCGTCCTGGTTCACCTTGACCCAGTATCCTTTGCCCGGCTCGATCTGAGAAGCAGAGATGTACGATCCAATGTACTCGAAGAACGAAGAAGTTACGATTCCCGGTGATATCGAACCGATGCCTGCCACCCCGACTGTGTCCGAGATCGAACCGATCATATTCCAACCGGTCACGACACTTATCGTGTCGAGATCCCGGCGAGTACCTGCAACCGACGCAATCTGATCGGCGTCAAACTTCAACCAATAACCGATACCGTTGGCGAGTGTTGAGCTGGAGACATACCCATTGTTGTATGTGAACGCTTCGGAAACTGCTGTTCCAAATAGCATAGATTTCTGATAATCACTTACTGTCGCGGGCACAGAAATGAGATTCCACCCGGTGGCGATTGAAAGGGAAACAGTAGTGTTTGTCGCAGCGAAACCCGCAAAGAATCCGCTTCCCGTTGAGGTACTGTCGCCGCCAACATCTCCCACAAATATCTGACCGGCGGATCCTTGAATGGCGGAGCTGTCACCGGAAACGGACCCAAAGCCGGTTGAAAATGTTGACAGCAGAACCGTATTCTCCTGGGCGGATGCGAAGGAGGAAAACAAAAGCACAAAATATATAAAGAGGAGAACGCGCATGGCGGATAAATCCATTATCAATAGATAATCACCATTACCGGACGGTCAGTGGTATATCCGTCAGATGCTCCCGATATGCGGACATAGACCAGTAGCGACGAATTGGAATTTGGATCGAAGGAGTAGGATGCTATGGCGCCGGTGAGACAACATCCATCTTCCACCGTCACCGAAACGAATCGGTCGTTTATCTGAAATGGAAAATTCACGCGATAGCCGCCGGTTGTTCGCGTGCTTGTAATGGCGGTGGAATTCACCCCATTAAAGGATCGCAATAGACTACCGTCTCCGTTCACATACGCCATCGCCTTCACAAATCCGCCCTTGTCGCGCGACTGAGCCGCGTCGTTTTCAGCTTTTACCACGCCATTGGTGTTAATCGTCAGGGCTGCGCGTCCCGCTGTTCGGTCGTAAATGCCGAATAACCCGGCGATACCGAAGATTCCGTTTTCCAGTGTCCATATGCGATTCTGTCCGCTGATGGTGCTGTTCAGGCTAAGAATCGCGCGCTCGTTGGTGCTCTGGACAGAAGACTCCAGAACTCCGGAGCCTGCCACGTGCAGCTTTACTGTCGGACCGACCGTGCCGATGCCAACATTTCCTCCAGGCATGATCGCCATGTCTATCGTTCCGCCGCCTGTCTCATCACTGAAGTAGAGCTGGTTGCCGTTGAAATTATTTGAGCTTCCGATAGACCACTGCCTGGCAGGAGTTTTCACCCAGAATTTCGCCCACGCGTTCGTTCCACCGTCGGTTTCTGAGACGATGTTACCGCCAGCAACACTCTTGGTTCGAAAGAAGCCGTTGATGTCGAGCGAGTAAAAAGGATTTGTTGTTCCAATGCCAATGTAACCTCCCGGCGCAATGTGCAAACGTTCTACATTATTTGTGACCAATCCAAGGGAATGATTTGAAAATGTTCCAACGTATCCCGATGGCATGCCGAGGGGGCCCGTTCCCAATCCATCAGCAACCATCTGATTCACGACTACTCCGCTGTTCGCATCGAGAGAGAACGACGCGAATGAATTCGACACTGTCGACGTATTCGTCACGCGCGCCTGCAGTCCGTTTCCGGTCGATTCAGATTCCTTAAGGTGAAACGGCCAGTACGGGGCGCTGCCAATTCCTAATTTCCCCGGAATTGTCAGAGGTGACTGTAGATTTACCGTTGCCGTCGGTCCTGCCGGATTTGTGATGGCGATTGTATTGTCGGTATTCTGAATTGTACCGATCCCGCCACCACCGCCTCCTGATGCAGTAACGGTTATGGTGTCCCCCACAGCGGTGATCGAAGCGCCATTCGCCCCCTGGAGCACGATCTGATCGTGGAGATTGTTGATGCTTTTGACGACCTGTCCGCTTCCGATTTTGGCCTGCGTCAGCGACGTGTCCGGAACCGTTTTCGCCACATCGGCCTGAATCGCGCTGAAGCTTGATCCTACAGAAGTCAGCTGGATGCGGGGTGTTAACTCCGGATCAGCGCCCACCTGAATGCTCATCCAGTACTGTTTTCCGAAATCGACAAAAGCGGGGAACGGAGTTGTGCTTCCCAGAATCGCCGAGAAGAGTCCTCGCTTCGCAGCGACGGATTGTGTTTCGGCCCAGATCGAACCGCCGCCGGATGCGACGGTATACAGCCGAAATGTGATGCTATAGTCGCCGTCAGGTTTTGGATTTCCGTTGGCACCGGCGAGTACCCCCTGATACGAAAGTGTTCGGGGAATTTGACCTGGAGCGATTTGAATGAAGAGAAACGACGCGCAACAAAGGAAGATAACATTTCTGAGTTTCATAAATGGTCCATTTACTTGATTAATAAGAATTTTCTGACACTCGTGAATGAGCCTGCTGTGAGTTTGTAAAAGTAGACTCCGCTTCCGGTATTTGCGGCGTTCCACACTCGCCTGTATGTCCCCGGCTCAAGCCTTTCGTTCGTCAATGTGGCCACTTCCACTCCCAGTATGTCGTAGATTCTCAGGGAAGTAATGACCGGGTTCGCAATATCGAACTCAATTGTTGTTGTCGGGTTGAATGGATTGGGATAGTTCTGTTTGAGTGCAAATTCAGCCGGGATTACTCTATCCTTAATTTCCGCATCAGGCGGAGAAGGAGGGTTTTCTGCCGTCGGAATAATCCTGATTCTGGCTGAGGGTTCCGCCAACCCCGATGCGGATAAGATAAGCTTGCCGTCCTGATTGACCTTTACCCAGTATCCTTTCCCGGGCTCGATCTGAGTCGCAGCGATATAAGATCCGTTGTATCCGAAAAACGAAGAAGTTGTTATCCCTGGCGGAATCGAAACGATGCCTGCCATCCCGATTGTGTCGGAGATCGAGCCGATCATGTTCCAACCGGTCATAACAACAATCGTGTCCCTTTCACGCCGGGCACCTGCAATCGTTGCACTCTGATCGCCTTCAAATTTCAACCAGTAACCGATCCCATTCGCGAGCGTTGAGCTGGCGACATAGCTGTTGTTATATTTGAACGCATCGGAAACCGCCGTGGCAAATACTACGGATTTTTGGTAGTCGCTTACTGTCACCGGAACGGAGACGAGATTCCAACCTGAAACGAGTGAAAGGGAAACAACAGCGTTTGCCGAATTAAATCCGGCAATGAATCCTCCCCCGACGGAAAAACTATCGCTTCCCGCCCCGCCGATGAACATTTGCCCCGCGGTCGCCTGGGAGCTCGCAGTGGCCCCCGACATTTCCGCGTATCCGGTTGAAAAGGTGGACAAAACGATTTGACTTTGTTGAGCGGCTGCCGGGACAACCAGGGCATGCCCCAGGAGGAGCGCCAATCCCAAGTTGCGAACGAACACTGTCATTGTTTCCTCTCCTCCCTCAGTACACAATTACATGGATATCCGAATGTTGGGCGGACGACCCGTCTGACTTTCTTACAGACACAAACAGCCTATTTGAACTAGCGATCGAATAGGTGTAAAATACGCTAACGGGTGAGAAGTCTCCGCTCGACGCTGTTATGGAGAGGAAGCGATCGTTAATAGAAAATGGAAAATCAAGTTGAAAGTCGCGATCACTCCCCGTTACAACGATCGAGGCCGCAAAGCCGTTACAGTTTGAGACGCCATCGACGCCATTGTAACACTGGATCAACGAGCCATCGTAACTGACCCGAACCATCGCCTTTACCAATCCACCTTTGTCCCGGGACTGCGCCGCGTTGTTTTCAGCTTTTACCACGCCATTGGTGTTAATCGTCAGGGCTGCGCGTCCCGCTGTTCGGTCGTAAATGCCGAATAGACCGGCTATACCGAAGAGTCCGTTTTCCAGTGTCCAGACTCGATTCTGGCCGCTCATTGTGCTGTTCAAACTGAGTATCGCTCGTTCGTCTATGCTCTGTAGTGAAGACTCGAGCACTCCTGAGCCTGCCACGTTCAGCTTCACAGTTGGGTTTGTCGTTCCAATGCCAACGTTGCCATTGGGCATGATCGCCATGTCTATGGCACCCCCACTCTCATTGCTGAAGTAGAGCTGGTTGCCGTTGAAGTTCTGCGAGCTGCCAATGGACCACTGTTGGCTGGCAGTTTTCACATAGTACTTGGCCCAGGAATTCGTCCCGCCGATAGTTTCGACAATAAAGTTCGCAGCCCCATCTGAAAAGGTCCTTGTTCCTCCACCAAAGGTCCCGCCATTGATATCGAGGGTTACCGTCGGATTTACTGTCCCAATGCCGACGGCGCCACCGGACGTAATTCGCATCCGTTCAACGTTGTTCGTAAGTACACCAAGAGGATGGTTCGTGTACGTCCCCAGATATCCGGAGGGTGTTGCAAGCGGGCCCGACCCCAGGCCATCGGCAGCAATTTGGTTCACGACCGCGCCGTTATTCGATTCGAGGGAGAACGCCGCGAACGAATTTGCCGTGGTCGACGTGTTGGTCACGCGCGCCTGCAAGCCGGAGCCGGTCGACTCCGACTTCTTAAGATGGAATGGCCAGGATGGTGTTCCGCCAATCCCAAAATTTCCGGGAACAACCAGGGGCGACTTTAAATTTATAGTTGCGGTCGGCCCCGCAGGGTTGGTAATAGAGAGTGTGTTGTCGGTGTTCTGGATCGTTCCGATCCCGCCACCGCCGCCTCCCGATGCAGTAATTGTAAGAGTGTCTCCTGTTGTCGTGACAGAAGCGCCGTTCGCTCCCTGAAAGACGATCTGGTCGTGGAGATTATTGATGCTCTTAACGACCTGGCCGCTTCCGATCTTGGCCTGGGTCAGCGAAGTGTCCGGCACCGTTGTCGCGACGTCTGCCCTGATCGCACTGAAGCTCGATCCGACCGACGACAATTGAATGCGCGGCATCATCTCCGGATCGGGGGATACCTGAATGCCCAGCCAGTATTGTTTCCCAAAATCAATAACACCGGAGAACGGAGTCGTGCTTCCCAGAATCGCGGAGAAGAGACCTCGCTTTACCGTCAGCGGTTGTGCTTCGACCCAGATCGGCCCGCCGCCGGAGGCGACGGTATACAGCCGAAACGTGAAATTGTAAGATCCATCAGGCTTTGGATTGCCGGTAGGATCGGCCAGTACTCCCTGGTACGAAAGCGTACGGGGAATTTGACCGACAGCAACCTGAACCAGGAGCAGTGCCAGACAGCAAAGGAAAATAACTTGTTTGAGTTTCATACATGACCCCGGGTACGGTAATTATTTTACCAGCAAGAGTTTCTTTGTGCTTGTGAATGACTCCGTTGTGAACTTATAAAAATATAAACCGCTTTCGACATGTGTAGCATCCCACGATCGCGTGTACCTGCCCGGTTCAAGCCGCTCATTGACCAACGTTGCGGCCTCCCTTCCCAGCACATCGTAAATCTTCAGAGAGACGAGTGCCGGCTTCGCAACGTCAAACTCTATCGTTGTGGCCGGATTGAATGGGTTGGGATAATTCTGTCCGAGCGAAAATTCCGTCGGGATGATGGAAGTATTGGCAGCAGCTTCCGCGTCAGGCGGAGAAGGAGGCAGTTCTGAGGTCGGAACTATGTTGATTCTTGCTGCAGGTTCGGCGGCCGATGAGGCAAGAATGAGCTTGCCATCCTGCTGTACCTTAACCCAATATGCTTTGCCGGGATCGATGGCAGCACTTGTAACGTAGGAGCCGGTATATCCGAAGAACTGTGAAGTCACGATGCCGGCAGGTTCCGATGAAATGCTCGAAGTAGCTACGCTGGAGGAAAGGGAGCCGATCATGTTCCAGCCGGTCGACACGATAACGGTATCAAGGTTTCTTAAATAGCCGGTCATCGGCACGCTCTGAGCACCTGAGAACTTTACCCAATAACCTGCATTGTTTGCAAGCGTTGATTTGATCGAATAGCCTCCTTCATACGCGAACGCATTTGAAACGGCTGTAGGAAAGAGAGTGGTCTTGCTATAATCGACTACGGAGAGAGGTACCGAGACCATGTTCCATTTGTCGGAGATGTCGTAATTCTGCGTTGTCGTCAGCATTGCCGCAGCTTGCGGAGATGGCCCGCTCAGATTACCGTGGACATCAACGGTGACGATGCGGTAATAATTTGTTTGGCCGTTCACGGGTGCGGCATCCACAAGCAACGTGTCGGATGTCGTACCAATTTTAGTTGACGGCCCGGGAGTGAAGCCGCTCGTCGTCGAGCGGTGGACTTCATAATGGCCGACATCGGAATCGATACCGTCGGGTTTCCAGTGGATGCTCACTGTCGGGCCTGCCTGCACGGTTGCGCTCACAGGTGCGACACTCGCCGGCGAGAGATTATCGACCGAGTAGCCGCTGTCGACATTCGAATCCCAGAAGATAAATTGATTTGAGGTGTGTGCCGATACAAAGTACGTAAGAGACCCTGTTCCGCCGGATGTCGAATCAGCCAAGGTAGGTGCCGAGAAACTGTAGCTGGAAAGGTAATGGCTTGTCTGCGTCCCCACAAGCTCCCAGTTTGTCGTCACCCCCGCGTTGATGACTCTTCGATATACGTTGCCCTGAAAGCCTTCGCTGAGCTCCTGAGGCTCGACAAATCTTGCTTGTGGTGGTATAGCGCTAAGATCGATCCCGCGCCACAGAGAATAATAGGTAATTGTCTGGGCGGGATAAGCATCGAGATCCGCGCGGTTCCAGGCAACGGTGACTTTGCCTCCCTGATCTGCCGCAACATCTTTCACATCAGTAAGCCGGGGGGTATTCGTGGCGAAGTATCCAAATTTGTCGACTTTCTGCGCATAGATATCGTAAGATAAACCGCCGCGATAATCCTGCCACGCCATAATTGCGCCTCCTGCACCATCACTTATGAGGGCAGAATTTGTTTGATCGCCTGTCGCCGTGCTGATAGCGACGCCGTTGGCAGTCCATTGCGCCAGGCCTGCGTAATTCACTCGCTGGGCATATACATCGGAGGTGCCCAGGATACGCTGATCAGTCCAGGCAATGGTTGCGCCGCCTGAGCCATCGCCGATGATGCATGGGGTTGATTGATGGTATGCCGCGACGCAAATCCCTACACCGTCGCTTGTCCATAGCACGTTGCCGGAGCCATTGATGCGCTGCGCGTAGATGTCGTTGTAAGCGCCGCTGCGGGAGTCGGTCCATGTGATGATTGCCCCGCCGGAGCCGTCGCTGACGATGAATGGGTATTGTTGATAATTGGCTGCGCCGCAAATAAGGTAACCGTTGACTCCCCACTGCACGACGCCGGCACTATTGATGTGCTGGGCGAAGATGTCGTCGTTTGTTCCATTGCGGTGGTCATACCATGTGATGATTGCGCCGCCCGAACCGTCACCCACAATGGTAGGGCTAAGCTGAGCATCGGACGCAAGGCAAATCGCGACACCGTTGGCAGTCCATTGCACCAATCCGCTGCCAATGACGCGTTGCGCATAAATATCGAAGTTCGAACCATTCCGATAGTCATACCAGGTGATGATAGCCCCGCCGGAGCCGTCGCTTGCAATTGCCGGAGCGTATTGATCGCCTGCTGCAGTTGTGATCACGACACCATTCAGCGTCCACTGTGCCACGCCATCGCCATCAATGCGCTGGGCGTAGATGTCAATGTTGCCGCTGCGAGCGTCTTGCCACGTGATAATCGCGCCACCCGAACCATCAGTGAGGATCGCGGGATATATCTGATTGGCGGCTGCTATGCTGATTGCGACGCCGTTTGCAGCCCATTGTACGCCGCCAGCCCCATTGATGCGTTGAGCGTAGATATCATAGTTTGCGCCGCCCCGGGAATCCGCCCATGCAATGATCGCTCCTCCTGCACCGTCAGACACCATGCATGGAAACGTCTGCTCGTTTGCCGCAGTACTAATGGCAACGCCGTCGGCAGTCCATTGAGGCACGCCTGCGGCGTCAATTCGCTGCGCGAAGAGGTCTGTGGCGCCGTTACGACTGTCGCGCCAGGTGATGATGGCGCCGCCTGCGCCATCACTGATCATGACGGGAAAACTCTGGACGCTGGTTGCCGTGGAGATTGGATTATTGATAAAAGGGTCAATTGACCATTGAGCGTTCATCGGACCCGCTGCGATTAGCAGAAGACAGAAAAGCGTGCAAATGCGTTTCATGCATCACCCCAAGAACAATGTCTATGGTTGGAAAACCTGATGGTAGGTTTAAAATACGGACTGAGGCAGGCATCCGTAAGTACGTGATCACGCTATATTAGAAGAGGCGCTCCTTGAAGGCTTTTGCTACCGCGGCACTGCGTGTTTTTACCTGGAGTTTGCCATAAATGTTGCGAAGATGCTTGTCGATCGTATGATAACTGACGAATAACCGATCGGCAATTTGCTGTTTCGTAAGGCTATCGACAAGGAGCGATAAGACTTCCCGTTCGCGGGCCGTGAGCCGGTAATCCCCCGAATTTGCGGTCGTTCCTGCGAAAAGAGCCAGCACTTTCTTGGCGACCTGGGGACTCACGGGAGCGCCGCCGGAGAGAATCGATTTTAATGATTCCACAACCGCTTCGAGGGTCGCACCCTTTAATAAATACCCCGAAGCCCCTGCGGCGATTGCATTTACGATATTATCGCCATCCTCGAACACGGTCAGCATAACTACCTGTGTCGCAGGAGAAAGTTGTTTCACCCTATGGACACCCTCGATGCCGTTGATGCCGGGCAGGCCTATATCCATGAGAAGTATATCGGGAGGAATCTCATCATCAAGGGCATCCAATGCGGACTCGCAATCGCGATACACGGAATCACAGTGGAATGCGTCGGATGTATTGATCAGCTCGGAAAGGTGATGCCCGAACTTCGTATCGTCTTCGACGATCCAGATTGATGGTGTGGATGTTATTGTCTTCACG
>Ga0310810_10006419_pt1 | contig 13290 bp, 13 predicted proteins | sample NCmetagenome_FD_207641 | JGI IMG/M metagenome (GOLD analysis project Ga0310810, IMG submission 207641) | Soil microbial communities from experimental microcosm in Duke University, North Carolina, United States - NC | ecosystem: Engineered > Artificial ecosystem > Soil microcosm > Unclassified ... | reverse complement strand
GCTGCCGTCCAAGGAAGCGTACGCCGAGGAGGCCGTGTCGTATCGCGATGCCGGATGGACCGCCTACAAGATCCATCCGCCGACCGATCCAGCCGTCGACATCCAGGTGTGCGAGGCCGTCCGCCACGCGGTCGGTGATGCCTACACGGTCATGCTCGACTCGACGTGGGCGTATCAGTATCCGGAGGCGCTGCGGGTGGGTCGCGTCGCCGAGGCGCTGAGCTTCCACTGGTACGAGGATCCGCTGGCCGACGACGACCTCTACAACTACGTCAAGCTCAAGCAGCAGCTCAGGATCCCGATCCTGGCGACGGAGTACGCGCCGGGCGGCTTCACCGCACTGGCGCCGTGGATCACGGCCCAGGCCACCGACTATCTGCGCGGCGACCCGGCGGTGAAGGGAGGCATCACGCCGCTGGTGAAATCCGCGCACCTGGCCGAGGGCTTCCACATGAACTTCGAGATCCACCACGGCGGGAACTCGCTCAACAACGTGGCCAACCTCCACGTGATCATGGCCATCCGCAACTGCGAGTTCTTCGAGGTGTTGCTCCCGGCCGGCGCGCAGAAGTACGGCCTGGCCCAGGACATCGACCCGGACGCGCGCGGCCTCGTGCACGCGCCGACCGGGCCCGGCCTGGGTGCGGTCATCGATTTCGAGCTGATCCGTCGCATGACCACGAGCGTCCTGAACTAGGCGCGCGGCTCGGTGGTTAGTCGACAGCAGTGGGCGAGGCGAAGCTCGCTGAGCCCCAGGTAAAGGAGAACATCCCGCATGCGTTGGAGCGTGGTCCCGGTGCTGCTCGTGCTGGTCGCTGGTGTCGCGCCGGTGTGGGCCCAGGAGCCGAAGACGGAGGACGAGAAAGCGTTCTACGCGATCGGTTACTCCCTGGCCGAGCGGCTCGGTCCGTTCGCCCTCACGCCGGCCGAGCTCGAGATGGTCAAGGCCGGTCTCGCGGACGGGGTCCTGGGTCGCACCCGCAAGGCCGATCCGCGGGCGTCGATGGAGCGCATCCAGCACATCCGCACCGAGCGCGCGGCGGCGGTCGCCGCGGCCGAGAAGAAGGCGGGTGACGCCTACCTGGCCAAGGCCGCCGGCGCCAGCGGCGCCAAGAAGACGGAATCGGGCCTCGTCATCACCACGATCAAGCCCGGCACGGGCCCGTCGCCAAAGGCCACCGACAAGGTGAAGGTGCACTACCACGGCACCCTCATCGACGGCACCGTCTTCGACAGCTCCGTGCAGCGCGGCCAGCCGGCCACGTTCCCGCTCAACGGCGTCATCAAGTGCTGGACCGAGGGCGTGCAGCTCATGAAGGTCGGCGGCAAGAGCAAGCTCGTGTGTCCAGCCGAGCTGGCGTACGGCGAGCGCGGCGCCCCGCCGCGCATCAAGCCCGGCGCCACGCTGATCTTCGAGGTCGAGCTGCTCGAGATCGTTCCCGAGTAGCGCGCGCTCGTGCCCGAGCTGCCGGAGGTGGAGGCGGCGCGCCGGCTGGCGGCGCGGGTCGCGGTGGGCCGCCGCATCGTCGACGTCTGGTGCGCCGACGATCGCATCGTCATCCAGGGCGTGACCCCGCGTCGCCTCGTCGCCACCTTGCGCGGCCGGCGCGTGAAGGCCGTGGGCCGGCACGGCAAGCACCTCTGGCTGGAGCTGGATCGCGGGCCCTGCCTGCTGATGCACTTCGGCATGACGGGCGGGCTGCACGCGCCGGCGCGTCCCTCGACGCGCCTGATGTCCTCGCGCTACGCGCCGCCCCCCGGCTGGCCGCCGCGCTTCCTGAAGCTCAGGCTCGTCCTCCACGATGGTGGTGAGCTGGCCCTGGCCGACGCGCGCCGGCTGGGCCGCGTGCGGCTGCGCGACGACCCGCGCCGGCAGCCGCCGCTGGCCGGGCTGGGCTTCGACGCCCTGCACGAGCTGCCGTCGCCGGCGCGCTTCTTCGAGCTGCTGCATCCCCGCGCCCTGCCGGTGAAGGCGCTGCTGCTCGATCAGTCGTTCGCGGCCGGTGTGGGCAACTGGATCGCCGACGAGGCGCTGTACCAGGCACGCATCGATCCGCGGCGCCGGGCCAGCACGCTCACGCGCGCGGAATCGGCGCGGCTGCGGCGACGTCTGCACGCGATCGTCGTCACCGCGGTGCGGGCGCGCGCGGACAGCGATCGGTTTCCGCGCTCCTGGCTCTTTCATCGCCGCTGGGATCGCGACCCGCTGGCGCGCACGGCGAGCGGTGCCACGATTCGGTGGCAGACGATCGGCGGGCGCACGACGGCATGGGCGCCGGCCCTGCAGCATTGAGCGCGATGCTGCTCGATCACATCGCCATCGCGGTGCCCCGCATGGCCGAGGCCCCGGCGGTGCTCGTGGGGGTGCTCGGTGGCGCGCCGACGGGTGCGGGCGGACCCTCCGGCGCGTACACGTGGGCACAGTGGGGATTCGCCGGCGGCGGACGGCTGGAGATCCTCGAGCCGCTCGGCGCCGACGGGTTCCTGCATCGCTTCCTCGCGACGCGCGGCCCGGGCATCCATCACGTCACGTTCAAGGTGCCGGATCTGGACGCGGTGTGCGCGCGGGCGAAAGCTCACGGCCTTCGCATCGTCGGACGCGACGAGTCCGATCCGAGCTGGGCCGAGGCCTTCCTGCATCCGAAAGAGGCGCTCGGCATCGTCGTGCAGCTCGTTGAATCACGCGTGCCCGAGCCACCACGGCCGCCGTTTCCCGCGCCGGCCGGACCCACCGATCCGCCGGCGCCGGTCGCCGTCCTCGGGCTGCGGGTGAGTGCGCGCACCGCGGAGCGCGCCGACACGCTGTGGCGCGCGGTGCTGGCCGGCCGCCGCAGCGGCGCGACCTATCGCTGGCCCGGCTCGCCGATGCGCATCGTCGTGGACGTCGATTCCAGCGCCGACGAGGGCCCCCTCGCCATCGAGTACGCGGCCACGCGGATGGTGGACTGGCCGGGCGGAGAGCCGATCGCGCTGGGCACGCGCTTTCAGGGAGCCGAGCATGAGTGACGAGGCCAACGACATCGAGCAGCGGGTCGTCGCGGTCCTGGACGGACTGGGTGTGCCCTACGAGCTGCAGCCGATCGATCCGAGCTTCGCGGACACCGCGGCGTACTGCGCGCACTACGGCGTGCCGCTCGAGCACGCCGCCAACACGATCATCGTGGCGTCCAAGAAGGAGCCGCGACGCTTCGCGGCCTGCGTGGTGAAGGCGACGACGCGGCTGGACGTCAACCGGGCGGTGCGGCGCCTGCTCGACGTCGCCAAGGTGTCCTTCGCCTCCGCCGAGGAGACCCGCGCGCTCACCGGCATGCTGATCGGCGGCGTCACGGTCTTCGCGCTCCCGGCCGATCTACCCGTCTACATCGACGAGAAGGTCATGGAGCTCGACTGGGCGATCCTCGGCAGCGGCAGCCGCGCGTCCAAGGTCCGGGTCTCGCCCGAGGCCCTGCGCCGCCTGCCGGGTGCGCAGGTCGCCGCGCTCAGCATCCCGGGGTAGCGCCGCCGGCCCGTACGTCCCCAGAAACGTTGACTTGCGACTCCCCGAACTCCCATGATGACCGGAGGGGGAGACAGGCGATGGACGAGACACTCACCGTCGAGCCATTCGGGTTCTTCACGCTCGATTCGCTCCGGGCCGGCTGGTATCTCGTGTGGCGTCAGCTCGTGCGCGTCGTGCCGCTCGCCGTCGTCTCGGCGCTCGCCGGTGCGGGTCTGGGGCGTCTGGGCTTCCCCGTGCTCGGCCTGCTCATCTGCGCGCTCGGCGTCCTCGCCGCCGTGGTGTGGGCGATCGTCCTCGTGCCCCAGCTGGCCAGCCAGTGGGCCGAGTCCTACCACGGCTATCCGCTCACCGGCCGCGCGCGCGTGTGGTGGGCCATCTCCTGGCGCAGCATGGTGGCCTCCGCCGTCGCGGCGGTGGTGCTGACGCCGCCGACCATGGTGGGCGCCAGCCTCTCGATCGCCTTCCCGGGATCGGCGCTCGGTGGGCTGGGCAAGCTGATCATGGGGCTGCTCTCCCTCGTCAATGCCGCTGCGGCGATCCTGACGACCGGCTGGGCGATGTCGAAGGTGGCCTCCATGCAGCTCACGGGGTTGCCGATGACCACGCTGCCGTTCGAGCGCGTGGGCGGTCCCGTCGAACCCGTGGCGGTGTCGGCCGGTCATCACGAGCAGGTGACCGCCGAGACCGGGCACGAGATGCACGAGATGCCGGCCACGCCTCTCGCCATGGCGCCCGCTGCGCCGATCGCCGTCGCGCCGGCCGTGACGGCGCCTGTCGCCGTCGCGCCCGCTCCCGTCATAGTGGCGCCGGCGCCGAGCCCGGCGCGCCCGGCCCCGGTGGCGGTCGCCGCCCCGGCGCTCGCGCACGCCCCGGCCGAGGGCAAACGGCAGTGCCCGAAGTGCGGCCTGCACGAGACCGAGCGCGGCACGGTCATCGGCTGGTACTGCACGATCTGCGGCTGGCGCGAGTCGCGACGCTAGATCGACGAGGCGCGCGCATCGCTCGCGCGCGCTCTGCTCCCGTTGTCCGGCAGACCTCTCGGAAGATGAATTCGTCCTAGGGTAGGACGGTGACGCGCACGGGGATGATGCCGGCGCTGACGGCGCCGAGCGCGCGAGCCGCAGCATACGACAGATCGATGATGCGCCCGGCCACCGTCGGTCCCCGATCGTTCACCCGGACCTCGACCGCGCGATCGTTGTCCAGGTTCACCACGCGCAGGCGCGTGCCGAACGGCAGCGAGGGATGGGCGGCCGTCAGCGCGTTCTTGTCGAAGAGCTCACCGCTCGCCGTGGGCCTGCCCTGATGCGCCTCGCCGTACCACGACGCACGGCCGGTCTCTCCCGGCGGCAGCAAGGCCGAGGGCGTCGACGGCGTGGGTGGGATCATCATCATCACCGGCGGGGCGGGTTTCGCGGAGGCGCACCCCTCCACGATCACGATCACGCTCGCCAGCAGCAGCCCGCCCAGGCCGCGGGCCATGCGCGCCACGATCGAGGAACGCTCGCTCATCGTCGCCACCATTCACGTACGCGTCGCCACCAGTCGATGATCTGATCGCCGACCCCGCCGTGCTCCTGGCACTGCGCGGGCTCCGTTCCCGCGAGGAACGTCTCCCGAGCGACTCTCGGGCAGAAGCGGTTGGCCAGAAGCCCGTTGTCGAGATCAACATCTGCGAACTCGATGCCAGCAGGGACGGTGAAGGCCGGCTGCGGATAGGTGTCGATCGCCTGGCGCATGAAGTCAGACCAGATCGGCAGCGCAGCCTCCGCACCGCTGAGCCCGTGCGCCTCGCCGCCGTCGAATCCCACCCACACCGCGACGAGCAGCCGCGAGGAGTAGCCGACGAACCACGCGTCGCGGCCGTCGTTCGTCGTGCCGGTCTTGCCCGCGATGGAGCCGCCCACGCCGAGCGCGCGCGCGCCCGTCGCCGTGCCGGAGTTGACGACGCCCTCGAGCAAGGAGGTGATCAGGTACGCCTCGGCGGGCGTGATGACCGCGACTGGCTCGCCCGCGTCCGCCGGCTCCACGGCCCCCTCGCGGTCCCGCACGGCCCGCACTGCGATGGGCCCCGAGGGACGCAGGCCGCCGTTGGCGAGCGGCAGGTACGCGCGCGCCATCTCCAGCGGCGTGGCCTCGAACGTCCCGAGCGCCGCCGAGGGCACCGGCGCGAGCTCACCGGTGAAGCCCATCTCGCGCGCGGTCTCGACGACGGCCGGCATCCCCACGCTCTCGGCGACATGCACGGTGGCGGCATTGAGGGATTGCTCGAGCGCGCGCCGCACGCTCACGCGCCCCTCGTAACGGTCGCCGTAGTTGCGCGGGCTCCACGTGTCGCGGCCGACGGTGCGCGTGAGCGGCGCGTCCTCGACGATCGCGGCGGCGGTGAGGGCGGGCTTGCCGTTGCGCGCCCGGAGCGCGGCGAGATAGACGAACGGCTTGAAGGCCGAGCCGGGCTGGCGCCGGGCCAGCGCCGCGCGGTTGAACTGGCTGCTCTGATAGTCGCGCCCGCCGACGAGCGCCTTGATCTCGCCGCTGGACGGATCGAGCACGACGATCGCCGCCTGCAGCCGGTGTCCCGGCTCCACGCCGCGCAGGCGCGGATACCGCGTCTCGAGGCGATCGAGACCGCGCACGATCGCCGCCTCGGCGAAGCTCTGCAGCACCAGGTCGAGCGTCGTGTACACCGAATCACCCGCGTTGGTGCCGACGTCGCCGAAGCGCTGCTCGAGCTCGAGCCGCACGTAGTCCACGAAGTACGGCGCCGGCTGGGCGGTGGCGATCGCCGGCGGGACGCGCACCGGCTGGGATCGGGCCGTCTGCCAGTCGGCGGCGGACAGCGTCCCCAGCTCCTTCATGCGGGCCAGCACGACGTCGCGGCGGGTCCGCGCGCGGTCGGGATTGACGACGGGCGAGTAGCTGTTGGGGGCGCGGATCATCCCCGCCAGCAGCGCCGCCTCGGCCGGCGTCACCTGGTGGATGTCCTTGCCGAAGTACGCGCGGGCCGCTGCGCCCACCCCGCGCACCGCCAGGCCGCCGCGCTGGCCGAGGTAGATCTCGTTCAGGTAGGCCTCGAGGATCTGGGCCTTGGAGTAGCGCCAGTCGAGGAGCGTGGCCAGCCACGCCTCGTTCAGCTTGCGCCAGTAGGTGCGCCGCGCGCTCAGCAGGCGGTTCTTGACGAGCTGCTGGGTGATCGTCGAGCCTCCCTGCGTCACGCGGCCCGCGCGCAGGTTCGTCCACAGCGCGCGCAGGACGCCGCGAGGGTCGAGCCCACCATGCTCGAAGAAGCGGTGGTCCTCGGCCGCCAGCACCGCGTTGAGGAACACGAGCGGCACGTCGGCCAGCCGCACCGGCCGGTGCTCCTCCCCGGGCCGCTCGTCGGCGCTGGCCAGGATCTCCGGCTCGAGCGCCACCGCCCCGATGTCGTGGCCGTCGCGGGTGACACGCGTGATGCGGTCGTCGTGGACCTCGACCCGAACCAGCTGGGCGGCCGTGCCGGCGGCGCCGCGCAGGTAGATGTCCCAGGCGCCGCCGGCCCGGCGGTACTGGCCCGGGCGCGAGGGCTGGCCGCGTGATTCGGTGTACTTGAGGCGGGCCAGCATCCCCGGCAGGTCGATCCGGCGGACCTGCAGGCCGGCGATCAAGGTTGTCGGGCCGGCGTACACGTAGGTCGCCCGGCGCGTCTCCACTCGCTCGAATCGCGAGAGCTCGACGGCGGAGAAGATGGCGAGAACCAGCACGAAGAGCGCGAGGAGGCTCGCGACGGCGACGCCGGCGATCCGCAGTCGCGTCGCGACCATCCAGGCCGGGAGTCGCCAGGCCGGGAGTCGCGGCCACTTCATGGCTCATTATGCCCGGGCGCGCCGGAGCTCGTCCTCGGGAAGAGTTTTTCTCATTGCGCAGGGAAATGCTCAGCAACGTGGCGCCGTCGCACGGCGAAGCTCGCGTCGTGTCGATCGCAGCGACGGGGCACATCGCTTGCAACCTGTGCGACTGCTTCCCGGCGAGTCGGGAAGCGAAGGGAGCCCCGTCGTGCTCATCTGCCGCTGCGCGTGGCATCCGCGGTACCAGGGATATCCCCTGTTGCACGGCATCGCGTCGTGGCGGGGCTTCAACGTCCGCTTCACGGACGGCATCTGCGAGAAGTGCCTCGCGCGCTTTCGCGCCGAGCATCGCCACTTCCTGGAGCGCCACCGCCCCGCGGGCCGGCCCCAGGCCGTTCCGGTCGCCGTGCCCCACCAGGCCGCCTGATCGCGGCCCGCCACCGGCCTCTCCAGGCGCCGTCTAAGCCGCCGAAACCACGGGGGACCCTTGCCTTGCGACGCCCAGGCGTCCTGGGTATGCTGGGTCCTCGCTCGGTCGGACTCCCGCGAGAGTGGCGAAACTGGCAGACGCGCTGGACTTAGGATCCAGTGGGCCCAAAGCCCTTGGGGGTTCAACTCCCCCCTCTCGCACCACCTTCGGACGGCGCGTCCGGTATCGCGACACGCTCGAGGAAACGAGACCCGCATGAAGGTCGCTGTCGAAGAGCTCGAGAGCTGCAAGCGCCGTCTGGCCGTCGAGGCTCCGGCCGACGTCGTCAGCAAGGAATGGGAGCGGGCCTACGGCCGTGTGCAGAAGCGGGCCACCTTGCCGGGCTTCCGGCGCGGTCACGTGCCGCGCTCGCTGGTCAAGCTGCACTTCGCCGACGACGTGCGCCGCGAGGTCGCCGAGCACCTGATCCCCGACGTTTACCGCAAGGCCCTCACCGAGGCCCAGATCGCACCCGTCAACGAGCCCGACCTTCAAGATCTCAAGCTGGAGGAGGGGGCGCCGCTGTCGTTCACGGCCGTGGTCGAGGTCAAGCCGGCCATCGCCTTGGCCGAGTACAAGGGTGTGGAAGTTCAGCACGCGCCCGAGCCCATCACCGATGCCGACGTGGACGAGGCGCTCGGACGCATGCGCGAGCAGCATGCCCAGTTCAACAGCGTCGAGCGGGCCGCGGCCACCGACGACCTGGTGGTGGTCGACTACACGCTCTCGCCCCGGGATCACGAGCCCACGACGGCCTCGGGCTATCACTTCCTGGTCGGCAGCGGCACGGTGCTGCCCGAGATCGACCAGGCGGTGGTCGGCATGCGGGCCGGCGAGGAGCGCGAGGTGAGCCTGCGCTTCGCCGACGATCACCGGATGGAGAGCCTGCGCGGCAAGGAGGGCACGGCCCACATCAAGCTCGGGGAGGTCAAGGAGAAGGTCCTGCCCGCGCTCGATGACGACTTCGCCAAGTCGCTGGGTGAGTTCGAGACGCTCGACGCGGTCCGCGCCGAGGTCCGGCGCCAGCTCGAGTCCCGCCGGGAGGCGGAGTCGCGCCAGGCCCTCGAGGACAAGATCATCGACGCACTGCTGACCCGTCACGAGTTCGCCGTGCCGGACGCCATGGTCATGCGCCAGGTGGCCCACCAGGTGGAGCACACGCGGGAGCGGCTGCGCCGGCAGGGCGTCAACCCCGACGGCGTGCAGTGGGACTACCCCAAGATCGTCGGCGAGCTGCGGCCGGGCGCCGAGCGGGCGGTGCGCCGGGCGCTCCTGCTGGAGGCCATCGCCGACAAGGAAGCGCTGGCGGTCGACGGCGCTCAGGTGGACGAGGAGATCGAGAAGTTCGCACGCGCCAGCCAGCGGCCCGCTCCGGCCGTCCGTCGTATGATGGAGAAGAGCGGCGACCTGGACGCGCTGCACCACGGGCTCCGCGAGCGCAAGACGCTCGACTTGCTGATCGAGCACGCCCGGGTCACCGCCTAACCTCAGGCAACGAAGGAGAGTGGCATGGCGCTGGTTCCGATGGTCATCGAGCAGACACCGCGCGGCGAGCGGGCCTTCGACATCTTCTCGCGGCTGCTCAAGGAGCGGATCATCTTCCTGCCCACGTTCATCGAGGACGAGCTCGCCAACCTGGTGATCGCCCAGATGCTGTTCCTGGAGGCGGAGGATCCCGACAAGGACATCTACCTCTACATCAACTCGCCGGGCGGCTCGGTCACGGCCGGCATGGCCATCTACGACACGATGCAGTACGTGAAGCCGGCCATCTCGACGATCTGCATGGGCCAGGCCGCCTCGATGGGCGCCCTGCTGCTGTGCGCCGGCGCGCGCGGTAAGCGCTTCGCGCTGCCCCACGCCCGCATCATGATCCACCAGCCGCTGGGCGGCGTGCAGGGCCAGGCGACGGACATCGACATCCAGGCCAAGGAGATCCTGAGAATGCGCGAGGAGCTCAATCGCATCCTCGTGCATCACACGGGCCAGGGCATGGACAAGATCCAGCGCGACACCGATCGGGACTTTTTCATGACCGCCGAGCAGGCCAAAGAATATAGAATCGTGGACGAAGTGATCTCCTCCAAGCCCACCACCCGGGCGGTCAGCGAGCAGGCGGCGCTCTCGGCGCAGGTCCAGAAGTAGGAGCCAACGGACGGATGGCGCGGACGCGTGAGGGCAACGGCACCTTGAAATGCTCGTTCTGCGGCAAGAGCCAGAACGACGTCCGCAAGCTCATCGCGGGCCCGACGGTGTACATCTGCGACGAGTGCATCGAGCTCTGCAACGACATCATCGCCGAGGAGTGGGAGGAGGAGAAGTCGCGGGAGATCCGCAGCCTCCCCAAGCCGGCCGAGATCAAGACCGCGCTCGATCAGTACGTGGTCGGTCAGGAGCGGGCCAAGAAGATCCTGGCCGTCGCCGTCCACAACCACTACAAGCGCATCGAGTCGGGCAGCGACTCCGGTGACGTCGAGCTTCAGAAGTCGAACATCCTGCTGATCGGCCCCACCGGCTCGGGCAAGACCCTGCTGGCCCAGACCCTGGCCAAGATGCTGCGGGTGCCGTTCACCATCGCCGATGCGACGACGCTCACCGAGGCCGGCTACGTCGGCGAGGACGTCGAGAACATCATCCTCCGCCTGCTCCAGGCCGCCGACTACGACGTCGAGCGGGCCGAGCGCGGCATCGTGTACATCGACGAGATCGACAAGATCGCGAGAAAATCCGAGAATCCTTCGATTACCCGAGACGTATCCGGTGAGGGGGTTCAGCAAGCTCTGCTGAAGATCCTGGAGGGCACGATCGCCAACGTTCCTCCTCAAGGCGGCCGCAAGCACCCGCACCAGGAGTTCATCCAGGTCGACACCTCCAGCGTGCTGTTCATCTGCGGCGGAGCGTTCGTGGGCCTGGACAAGATCATCGAGTCGCGGGTGGGCCGCTCGGGCATGGGCTTCGGCGCCGAGATCAAGAGCCGCGACGAGCGGCGCGTCGGCGACCTGCTGGCGATGATCCAGCCCGAGGACCTGCTCAAGTACGGGCTCATCCCGGAGTTCGTCGGCCGGCTGCCCGTCATCGCCACCCTGCACGATCTGGACGAGCCGGCGCTGGTGCGCATCCTCAAGGAGCCGAAGAACGCGATCATCAAGCAGTACCAGAAGTACTTCGACCTCGAGAAGGTGCGGCTCAAGTTCACCGACGACGCCGTGGCCGCCATCGCCAAGGAGGCGCTCAAGCGCGGCACCGGCGCCCGCGGCCTGCGCGCCATCCTGGAAGAGGTGATGCTCGAGATCATGTACGAGCTGCCGTCCATCCAGGGCCTCAAGGAGTGCGTGATCACCCGCGAGGTCATCCTGAGCCGCGAGCGCCCCGTCCTCGTCTCCGAGCCGAAGGAACAAACGGCTTGACCCTCGGAGGGGGGCTTCGCCCCCCTTCCGACGCTCGTCGCACGCCCTCGGCGTGCTCCTCGCTGCCTCCCCCCGGGATACGGATTGCGCCGGCGAAGCCGGCGCTCGGAGCGTGGTAACCGGGACGCTCTACGTTGTCGCGACGCCGATCGGGAATCTTGAAGACATCACGGCGAGGGCGTTGCGGGTGCTGCGGGAGGTGGATGTGATCGCGTGCGAGGATACGCGGCGCACGCGGGCGTTGCTGGCGCACTTCGACATTCACACGCCGACGGTCTCGTACTTCGAGCACAACAAGCTCACGCGGGGCCCTCAGCTGCTGCGGCAGCTCGGCGAGGGCCGATCGATCGCACTCGTCACCGATGCGGGCACGCCGGGGATCTCCGATCCGGGGTTCCTGCTGGTGCGCGAGGCCCGGGCCGCCGGGATCACGGTCGTGCCCGTGCCCGGTCCCAGCGCGGTCGTGGCCGCGCTGTCGGCGGCCGGAGTGCCGGCCGACCGGTTCGTCTTCGATGGCTTTCCCCCGTTCAAGGCGGGGCGTCGCCTCAACCGGCTCACCGCCCTGCGCGAGCTCGAGACGACGATCGTCCTCTACGAGTCGCCGCATCGCATCCTGGCCACCCTGGCCGCCATCGGCGAGGTGTTCGGCGAGCGCGAGATCGTCGTCGCCCGCGAGCTGACCAAGCAGTTCGAGGAGATCGTGCGGGCGACGCCGGCCGCTCATCGCGAGCGGCTGAGCGCCGCCGGGGTCCGCGGCGAGTTCACGGTGATCATCCCCGCCTGATCCACGGCCCGTTGCCGGGTGGCGAGCCGATGCAGAACCGGTCCGATCAGGCGCGCCAACCCCTCGAGGAGCTGGGCGCGCACTGCCGGCGGGCCGCCTGCCGTGGATCGCCCTCGGCTGGAACGCCGACGAGTCTCCGGTATACTGCCTTCCGTCTATGGGCGTTCCCAAGGCCTTGACCATCGCCGGATCGGACTCCGGCGGCGGTGCAGGCATCCAGGCTGATCTCAAGACGTTCTCGGCGTTCCGGGTGTTCGGCATGTCGGTGATCACCGCGGTGACGGCGCAGAACTCGCTCGGCGTCACCGGTGTGCACGACGTACCGCCCGACTTCGTCGCGCTGCAGATCGACGCGGTGCTCGACGACTTCGGCGCCGATGCGGTCAAGCTCGGCATGCTCTCGACCGCGCCGATCATCCGGGCGGTCGCGGCGCGGCTGGCCGCCCACGGTCAGGGCCGGATCGTGCTCGATCCGGTGATGATCGCCAAGTCCGGCGCGCCGCTGCTGCAGCCCCAGGCCCGCGCGGCGCTGATCGAGGCCATGCTGCCGCTGGCCGAGGTGGTGACGCCGAACCTGCACGAGGCCGCCGTGCTCGCCGACCTGCCCGTCGAGACGGAGAAGGACATGGAGGAAGCGGCTCGCCGGATCCATCGTCAGGGGCCGCGCCACGTCCTGGTCAAGGGCGGCCACCTCGCCGGGGCCGCAAACGATCTGCTGTACGACGGCCGCGCGTTCACCCGGTTCACCGGTGCCCGGATCGAGTCCACCAACACTCACGGCACGGGCTGCACGCTGTCGGCGGCCATCGCGGCCGGACTGGCCCAGGGCGCGCCGCTGGTCGAGGCCGTGCGGGAGGCCAAGGCCTACGTGACCGCCGCCATCCGGGAAGGATTTCCGGCCGGGCGTGGCGTCGGGGTGCTGCGGCACTTCGTCGGAAGCTGGTGAGCGTGGCGCGTTCCGTCGACGACCGGATGCCCTTCATGGAGCACCTGGGGGAGCTGCGCACCCGTATCATGCGCGCGCTCTACGGGCTGCTCGCCGGCACCGTCATTGCGCTGCCCTTCAGCGAGCGCATCGTCGACTGGCTGGCGCGGCCGGTCACCCGTCTCGGCTACGAGCTGGTGTTCACCGCGCCGGCCGAGGCGTTCTGGGTACAGATGAAGGTCGGCCTCATCGCCGGCGTGTTCGTGGCCTCGCCGGTCATCCTCTGGCAGGTGTGGGCCTTCATCGCCCCCGGCCTGCACGAGCACGAGAGGAAGTACGCGATCCCGTTCGTCCTCGTCGGCTCGCTCATGTTCATCCTGGG
>Ga0310810_10006417_pt1 | contig 13292 bp, 10 predicted proteins | sample NCmetagenome_FD_207641 | JGI IMG/M metagenome (GOLD analysis project Ga0310810, IMG submission 207641) | Soil microbial communities from experimental microcosm in Duke University, North Carolina, United States - NC | ecosystem: Engineered > Artificial ecosystem > Soil microcosm > Unclassified ... | reverse complement strand
AGAAGTTCCGTCGTCCGAACTTCGGGACGCTGGAGATCGATATCACTATCGACGATCCGAAGGCGTACACCAAACCGTTCACCGTACGCGTGAACCAGCGGCTCATGGTCGATCAGGAGATGATCGAGTTCATCTGCAACGAGAACGAGCGGTCGACGCACCACATCGATCCGCCCGAGTGGATGAAGAAGCCGGCGGCGGCGCCGACCAAATAACGAAGGCGGGTCTGAAGACCCGCCTCTACGAGCCACCTTTGCGCAACGCGTCGCGAAGCTTGTCGGCCATGGATCCAAATCCTTCGGCAGGCTTCGCCTCGTCTCGCTGGCTGTAATCCCGCACTTCGTCGGCCTCGCGCACCTTCTGAACTTCGCTCACGCTGAGACGAATGCGCCGTGCGTCGGCGTCCACTTCCATCACCACGAACTGGATCTCTTTGCCGACAGGAAAGGCCTTCTTGAGATCGCCGTCCCGGCCGATGCCGGTCTCGCTCGCCGGGATGAGGGCTTCGACGCCCGGCTCGAGCTCGACAAAGATGCCGAAGTCGGGGACTCGCGTCACGCGGCCGCTTCGCAGTTGACCAGGCTTGTAGGTCTCGCGCACCTGCGACCACGGATCGCCGAGGAGTTGCTTCAGGCCCAGCGAGATTTTTTGCTTGTCCGCTTCGACGCGCAGCACCTTCACGGTGATCTCGTCGCCCGGCTTGGCCACCTGCGACGGGTCCGCGATCCGTGCCCACGCCATCTCGGAGACGTGCAACAACCCCTGAATGCCGCCGCCAAGATCGACAAACGCACCGAACTCGCGAACTGACACGACGCGCCCGGTGATCACCGCGCCTTCAACAATTGACTTCCGCGCTTCGGCAGCGTGGGCTTGCTGCTCCCGCTCGAGCAGCGCGCGACGAGAGACGACGAGGTTTCTGCCGCCCTCTTTGTATTCGGTGATGAGGAACGGATACACACGGCCGATGTGTTGCGCCGCTTCAGTGCCTCTGACGATGTCGATCTGCGACACCGGGCAAAAGGCGCGCTGCCGCGCGATTCGCACTTCGTAGCCGCCCTTCACCTCGCGTTCGACCTTGCCCTCGACAGGAAGACCGGCGCGGAACGCCTCCTCGAGCTGGCGCGCGCTGACGGCGCCGAGCGCGAGCTTGCGCGACAGCTTCAATCCACCGGCTGTTGAGACGACGGTGGCCTGGATTCGATCGCCCACGGCGACCTCGATGTCACCCTCGTCATCCTTCAACTCGCTGATGTCGATCTCAGCCTCGCTCTTGCCGCCGACATCGACCAGGGCCGATTCCTCGCCGATCGCCACTATCGTGCCTTCGATCGTCCGGCCTTTCTCGATGCGTCGGGCCTGCTGCGACGCCTCGAACATCTTCTCGAAATCCTCTTCCTCGGGTTCGCTCACTCCTGCTACTCCTTCCGCAACGTTACTCCTTTTGTGCGCGGGAATGCAGCCTGGCTGGACCAACATCGCCACGCCGCGTCCTCGCTCGCAGTTGACGATTTCGAACGAACGTGAACGATCCGAACGATCCGAACGATCCGAACGATCCGAACGATCCGAACGGTTCGAACGTTCCGAACGATTCGGCGTTGACCACGCCAGCGCAGGAGCGTATAAGACCGCAGCGACAGTCAACCGACTTCACTGGGGAGGGCGCCCATGCGCAGGTTCACGGCGGTCTTTGCGTACCTCGGCCTCTTGCTTCTTCCATCCCTTGCGTTCGGTCAAGCCACGATCACTGGCGTCGTCCGTGACGCCTCCGGAGCAGTGCTACCCGGCGTCACCGTCGAAGCTGCCAGCGACGCCCTGATCGAAAAGGTCCGCATCGCCGTGACCGACGGCACCGGTCAGTTCCGCATCATCGACTTGCGACCGGGAACGTATGCCGTGACGTTCACCCTGACGGGATTTCAGACGACACGGCGTGAGGGTGTCGAGCTCGAAGGTCAGTTGACGGCCACCGTCAACGCCGACATGCGCGTCGGTGCCCTCGAAGAAACGATCACCGTCACCGGCGAGACACCGATTGTGGACGTGCAGAGCGTCCGTCGCCAGACGACGATCAACGGCGATGTGATCACAGCGATCCCGTCAGCGCGTGCCTACGGCGCGATCATGCAGCTCATTCCGTCGCTCACCGTGCAGGCGAGCTTCACGCCCGGTGCGCGCGATGTGCAGGTCACGCCCGCGATGTCGGTGTTCGGCGGCCAGGGTGGCCGCGAGAACGAAGGCCGTCTGCAGGTGGACGGCATCAACACCGGCGCACCCGTGAATGGCGGCGGCGTCTCGAGCTACGTCGTCGATCTGACCAACTCGCAGGAGGTCGCGTTCACGACGTCGGGCGGCATGGGCGAAGCGGAGGTTGGCGGGCCGGCGATGAGCGTGGTGCCGAGAGCGGGCGGTAACACACTCAAGGGCACAGCCTATCTGGCCTCGGCCACCGAGGGCATGGTCAACAGCAACTACACCGACGAGCTCAGAAATGCCGGCCTGAGCGTGCCGGGGAAGCTGATGAAGTTGTGGGACATGAGTATCGGCGTCGGCGGACCGGTGTTCCGCGATCGCCTCTGGTACTACGGTGTCCTGCGCGATCAGGGATCGCATCGTTCGGTGCCGGGCATGTACGCGAATCTCAATGCGGGCGATCCGACGAAGTGGACCTATCAGCCGGATCTCACGCGTCAGTCGCGAAGCGCATCCAGCTATCGCATCGCCAATCTTCGTCTGACGATTCAGGCGACACCGCGCAATAAGTTCAGCGTCTTCTGGGACGAACAGAAGCCATGCGGTGGTGCGCCGTGGTCGTCGGACATTGAGGGCTGTCGCAATCAGCCCGCGTCGGGATTTATCTACGGTGGCGCGCCGACGTTCTCGCCTGAGGCCGGCGGCACCGGAGCAGGCGGTACAAGTGGCGGCTATGTGGACGGCTATCAGCGCGTCCAGCAGGCGACGTGGTCGTCGCCGTTGTCGAACCGCTTCTTGATGGAGGCGGGGTTCGGCACGTATCTCGCGCGCTACGGCTCCGGTGAACTGCCGGGTAATCCGACACGCAACATGGTCCGCGTCGTCGAGCAGTGCGCGGCAGGGTGTCCGGTGAATGGCAACATTCCGAATCTCGCGTATCGCTCGCACAACTGGGAGGACAACTGGAACGGCGCGCACACGTGGCGCGCGTCGGCGTCGTATGTGACCGGCGCGCACAGCATGAAGTTCGGGTATCAGGGTGCGTTTCACTCGTACAACCCGAAGACGTTCACCAACGATCTGTTCCTGCAGTACCGCGTGAACAATGGCGTGCCCAATCAGCTCACCCAGTCGCTGCAGCCCTTCGATCGTCACGACCGCGTCCGCTACAACGCGTTCTACGCGCAGGAGCAGTGGACACGCGGACGCATGACGCTGCAGGGCGCTCTGCGTTACGACCACGCCTGGAGCTACTTCAATGAACAGCGTGTTGGTCCTACGCGCTTCGCGCCCGTCGGCATCGTGTATCCGCAGACCGAAGGCGTGACCGGGTTCAATGACCTCACGCCGCGGCTCGGCGTCGCCTATGACCTGTTTGGCAATGGCAAGACATCCGTGAAGGTGAATGCCGGACGGTATCTCGAAGCCGCAGCCGCGCTCGGCATCTACTCGGCGTCGAATCCGGTGACGCGCATCTCGACCACTGCGACACGCACGTGGACCGATTCAAACGGCAACTGGGTGCCTGACTGCGACCTGAACAATCCGGCGGCGCAGAATCTCACGGCGTCTGGCGGCGACAACTGCGCGGCGTTGAGCGACGCGAACTTCGGCCGTCCCACGACATTCAGCAACACCATCGATCCCAACGTGCTCGGCGGGTGGGGTGTGCGCTCGGGCGACTGGGGCTTTGGCGCGTCGATTCAGCAAGAGGTTCTGCCCCGCGTATCAGTTGAGGTCGGGTACTTCCGTCGCTGGCTGGTGAACTTCACCACGACCGACAATCGCCGCGTCACTGCTGCGCAGTTCGATCGCTTCAGCGTCACCGCGCCGCGCGATCCGCGTCTGCCGGACGGCGGTGGCTATGTCCTGTCGAATCTGTACAACGTGACGCCGACACTCTTCGGGCAGACCGACAACCTGCTCACGGATGCCGGCAGCTTCGGCGAGCAGTATCAGGTCTACAACGGCATTCAGCTCAACGTCACCGCCCGGCCGAGAAACGGCGTGACGCTGCAGGGTGGACTCAATAGCGGCAAGACGGTGATGGACAACTGTGAGGTGCGTGACGTGCTGCCCGAGATCGCACCGGTCAATCCGTTCTGCCATAACGATCCCGGCATGATCACCAGGCTGAGCGGGCTCGCGGCCTACACGATTCCGCGCATCGACGTGTCGGTGAGCGGCACGTTCCGCAGCGATCCCGGTCTGCCGCTGGCGGCCAACTACGCGGTTCCCGCGGCCGACGTTGCCGCATCGCTCGGACGTGCCCCGTCAGGCGCCGTCCCCAACGTCGTCGTCAATCTCGTCGCGCCCGGCGAGCAGTTCGGCGATCGCGTCAACGAGATCGATCTGCGCGTCGCCAAAGTTCTCCGCTTCGGGAAGACGCGCGCGAACGTCGGCTTCGATCTTTACAACCTGCTCAACTCGAGCGCCGTGCTCAGCTACAACCAGACGTTCGTGCCGAATGGTTCGTGGATGCAGCCGTTGCTGGTGCTGACGCCGCGGTTCGTGAAGTTCACGGCCCAACTCGACTTCTGATGCGGGGGCACTCGATTGCCGCGGGGATCGCCGTGGCCTGCGCAATCTTCTGGACGGCTACGCGAGATCGCGTAGCCGCACAGAACGCGCAGGTTCCCATCTTCGAATACGACCCGACCTTCCCGAAGCCGCTGCCCGAGACATGGGCGATCGGTCCGATCGGTGGCCTCGCCGTCGATCGGCGCGATCACCTCTATGTCGTGCAGCGACCGGGTGGACTGCGGACCAACGAACGGTTCTCAGGCGCTGACGACACGCCGCCGAAAGCCGACTGCTGCATTCCGGCCCCTCCGGTGCTCGAGTTCGATCAGGCCGGCACGCTCGTGCATTCGTGGGGTGGACCCGGATCCGGCTACGACTGGCCGCAGACCGAGCATGGCGTCTTCGTCGATCACAAAGACATCGTCTGGCTTGCCGGCAGCGGCGCGAAGGATGCGCAGCTGTTGAAGTTCACGCGGGAAGGAAAGTTCCTGCAGCAGTTTGGCAAGCCGGGCATGAGCGGCGGCAGTGCTGATACGAAGAACATGGGGATGCCGGCGAATCTGACGGTCGATCCGGCCACGAACGAGGTGTATGTCGCGGATGGCTATGGCAATCGCCGTGTGATCGTGCTCGACGGCGATACGTTCGCGTTCAAGCGAATGTGGGGCGCCTACGGTAATCGCCCGGACGATACCGATCTCGGGCCCTACAATCCCGATGCGCCGCCGCCACAGCAGTTCCGTCTGCCGCACAACATTTCCATCTCGCTCGATGGCTACGTCTATGTGGCCGATCGTCCGAACAATCGCATCCAGGTGTTCAGGAAGGACGGCACCTACGTGAAGGAGGCGTTCATCGCCAAGCGCACGTTCCTCAACGGCGCGGCCTCAGGATTCGCGCTCTCGGCCGATCCGCAGCAGCGATTCCTCTACATGATCGACGGCGCCAATCACCACGTGTGGATTCTGAATCGCGAAACCCTGCAGGTCCTGGCACGTTTTGGACAGCAGGGTCTCTTTGGTGGCTCGCTGAATGTGCCGCACGCGATTGCCGTGGACAGCCGAGGCAACATCTATGTCGGCGAGAACTTCGACGCGCGGCGGTTCCAGCGCTTTCTCTTCAAGGGCATCGGCACCCCCAAGGCCGGGACGAATCCGCCGACGACGCTTGTCCGCTAATGGAGATTTCGGGGGTAATTACACGCCATCTCATAAACTCGGGACTCAACCCCGCTATAATCAGGCCCTTGATTTGAGCCCGGGCCGCGGCACGCCGCGACCCTCTGGCGGACGGTTGTGCGGCTTTTTTTTCGGTGGCTATGTGTGATGGCACCTGGTGCCGGTCACAACTTCACGGAGGCACAAATGATTAGACGAGCTTTGGGATGTGTCGTCGTATGCGGGTGTCTGATGGCCGGTGCCTCGCTGCAGGCGCATCATTCCCTCGCCGGCGTCTACGACATGAAGGCGGAGAAGGAAATCGCGGGCACCCTGACCGCGATCAAGTTCGTGAATCCGCATGGATCGATGACGATCACGGTGAAGAACCCCGACGGCACGACGACGGATTGGACGTTCACAACCGGCTCCGCCACGACGCTCGCCGATCGTGGGATCAGCAAAGTCGGCCCGAATGCGCTCAAGAGCGGCGAACCGGTGACCGCGAAGTTCATCCCGGCACGGAACGGGGCTCCATTGGGGTTCCTCAAGTCGATTACGCGGGCGGACGGCACCGTCCTGAATATTTCCAACGGCAACGCGGCCGACTAACGCGAACGGGAGATCGCTATGTCTTCTCAAAAAAGACTGATGTGGACGTGTGTCGCGATCGTGGCGACGTTCATGATCGGCATGCCGTCCCTGTCCAGCGCTCAAGCGGCTCAAGGCGCAGGGCCGGCAGGCGCCCAAGCTCCCGCACAAGGCGGCGGTGGTGGTGGCGGTCGCGGCCGAGGCGCCGTGCAGCTGTACACCCCGGCGCCCGGCACGAAGGACTTGAAGTCGGTCCTGTTCAACTGGGGCTGGTACATGGGCATGCTGCGGAGCAGTGAGGAATACGACGTCCTCATGACGCTCGACTATCAGGGCAAGGGCACGATGCAAATCGGCGGACAGCCCTGCAACGTGACGATGTACCGAAGCGACATCAGCTACAGAGTGTCGGGTGAGCGGATTCGGATCACCGGTACTCGACCCAACGGCCAGAGCTGCAACACGATCGAAGTCGTCAGCGGCGCGTACGCCTGGAACGAAGACATTCAGGGTGCCGAGCTCGTCCCGGGCCAGGGCAAAGCCACTCCGATGGCGGCAGCCGTCGAGGAGCGGGCGATTCGCCTGTGGTCAGGTCCGCAGGGTGCGTTCAAGGCCGCGTTCGCCGGAACGTCGGATCCACCGTCAATGACCCCCAGACCGCAGAAGCTGGCGGCCGATGTGATGACGATCGGCAAGACGTCTGTCGCATGGACAGGCAACAAGCCGGTGTTGACGTACCCGATCCCGGGCGTCCCCAAGGCCACCGCGACCGCCACACTCAACGACAAGTTCATGGCCGAGAGTGTCGTAGTGAAGAACGGCGCGAACACGTACGAGTTCACGTACAGCGACTACAAAGACTGGAACAATCCGCTCAATCCGGCCGAAGCGATGTACGCCGGCAGGATGATAGAAAAGAAGAACGGCACCGTCGTCCGCGACATTACGACGACGTTGACGGAAACGGGACAGATGTATGTGGTGGTGCCTGTTCCGGCAAGCGTCAAGGCGGCGATCAAGCCGACGATTGAGCCTCCCAAGTGGACGATCACGCCAAACAACCCACCTCCGCCGCCGATTGCAGCCGCCGCAACGCCGCGCATGGCCAACGGGAAGCCGGACCTGAGCGGAGTCTGGGGGGGCGCCTATAACCCCATCAGCGGTGGTGGAACCCGTCGCTGTGGCCCGACGCAGTCGAAGGTCAACTGCAACATCCCGATGGACAACTTCTGGGTGGATTACGAGTGGCTCTCGCCCTGGCGGTTTGGCCTCATGGGTCATCCCATTTACAAACCCGAGCACTGGGACAAGATCCAGGAACTCGATCAGTGGACGAACAAGTACGATCCGGTCATGACGTGTCAGCCGCTGGGACTCCCACGGCACGGCACGCCCCGGCGGATCGTCCAGCAGGAGAACGACATCTTCTTCTTCTATGGAGCGAATGCTGATTACGGCGGCGGAGCCGCGGAATTCCGGGACATCCCCACGGATGGCCGCCAGCGGAACACGCGGACGGCGAGCCAGGCCTATTACTATGGGAACAGCATAGGCAGATGGGAAGGAGATACGCTCGTCATCGACTCCATTAACTTTGTCGATACGACGTGGCTGGGACGAGGGGGCCTCTTCCACTCCAGCAGCATGCACATCATCGAGAGACTCACACGCAATGGAAATGAGCTCCGATACGACATGACGATCGAAGATCCGGAGGTCTTCGTTGAGCCCTTCGTGATGCCGACCCGCATCCTGCGCCAGGGAGCCGGCGGTTTTGGCGGCGATGGAATCCAGGCAGAGCGCTCATATTGCGAGGTGTACGAAGACGGCAACGTCACGAATCAGCTTCGACACTAAGCGCTGACCAAACGTAGTCGTGAAGGGACAGAGAGCCACGGCTCTCTGTCCCTTATTTTTTTGTAGCGGCAGACGTCCAGGCTGCTACTTCAGGTTGTCGCGCTGCACCAGCTCGATGCGGACTCCACCGGGTCCTTCAATGAACGCCAGCCGCATGGCCGTTCCGCTCGGCAGGACGAGAGGCCGCGGCTCAGTCGTGACCTTGACGTTCTTCGTCTTCATCGCCGCGACAGAGGCATCGACGTTGATCGGGCGGAATCCGATGTGATCGATCGAATGCCCGGCGCTGGGCTCGCCGCTGCCCTTCGACGCGAACAGCCACACCCCGCCGTAACTGATGCCGTCCAGCGAATTCTCGTATTTCGCGATCTTGCCGCCGAACGTGCCGGCGAACCATGCCAGCGCCGCTGGCGGATCGGGCGTGACCACGGTGATGTGATGGAATCCGAGTTTCTTCGGATCCTGCACGACCTCGATCATCGTGCCCCACGGATCCATCACCTGCGCGCTTCGAATTCCCTGCATCACCATCGGCGGCATCACCATCTTGACGCCATCCGCCTGCAGCTTCTTGATCGCGCCGTCGAGATCGGACACCGAGAAGCCGATTGCACCGAGGATGCTGCCCGTACTCGGCTTCGGCATCTCGCTTTTCTGAAAGATCAGGCGGGTCGTGCCGAGCATCGCGCGATCGGGACCTTCCGGCGTCGGCTCCGCGCCAAAGTGCGCGCGATACCACTCGACGGCCTTGGGCTGATCCGGCGCGGCGAGATGGATGTGGTCAACGAGATCGGCGAATCCGGTTTGCGCGAACGCGGGCAGTGGCACGAGCGTGACGAGAACGAGCAGTGTGGTCCGCATGGTGTCTCCGTCCTCCTCAATTCGCCGGCGCCACGTCCCTGTTCTGAATGAGCCACTTGCCATTCACCCGGACCAGTTCATCGACGCTGCGCCCGGCGGCGGCCACACGCACCGGGACGTTCTGCCCGGCGGCTCCGAACACGGTCAGGTAGTACGCGTCGATCCGTGCGTGGTCTTTGTCCACGAACGTCACCTTCGGGTTCAGGGTCATGTGGTACATCGGCTGACGCGGCTGGCCTTTCTCTGCGGCCGCGGACTGGCGCGTGCTGGTATCCACGATCATCTTCTTGAGCGCCTCGTGGCCTTTGGTCGCATTCGTGCCGGCCTTGAACTGACCGTCCGGCGTGTACGCTGCCGCGTAGGCCTCGGGATTCAGCGTATCGAGCGCCCGCGTGTAGCTCCACATCAGCGCTTCAATCTCCGCGCGATCGCGTGCTTCGCGTGCCGTGTTGTCCTGGGCTCCCAGCTGCGTCGAGGTCCACGCCATGGCGCCGACGATCGCCATTGCCGCCAATCCCTTCATCCATGCCATAAAACGCTCCTCCTAAACGGACGTTAATCCTACTGCGTCCGGGGCTACACCAACGTCGATCGCTGACGATCGTCGACATCTGTGTAGCTTTTGCCGCCTTGCCGTGGTTGCCGACCGAACGGCAGCACTCTGGAGGTCGATCGCGGCTCTTCCCATTCAGACAATCCTGTTCTATCTGCGCGTGCTCACGACACGATCGTCGTATGCGTGGCCAATGCGAGCGATTGCGCGCGCGTCGTTCCTCGTTTTTGTTCGAAAGATCGCCGGTCCGAGTGGCGTTGGTTTTGAATCCGAATTCACACGGGCATGATCTTCGTCGCGATCTACCGCAGCCGGGCCAGTCGATTCATCGCCGCGCTCATCATCGCGCTGGTGGTGTCACCGTATTCGGAGCCGTTCGCGACGATCGACGGCACCGACTTCAGCGGTGCCGGCGCCGTGGACGTCGTCAGCGGCTCGAAGCTGAAGACCATCTCACAGGACCTGATCGTCGTGCCGCAGGTCGCGGTGTTTCTGCGCGATGAGTCTGTCACCGCCGATCGTCCGTTCGTGTTCTCCCTGACGATCCAGACCGGCCGCAACCAGCGCGCGATCCTCCGGATCTAGACCTCACTCCATCCTGCTCGTACGCGCACGCCTGTGGCGTGACGCCATTCGTTTCTGGCAACCAGTACCGGCATGGTGCCGGTGTCTGTCCCCATTTGCTCATTGGCTACCCGTGTCTGCGGAAACGCGCACGAAAGGACTGGACATGAAGAGACGCGCGATTGTTTTGGCGAAAGTGTTGGCCGCGGCGCTGCTGACGCTGTGGTTCTGTTCCGTGACCGCTCCACCCTATACCGCGCACGCACAGGGCGCGATCGCACAGCCGACAGGCGACCCCACCGGCGCGACGACAGGCACCGCGGCGGATGTGACGGTGAAGGATCCGAAGAACCCGACGCTGCCCGAGGTGATGGAGACGGTCGGTCACAACAAGATCGCCATCAACTTCGTGTGGACGCTGCTGGCAGGCTTCCTCGTGATGTTCATGCAGGCGGGGTTCGCGATGGTGGAGACCGGGTTCACTCGGGCCAAGAACGCCGCGCACACGATGTCGATGAACTTCATGATCTATCCGATCGGCATGCTCGGCTACTGGATCTGCGGCTATGCGCTGCAGATGGGTGGCGTCGGCGCGTTGAGCGTCCTTGGCGGCACGGCGCCGCTCAATAGCGAGTTCTCGATCAGCCTGTTCGGCCACAGCTTCGGATTGTTCGGCATGAACGGATTCTTCCTCTCGGGCAACACCTACGACGTCGGTGTGTTCGCCCTGTTTCTGTTCCAGATGGTGTTCATGGATACGGCGGGGACGATTCCGACTGGCGCGATGGCCGAGCGCTGGAAGTTTTCGGCGTTCATCGTGTTCGGATTCTTCATGTCGATGGTCGTCTATCCGCTGTTCGCGAACTGGGTGTGGGGCGGCGGATGGCTGGCCACGCTTGGCAAAGAGTTCGGCCTCGGACACGGCCACGTGGACTTCGCCGGGTCATCAGTCGTGCACCTGGTCGGTGGGGCCGCCGCACTCGCTGGCGCCATCGTGATCGGGCCGCGACTCGGCAAATACAACAAGGATGGAGAATCGGTCGCCATACCCGGCCACGACATTCCGATGGCGTTGGCCGGCACGTTCATCCTCGCCTTCGGCTGGTTCGGCTTCAATCCAGGTTCGACGCTGGCCGGCGGTGACCTGCGCATCGCCGTCGTGGCGACCAACACGATGCTCGCCGGAACCGCCGGCGCGATCGTCGCGATGTTCTACGTCTGGAAGCGCCTCGGCAAGCCCGATCCCAGCATGCTCGCCAACGGAATGCTCGCCGGGCTCGTGGCCATCACCGCGCCGTGCGCATTCGTGAACAGCGTCTCGGCCATGATCATCGGCGGCATCGCCGGATTCCTTGTTGTCGAGTCCGTCCTCTTCTTCGACCGCATCGCGAAGATTGACGATCCGGTCGGGGCCATCTCGGTGCACGGCGTGAACGGCGCGTGGGGCGTGCTGTCGCTCGGGCTGTTTGCCGACGGAGCCTATGGCGACGGCTGGAACGGCGTGAGTGGCACAGTGAAGGGCCTCTTCTACGGCGACGCGAGCCAATTCATGGCGCAGTGTGTCGGGACGCTCACATGTATCGTGTTCGTGTTCGTCAGCTTCTTCGTGTTCTTCAAGGTCGTGGAAGCGCTGATGGGCAATCGCGTCCCGGCCGACGTCGAACTCGAAGGCCTCGACATTCCGGAGATGGGGGCGTTGGCGTATCCCGACTTCGTTCTTGGGCCCGGCACTCCGCTTGGCACAGCGATGCCCGCGGTATCAGCGCACGCTGGAGCGGCGACGGCACTCAAGCCGGCCCGCGGCGATGTCTAGTCACCGGTTTGGACGCGCACATGAAGCTGGTCAAGTGCATTGTCCGCCCGGACTTCGTCGCCGAAGTGACGGCCGCGCTCGAGCAGGTTGGTGTATCAGGCATCACCGTGACCGATGTGCGCGGGCGTGGCCGCCGCACGCGCCCGGTTGGAGACTTCCGCGGACTTCAGTACGACCGCTTTCTCCGGATGGCGATGCTCGACGTGATCACGGCAGATGATCTCGTTGACGACATCGTTCGACTGGTGATCGAACACACGCGAACGGGGGAGTACGGCGACGGCCGCGTCCTGATCATGCCCATCGAGGAGGCGTTTTCGATACGCACGCGTCAATGCGGGGCCGCGTAACGGCCGCGCAGCACTCATGACGCACTTCCTGCAATTGCTCCTGCTGCTGACCGTGACGGTGGCCGCCGCCAAGTTGGCGGGCGCCGCCGCGGTCAGGATCGGCCAGCCGGCCGTGTTCGGTGAAATCCTGATCGGGCTGCTGCTCGGTCCGACGGTGCTGAACGTCCTCGGTCTGCCGATCTTCACTCCCGCCGAATCGACGATACCGCACGTCAGCCTCGACGCGGTGATGCGCGATCTCTCGGAGATCGGCGTACTGCTCCTGATGTTCGTCGCCGGACTGGAAACCGACGTCGCTGAAATGCGGCGCGTCGGAAACGTGGCGTTCTGGTCGGCGTTCGGTGGCGTTGTCCTGCCGCTTGTCGCTGGGGCAGCGACGGCGGCTGCATTCGGCTTTCCTCTCTACTGGGAGGGAATCTTCATCGGAACGATCCTCACGGCAACGAGCGTCAGCATCTCGGCGCAAACGTTGATCGAGATCGGCGCACTGCGCTCGCGCGAAGGCGCGACGATCCTCGGTGCGGCGGTCATCGACGACGTGATGGGCATCATGTTGCTGTCGCTGATCGTCGCCCTTGCGAAAGCATCGGCAGCGGGTGTGGATGTCACCCAGATTGCGATAGTCGTGGTCCGGCTCATCGTGTACTTCGCCGCGGCACTCATGGCTGGACATGTAGTGCCGCTCGTACTCTCGTGGGCGAGGCGCCTGCCGGTCAGCCAGGCAGTGCTATCGGCTGCGGTCGTCATCGCGATGGTCTACGCGTGGGCGGCGGAGGCGATCGGCGGCGTGGCGGCGATTACGGGTGCCTACGTTGCCGGCGTGCTCA
>Ga0310810_10006416_pt1 | contig 13292 bp, 16 predicted proteins | sample NCmetagenome_FD_207641 | JGI IMG/M metagenome (GOLD analysis project Ga0310810, IMG submission 207641) | Soil microbial communities from experimental microcosm in Duke University, North Carolina, United States - NC | ecosystem: Engineered > Artificial ecosystem > Soil microcosm > Unclassified ... | reverse complement strand
TCCATCTGTGGTTCGCGATGGCATCCGGCGTGTGGATTTATTTCGCCATCGCCGCGGTCGGCTGGGTCAACCCCGGCGTCTATGGCTCGAACGGCATCTATGTCAGCGAGCTCTATCCGACGCACCTGCGCGCGACCGCGGTCGGCTGGTTCTTCGGCATCGGCCGGGTCGGCTCGTTCCTGGCCCCTGCCGTCGTCGGCTTCATGCTGCAATACGGGCTCGGCGCCTACGTGCTGCACACCTTCGCGCTGAGTTTCTTCATCGCCTCGATCGCGTTGTGGGCGGTCGGCATCGAAACCAAAGGCCGCGTGCTGGAGCAAATCACGGCCGCCGAACAGACTGCGTGATTAACGCCGGGCTGAGAGCGACCGCAAAAGCGGACATTTGGCCACTCTTCGAATGAAATTATTTGGCGCGGTGGATGCCGAATTAATTCGAGATGCTGGCCATTGGACGAACACCAAGGTATGGGAATTGCGGATAACCAATGCTTTCTCGGCAGAACGAATTTTTCTGTCAGAAAAAAATCATAGCTGCTGATCCGACCGCCACGTTGTCGGCCTGATGTGCCGCCTTGACCCTTGTTAAATCGACGGATGCTGCGCCAACCCCGCAATCCGCGGCCTTCCATGGCCGTTGCAGCGCGGGCACAGCACGTCGCGCAGGGCGACGCGCACGGAGGCGTCTGGATCGCGCGGCTTCACGCGCAGGTCGAGATCCACGACCGTACCGCAGCTGTCGCAGACGACGACCAGCCAGTGGTGCTTCGACACGAGGGCGGCGGCCACGGTCGGCCAGAACCATTGAACGGCGCACGGCGTGCCTGGACGCGCTCGTGACTGTGCGGGCGGCAATATTTCTTTGGCATTGCCACCCTTGCGCCTTAGTGTCTTCGTTCAACCTTAAGGCGCCGTGCGCTGAGTATGTTCGGGGCTTCGCCGCCTGCTAGTACGAATTGCAACTGTTCGCGAGCAGCACGATTGCGCGCCTCAAGCGTCTTGCGGCAAGCAACCTGGTTGCAATCATACCAAGGGTGAAGAATGAGCCGGGTAATCTCGAGTTTCGTTTCAGGTGCAATCTTGTCGGCGTGCTCTAGCCCTTTCGCCAGTCTTTCCATACGAACGGTAGCCTCCAACACGCGTTGCTCGTTGGTCACACCTACGCCGGCGATACCCGCTACTATCGGGGCGGCCAGGGCCGCAACGCCAACAACGGCAGCAATCGCAACACCAATTGTTTCGCGCATATGAGCCTCCCAAGGTGCGGATATGCTTAAAACGGCTCAGGTGCGACGCTGTGTGAGGCAGCTCACATCGATGAAGTTTTTTGGCTGTATCGGCGCCAACGCACGCAAACTTCTCTGAAGTACAAAATGTATCTTCATCTGTGGCGTACGTCACATTGCGCGGGGCGGACCGCAAGTAACCTGCCAATTATCACGAGCGATGGATTCTCCATTAACAAAGGAGGCTCTCATGCGCGTTCTACTTGGCATCCTCGCGGCATTCTTTCTGGCAGCCGTAACTTGGGCGAATATTCCAGTTGCGAAACAGTATGGCACCGTTTCAATCGACCCAAACGGCTTGACGGTAACCAAGACCAATCTGCCTGCCGAGCAATACGACGCGTTCTAAATTATTTGAACGTTCGCCTTTGTCCTCCCTTAATCAACTACGTTGTTGCGGTCCGAGTTCGACTCCCGTTCCCAGGCCGCTTTGCGATGTCCGCTTGGGTCAAACGCGGACATATGCGCCGCAATAAGTCATGTCCGCTTTGCCCCCAACAGCGGAGATGTGCAGCGCATCAGCTGATGTCTGCTCTGGTACTGGCCGGTCTGCGTCAAAAGTCGTAAAATGCCGTCATAGCGTCCTCAGCAGTGGAGAACGCAATGCGAAATCGTTCCGCTTTAGCAGTAATCTTCGTTGCGACCGTTGCCTCGCTCCCAAGCATGGGTCTCGCTCAAAGCGATCCCGTCGCAGTATTTCGTCAGGCCATCGATGCACGAAACCGAGGCGATATCGTTGCCATGATGGCGCTTTTTACTGATGACGCGGTGCGCGAGGACGGCTCGTGCCAGCCGCCGTGCGTTGGGCTGGCCGCTGTCAGAGCATCGTTTCAGAAGAATATTGATGAACACTTCCAGTCGAAGGTGATTTCTGCTGAGGGGTCCGGTGACACCGTGACCGCCCGCGCCGAAATCAGTAGCGATGCGTTTCGGGCGCGCGGCATTGAGAAGCGAATGACTTCCTACACGGTCAAATTAAGGAACGGAAAGATCGTCAGTTGGACTTCTCCCCTGCCGCCGCAGACTCCCGCCAAGACAAATTAGCGCGGGGTGGTTAGCTGAAAGCGCACAACCCCGCACCGACGTTCAAGAAGTCTGGGAGAAAACTCGGGCAGTTGGTCACCCCTACTGCCGTTTGTGAGCGATCAGAAGCAGGCGCCGTTTGAGCTGCGATGGGCGATGTCCGCTTTACCCCCAATAGCGACTACGAAAGGGACCTCGGCAAACCGTCATGTCTGCTTTGCCCCTGAAAGCGGACGTGGGCGCTGCAACAGTAGATGTCAGCTTTGGACCAGAAGCGGACATCGTGCCCGCTCATAGCTCCTTGCCGATGAGACGATCGACCGAATAGGGCCCGCCTCCGCGCAGCGCGATAGCGGCGCACATCAATCCCCAAAGCAGCGTGTATTCATATCCCTGTCGCAGCCACGAAAATCCCGTGTGCCAGTAAGTGATGGTGATGACTAGCAGTTCGATAGCCGCCGCCACCGCAAAGAAGCGTGTAAACAGGCCGAGGATAAGCCCTATTCCGGCGAGCGTTTCCACAACTAGAGTAGTCCAGAAATACGGCGCCGGCGGTGCGAAGCCGAGATCAACAAAGGCTTTCAGGAAGCCGGGAGTTGGTCCGACCGTGATCTTTCCATATCCATGGACCAAGAGATTCCAGCCAACTCCAGCGCGCACGACCAGCCAGGATAGCGGAACGGCCACATCATAGAACGGTTTGAGAGCGGGCAGCAGCGGCTTCGGCTCGGCTTGCGCATCAGCCATGATTGCTCCTCTTCCATAGATCCGAGACGGCCGAATATTGCTACTTGTCTGACGTTCCCGCAATCTGGGCCGCCAAGGCTCAGAAGCAAACATTTTCGGTCGCGTCCGGTCGCAAATAGGAATGTTTGGCTTATTGCGGCAACCCCGCAACATTTAATGCCGCGGACAAGGAAGCCGCAAGCGCTGGAGCGCAATCCACGCTTTTAAAGTGCTTGGCAAATCTGTATGAGGGTTGCAGAACCAAAACGCGGGCCGCCGCGCTCTTCGCCTCCTCCAGCCGGTCTAACTTCACTAGCGAAGCTGCAAGTAGCATGTAGGACATGCTGAACACTGGATTAAATTGAATCGCCTTGCGAGCAGCTGCAGCTGCTTCCTCGTAATGTCCTAGCGAGAAATGGCCGAGTGCGAGCCCATGGCAAGGAAAGAAGTTCCAAGAATCGAATGGATTCAGGCGAATTGCACGTTCCCCCCATTTGATGGCCCGATCAGTATCGCCGCCCCACCCGAGAACGGCACTGCCGACAGCATAAGTGAAGGCGGAGGATGGACTGAGCGCGAGCGCCGTCTCAAAAGCCTGGGAGGCAGCGGCTCGGTCGTGTTCATCCATACCGACGACGAACCCCGCGAGCGTCAGTGCCGTGCTGTCGTCTTGGCCGTGCGCAATTGCGGCGTGAGCGTGATGAATTGCAGCCTGGCGATTCTCTTCGCGTAACCCACCACGGAGGTAAAGCGTGTGGTGGCACATAGCCAAATGACCATGCGCTCTCGCATAGCCCGGCTCTAACGCGAGTGCCCTTTCCAGAAACGGCAAAGCCTGAGCTACGCCTTCCGGCATTGATACATCGGTAGAAATCGCGCGCAGCAGCAGATCATAGGCGTCGAGATTTTCTGGCCGCTTGCGCTTAACGCGCTCGACTTCTGCTTGACGTAGGCTGGGCTCAATCGCGCCCACGACATTCAAGGTAATTTCATCTTGAAGCGCGAAAATATCGTCAAGAGACCGATCGTAGCGCTCTGCCCACAAGTGCCGCCCAGTTTCCGCTTCGATTAGCTGCGTGGTAATTCGGACTCGTTTGCCACTTTTGCGAACACTGCCTTCGAGCACGTACCGCACCCCAAGCTCAAGTCCAACCTGCTTCACGTCGATCGCGCGACCCTTGTAAGTGAAACTAGAATTACGGGCGATCACGAAAAGCCACTTTATCCGCGAAAGTCCGGTGATAATGTCTTCGACCACGCCATCACAAAAGTAGTCTTGCTCCCGGTCGCCGCTCATATTTTGGAAAGGCAACACCGCGATCGACGGACGGTCAGGGAGAGCGAGAGAGGGTTTGGTCGAAGGCGTCGCGGTTGCACTCGGATCGACCCCTTTCTCGATCTTATAAACATGAATGGGCCGAGCAATGTTCTTGACTTTGTGCTCGCCCATGTCTGCGAAGCCGATAGGAAGCTTCTCGCCAACCTGCTCGCGCACCGAAGCGCTGACATACACCTCGCCGGGCCTGGCGAGTGCCTCGAGCCGCGCCGCCACGTTGACGCCATCGCCGAAGATATCGCCCTCTTCGACGATGATATCGCCGAGATTGATACCGATGCGAAATATGATGCGCTGGCGCTGAGCGACGCTAGCGTTACGTTCTTCCATTCCCTGCTGGATCACGACGGCGCACCGAACGGCGTCGATCACAGAGGCAAACTCTATCAGGATGCCATCGCCGGTCGTCTTGAAGATGCGCCCGTGGTGCTGGATGAGTAGAGGATCGATAAGCTCGCGGCGATGGGCCTTTAGGGCCGTGAGGGTCCCCTCCTCATCAACTCCCATGAGGCGGGAATACTCAGCAACATCTGCTGCGAGAATGGCGGCCAATCGCCGTTCAACACGCACCTCGGTCATGAAAAACCATCCCGATTTGCGCTGAGTTTATGGACCGTTCCGAGGCGTGTCTATTGAGGCGCCCATGTCCGCTTCTCTAATCGGCCGACTTGGGTCAAGCGTCTTCAGACTGTCCCACCGCTGTAGTGTCGATGTCGCTCACGGGCTCGCGCTTCTCTTCGGAATCGGCACTGGGGCCCTTCCAGCATGGGGTTCGAGAACGAGGCGGAACAATCTTTGGGTCGGCCTTGCCGTCAACTGACGGCAGGTCCAAGCGGACATGCGATCTCGCCTCATCCATCGTCCCGCGAGGGACATCATGCCACCGCATGGTGGAGCTCGCGTTTTCTCCCGCGGACATGTGCGCTGCACTAGCCGACGTCTGCTAAGGACCAAAAGCGGACATCGGGACGATTACGAGATCGGGCAGCAATGCGGTAGTGCGCGGCAAAATCACCGTGAGTAGGGTGAAATCGCCTCTGCCAGATCACCGAATCGCCGTAGACTGTCTCGGCGTCCAACAAGATCAGTGGGTCCCACGCTCGTCTACCTCCAAGCGCGCTGTCGGTTTTGGCACGACAGCGCGCTTTTTTACGCGCGTCGTCTCTTTTCCGGCTCGGCAAGAGGGAGTTGCAGGTGCCCTCGCGGCGCTCGTTTGCGCTTTGGCCGAAGCAGCGGAGAATTTCCCAATGGCCTGACGACAATTATCTATGCGGGGGTTGACTTGCCGATGCCATGGCGTGTTCAGACATGATGGCAGACGGCACGGATGGTGGAGCGGTATCTCGCAGAGCGCGAAATTTGACACTGAACCGAAGCCCCTGCCGATCGAAAACAATATCGGTCTTCGCGTCGAGATCGTATTTGAGAACGCGGTCGATCAGCGTCGTGCCGAATCCCGATCTTCTTCGCGGCTCAACCTTAGGCCCGCCGATTTCCTGCCAGAGCAGCTCAACCAATTGATCGTCAGCATCTATCAATTGCCACCCTATATCGACGCGTCCGCCGGGAATCGACAGAGCGCCGTATTTTAACGCGTTCGTGCTCAACTCGTGGAACGCCATTGAAAGCGGGACCACCGAATCCACGGGCAAAAGAATTTGAGGACCATTCAATCCGATGCGCTCTTCGCCCGAAGAGCGGAATGGCGCAAGCACAGTATCAAGTAATTCGTTGAGGTGGACACCGGCCCAGTTGGTTTTCATCAAAATGCCATGGGCCGTTGCCAATGCCATGAGCCGGCCTGCGAATGTATCGTTAAAACTTTCCAAAGATTTGGACGAACGAGCCGTTTGCAGGGCAACAGACTGCACGACGGTAAGCAGGTTCTTGACACGATGGTTGAGTTCCGCGGCTATCGTCTTCTGCTGTTCTTCGGCGCGTTTTATTTCTGTTATTTCCGTCAGCGTGACGACCGAGCCCACAGGCGACTTTTTTTCGTCAAGAAGCGGGCCTGCGCTGAGAAGAAATGTCCGTTTGGCGAGACGCTCACTTCGTAACTTCACTTCGACCCGATGAAATGGCTTGGTGACCAACAGCCGGTCCAGGCTTTTCTCGGAAAAGCGCTCCGCAACTGCGACTTCCATCTCACTCTGCGCGAGCGGGAAGGCTTCCGAAAAAGTGCGGCCGAGCGGAGACTGTTCGGCGAGATCCTGAGCTATCGCGCTTGCATGAGTGATGTGGCCATCGGGCCCAAGCACGATAATCGCATTCGTTGCCTGTTCCAGAATGGAGCGTGCAAATTGTTCGGCCGCGGCTAGCTCTTCGGCTCTGCGGTAAATCGAGAGATCGGTCAGCGTTATCAAAGTCGCTGGTGTGTCGCCAACCGAAATTGAACGCGCCCAAACCTTTACGGGCAGCGGAGTCTTGCCGCTGCGCAACAAGTTCGTTTCGACGGATTCGTCCGGAGCCAAGGCTGGAGCCCCGCCGTCGAACAATGTTGCGAGATCACGGTGGATAAAATACTCGACGGCATAGCCGGTGAGCTCGGAGACCCGCCCATTAACGTACAGGATGCGCCCGTCGACACCGACCGTCACCGCCCCCTCGCTCATGCGCTCGACCAGCACGCGATAGGGCTTATCGGCACCTTCCAGCATGACGACCTGCGGACCTTCGCCTTTGATCACCACGACAGCGTCGACGTGCCCATGATGGATGGCATCAATCGTTTCAGCCGCATCGTCGTACCGATGGGACGGGACTATGTGGGGTACGAGTTCTGACATGGGATCTGCCTCCTACGTGGGCTTGATGTCGAGACCCACCAGCACCTTTTCCAAGTTGGACAAGTCGCCGATGATGCGTTTCAGCGGTTCCGGCAATTGGCGGATCAGGGTTGGGATCGCAACGATCTGATGCCGCTGGGCGAGCTCCGGGTTCTTCATTAAATCGATGACTTCGATCTCGTAGCGGCCGTCGAGGTGTTGCTCGCAAATTTTCTTTAAGTTTGCGATTGCAGCGATCGACTTCGGCGTCTGTCCCGCTACGTAAAGACGGAGGTTGTAACCGTCCGGATGATTCATGGTTTTTCCGATCGCGCCCGCGCTTTACCAGTTGATTTGGCGACCGAACCTGACCTCTGCACTTGGCGGCTCGTTGCCATGGCTACCCGGTCGGCGGCAAATTTATCGTCGCGCAGGACAGCTTGCTGGCTGAGCAATTCCTCGTTCGCGAGCTGCGCCTGCAAGTTCTCAATCTGCGCGGCGATCTCGCGTCGCTTGCGTTCCACGTCACGCGACCGCCGCTCTATTTCTTGCTGGCGCTCGATTTCCGCGGCCCGGTCCTTGGCTTCCTGTTCGAGACGGGCCGATCCGGTCAGGACGCCTGCCGGTCCGATGTAAGCTTCGCGCAATTTTATCCCGTCGCTCGACAGCATGAATTCGCGAATCTGGTTGGAATGCGCCATACCCCTCGATTTGAGGACATACAGCTGGCGATTATGCTCGCCGTTGCTCTCGCGATTGTAGAGCAGCAGCCAGGTGTCCATGAGCGAGGAAACCTGCATTTGGGTGGTCGTCTCCTCGGCCGAACCAAGCCCGAGGTTGGTGAACAACGCCGTAATGCCGCGGGTCTTGAGAAAGTCAACCAGCCGGAGAATCATCGAATGCACGTCGCCGGCAAGCCCGGCGCCCATCAAGGCCGACATCGGATCGATGACCACCCCCGCGGGATCGAAATCACGCACATCGCGATGCATGGCGGCGAGGTGGGTCTCCAGGCCATAAAGGTTCGGCCGCCGCGCGCTGAATTTTAGCAACTTCTTGTCGACCCATTTATCAAGGTCAAGGCCCACCGATCGCATGTTGCGGACGATCTGCTGCGGCGATTCCTCCATGGCGAAATAGATGCAGCGCTTGCCGGAGGCACAGATCGCGTTGGCAAAATGCGCGGCGGCGGTCGATTTTCCGCTGCCGGGCATTCCGGACACCAAGATGCTAGCGCCCTTATAGTACCCCTTGCCTTCCAGCATCGCGTCGAGATCCGGAATGCCGCTCGAGACGCGTTCTAGCGAGGCGTCGTGGGCCAGGCCGCTCGACGTGATCGGCATCACCGTGATGCCCTGCTCGTCGATGATGAAGGGGTACTCATTGGTGCCGTGCGCCGACCCGCGATATTTGACCAGGCGCAGACGGCGGGTTGACAGCTGATCCTGCACGCGATTGTCGAGCAGGATCACGCAATCCGCGACATATTCCTCAAGCCCGTAACGGGTCAGCGTGCCGTCGCCACGTTCTGCGGTGATAATGGCGGTGACGCCCTTTTCTTTGAGCCACTCGAACAGCCGGCGCAGTTCGGAACGCAGCACCAACTGGTTGCGCAAACCGCCAAACAGCGTCTCGACGGTGTCGATGACCACTCGCTTGGCGCCCAGCGAATCGATGGCAAAACCGAGCCTGATGAAAAGGCCTTCGAGATCGTACTCGCCGGATTCATCGATTTGATTGGGATCGATGTGGACGTAGTCGATTGCCAGTTTCTTTTCGTCGATCAGTTTTTGAACGTCATACTGGAGCGAACCGACATTCTTGACGAGTTCCTCGGGCCGCTCCTCAAATGCGATGAAAATCCCGGGCTCATCGTATTGGATTGCGCCGTTGTAGAGAAAAGTCATCGAGAAAAGCGTCTTGCCGCAGCCGGCAGAACCGCACAGCAACGTGGGCCGACCCTTCGGCAAGCCGCCATAGGTAATTTCATCCAGCCCGGCAATCCCGGTCGGCGATTTTTCAATCACCGGCAGGCCGCGATACGCCGCATTCGCCTTTCTATCTGACTTCATGGCTGTTCCACGCCACCGGCGCCGGGCCTCGTAGCGCAATCAAAGCTGTCAATTTTGGCAAGAATTTATAAGCGAGTCGAGCCAATACTTCGGCAACATAAGACAGTCGAAACTATGTCACAGGCCATCCGTGCGCATGCCCTTACGACCACGCTCGCAACGGGACGATGTGTGGCCGCGGTGCCCACGGTTCTAGTGCGCTTCTTGGCAACAAGTTGGCACCGGGGTAATTCACTATAGCGAGCAACGCAAAGGCCGCCGAGCGTCATCGACGGCCTCACGCGATTTGTTGCGTTGCCTTGCCATGTGGTGACGTCCGTACCAGTCGGGGGTTGTCTCCGTCTAGCCACTCGCACTGACCGCTGGCGCTTGTCCCGTCGGCCGTTGGCTCGTGGTGCTGGCACTCGGCATCAGGAGCAGTGTGCCCGAGCGTCCGCCGATGTTGAGCAGCAGTGTTGTCCTAAGTTGAGATTGTGTTGCGCACTGATTCATATCGCGCGCAGTGCAAGGACCCGCCGTCGAAAACTGAGACAGCTATTCACTGATTAGTCGTCGTGGTCAATTGATGTCCGCAGTCCCTGCATTCAAAGGTTAGCAGTTCACCCGAGGCTTTGGTTTGACTAACCGCATGGTCCGATTACAGCCGGGACACAGAGGATCGTCTCTCAAACGAGAGGGGTGATCGCGTGGGTTTTTAGTCATGCATCCCTCCAAGCGGGGAAGGTGGATGTGCTCCGCCTTTTCCGTGCTGACGAAGCGTGTTCCCTGCACCGCTTCGTCGCTCATCCCAAAAAAAGCTTACGTTACGGCAGGCGTTACCGTCAGCGTTGCCAAGTCTCGGCCCCAAACCGAATCTTGCCCCGTTTCGTTGGACACCACAACTGAGACAATAGGAGCGTTTTGCCGTAATGCGTTACGGTCAGCGTTACGATATGTCTGCTTTGCCCTTAAGAGCGGACATCGGCAAACCGTCATGTCTGCTTTACGAAGCGGACATGTGCGGTGCACAGACGATGTCGGCTAAGGGCCAATAGCGGACATTTTATCTACTCAGTTTCGATGCTCGACGCGAGCAACGTACGCCACGACGGGCCTGTCAATCCCCTTCAGGTTCAGGCTACGCCGCTCGGCTTTGATTTCAGAAACCACTTCTGGCCAGATCGCATCGCTGATCACGAGTTCACCCGTCCCGGCGGCAGCGACTAGCCGAGCGCCCAGATTCATAGTCTCGCCCAATGCTGCGAACTCATGAGTCCCGCGCTCCGTGCCGATCGAACCAACGAAAGCAATACCAGAGTGAACACTGACGCCGACTGGTAGCCAGGGGCCGGCCGCATCAGCATGCCCAGTTGCACGCAATAACTCGATGCCTGCGCGCGTGGCGGTCCTGCGATAGTTAGCGCGGTCACCTGTCAGGCCAGGCAGATAGAGTGCGACGACTTCGTCACCCACCATCTTATCAATCGCCGCCCCGCCTGCGGTCAGAATCTTAGTTGCTGTGATGAAAAACCGTTCCATGAGCGCGACAAACTCAATGGGACGCATTTTGGCCGCAAGCTGGGTCGAGCCACGAACGTCGGCATAGACGACCGCCAACTCTACTTCAGCGCCGCCCCGGCATTCACTGAATAACAGCTCGCATTTGTCACAGTATTGAGGATTGCGCCGCCAGGGCCCGCGCCCGATCGCTCGCATCAATGGTGCAGCAACTCCATCGAAGGGCGCCAAGCAGAGGTGACATCGTTCGCGCGCACCGGGCGAGATAAGTCGGAATAGACGACGCCTCCATATCCGCTTGCGAATGCGGCCCGAAAGCACATCGTGCCAAAAAGGATTCTCGTGCGTGTCATCAGCCATCAGTATCTGGGGGGTTTTGCGGTCGTTCCGCCTCTCGTAGTCAATTCATCCGCGGCTTCACAGGGCGACGTTTCGGAATGATTGTATTCAGACGTTTGGGTGCGGACGACGACAAACTTGCGTCAGGTAAGGTTGGTTGAGCATTACCTCTTGCATAGCGACCGATAGCGGACCTTCGAAAATCGCTATGTACACGAACGTGTGCGGTGCAACTGGCGATGTCGGCTATGGGCCAAAAGCGGACATGAAGTGTTTGACTTCGGCTAAAGAGAAAGCCCGCATTCTGCACACCGAATGCGGGGTGGGCGTGCGTCGCCCCTCGCCCATGGACCTCTGGGGGAGAAACCACAGGCAAGATAATGTTAAGCTGCAGGCTGTAAGCCGGCAATTGGTATCGTTCTTATCCGAACTCGGACCGGCGCCATGAGCGCAATCCTACACCGACATCGAGGGGAGGGTCGTCCATGACGCTAGATCGCGCATGCGCACGATTTCATTCGCTGCTTTGCAGTCGGCGGTAGAGATTCCCTGCGGCCCACGCTTAATCTCTGTAACGCAGCGCGCGATTGCATCAAAATAGGGAAACACCTCCCAGCCGAACGGCGTCAGATTCGTGCGCTCGTGTCGCCGCACGAATAGCGGCTCGCCTAACTCCCTCTCTAATTTCCTGATCGCCCGCGTTAGCGACGGCTGCGCCACCCCGCAACGTTTGGCCGCTCGGGTGAAGTTGCCTTCCTGGCAGAGTGCAAGGAAATAGCGGCAGTGAGCTATTTCCATACGGTCTTCCCTTGTGCCGCAGCGTTACGAGCGCCGTCGCCAATTGTGGCGACCTCGAGCGGTTCTGGCGCACGGCCTGGCCAAGCCAAAGCGCCGACGACAGCGATTGCATAGAAGGCAAGCCAAATCATGGGGACCAGTGAACTCTCGGTGGTCTCCTTTTGATAACGTGACAGCATGACGAGGCCTTTCACAGTTCAGATCGGATCGACGATCTGTTGAACAGGAAGGCTGTTAGTGTCGATGCCTTGCTGCAGCTCGATTACAGAGATTGTTCCAGTGTTTGCGTCGGCTTGGCCCGGTGAGGCTGCCGATGTCACCCAAGCCACCAGTGCAATAACTGCAGAGATGGAGATTAGGCCAAGACTCGCAAGTTTAGTTTGCATGTTCGATCTCCTGTACGAAGTTGAAATGCAAAGCTGGATTAAGTCCCCCTGTATTTGCCGCCGTCCGGCGCCTATGATGAGACGCGCGCCGACAATCGACGACATTTGGTTGCTAACGACTCTGCGGCAGTGCAAATTTATTCCCGACCGCCCAATTTTTTTTTGTGTTTGCCGGTCGGCGTGCCGAAACGGTCGATAGCTTTTTTCTATGCAGTTGCGGGGGGGCGCTAAGGAGGTGATAGCGCCGCGCTATAATCTCGAAAATTGTCTGGAATAAACGGCCGACATGGCTGGTCTTTAGCCCTATGGTCAGCCTTCGCCTCTTAGTATCTGTTGGCGTTCCGCTCATCCGGCCGTTGCAGCCGCCGTTAAGCTGCCAATCGGCGATTGTGCATTGCACCCAGCCGCGTGCTTTGGAGCAAAGGCACTTTTATATGCGACGTAAAATTTGTATAGTATTCCAAGGCTGGAATATGAACGGAGGCCCGCTGAGTGGGGGCGGAAGGGGACAAAAAGGCGCGTTTCGCCAAACTGATAACCCCACACCTTTCGCACGCATACAGGCTCGCCCGGTCCATAACCAGCAGCCACACAGACGCCGAAGATATCGTCCAAGAAGCTTGCCTACGGGCATTTCGTGGGATCGACGCCGTCGCCGACACAAATGCGCGGGCTTGGTTACTGACGATTGTCCATCACACCGCCTGCACTTGGCTGCGCAAGAACCGTCCAGCCGCACTCATCTCCGTTGTCGATGTCGCTGCAGTCGAAGCAAAACAAGCAAAATTCGACGAACAAGATGCTGACACGCCGGAAAGCGCGCTCATTGCCAAGACCGACCGCGCCCGTCTTGAGGCGGCGATCGGGTCACTTTCGCTGCCCTATCGCGAGACGTTTACGCTGCGCGAGGTCGAGGGTCTTAATTATCGGGAAATTGCAGAAATTACCGGCGTACCGATCGGTACGGTCATGTCGCGTCTGTCGCGGGCGCGCGATCAACTTAACGATATGATCGAAAGAAACAGGTTATGACGAATTTAATTTCATCGTCGTCATCAGATAATT
>Ga0310810_10006415_pt1 | contig 13292 bp, 9 predicted proteins | sample NCmetagenome_FD_207641 | JGI IMG/M metagenome (GOLD analysis project Ga0310810, IMG submission 207641) | Soil microbial communities from experimental microcosm in Duke University, North Carolina, United States - NC | ecosystem: Engineered > Artificial ecosystem > Soil microcosm > Unclassified ... | reverse complement strand
TCCCTGTATCACGCCGCCTAACGACCTGCGCTTCAGTTGCGGGCGACCCGCGCCCGCCCTTCTGAATTCTACGTTCCGCTATCCGTCATCGGAGATCAGCACGCGAGCGGACCTCACGACAGGAGCGCCCGTCAGCTGCAAGCGTGGGTTAGGCGGCACGTCGGCCACCACGCGGCACCTCGAGCCGGAGGCCATCCTCTGCTCCAGGCAGTTACGAGGCTCCATGGTGAGAGGCGCTCGCAAGCTGGTCCGTGTAGCAGACGAGCTTGGCTCAGGATTCCTCACGATCGCGCCAGCCAGGTATGCCACGCATAACTGCCTCCCAAAGCCAACACCACCCCGCGCAGATAGCCGATGGCCAGAGACACCGTGAGCTGAAGCGCAAACTCGAGCGATGCCATCTGGCGTACCCAGTCGGCGCCCCTCCAATCGTGCCCCTGGTCAAAGAACCCGATGACCGCGATCGGGATGCCGAATAGGAACAGGACCGTACTTGAAGATGCGCTTGTTTCGCGTCATGTGGCGTCGGGTGCATAGCTTGTTAGGCATCGGTTGGTTATCGAAGGAGATGGCTTATTTGATCCTCTTCGCGTGCATCGTCTCCCCATTTTCGATGTAGTCCAGGTGAGTCGCCTGCCTTCCATCCTTCTCGAACGTGATCTGTACATCGGGATACGTCTTGAGGAAGAATTTCGATTCGGATTCGGGAAACAACTCGTTCCGGTACTTCCTGGGGATGTCCACGAACAGCCTGGCGCCGTCCCGGGTCACGGTGAGAATCCGATCGAATGTCTCGAACTTGTATTGTCCGACGTACGCCTCGAGCACGTCAGGATCCAGTTTGACCGCCACGCGCGCGCGGGCGCGGCGATGCTCCCTCCAGCTCGCCAGCGCCGCCTGCGAATCCCGTTCGCAGCCGCTCGGCTTGTCGTCAAACACGAACAGGCGCAGGAAGCTGCACGCAAAGACATTCCTCGTGATGATCCAGGCCACCGGCTTCTCGTCCGCCAGGTATATATGATCGGCGAGCGCCTCGCTGTTGGCGAGCAGCACCAGCGAAAGATTCTTCTCCGGGACTTTGAGATAGATGCCGGAGAATCCCGTTCCCCAGTGACCGGTGTGCCAGATCAGCCTGACACCGTGATCGTCCTCGACGAACCAGCCGAAACCATAGGGAAGACGCTGGCCGCCGGTCGAGATGAAAGGGGTCCACGCTTTTTCCTGCGTTGCTTTCTTCAGGAACACATGGCGATCGATCGCGATGTCGAACTTGGCCATGTCGAGAACGGTTGACAGCAGCCCCGCCGCGGCGCCGAAGACTTTGGGTGGATAGGCCACCGGCACGATCTCGCTGTCGCCGTAGAGCGTGTACGGTTTCGCCTGCCTCGACAGATCCTCGCGATAGCGGTCGAGATTCTCCTTCCCCAGCATGGTAACCCACTTGTCCGCTGAGTCTACGACACTGGCGCCCGGAACGCTGCTCGACATCGCCAGGGGGTCGAGGAAGGTCTTGACGATCACCTCGCGGAACGGCTTGCCAGTTTTCTTCTCGATAACCGCCGTCAGGTAATCGAAGCGGGCGCCGTCGTACTCGAAGTTTTCTCCGGGCGTTGGACCGCCCGAGGTGTGGGTGAGCAGGTGCTTGATCCTGACCGACTCGTCCTTGAAATCGCCCGAGTAATGGGACATGGGCTCGTTAAGATCCAGTTTCCCTTGCTCCACGAGCTGCATGACGAGCGTCGCCGCGAACGTCTTGGTGAAGGAAGCGATGTGATAAACGGTCTCTGGCGTGGCCGGCACGCGGCCTTCGACGTCGGCGAAACCGAATCCGTTAGCCCATAACAGCTTTTGATCCTTGATAATGACTGCGGACATGCCCGGGATTCGAAGGAGTGTGCGAAAGTCATCGACTTGTTGCTCAAAACGTTCCAGGCGTTCCTTATTCTGGCTTGAGGTATCGTGGTTCGTTACAGGGTCAACCCGGCCCGGCTGCTGTTGGCTGAACACGCCGTTCTCGGCGTACAGGTCTTCCAGGACGAATCGTGCTCCATCGAACCATCGCCCGTCTCGGAGCTCATAGGGCCTGGCGGCAGGTTCTTGGGTGATGGCCGCGCAGGCCGTCGCCATGAGGAGCAGGAACGTAAGTGCAACAAGCGGCTTCGGTGGCATCGCCGTCTCCCGAGAAGTGTCAATCCGGATTAGACACTGATGGCCGTCGAAGCGTTGCGAGGGGATGTGGGTGCCGCCTAACGACCTACGCTTCAGCTGCGGGCGATAAGCTCGTGGTTCCGAGTTCTACGTTCGCTGATCGCAATCGGTCAGCCGCCGCCACAGCGTTTCATCTAACTGTCACTTTACAGGTGTGCGCGTAGAAGGGAGGATATTCGACGTTGATTTGGCTCCGAGCATAGACGCCATAATTAAGTATGTATTCTCCGGGTTCAGGTGGCGCGGGAATAACAAGGAAGTTGCGAGGAAATAGTTCGTACCAAGCGTCGAAGATTAGCGCCTGAGACGCCCCCATTGCACCTCCTCATTCTCCGAAGCCTGTCGCCACATTCAGAGCGTTACGGCAAACGAACGGCAAACAAGCTGAAGAAATGGACCTCACGGCTTGAATGAAGCTTGAGGCACAGGTGCTTGTCAGCGCGGAAGTGCCCGAGGCGAGAGTCGAACTCGCACGGGGTTGCCCCCGGTGGCTTTTGAGTCGTCCGCCGGCCCGACAACATCGACCATCAAAGTGCACAACTGACAGCATCCGCAGGGGCTTCGCGCTCTCCGCGCCCTTGATTGTTGTCAGGTATTGCGCTTGATGGTCGATGGTGGAGACATACTCAAGAGCATACCAAACTCGCAAGCGGGCCGGGACAGAGAGAGCGGCGGAACCGACCTTCGATCCATCCTTAGCGCGCGCCAAACCCAACAGCTGCGGCGATAAGGACTAGAACCGGCTCAGGAACGCGGGGTACTAGGCGGCGGGCGACCAGCGCGCCTGCCGCAATAATCACCGTGGGCCCGTCGAAGATGGCACCGCGCCCGAGCACCACCACCGCCCCTGCGATCGCGCCGACGGCAGCGGCCGTGACACCCTGCACGATCGCGACGAGCACTGGCCGCGTTCCGTACCGACGGAAGAGCGGTGCTGGTACGACCGTGAACAGGTAGCAGGGAAGAAATGTCCCCGCCGCTGCCACCAATCCGCCGGCGAGACCAGCTACCAGGAAGCCGATGAACGCTGTCGTGATCACAACGGGCCCGGGTGTTATGAGGGCAACGGCGACCGCGTCTCGAAACTGGTGCTCGCTGAGCCATCTATGATCGAGCACCACCCCGCCGTGAAGAAAGGGCACGATCGCAAGGCCGCTGCCAAACACGAAGGAGCCAGCAAAGCTGAAGAAGCCGAGGAGCTGTACCAGGACGGGAACCGAAGAGGCCAGCTGGCCCGTTGCAGCCGCAATCCCTATGGCAATCAGGCCGCTGCTGGCCAGCTCGCGGGCGCTTGCTCTGACCAGCCACGAAGGCGGCGCGCGGAGGAACCAAACCGAAAGCCCTGCCAGAAGGACCAACGACACCAGCTCTCGCCCGGTCGCGATCGTGGCTACGGCCAGTACGAGAGCTATCCCCCAGAGGAGTCGGTCCTGACCGAGTGTCTTCCGTAAGAGCCCGTAGGCGCTGTTAGCGATGAGCCCGATGACTGCGGCACCCACTCCGTAGAAGACCGCCTGTACCCAGCTGAGGCCGCCAAACGCCGTGTACGCCCAACCGAGCAGCAGTACCATCACAAGGCTCGGTAGCACAAACGCGGTTCCAACAGCGGCCGCACCGAGCGCTCCCCCATATACGTAGCCGATGTAAATGGCCAGCTGGGCAGCCAGGGGACCGGGGGCCATCTGAGCGAGAGCCAGCCCCTCCCGGTATTCTGCCTCGGTAAGCCAGCCCCGCTCCTCGACAAGGTCCCTCCGCATTGCCCCCACCAACGCGACCGGTCCGCCGAACCCAAGCGCGCCCAGGCCCAGGAAATAACGGGTGAGCGCAGCGCGCGTCGCTCGAGCTGGAGGAGTCCCGCCCATGAGCGCCTAGGGCACGATGCGGTGCACGGCTTTGACCACGAGCGCACCGTTCAACGGGTGCCCAAGCACATGAGGACTGGGAAACCGATGTAGCACGGTGGGATCAGTGGTGTAGCCAGAATTCCATACGACGTAGACGTCGTCCCCGATCACGGGTATCCAATGGAAGCGGAGGTTGAAGTCGATACGCTCGGCCTCGTTGTTGTACTGAAGGAATGCGAGAAAGTCCGTCCGCGTACTGAAGGCGTACTCGATCCGTCCAGTCGCCTGTAGTGCAGTAAAGCTGGCCGCAGGTAGAGACACCTCACTTCGATCGACGCCACCGGCCAAGGTCAAATGACCGCTCTTACGCCAAGTGCCTTCAAATGCTGTTTCAAAGTCGGTCCCGTCGTAGAACCCCCCGAAGCCGACCAGCGTGGTGACGCTGAACGGCCGGCCGGGAGAAGACATGTACTGGAGCTGTCCACGGGTCCACCAATAGCGTCCCGGGCTAATGTGCACGCCGCGAAACACCTCGAAGCTATCGGGCGGGGCGTCGAGCAAGCGTAGTACGTCGATCTCGAAGTGGTCGTCGGATTCCATAGTTACGCCGAGCGGAATCCACTGCAGGGAAGCGGTCTGCCAGTCCCCGCTGCTGAAGAGCGACCCCTGCTCGTTGGCGATGATGTCGCAGGTCGGGATTGGGAACTCAAACACGAGCTGGCGGATACCGAGAGTGTTCGGCCTCGGCATGAAATCGACGTGACCGGTGGTCTCCCAAATCCCGGTCCGTCGCACGAAGCCTAGTGTCGGCGTGAAGCCAGCATCGATGCGATAGAGCGAGATGAAATTGTCGAAGAGGTCGTTCGGATAATCGGTCGCCACCCGCCATGCCTTGGGTGTACCCGGCACCCCTGGAACCTGTGTTCCCGCAATCCAGGCGAACGGCACGAGATTCTGGCCGTGTATGACCAGGGGCACATCAATATCGAACCCCGCCCCTCGTTCGGAACCAGCCACGCCAGGCCCGGAGCGCTGGAGCGCCATGGCCCCGACATAGCCGCGCTCGAGCAAATCGTGCTTCGCGCGGAGAACGAGGTCATTGGCCTCGTCGCCGCTGCCCGTGCGGGCGTCCAGGAACCCGAGCGCCCACGGGCCCGCCTTCCCGGAAAGACGAGCCCCGCCGAGGATTGGCACCGGAAGGCCGTCGGCCTGCAAGCCGATCCGGCGAGAATAGAATAGCTGAACCTGTTGCAACGTGCCGAAGTCGAAGATACCGCTCGACTCGAGGAAGAATTGACGCTTCTCAGGAAAGAACACCGGAAAACGAGTGAGATTGATGACCTGGCTGTCTGCCTCGACTTGCGCGAAGTCGGTGTTCACCGTGAAGTCAGCCGTGAGGGTAGGTGACACCGCGAGCTTAGCATCGACACCTGCCTTCAGGCTTACCCCGGCCCCGCCCAGGCTGGCGCCGGAAGGGTCATGGTCGTTGGCCGTCGCCTTCCCGAGCGCGTAAGGCATCAGCTCGAGCGGTCGTCCTCGGCGCAAAGGTACAAGGCCTACCAGCTCCCCTTCGCGAAGCAGGTGGAATAGCCCTTCCGTGCGCCGATATGATTGCCACAGGACTTCCTCGTTCCTCCGGCGGATGAACCGCTGCACGTTGAATCCGAGGCTCGTGGCGTTGCGCGGGAAGCGAAGTGTCTGATACGGGATCCGGAATTCCGCCGTCCACCCCGCCGGGTTGCGAGCGACCGCGACCTCCCAGATGCCGTTCCAGCTCTCGTTGAGGTTGTCGGATCCCGTGAGCTGGGCGTCCCACATCGCCCCGTTCGGGTTCGTTCGGAATAGGAACGCCCCCCGGCGATCGTGGAAGCTGTCGATGAGGATCGTGATGTAGTCATCAACAGTGAGGTCGGCATCGCGACGGAAGACAGTCGCCCGGACGGCTCTCACGTTGCGGTCCTCCGCCCACACCCCCACATAGAGCGCTTCTGACGTGGAAAGGACGCGCACCACCGTCCGCTCCGTACCAGGCTCGCCCTCGGCCGGATCGCGCTGGCGAAAATCAGTCAACGAGTCCGCGCCCCTCCACGCAGAGTCCGCGAGCCGGCCATCGAGCTGCGCCTCGGCAGCGGCCGCAGCCCGAAGTTGGGGGATATGGGAGCCTGGGTCGTTGCCGGCGCTCTGCACCGCAGGCGATTGGGCTGCGAGCCCGAGCGGAGCGATCAACAGGGCGCCCGGTAAGGTCAGGCCACACCAGATCGCCGCTCCGGGAACTCTAGGCGTCAAGAGGCTGCCTTCTTCACGTTCATCCGATCGAGCGCCTTCCTGAGGCCGCGCGCCAGCGTCACAGCGTCGTCGTTCGCCCAGTAGTGCAGAAAGAACAGTCGTGGCTCCTCCGTCAGCATGTGGCTGTGGACCGCGGTGACCTCGATGCCGCTGTTCCTGAGCGCCTGAATTACGGGATTTACCTCGTTCGCGATGAGGACGAAGTCGCCGGTTATCGCGGCCTTTCCCCGCACCGTTGGCTCAAAGTTGATCGCGGTTGCCACGCCCATCGACGGCAGGATCTCCATTCCGTCGGCGCGAATAGTCTCGGCGCGAGGTATGCTCACTTGATAGACGCCTCCGTTCACGGTGCCACCGTAACCCAGCGCGGCCTTGATCTGCGCGGTATCGAGCGTGAACGCCTCGTTCGGCTGGGCGGCCGCCGGCTGCGCCGGCGGGGTTCGCGTGAGCGCTAGGGCCGCATGTACAGCCTCTGCAATCTTGGTCGCTTGGCTGCGGGCCTCGATGTGCAGGTACATGATGCGAGGTGATTCGCCCAGCAGGTGATTGTGTAGTGCGGTTTGCTGCACCCCCATCTGTTGGAGTTTGGTGATCACCGGAGTAACCTCGCCCTCCGCCAAAACCAGGTCGCCCATCGCCATGGCATCGCCGCTCGTACCCTCGAACGCGACCCAGGAACCCAGCGCCAGAGCCGGTTTCACGGTGACCCCGTGGGTTTGAACCTGGAGATCACCCCGAGGAAAGGCATATTTGTAGACGCCGCCGGGCTGCATTTTGCCCTCGCGCCCCATGATCCGGTCAACCGCCGTCCAGTCTGCCGCTCGGGTAGGCGGCTTTCGAGTGATACCCGGAGCTTGCGCCTCCGCAGCCGAGGCAACCCTCAAAGCGGCAACCAGAATCAGCGCTGCGCGCGAACCCCATCGATTTGCTTTCATTTCCTGACCTTCCCTTCTAAAGTCCGTGAATCACCCAGCAACCGCTCTCTGCGCTGGGCTCGAGCGCAGTACCCGCCGACGATGCCTCGGCTCTCATCCTACTGAAGTCCCCAGTCACTCTTGAGTGGTGCGTCGAACCCAGGCATACAGTCCGTCGTACAGACGATGGGTTATTGCCAGGAGCACCCGGCCTCGATCGCGATCCACCCCCCATCATGTGGACCGCCGATGCACAGGAGCTCTTCGCCATGCCGCTTGTTCCGCATTTATCGTCGCCTTGGATCAACGATAGTGCTGAAGCAACGGGCCTGCGAACATGGCAAACAGACGGCCAAACGAATCAACGAAGCGGGCCTCACAGGTTGCATGAACCTGGAGGCCCGAAGTTCTTATCTGCGTGAGAGTGCCCCTCCAGCGCCGCTACACGACCTAGCGCTTCCAACCTCTCCACAGCCTCTCACGCTGTAATCACGAGTCCTTGCGGCGCTCGGGTTAAGGCCAGGTCAACGGCTGCGACCCGGAGCTCATCCGGTAGCGCCAACCGCGCGAGCAACGCATCTTCGTCGGTAGCCGTACACGACGATACCGCCGCACCATCAACCAAATCTCAATTGCCGATGTCTAAGCGCCATCCGTATTCGCCGCCGACGATGGAACCGGCAACCGAGGACGAGGTCATGGCTCAACTGAGGACCGGGACCTCGCCGCTGAGCCGATTCCGGTCGATGCCGCAGACTGTGCGCGCGAGCTGGCCTTGCTATCCCGCGTGGTCAGCGCCGTGAAGGGCCGCGGCGACCCCGAGCTCGTAGCGAAGATTGAGGCTCGGATGAGCGCTCTGGAACGTCATCTCGGCGGACCACCAGCCGCCCGACGACCATCGATCGCGACTCGCGTTGAGACGTTTCTGAGGGAAGAAAGTCAGCAGCGCGGCACCAGCTGGATGCTGGTTGCAACCCTGCTAGTGCTTCTCATTGCTGCACTCGCGATCTACGGAGCAGGAGTGCCGTAAGAAGGACTAGTCACGTGAAAGACCCGGCAGACAAACGGCAGACTAACCAACGAAACGGGCCTCACAGGTCAAATGAACCTTGAGGCCCGAAGTCGTTATCCAGCGCGGAGTGCCCGAGGCGAGAGTCGAACTCGCACGGGGTTGCCCCCGGTGGATTTTGAGTTCGGCCTATCCAGTACACATCCAACCACAGCAGACCACAACTGACAACAACCGCAATGACTTCGTCCGACGTGCTCGAAGTGCGTCATGGACAGATACGGTCGGGTGTGGACGATGGTGTCGTCACACTCGCGTCACACCTCTTAGGGCCGAACTTCAGCCTTCAACTCCTGGAACCAGTTTCGGACCAGCACGATCTGCGGTGGCGGTCCTGGCAGCTGGCGTATGAAGTAGAACGCCTGGTCATCGGGCGTGACGGCGTACGCCGCATGATACTGCTGGGACGAGTACCCACTCGTGTTGAACAGCGGCTTCTGGCTGAGAACCTTGAAAGCCGCGCCTCGGGTGAACTGGACCGCGACCAGATACCCGCGCTCGTTGCGGTAGAAGAGCTCCCGCCCGGCATGCCCCCACAATGGCTCGGTCCCGCCCTCCCGGGACACCTGCTCACGCGCCGCACCCACATCGGGAAAAGGCCGCACGTAGACCTCCGGCCTTCCCGACTCCTGGGAAGTGTAGGCCAACCACTGTCCCTCCGGAGAGAGGGCCGGGGAGTATTCCTCGGCTTCGGTGGCAGCCAGCGGCACCGCGGGGCTGCTGTCAACCCCCAACCGCATAGCGAAGATGTCGCGGCGGCTGCCGGACCCGGTCCGGTACAGGAGCCACTGGCCATCGTGGGACCACAGGCCCTCGTCGATGCTCCCCTTGAGAGGGATCAGTAGCCGAGGCGGACCGCTGCCATCTGCGGGCACCTTGAACAATTGCTCCCGGATGCCGCCGCGATCCGATGAGAACAGCAGTGAAACGCCGTCCGGGCTCCATGCCGGCCGGTAGTTCTCGGTGCCTCCGGACGCGAGCCTGGTGAAGACCCCGTGGTCCAGCTGTTTCACCCAGAGTTCCAGGCTTCCGCCGCTCTGAACTCCTACCGCGAGGCGGTCCCCATTCGGGGAGAGGGCCGGGGTCACGAATTGACCGGTCCAGGCAGAGTCCACCACCTGCTCATGGCCGTCCCGGCTTACGCGCAGGACCTCGGCCTTCGGCGAGTACCGGGCGTAGAGCAGGGTTCCATTCTGGGAAAGGCCGATGGCCGCAGCCCCCCACGTGAGCGCGATCCCCTCGTCGATCCTGACCGGTCGTCCAGTAAGCGACAGTTGCTTCGCATCGAAGCCACTGGCCATCAATTCGCCATTTCGCCGAACGTAGATCAGGTGCCCCGATCGCGCGTAGACCGCGCGCACGCCCTGGGTGAGCACCCTGACCTGATGGGACCGGGTATCGATGATCCCGATGTCGGACGGACTACTGCGCCGGTCGATTGTTACCAGCACGGCGCGACCACCTGGAAGAACGTTGGGCCATCGAAACAGCAGCTCGTCCCGGGTCGAGTCCGTTTGGGCGACCAACTCGGACGCACCACCGGTCGACCGAATTCGCCTGAGCGTCCCTGCAACCCCGGTCATGAAGTAGATCCATCCATCATCGCCCCAGCTCCCGCCCCACGCGGAGACTGAATCGCTCACGAGCGTCTGGGGCACGCCGCCATCGAGGGATACCAGTTTCAGAGCGCCGGGGAAACCGGTGAGAAATCCGATGTTCTTGCCATCCGGTGAAAAGAACGATGCTGCCGTGTTTTCGGTCCCGGGAATCGGCTTGGGGTGGACCTGGTCCTGATCGAGGACGAGAAGTCGCCCGGATTTGTCGTTGTACGCGATTCTGGACCCGTCTGGCGAAATGGCCGGCACGTCAAAGTCCGCAGGATCGTCAGCATAGAAGCCTTCCAGGGTCACCAGTGACCGCGTGACCGGACCCTCTGGTGGAGGCCGAAACCAACCCCAAGCGGCGAGCGCGGCAAGCACGGCGAAGGCCGCCAGGAGTGAGGGCACCCCCGCCCATCGCAAACGCGAGCGACGAGCGACGGCCGACGCGATGGTCGGCCGCCCAGGAGTCAGTCGCCCGGCGAGCGTTCCGCTTTCGAGCGCCTGCGCGAACTCCGCGGCGCTCGCGAACCGGTCCGCCGGTAGCTTGGCTAACGCGGTGAGGACGGCCTCATCCACCGATTCCGGCACGGTGCTGCGCGACCGGCGCACGTCGGCCGGCCTCTCAGTGAGCAGCTTGGCCACGATCGCCTGCGCCGTGGAGCCCGTGAATGGCGGATCGCCTGTGAGCATCTCATAGAGCGCCGCGCCGAGCGAGTAGATGTCGCTGCGCCCGTCCACCACATGATCCCCGGTGGCCTGCTCCGGGCTCATATACTGCGGTGTGCCGAGCGAGAGGCCGGTCTGGGTGAGGCGCGCGCCGCCGGCCTTGCTCACTGCGAGGGCGATCCCGAAGTCCGCCACCAACGCGGTGCCGTCCTGCAGCAGGATGTTTTCCGGCTTGATGTCCCGGTGGATCACGCCGCGGCGGTGGGCGTAGTCGAGCGCCGAGGCGACCTCCCGAGTGATCCGGATGGCCTCATCAATCGGGAGCTGCTTCTCTCGTGCAAGCCGGGTGCGCAGTGACTCGCCCTCGACATACGGCATGACATAGTAGAGCTGGCCGTTAGCCTGGCCCGAGTCGAAAAGCGGGAGGATGTGCGGGTGTTGGAGGTTCGCGGTGACCTTGATCTCGGCGAGGAAGCGCTCAGTCCCGAGCACGGCCGCGAGCTCGGGGTGGAGGATTTTGATCGCTACCCTCCGCTCGTGCTTGAGATCATGGGCAAGCCAGACGGTAGCCATGCCGCCGGTACCGAGCTCGCGCTCGAACCGGTAGCGGTCGCGGAGGGCGTCGCCAAGTAAGCGGACCGCCACGTCGGCCATCGGATGTCCTGGCGGGGAATGCCTCTAATGTGCACCGTCGCGCGGCCGCGTGCCAGCGGCCGACAGCTGGGCGGACGCTAGGACCTTGGTCGCGAGAAGTATAGGCGAGCGCCGATACACAGCTTCGTAGTTCTTCAGAGAAGCATGGCGAAGGACACGATCCCAACAAAGGATCAGGCTCGTGCCTGGTGGAGTGAACTAAATGAAGCGACGCCTCGGCCTGGGAGCTTGCTAAGCCCCTTCGCGGCGGCCATTACGGAAATCGAAAGCCGCGCGCCATCATGGCACCAGGCGGAACTGGCGTGTTTCGGCGCAGCGCGTATCGAGCTTTTGTTGCGGATCGGCAAGAAATTGGCGCGCCAGCCCTGCGGCACATAGCCAGTAGTAGTTGTAGTCTTTCGAGGTGTCTGAATCACTGAGGGGAACCTGACCATGCCCGCCATTCTTGAAGACGACATTCGTTGCATTGGCGTAGAGCATCGCGATCTTATATCCGGCAGGTCCTGACTGGGAGGCGTCCAATTCCCCGGTAAAAACGAGCTGCGGCCCGTCATAATAGACATGGGTGTTCTCAATCGGTTCGGCTCGCCCCGATGGCCATAATGCGCATCGTTGAAGGTAGTAGGCCCCCAGGCCTTTGCCGAAAAGAGAACGAATCATTTCGGACTTATCCGCCGCCTGCTCGTACTCTTCCATGGACTCGAACGACTTCTCTTCGTTGCAGTCAACGGAGAAGCTCTGTCCCCGGTGAATCCTGCCTTCAACCGGGAAGGGGTTCGGCGTGTGGTCATGTTCCTCTGCCTTCTTTTGCGCAATGTCATGTTGCTGTGTCATCCTCTGCTTGATCTGGAGCATGAGCGCGCCGTCGCCACGGGCCGCCGCATCCATGTAAGTCAGGAGGCTCTGGATGCGATATTCAAAGGACAGATAGTAGCCGCCAAATAACCAGTCGCTAACGAAGTTCGTTGCCTCGTTATCGTCGAGCCGCTCGCCCCCGATCGAAAGGGGCTGTTGTCTGAGCCGGGGAAGCGCGGCGAGGAATCGGCTCCGTAGCTGCGGAAACTTGGACGAGCAAGCTGCGTCTGCCGCACATTTCGAGAACAGCTTGTCCACGACAATTTCGATGCCACGATAATCGCCGACGACCTCCTGGTCTTCAGGTAAGTCGGGGGCTTCATGGATGATGGAGCGGACGCTCGCCGGATAAAGGCGCGCCACCGTGAATGCCAGCCTGCTCCCATAGGAGGATCCCCACACATTCCACCGCTTAACCCCCAATGCTTTTCGGAGCGCTTCTATGTCATTGGCAATTTGTACGCTGTTGTATTGTGAAAGATCGACCCCTTCCTTGATGAACTTGTCTCTGCATGCCTTCAGTCCGTTCAAATCTGTTTGGGGGCAATAAAGGGCAGGAGTCGATCGGCCGGTGCCCCGCTGGTCGACAAATACCCAATCTCTATCAACCACGATCTGATGGATACCTGGCCCCGTGACGAGCATCTCTGCATCGATCAGGCTCGTTCCTCCAGGCCCTCCGTTCAGGTAAATCAGCGGGTTGTCCGGATCAACGTTCTTTTGAGCTTTAACCACCATAAAGGCAATCTCGATGGATCGACCTTTTGGATCCTGGTAATTCTCAGGCACCTTTAGTCGACCGCAGGTGACCGGCTGCAGTGCCTTACTCGAATCGAATGGGCAGGCGACCTTCTCCCATGAACCTCCGACCTGGTAAGCCTTGGCCGCGTTGAAGGGCAGGCTTGTCAGTAGAGCCGCGCTCGCGGTCACTCGCATCAGGTGACGGATCGCTCTCTGGTATAGGAGCAGCTCACTGGCACTAATCGTCATCATCGTTTCGCCCCCAAGCTCGGCTTCCAGTTCAGGGCTTTGTATTTCTCGAACACCGTTTCCTCCGTGGTCTGATCCATCCATCACGACTACGTCATGAATGTGCAACTCACGTCGACCTTCGATCGTAAGCGTCGTTGACCGAGTTGGGCCGTGGCGGCTTGACCACGAATCGCTCCTCGACGTTAGGTCCAAGGCGTCAACT
>Ga0310810_10006412_pt1 | contig 13293 bp, 7 predicted proteins | sample NCmetagenome_FD_207641 | JGI IMG/M metagenome (GOLD analysis project Ga0310810, IMG submission 207641) | Soil microbial communities from experimental microcosm in Duke University, North Carolina, United States - NC | ecosystem: Engineered > Artificial ecosystem > Soil microcosm > Unclassified ... | reverse complement strand
CATATCGGCTTCAACAAGGAAGCCAACCCGGACACCAACGCGACATTGCAGGCGGCGATCGAGCGCATCGGCAAACTGCCGAAGCCGCCGGCGATGGTGCTCCACACCGGCGATGTCACGCATCTCTCGAAACCCGAGGAGTTCGACACCGCCGCGCAGATCCTCAAGAGCGTCAAGCAGGACATCCATTATGTGCCCGGTGAGCACGACGTCATCGGCGACGACGGCAAGCAGTTCTTCGAGCGCTTCGCGCCGAAGCTGAAGACCGGCGGCTGGTACAGCTTCGACCAGGGCGGCGTGCATTTCGTCGGGCTCGTCAATGTGCTGACCTTCGAGACCGCGAAAGCGGGCGGCTTTGGCGCCGAGCAGCTGGAATGGCTCGAAAAGGACTTGAAGGACCGGACCGCGAGCACGCCGATTGTCGTGTTCACGCATGTCCCGATGTGGCCGATCTATCCACAATGGGGTTGGGCGACCGAGGACGCGCCGCAAGCGCTGTCGTACTTGAAGCGCTTTGGCTCGGTGACCGTGCTCAACGGCCATATCCACCAGGTCGTGCAGAAGGTCGAAGGCAATGTGTCGATGCAGACCGCATTCTCGACGGCTTTCCCGCAGCCGGCCGCCGGTCAAGGCCCCTCGCCCGGCCCGATGAAGGTGCCGGCCGAGCAGCTCCGAACCGTGCTCGGCATTCGCGAGATCGACATCGTCCCGGCGAAAGCTGCCGCGGTCACCGATGTGAATTTGGCCTAGCGATCACCTTGGCCCGGCGATGAGCTTGGCCTAGCAAGGAGTTCAATCATGCGTAGCCTTATGACGCGGCGGGCTCTCGCCGCCGCGGCGGTCTTCTTCGCCCTCGGCACGGCCAGCGCAGTTGCTCAGGAGCCGCCGCCCGCGCCGCAGCAGGTCGCCGCGACCAACGAAGCCGAGATCTCGATCCAGAGCTTTCAGTTCGTACCGGCGATCCTGACCGTCAAAGCGGGGACCGCGATCACCTGGATCAACCGCGACGAGGAGCCGCACAATGTCGTCAGCCCCGAGCGCGTTTTCCGCTCGAAGGCGATCGACGGCGGCGAAAAGTTCACCGTCGTTTTGGACAAGCCCGGAACCTACAACTATCTCTGCGCCGTGCATCCGCATATGCGCGGCAAGATCGTCGTCGAGTAGCCGCGCTCAACGAGGCGCCTCGAACAGCCGGCCGCCGCATACCGGGTGCGGCGCGCCGGTCGTCGAGGGCAGGCTCAGCGGCAAACCCACCACCGAGCGGACGGCGAGATAGGCGAAGGCCTGCGCTTCGAGCGCATCGCCGTTCCAGCCGACCGCCTCGACCGGGCGCACCGGCACAGCGAGCAGCCGCGCCAGCGCCGCCATGATCACCGGATTATGACGCCCGCCGCCGCAGACGAGCCATTCGCGCGGCGGGGTCGGGAAATGGCGCTGCGCCGCTGTAACACAGGCGGCGGTCATTTCGGTCAAGGTGGCGGCGCCGTCGGCGACAGCGAGCCCCTGCGGCATGGCGTCCCGGAAATCGTCGCGATCGAGCGATTTCGGCGGCTTCCGGTCGAAATACGAGTTTTGCAGGAAGCGCGCGACATGCTCTGCCGAGATTTGGCCGGCGCGGGCCAGCGCGCCATCGAGATCGGCGCTCCGGCCGGTATGGCGCCGGACCCAGTCGTCGATCAGCGCGTTGCCCGGCCCGGTGTCGAAGGCGAGAATTTGGTCCTCGCTGCTGTCGGCCCCTGACCCGATCCAGGTCACGTTGCCGACGCCGCCGAGATTGAGGATGGCGAGCGGCTTTGGCAAATCGGCGGCGAGCGCGGCGTGATAGAGCGGCGCCAACGGCGCCCCCTCCCCGCCCGCCGCGACATCGGCGCTGCGGAAATCCGCGACGACATCCGCTCCGGTGAGCTGGGCTAGCAGCGCGCCGTCGCCAATCTGCCAAGTGCGGCGTTCGGCCGGGCGGTGCAGGATCGTGTGCCCATGAAAGCCTATGAGCTCGACCGTGAGATCCGGGTGTTCCGCGCGAAATTGCGCGATAGCGGCGGCATGCAATCGGGTCAGCTCGGCCTCGACCGCCGCGACATCGCTCCTCGGGCCGACGCCGCCCAGGACGGAGCGCAGCCTGTCCCGGAACGCCGCGGGATAAGGGACAGTCAGCGCCGGGCCTGGGCTGACATGCCGGCGACCATCGGTCGCGATCGCCGCGACATCGATGCCGTCAAGCGAGGTGCCGCTCATCAGCCCCAGCGCCTGCCGCAATTTTGTGCTAGATGACCGCGCCATGTCGCCAAACACCCCCGCTGCCCGCTCCGGCTTTCTGACCGTAGCCACCGAGCGCGGCTTTATCCATCAATGTACCGATTTCGCGGCGCTAGACGCGCGGCTCGCGAAGGGGCCGGTGACGGCCTATGTCGGCTACGACTGCACGGCCGACAGCCTGCATATCGGCAACCTAATGTCGATCATGCTGCTGCGCTGGTTCCAGAAGACCGGCAACAAGCCGATCGTCTTGATGGGCGGCGGCACGACAAAGATCGGCGACCCCTCGGGCAAGGACGAATCCCGCCAGCTCCTGTCCAACGAGCAGATCGCCCGCAACATGGCCGGCATCCGCCAGGTCTTTGCGAAATTCCTCCAATTCGGCAACCGCGCGAGCGACGCGGTCATGGTCAACAATGCCGATTGGCTCGACGAATTGCGCTATATCCCGTTTCTGCGCGATGTCGGCCGGCATTTCTCGGTCAACCGCATGCTGACGCAAGACAGCGTCCGGCTGCGGCTCGAACGCGACCAGCCGCTCAGCTTTCTCGAATTCAACTACCCGATCCTGCAAGCTTACGATTTCCTGGAGCTGAGCCGGCGGTTTGAGTGTGAATTGCAGATGGGCGGCTCCGACCAGTGGGGCAACATCGTCGCCGGTGTCGAGTTGGCGCGGCGGGCCGATTCGCGGACCTTGTTCGGCTTGACGACGCCGCTCGTCACGACCGCGTCGGGCGCGAAGATGGGCAAGACGGCGCAAGGCGCTGTCTGGCTCAACGCCGAACGCCTGTCGCCTTACGAGTATTGGCAATTCTGGCGGAACACCGAAGACGCCGATGTCGGGCGCTTTCTGCGGCTCTTTACCGAATTGCCGCTCGCCGAGATCGCAAAGCTCGAAGGATTGCGGGACGCTGAGATCAACGAGGCGAAAAAGGTTCTGGCGACCGAAGCGACCGCGCTGTGCCACGGCCGCGAGGCGGCCGAGGCGGCAGCCGAAACGGCGCGCGACGTTTTCGAGGCCGGCGCAGCAGGCAGCGAATTGCCGGAATTTGCGCTGCCGCGCGACGCGCTCGAACGCGGCATAGCTGCCTTCGAATTGTTCGCGCGCGCCGGGCTCGCCGCTTCGAACAGCGAGGCGCGGCGGCTTATCAAGGGCAGCGGCGCCCGGATCAACGATGCCGTTGTGAAAAGCGAGACGCAATCGGTGTCGCTTGCCGATCTCGATCCGCAGGGGCTGATCAAGCTCAGCGCCGGCCGCAAACGCCACGCGATCGTTCGGCCCAGCTAAGCTCGATCGCGAATTTCCGCTGCCGCTCAGGGGAGCAGTGTGCCTGGCACGCCTATACTCCCATGAATGGGACGCGGGGTTGCTGAGTATCGATCCGAAATCAGCACTGTTAGCCCGGTATGGCGGACAGCAGCAATGGCGCTACGCCGGAAGTTCTGCGGTGGATCGCGTCGGTAGTCACGATGTGCGCTGGGCTGGTTTTGGCCGCACGGGCCCGAGCGCGTTTGATCGGGTGGGCATTCGTCGTGTTGACGGTAGGCTCTCTGATTTGGATTGCGATCGGGTACGTCAGCGGCGAATACGCGCTGATGGCGCAGAACATCGTCCTGACGCTCATCAACCTCTTTGGAATTTACCGCTGGCTGATCTGGAAAGGAAAGATCTAGCCGAAAATGCGAATTCCCCGATTATTCGGAGGAGTGGCGCTTTTGGGTGTTTAGACGGAGGGGCGCTTTTGGTGCACCTCGATGGAAACGAACCACGACTATTTTGAACGTAAGCACGCTGAACTCGCCCTAATCGCTCAGTGCTTAGGCGGCACCAGTTGCCCCCGGCCACGGACGATCGAGGAGGTGATCGAGACGAAGTTCAGACTGGGCGCTGCGTTGCGCGCGCGCCATGCGCTTCAGGCTTGGAGAAATACTCAAACCAATTGGAAAGCCGGCGCACCACTCCGATCAGGGCCGTTCGAGTTCGCGTATCGATACCAACGCGCTGACCTGACCGTCACTGGTCCAGGGCCCTATGGTTACATAGAACGCGGCGTTAACACATACGTTGAGGGACCGGTCTATACCGGTTCGGGCATGGCGGCTATCTCCGCCCTTTTGCTCGCTGTAGCTTCCCGCGAGGCGAGCATCCTCGTGCACCTCCCGGGCTGCTACAAAGAAACGCTCGAATTTGCCGCGTCGCATGCCGGTCTGCGGACCTTTTCTCTCGAACAGAACAGCGGCAACTGGCCGCCGGGACATCGCATAATCCTATGGCTCGATATGCCGCCGCCCTTCGAGCAATCTGAACGAGATCTGTACAATTGCGCTGAAGCCGCCGACCTCGTCGTCTTTGATACCACGGGGTTCAGCGCCCAATCGCGCCGGATCTCTCGGTTCCTCAGCTGGGCAAGACGGGCGCGGACTCCTGTCGTCTTGGTGCGGAGCCACACGAAGCTCGACAGCTTGGGGATCGAATACGGCCGGCTCGGTTCGGCGATGTTTCTGGCCTTTCCCGATGTTTCGCTTGCCAAAGTCACGCGGTGGCGAAGGACCGCGAGCCGAACGCGCGAACTCGTTCGCCTATTGGGAAGCGCGGCCTTACCGGCTCAGTTCTGTCCCTTCATCGGCAGCCCTGCCTATTGGAAGCTCTCGTCGCGCCGTAGCGCGGTGATGCTGCGCAACGGCCTTTCGGTGGTTCGTATCCTGACGCAGAGATTCGGCGGAGCCGCCGTCCGGCGCTACGCCCACGGCATGTTTACCGCTCTGGTGCCGCCATCTTCTTGGTCAGAGATGGAGGCGGCCGGGGAGGCTGAGCTACTGGCTGCCTCTCTTGCTCGTGGCGGTCTGCCGGTCCGGCATGCCGGTAGCTTCGGGTTCGATTTTGTGGCCATCGAGGGCTTTTTCGATACGGACGCCAATCAGCATCTGCTGCGGGTGGCGATGGCGGACTTGGCGTCGCCGATTTGCGCTCGGGTTACGGACGGGATCTTGGATTGGTGGGCACAACGCTGGCGAAGCCGAGCTGCTTAAACAAGTGAGGCCGCCAGCTTTCGCGGGCGTCGCGCGATCGAGGCGGAACCTTCGAATCTTTCTTCGCATCTATCGAGCAATCGCGGTTCTCCAGGAGGGCTGACATGAGCGGCGCGGGCGAGTCGAACAACCCCGACCTCAAGGTCGGCATCCCGGACCACGCGCTCGCGGACGGCGAGATGCTGGTGGGGCATGTCGGCGAAGATGCCGTCCTGCTCGCTCGCCGCGGCACCGAGCTGTTCGCAATCGGTGCGACCTGCACGCATTATGGCGGGCCGCTCGGCGAAGGCCTGATGGTCGAGGACACGGTGCGATGTCCGTGGCACCACGCCTGCTTTAGTCTGCGCACTGGAGAAGCGCTTGCGGCGCCGGCATTGACGGCGACCGCATGCTGGCGGGTCGAACGCCGCAACGGGTGCATCTTCGTGCGCGAGAAAGCGTCGGCCACTGAACGGCGCATGCCGGCGAAGCCGCGGCCGACCGCCGGGCCACCCGAGAGGATGGTCATTATCGGCGGCGGGGCGGCGGGGTATGCCGCGGCCGAGATGCTGCGCCGGGAAGGGTTTGGCGGCCAGGTCACGATCGTCAGCGCCGACGACGCGCCGCCTTACGACCGCCCGAACTTGTCGAAGGACTATCTCGCCGGCACCGCGCCCGAGGAATGGATCCCGCTGCGCCCGCCTGAGTTCTATACCGAGAACGCGATCGAGCTGCGCCTTGGCACGACCGCCACGGGGCTCGATATCGCAGGTCGCCGCGTCGTGCTCAGCGGGGGCGAGGCGCTCGGCTTCGACAAGCTGCTGCTCGCCACTGGGGCCGAGCCGATCCGGCTGCAGCTGCCCGGCGCCGAACTGCCACTCGTCCGAACGCTGCGCTCGCTGAGCGACAGTCGCGAACTCATCGCCCGAGCAAAGAACGGAACGCGCGCTGTAATCGTTGGCGCCAGTTTCATCGGGCTTGAAGTGGCCGCCGCGCTGCGGCACCGGGATGTCGAGGTCCATGTCGTCGCGCCCGAGGCGCGGCCGATGGAGCGGGTGCTCGGCCCGGCGCTCGGAGATTTCGTGCGCTCGGTGCATGAGAGCCACGGCGTCGTATTTCATCTGGGTCGCACGCTTGCCGCAATCGAGGCCAATCGGGTCCGTCTTGATGACGGCGCCGTGCTCGAAGCGGGGCTAGTCGTGGTCGGCATTGGCGTGCGGCCTCGGCTTGATCTTGCAACGCAAGCCGGCTTGACGATCGATCGCGGCGTTCTGGTCGACGAGTATCTGGAAACGAGCGCGCCGGGGATCTTCGCCGCGGGGGACATAGCGCGTTGGCCGGATCCCTACAGTCGAGAACGCCTGCGCGTCGAACACTGGGTTGTCGCGGAGCGGCAAGGCCAAACCGCCGCGCGCAATATGCTGGGTCGCAAAGAACGGTACAGCGCGATCCCGTTCTTCTGGAGCCAGCATTACGACGTGTCGATCGATTATGTCGGCCACGCGCAGGCATGGGACCAGATCGATCAGGACGGGGATATCGCCGCCCATGACGTCACGCTGCGGTTTCGCAAGGCGGGCCGCACGCTGGCAGTCGCAACGATCTTCCGAGGGCGGGAAAGCCTAGCCGCTGAGCTGGCTATGGAACGGAGTCAATCGCCCTAGTTCACCCAGCGGCCTGCGATCCAGACGCATGTTGACGCAATAACGCTCCGTTGCCATTGCGCGCGAAGCAATCACGGAGAAAGGGCGTTCCTGTGTTAGCGCGCCGCCGCGTCCCTCGCCGGCGCGGGCGGGCTAACCGCCTGCTGCTCGGCTTGCGGCGCCGGGAAGCCGACCAGCGGCGCGAAGAGCTGGCGCAAGATGCCCGGCGTCAGCACACTCAAGGGATTGACCGAAACATCGGGATCGTCAGTCGACCCGCTCAGCCGGTAATTGGCGGCGAACATGCCCTGCGAACCGCCGCCCAGCAGCTGACCGAGGAGCGGGATGTTGCCGAGCAGAGAATTGAGCGCATAGGCAGGCGCCACCGTGCCGGCAAGCTCAAGACGGTCGCGCTCGGTATCGACCCACCCGCTGGCAGTAATGCCGAGCGCCTCGCCGAACGCGAGCAGGTTCTTGATCGTCACGCGACCGCCGCTCAGCGTGAAATCGCCGCGCAATGTGCCGAAGGGCAGCCCGTCGCCGGACAGCATGCTGAGAATGCCGGTGAAAGACGGCAGCGCCAGCACGCGCGCCATGACCGGCGCCCGCGCCACCGAGTAATTCGCGCCCTCGATATGCCCTTGCATGGTCTGCGCGCCGGCTGAGCCCGAAAGCTGGCCGTTGATCGCGAGCCGCCCGCCGACGACGTTATCCGCGACACCGAGCAGCTTCAGCGTCGCGCCGAGATCGTCCGTCTCGAAGTTGAATTGCCGGGACGCGGCGTCGCCGAGCCGCAAGACCAGCTTATGGCCGTTTGGCAAGCGGCCGTCGAGCCGCGCCGATTGCCAGACCCCGCCGCGGCGCAACAGCTCGCCAGTGATCTGACCGATCTCCTGGCGCGGGCCGAGGATCAACCGGTCGATGCGGGCCGTCACCGCCAGCGGGATCGGCGAGGCCGGGCCGCTGCCGCTCGCCGCTTCCTTGATCAGCTTTCGGCCGTCGATGCGCGTGGCATGGATATCGGCGTGCCAGCCGCCGCCGGGATGCCGGGTCACCGTGCCGCTGAAGTCGTTGTCGCCGGCGATCATGCGCCGGATATCGACCCGCTCGATCTGCTTGCCGTCTTGCGAAACAGCGACGGCGAGCCGGCCGTCGAGCCCGGCGGATTTGACCTCAACGTCCGAGAGCTGGCTGATCCGATCGTGATCGAGCTCGAGGACGAGCTTTGCGGTCCCGGGCGTGTCGGGCGATTTCTTCCATCCCGCCTCCTCGATCGCGAGGCTCGCTGCACGCAGATCGAGATTGGCGATGGCTTGGGCGCGCGCCGCCTCGAACCGGGAATAGGTCACGTCAACGCCGATCGGGCCGGTCAGCCGAGCGTCGAACTCCACGCCGAGGCGCCGCCGCGCCTCGGCGTCGAGCGTCATCCCGATCCGATAGATCGCGCGCGGTCCGCCGCGGACCCGGAACGGGACAGTAGCATCGAGCTTGATCGGGATGCCGTCGACCCGGGCCGTGCCTTGCGCATGCGCCCCTGCCCGCGCGAGCTCGAGGGCGATCGCGCCATCGGTCAGGTTGCGGTCCATCGCTACCTTGCCGATCGAGACGCCCGACATCGTCGCTTTCGCGCTGTAATCGATCTGATCCAGCTTGAGGGCCGCCAAGAGCGGGAACTTGAAATGCAATACCGCGTCGGTATGGCCGCCGACCCGCGCCGGATCGAGGTTGGCCGCTCGCGCGTAATAAAGCGGCTTCGAATCGATGAGCTCCAAGGCTTCTTGAAGCGACCCGCTAACCGGCAGATCGATTGTCAGCCATTCGAGTGGCGAACCGATTTCACTGATGTCGAGCGTGCCGCCGGTCGTTTTGAGGCCTTTGACGGCGCCGCTGTTCGGCAGAAACACGAGATGTCCGTCGGCGAACTTCGCGATGCCGTCCACCTGGCGCGCCGGCGGCAGCCCGTCGATATAGGTGACGCTCAAGCCGTGGTAGCGGAGGGTTCCCAGCGCGTCGAGGAGATCGGCGGTATGCGCCGCGGGATCGATGTCGAGACTGAGTTGCGCCGAGGCGTCATCGATGATCCCGTCATGCACGTTCGCCAGCATCCAGCGCCGCGCCCCGGGGCTGAGCGCGTAGGGCCATAACGAGGCGAGCCGCTCGGGGGTCACCCGCTTCAAACTCGCATTCAGCTTGCCTTTGACGTGGTCTCCTGGGCGCGCGTCCCGGGCGGCGGCGATCAATTCGGGCGTAACGCCGCCGATGCTGCCGTCGAGGACGAGCTCGGTGTCCCCGCCGAGGTCGAGGGTCAGGCTTTCGAGCTGCACCTCGGAATGTTCGGGCGCGTAAACCGCGTGCAGCTCACCCTTTTCGATGTCGATGACGCCCTGCGGCAGCCATTCGCTCTGAACCTGCCCCTTGCCAAGCGTCAGATCGAGCCGCGAACCCTGCGCCCGGGCCTGGTCGAGCTCGATCCGGGTATGCAATGTCCCGGAGACCGGCAGCTGCAGATGCCGCAGCTGGATCAGTTCGGGGATCAGCGGCGGGATGGCATTCGGCTCGATGCCGTCGATCGCCAGCTCGAGATCGAGCACGTGCCGATCGGCGAAATAGCGGTATTGGGCGTGCAACTCGGGCTTATTGGGACCGACCGGACCGGCCAGCGCGAAATCGCCTCGGATGCCCTTGCCGCTGCGTTCGACCGCCATGTCGACGCGGTCGGTCCGCCAGCTCTGGCCGCTCTGCTCGTCATCGACGATAACGCTCGCGCCGCGGATACCGAGCCGCTGCAGCTCGCCCAAGGGCTCGTCGCTATGCCGGCCCGCCGCCAACTGCTCCAGCAGTTTGGGTCCAAGATCGGTAGCGGTATCGTCGGGACCGGCAAGCCGCGCCGTGATCGCGCCGCTGCGGTCGCGCGCCAAATGCACGACGGGGCGCTCGATGATCAGCTGAGCCGGCATCAACTGCCCCTGCAGCAAGGCGCCGATCCCGAACGTCGTCGAGATCTCCGGAAAACGTGCCAGCGGCGCGCCATCCGGCAGCGCCATCCGCACGTCGTGCGCCCGCAGATCGAGGTGATGCGTCGTGGGATCGAGGCCGAGCCGAACGCCGGCGATCGTCACCTTGAAACCGACGCCCGAGCGGTCGAATGCCGCCTCAAGATAAGGCGCGAGCCAGTCGAGCGCGATCGGCCCATCCATCAGGCGCCAGAGCGCAAAGCCGACGAGCAAGATCAGGATCGCCGCGAAGGAGCCAAGCCAGCGAAGAAAGTGATGCGCCCCCCGTCCGACGCGCCGTGCCGCGCGGTGATGCACCACCCAGCGCCCGCGCCCGGCCCGGCGGTCTTGACCGGGTTCAGGCGGCGCGCGAGTGTCGCCCGCCTCGCCGGGATCGTGCGATGGGAGTGCTATTGGACCTCTCCCGATCTGAAATCGCCCCGCCACAGCCTGCCGATCCCCGGCTCTGCGAGCTGGGCTTCGCGGCCTGGGAGATAGCCCTCGCCGAGGCGGCGGACCGGGATGACGCGGATCGCGCCCGCGCCTGGGCGGCGAGAGAGCCCGGGAGACGACTGCTTGCCGCTATATTCGGCAACAGCCCTTTTCTGAGCAGGCTCGCCACCAAGGAATGGCGCCTCCTGCTCCGCCTCGTCGAGCACGGCCCCGATGCGGTCTTCCGGGAGATCGTCGGCGCCGTCGAAACCGGCACCGATGGGAACGACAACCAGGCCGTCCTGATGCGAGGACTGCGCCTCGCCAGAGGGTGCGTCGCCCTCGTCGCGGGCATCGCCGAACTTTCGGGGAGCTGGTCCCTCGAACAGCAAATGGGCGCGTTGAGCCGCTTCGCCGAAGCGGCCCTGGGTGTGACGCTGCGTCATCTGCTGAGCGCCGCCCATGAACGCGGCGCGATCCGGCTCGCCGATCCGCAACGGCCAGAGCAGGACAGCGGGCTCGTCGTTCTCGGCATGGGCAAACTCGGCGGCGGCGAACTCAACTACTCGAGCGATATCGATCTGATCCTTCTGTTCGACACGGCGCAGAACGCGGTGGCCGCGCCGGACGGCGCGCAAGCCTTCTTTGCCCGGCTGGCGCGCGATCTCGTTCGCATTCTCGACGAGCGCACCGGCGATGGCTACGTTTTTCGCACCGATCTGCGGCTCCGCCCCGATCCGCGCTCGACCCCGCTGGCGCTGTCCACAGCAGCGGCCCTGACCTATTACGAAAGCGTCGGGCAGAATTGGGAACGCGCCGCCTTGATCAAGGCGCGTCCAGTTGCCGGCGATCGGGCCGCCGGCGAGCGCTTTCTCGCCGAATTACAGCCCTTCATCTGGCGAAAGAACCTCGATTTCGCGGCCATTGCCGATATTCATTCGATCAAGCGGCAGATCCAGGCGCATAAGGGCGGCGGACGAATCGCCGTCGAGGGGCACGACATCAAGACCGGCCGCGGCGGCATCCGGGAAGTCGAATTCTTTGCCCAAACCCAGCAGCTGATCTGGGGTGGCCGGATCCCCAGGCTGCGCGTTCGGCCGACCTGCACCGCCCTGCGGGGGCTGGCCGCAACTGGCCGCATCGACCCGGCGACGGCCGAGACGCTGACCGAGGATTACCGGTTTCTGCGCCGGGTCGAGCATCGGCTGCAGATGGTCGATGACGCGCAAATCCATCGGCTGCCTGCGGACCGCGACGGGGTCGCGCGGGTCGCGACATTCCTCGGCTACGCCGATGCGGATCAGTTCGCCGCCGAGCTTTGCAACCATCTCGCCTCGGTGGAGCGGCACTATGCCGAGCTCTTCGAGGAGGCGCCGAGCCTCTCCGGACCGGGCAACCTCGTGTTCACCGGAACCGAGGACGATCCGGAGACGCTGGCGACCCTGGCGCGGCTCGGCTTTGCCGACCCGCCGCGCGTCGCGGCAATGGTGCGCGGGTGGCATCACGGCCGCATCCGCGCAACCCGGAGCCAGCGGGCGCGCGAGATCCTGACCGAGCTGGTTCCCGATCTGCTGCGCGTTTTCGGCCAGACGGCCAATCCCGACACAGCGCTGATCCGGTTCGACGATTTCCTGACCCGCCTGCCGGCCGGGGTTCAGCTGTTTTCACTGTTTCTCGCAAACCCCAGCCTCTTGTCGCTGGTCGCCGACATCATGGCGGAAGCGCCGAGACTGGCGGAAAACCTGGCGCAGCACCCCGCCCTGCTCGACGCGGTGCTGACCGCCGAATTTTCCGCCGCCATTCCCGATAGCGAGAACCTTGCCGTCGATCTTGCGGCGGTCACCGCAGGCGCGCGCGATTACCAGGAAGTCCTCGATATCGTGCGGCGCTGGGCCAATGAGCGGCGCTTTCAAGTCGGCGTGCAACTCCTGCGTCGCGATCTCGACGGCGCGCGTACCGGCATGGCGCTTGCCGATATCGCAGAAACCGCTGTCGCCGCGCTGCTGCCGGCGGTCATGGCCGATTTCGCCCGGGTGCATGGCGTGGTGCCGGGCGGCGCCTTTTCGGTGGTCGCCCTGGGCCGGCTCGGCAGCCGCGAGATGAGCCTCGCCTCCGATCTCGACCTGATCCTGATCTACGACGCTCTGGACGACAGTGCCGTTTCCGGCGGGGCGAGACCGCTGCCGGTCAGCACCTATTACACGCGGCTGAGCCAGCGCCTGATCTCGGCGATCACGGCGCCGACCGCCGAGGGCAAATTGTACGAAGTCGATATGCGGCTGCGGCCATCGGGCGAGTCCGGGCCGATCGCGTCAAGCCTTGCGGCTTTTGCGCAATATCAGCGCGACTCGGCCTGGACCTGGGAGCATATGGCGCTGACGCGGGCGCGGCCGATCGCCGGCGACGAGTACCTGCAGCGCCGCGTCCGCGATGCGATTGCCACAGCGTTGTGCCGGCCCCACGATCCGCGGCAGCTGGTCGCCGATGTTGCCGATATGCGGCGGCGGATCGCCGAGAACACACCGCGCCCCTCCCCCTGGGATCTGCGCAACCGGCGGGGTGGGCTCATCGATCTCGAATTCACCGTGCAATACCTGATGTTGCGCGAGGCGGCGCGGCGGCCGGACGTGTTGCGCCGCGAAACCGATGCCGCCTTGGGTGCGCTCGGCGCGGCCGGAATCCTGCCGCCGCAGGGCGTGCGCGAGTTGACCGAAGGCCTCGCGCTGCTGCGGCATTTGCGCGCGCTGCTCGCCTTGCTGTTTGACGGGACACCCGATGTACAGGCGCTAGCCGGTCCGGCCGGCGCGACCTTGGCGCGCTGTGCCGGCGCGGTTGACTTCCCCCGCCTCGACGCGGATATGGTTGCTGCCTGCGCCTGCGTGCGCGCCTGGTACGAGCGGCTGATCGCCCGGCCGGCACGTCGCGTATCGCAATCCTTCGATCAAAGGACAGGAGAGACG
>Ga0310810_10006410_pt1 | contig 13296 bp, 14 predicted proteins | sample NCmetagenome_FD_207641 | JGI IMG/M metagenome (GOLD analysis project Ga0310810, IMG submission 207641) | Soil microbial communities from experimental microcosm in Duke University, North Carolina, United States - NC | ecosystem: Engineered > Artificial ecosystem > Soil microcosm > Unclassified ... | reverse complement strand
CGCGAACAGCGACGTCGAAGGCGTGGTCCTCCCGCCGCCCTTGTCGGAATCGCGGCCGATCATGGCCGAGCTCGAGGATTTCGGCATTCCCATCGCGACCGTCGCGGGGGCGCCGAAGGATGGCGACCTGAACGTCCGCATCGATGACCATGCGGCGGCCATGGAGATGACGCGCTATCTGCTCGACCTCGGCCACTGGAACATCGGCTTTATCAAGGGCCATCCGAAGCACGTCGCGAGCCATGCTCGCTTTCGCGGCTTCTGCGATGCGCTGACCGAAGCGGGCTTCGACGCTGCGACGGCTCCGGTGGAGCAAGGATATTTCAGCTACCGGTCGGGCCTGAGCGCCGGCGAGCGGATGCTCGCTCGCTCCGACCGGCCGACGGCCATCTTCGCGAGCAACGACGACATGGCGGCGGCGACGGTCAGCGTCGCGCACCGCATGGGGCTCGACGTTCCCGATGACGTCAGCATCGTCGGGTTCGACGACACCGCGCCGGCCACCAACGTCTGGCCCGAACTGACGACGGTAAAGCAACCGATCGCGGCCATGGCGGAGGCCGCGGTGGAGCTGCTGATCGCGGACCTCCGCAGCCACAAGGCGGGCACGCCGCGCAAGTTCACCGAACGCGTTCTCAGCCACGCGATGATCATCCGCGAATCTGCGAGTGCGCCGGGCTCGGGAAAAAAGAAGAAGGCACGCGCGCCTCTCGGCGGTTGACCGATCGTTCTGCTCAAATAGCCTGTTGTCGCCAATACCCGAGGGATCTGGGAGAGGAACATGACGGAAGCGAGTTCGCAGCGTGCAAACATGGGCTTCATCGGCGCCATCGTCGCGGTGGCGACGATCGGCGGTTTCCTGTTCGGTTACGACAGCGGCGCCGTAAACGGCACGCAGGACGGGCTGACGAAGGCGTTCGGTCTCATTCCGGGCAGCTGGTCGCCCGGCAACGGCCTCGGCTTCACCGTGGCATCGCTTCTGATCGGCTGCTTCATCGGCGCATTCTTCGCCGGGCGCCTCGCGGACGCGATCGGACGCCGCAACACGATGATGCTGGCGGCCGCCTTGTTCCTCGTCGGCGCATTGGTGCAGGGCGCAGCCTCATCTCATCTGGTTTTCGTGCTCGCACGCATCTGCGGCGGCATGGCCGTCGGCGCGGCAAGCGTGCTGTCGCCCGCCTATATCTCGGAGGTTGCGCCCGCCGAGATCCGCGGCCGGCTTACGACCGTCCAGCAGATCATGATCATCACCGGCCTGACCGCGGCGTTCGTGGTCAACTTCTTCCTTGCGAAGGGCGCCGGCGTTTCGACGGCCCAATATTGGGGCGGCATCGAGGCCTGGCGCTGGATGTTCCTGATGCAGGCATTCCCGGCCGCGATCTTCCTCGTCGCGCTGTTCATGATCCCGGAAAGTCCGCGCTACCTCGTTTCGAAGCGCCGCGACGAAAAGGCGGAGAGCGTCCTCACCAGCCTGTTCGGACCTTCGGTGGCCCGCACGAAGCTCCAGGAGATCAAGGCGACCTTCAGCGAGGACCATCGGCCCCGCCTCAGTGACATCAAGTCGCCGACGGGCGGCATCCGCAAGATCGTCTGGGTCGGCATCATGCTCGCTGCGTTCCAGCAATTCGTCGGCATCAACGTCATCTTCTATTACGGCGCGACGCTTTGGCAGCTGGCCGGCTTTACCGAGAAACAGTCGCTTCTCATCAACATCGTGTCGGGTGCCGTCTCGATCGCGGCCTGTCTCGTCACCATCGCGGTGATCGACAAGATCGGCCGCAAGCCGCTGCTTTTGATTGGCTCGGCGGGAATGGCCGTGACGCTGGCGGTGATGACCTACGCCTTCAGCCAGGGCTCGCTCGATCCGCAGGGTAACCTGGTGCTCTCCAAGGACCTCGGCTTGGTCGCGGTGGTTGCGGCCAACCTCTACGTGATCTTCTTCAACGGCAGCTGGGGGCCGGTCATGTGGGTCATGCTCGGCGAGATGTTCCCGAACCAGATCCGCGGCTCTGCTTTGGCGGTCTCAGGCTTCGTCCAATGGTTCGCGAACTTCCTCATCTCGTTCAGCTTCCCGGTGATGGCGGCGAAGCTCGGCCTCACCGTCAGCTACGCTTTCTATGCCGTGTGCGCGGCGATCAGCTTCTTCCTGGTGAGGAGCTTCGTGCACGAAACGCGAGGCAAGGAACTGGAGCAGATGGAGGGGTGAGTCCTCAGTAGCGAACGAGCGGCGAGGTCACTCCGGGAACGTCGACGCGAAACTCGAAGAGGTCGCCGATCTGCGGCTGCCTGGCGATCTCGTCGGGCTTCAGCAGCTGGCGCGCGGTGGTCGCATACGCGCTGCGCAGATCGTCGCCGCCGAATGCGATCTTTGTGATGTTCGAGACTGGGAAGCGAACGCGGCCGACCAGCTCGCCGGACGGCGCGTAACGCCACGCTTCCCACCCGGCGTAGAGCGAGATCCAGACGCAGCCTTCGCTGTCGATCGTCGGGCCGTCGGGATGGCCGTCCTTCGGATCGATCCGCGCGAACGGGCGCCGGTTGGCCAGAGAACCGTCGCCGCCGATGTCGGCCGCCTCGATCGTGCCCTTCAGCGTATCGACGAAATAAAGGATGCGGCCGTCCGGTGAGACCGCGGGACCATTGGTGATCGCGATGCCGTCAATTCCGGTGGGCTTCAGCTGCCCGTCTACAAAGCAGTAAAAGGCGCCGCTCTTCGCCCTCTCATTGTTGTGCATCGTCCCGAACCAGAGCCGGCCGGAAGGATCGACCACGCCGTCATTGAGCCGGTTGTCCGGCTTGTCGGGTTCAACCGCGACGATTTGCGAGAACTCCCCTCTCTGCTCGTCGAAATGAAAGAGGCCGGATTGCAGGCCGGCAACGAATCCCCCGCGCTCCGCGGGAAATATGAAGCCGACCTGCTCCGGCGCCTGCCAGCTGCGCTTAGCGCCGCTCGCCGGATCGTAGCGGTTGATCTGGTGCTTCTTGATATCCACGAACCACAGCGCTTGGTCCCGCTCGACCCAGACTGGGCCTTCGCCGAGTTCCGCGGCGAGTTCCCACGCGACCTTCGGTTCAGTTCCCATCAGCGCGCCCTAATTCCCAGAAAGGAGCGGTGCCGGCTGAGGGATTTGAACCCCCGACCTTCGGTTTACAAAACCGCTGCACTACCACTGTGCTAAGCCGGCCCCAGGTGACGCCATGTGCGTCATAGCACGCCGAACGTCCAGCCTTCGGCGCACGCGATATGGGACGTCAGCCCTTGCGGATCAAACGCTCCCGGCTCGGTCATCGCCAACTGGCGCATTCCCGCCGCCGTCACCAGCGCGTCGGTCTGGTGGTCGCTCGGCTCGGAACGGAGGCGGACGGGCTTGCTGCCGAGCCCCTCCAGCGCGAGGTTGAGCGCAGCGCGGGTGCGCAGCTTGGTGCCTGTCATCCCGGCCCGGCGAAGATAGATGCGGGTATAGATCTCGACCACCGCGCTGCCGTGGTCCGGAAGCGGATCCATCGGCCAGATCGCGACCTTGCCGTCGAGGCGGCGGAGGAATCGCATGCCGGAGAAGCTGGCCTTGGCGACCTGAGCCGCGCCGATCGCGTCGTAGGCGCTTGCCGTCTTGCGCCCGCCCTGCGCGTTCAGCCGCGCGTCGCACTGGCGGAAGCGGACGAAGTCGGCTTTCACGCCGTCAGCGATCCCGAAATAGAAGTGCGGCCGGTGCACCGCCTCGAGGAAACTCGCGGCGCCGAGATCCTCGTCGTGGCAGCGCTCGTCGACGTAGCGCCAGAACTCCCGCGCCGTCGTCGGCACGTCGGGCTCGCCGGGAAGATATTCGCCGCGTTCGATCAGCGGAGGGGCGAAGCTGAAGTCGAAGCCGAACAAGGTCGGCTCCCTTGCGGCCTGCCTGAGCAGCCACCCAAGCACTTCCTCCCGCGACCAGATGTGGCCAGGTCGGATCAGCCGCGGCGCCGCCTCGCCCCGCGCTTCCGCGATCGCGATACCCTTGTGGCGCTTGCCCTTCGCGCCTGACCAATCGATCGCGACGTAGGCTGCGAACGGCCTCACCTGCACTTGCGCGGGCGAGCGGCCGGCTTCGCAGCGACGAAGTTCCGCGATCGCCCGATCACGTCGCGGACCCGCTCCTCATCGGGGCTATCGTAGCGGACGAGGACGCCTTCCCAGCCGACATAATGCGCCGTCTGCCAGAAACTCGCGGAATCGGTCTCCTTGAGGATCTCGATCGTGTCGAGGTCCATTGCTACGGCGAAGGACGTGTCCGCCTCATGGCCCGGGTAGAGGAAGGCGCGGCCGTTCGCCGTGACCTTCACCGCCGGCTTGCCGTAGCTCTTGCCGAGCTCGGTGCCGGGAAGCGTCAGCGCGAAGGCGACCGCTTCATCCCAGGTCATCAGACCAGCGGCGGCTGCTCGTCCTCGGGCGGCGCCTGCCGGAGGCGCTTGGGCCGGGGCGGCGGCATCGGCGCGCCGCCGGCATCGTCGGCCCAGCGCTCCAGCACACGCGCCGCGGTATCGCGCCCGCCGAGCCCGAAGGCGATCGCGCAGGCAACCGCCGCCGAGCCGAGGATGAGGCCGAACGCCATCATCACGATCTGGTCGGCAAGGCCCATGAAGGTGAGGCCGATCGCGGTGAACAAGGCGATGATCGCGTAGCGGACGATCGTCTGGGCGAAGCTGCCCTCGCCGGTCCCGCTGCCAACGAGGTTGGCGACGATCCTCGCAAGGAAGATGCCGACGACGATGATCAAAGTGCCGAAAATCACCTTGCCGCCGAGGGCCGTCACCTGCGCCAGGAAAATCGCGATCTCATCGCCGCCCAACTGCCGCGCCGCTTCGATCGACGCTGCAAGGATAACCGCGATCAACGCGATGTTGGCGACGATTCGCGAAGGGACGGCGTTCGCGGGGAGTACGCCGGTCGAGCGGATTGCATCGTCAAATCCGGTCGGCGGAAGAATGGCCTCGATGATCGTCTTGAGGAAGCGCGCCGCGATGAAAGCGATTCCGAGCCAAGCCGCCGCTGCGACGACGTGCGGAAGCGCGGTCAAGATCTGATTGAGCATCGCGGTCGCAGGTTGCGAGATCGCATCGATCCCGAGGACTTGGATCGCCCCAATCGAGACCGGGATAATGATCAATGCGAACGCCAGAACTCCGGCGGCGCGAGCAAGGCTGGCGCGAGTTGCGCCCGGGGCGCTGCCTGGTGGAACGGCGTCCGGCGACGTGCGCACCGTCCCCTCAGTCGAACCGATGCCGATGCGAGCAAGCAGGCCATCCACGTTTACGGCGATCAAAACGGTCTCGATGAGCCGCTTCACGATCCGAGCCAAAACCAGGCCGATGAAGAAAATCAGTCCGGCGCCGATGAGCCGCGGCAGGAAGGCGAAAATTTCCGTCACGAGCTCATTGATCGGGGCGAGAACCTGGGGAAAGCCCAGGAAGTTCACCGCCGCCATGATGCCCACGAGCCAGATGATGAGCTTGGCGATGGTGCCGAGCTGATGGCCGACCGTTTCTTCAGGCGTACCGGTCACATGCTTCTTGAGCGCGGGGCTGCGGTCGATCGCCCGCTTGAGTACCCATCCGACCGCCCGCGCGACGACCCATGTCGCGACGAGGATCAGGATGGCGATGAGGACCTTCGGACCCCAGTACATCGTCTGCGCCTGCCAGTAGGCGCTGGAATCGACCTGGTACATTTTGCGCTTGCTCCCTGTTCGGCTCGCGCGGGTTAACCCGCGTCACCGCCCGATTGTTGCAGCTCTTTTCGCCGCTGCTCCCAATAGTCCAGCCGTTCCTTCACCCGGGCCTCGAACCCGCGGTCGGTCGGCTCGTAAAAGGCCTGCCCCTCCATCTCCTCGGGCCAGTAATTCTGCCCGGAAAAGCCCTCGTCGGTCGAATGATCGTAGGCATAGCCCTTGCCGTAGCCGACATTCTTCATGAGCTTGGTCGGCGCGTTGAGGATGTGCATCGGCGGCATCAGAGAGCCGGTTTCCTTCGCGCTCCGCCAGGCGGCTTTCTGCGCCGAATAAGCGGCGTTCGATTTGGGCGCCGTCGCTAGATAGAGGCAGGCCTGAACGATCCCGATCTCGCCTTCGGGCGACCCGAGGAAGTCGTACATCTCCTTGGCAGCGAGACACTGCAGGAGCGCGTTCGGGTCGGCCATGCCGATGTCCTCGACCGCCGCTCGGGTAAGGCGGCGGAGCACATACAGCGGCTCCTCCCCGGCGACGAGCATCCGGGCGAGATAGTAAAGCGCCGCCTGCGGATCGGAGCCGCGGATCGTCTTATGGAGCGCGGAGATGAGGTTGTAGTGGCCCTCGCGATCCTTGTCGTAGACCGGCACCCGGCGGTGCAGCAGGTCGCTGAGCTCGGCCGGCCCGAGTGGCTCGCCGATCTCAATGGAGAACAAGGTCTCGACCTGGTTGAGGAGGAAGCGCCCGTCACCGTCGGCGCTTGCGATCAGCGCCTCGCGGGCTTCCTGAGTGACCGGTAGCGCCCGTTCCTCGATCGCTTCGGCACGCGCAACCAATTCCTCGAGCGCGTCATGGTCGAGCCGCCTCAGGATCAGCACCTGGCAGCGCGACAGAAGAGCGGCGTTGATCTCGAAGCTCGGGTTCTCGGTCGTCGCGCCGACGAGGGTGACGGTGCCGTCCTCGACATAGGGCAGGAAGCCATCCTGCTGAGCGCGATTGAAGCGGTGGATTTCGTCCACGAACAGCAAGGTCTTCTGGCCCGCCCGCGCGGCCGTCCGCGCTTCGGCGAAGATTTTCTTGAGATCCGCCACGCCCGAGAAGACGGCGGACACCGCGACGAACCGCAGTCCGACGGCATCGGCCAGCAGCCGAGCGATGCTCGTCTTGCCAGTCCCCGGAGGCCCCCACAGGATCATCGACGCCAGCCGTCCCGCCGCGACCATCCGCCCGATCGCGCCCTCAGGCCCAGTCAGATGTTCCTGGCCCACGATCTCGTCGAGCGACTTCGGCCGCAGGCGGTCCGCCAGCGGCGCGTCCTCGGCTGGCGCTTGGGCCGGCCGGTCGGGCAGTTCCTGGTCCGCGAAGAGGTCGGGCATCACCGACGAACATAGAGCGAGCGCCGAAAATTGCATCAACAGGCTTGTCGAAGATGCAGCTAAGATATATCTAAGACGCATCTAAAGGAGGACTCGCATGAGATACAGGCAAGGCTGCGGCCCGCGCGGGCATATCGAGATCAATCTGCCGGAAGGCCTGATGGCGATGCGCGGCGGCCGTGGCTGGAGCGGCCATTGGGGACCGTTCCACTTCGACATCGGCGACGAGGGATTTAGCGGCGGCCGCGGACGCGGCCGGCGTGCACGGCGCATGTTCGAAGGCGGCGAGCTCCGGCTCGTGCTGTTGAAGCTCATCGCTGATGAACCGCGCCACGGATACGACCTCATCCGCGCGATCGAGGAACTGACTGGCGGCGAATATGCGCCGAGCCCCGGCGTCGTCTATCCGACCCTCACTCTGCTCCAGGACATGGGGTTGATCGAGGAAGCCGCAGGCGAGGGGCCGCGCAAGCCGTTCCAAGCGACCGGCGAGGGCCGGGCGCATCTCGAGGAGCGCGCTGAAGAGGTCGAAGCGCTGATCGAGCGGCTGTCAGACCTGAAGCCGCGGCACTCAGACATGGCCGGTCCGGCGATCGGGCGTGCCGTGCGCAACCTCATGACCGCGCTCAGCCACCGGGTCGGCCGCGACGGCGTCGATGAGGAATTGCTGCACGAGATCGCCGCGATCCTCGACGAAGCCGCGCAGCGGATCGAGCGCGTCAAATAGGGCTCAGCGGCCCGTCATCCGCAGCAGCCGCTCGCGCTTGTGGATGGCGTGCTTGTAGGCGCGGATGACGGTCGCGTTGATCGAGTCCCAGTCCATCGTCTTGGCGATGGCTAGACCCGCTTCGCCATGGCGGCGGCGCAGGTCCGGGTCGCGCGAATAGGCTTCGAGCGCGTCCGCGAACTCCTCAGGCTCCGTCCCGTCGACCAAGGTGCCGGTCAGCCTGTCGCGAACGATGTTTGTCGCACCCGTGGACTCGGCCGCGATCACCGGAAGGCCGCACGCCATCGCTTCCAGAGTCACGTTGCCGAACGCCTCGGTGATCGATGGATTGAGGAACAGGTCGGAGCTGGCGAGAGCGCGCGCTAGGTCGTTCCCCGTGAGCTGGCCGGTGAAGATAGCTTTCGGCAGTTGCTGCTCAAACCACGGCCGTGCCGGTCCCTCGCCGATGACCAGTACGCGTGGCTTGAATCCGCGGTCGGCAAAGGCGTGGATCGCGTCGGAGAAAACGTCGAGTCCCTTCTCCATGACGATCCGGCCGAGGAAGGAAATGACGATCTCGTCATCCCGGATCCCCATCGACCTGCGCCAAGCCATGTCGCGCCGCTCGGGATTGAACTGCTCGCGGTCGACCCCGCGCGCCCACAGCGCGATGTCGCGGTTCATCCGCTGCGCTCGAAGAATGGCCGCCGTCGACTCAGCCGGCGCCAGCACCACCTCGCAACGGTGATAGAAGCGCCGCATGATATCACGCGCGAGCGGCTCCAGCGCCTGCAGGTGGTAATAAGCTAGATAGGTGTCGAACCGCGTATGCACCGAAGCCACCGCGGCAATCTTCCGGCGCCTCGCCCAAGTGACCGCCCGATGGCCGACGATGTCCGGGCTGGAGACGTGGACGACGTTGGGCTTGAACTGGGCAAGGTCGCGCCGCACGCCCGCGGGCAAGGCGACCGGCAGTCGATATTCCGAACGGCCCGGGATCGGGACAGCGGGAATGCTCACGAGATCGCCGGTCGCCGGAAACGCCGGCTCCTTCACCGTCGGTGAGTAGACGCGGACGTGGACGCCCTCTCGCAGCAGATAGCCGACAAGCCGGTTCAGCGCCTGGTTGGCCCCGTCGCGAACATAGTTGTAATTGCCCGAAAAGAGGGCGACGCGGAGCTCGCTCGATTTCACCGCGCGGCTGTAGGGGTTTCTGCGTGAGCGTCAAATTCGGTTTGCCGCCGATCGCGCGTAGCGACGCTCGATTGTTCGTCCTCGGCAGTCTTCCCGGCGACGCATCCCTCGCGGCGAGCCGATACTATGCCCATCCGACGAACCAGTTCTGGCGCCTGCTTGGGGCCGCGATCGGGGAAGAATTACAGTCGCTGTCCTATGAGGATCGCCTCGTCCGCCTGGCGGACCGGCGCGTCGGATTGTGGGACGTGATCGCTTCGGCAAGCCGCCGGGGAAGTCTCGACCAGGCCATCCGCGACGCCGAGCACAACTGTCGCTGGTCGATCTTCCATCGTCGAGCGCCGCGAACACGAAGGCGTTCGGCGAGAAGGCCGAGGCATGGGGCGTCATCGGCAAATTCCTTCAGCCTTAGGAGCCTTTGACTTGCGCCGCGCGTAGAGCACGGCATGTTGCAGCTCATGGATGTCATCGAAGAACCGGAAGACGACAGCGACAAGCGGCTCTCGATGGTGGACGAAGCGCTCGTCGCCGGAACCATCGCCAACACGAACGGCCTGCTGGTCATCCTTGCCAAGCTGGTGGCCAAGGGCGTTTTCGATCGCGCCGACCTCCAGTCCTTCTCCGACAGCTATTCCAAGCCGCTGGACCATGTCGGCATGCGGGAGAATGAGCTGGTCAGCCAGATGCAGGACCAGATGGAATCGACGCTCGCCGAGCTGATGCGCTACCTCAGCGAACGCGACCGGGAAGACTGACCGGCAACGGCTCATTGACTAGCGTGCGAACAGCCCACATATGGCCGCCCTCGCGCGAGCGATGGCCCCTTCGTCTAGCGGTCTAGGACGTCGCCCTCTCACGGCGAAAACACGGGTTCGAGTCCCGTAGGGGTCACCAGCAAAATCAACAACTTGACTGTTCTAGCGCGCGCCGATGTGCGGGCTTCGGTGATGCATCGGTAATATGCATCGCCAGTCTCGCCTTGGTGGGTGACTTGCCGGGCGCCGTCTAGGGAGATTGTCTGATATTAAGCTCGCGAAGGGTTCCCTGGTCGCGCGATGACCAACGCGGGCGCTGATGGGCCGGGGAGTGGCTATCCCGCGTGAGCTCGGAAATGGTTCGCTGCTCCACCGGCGACGGTTACGCGCCGGCGTAAGAACCCAAAATCGGGGCTATCCCTATGATGCGGAATTGGCGGCGAGCGTGGACGTCTCTTGGCAGGCGCACTCGTCTGCTGTGGGGTCGAAATCCGACTTAGCGCTCGATTTCGCCTTCGGCGGGGTACGTCCTGTTAGCGAGACCCCAAACGATCCCTAAAGCCAAGCCGGCCCAGGCGGGCGTCGCGTATGCTGATTGAAAGCCCGTCAGCATGATTGTGAGAAAGCCGAAGAAGGCGAGCATGTAATAGCCGGGCGGCGTACCGTTGTTGGCGAGCTCATATTGGATCCAGTTTTGCGGAGCGTCTTCGTCTTGGGCAGCCTCGGGTTCATGCCGCCGAACCCTTGCGGCGAATAGCAATAAGGCGAGGCTGCCGACGACCACCGCGAGCGCGGTCGGCAACCAAACAGGCACGCCAATCCACGCGCCCAGAAGCGCGGCGCACAAGGTGAAGACGACAATCGAAGGTGCGCGCTTCGAAAGCGTGTCGATCATACCGCTCACCGGCATGCGGCATCTATCGACGACCAGGACAGGAAAGTCACCAATAGTCGGATGTCGGCGGGACAGCCGTCGGTGACGGCCCGCGTCTCTTCAGCCAATCCTCGATGATCGCCGCGATCCGCGGTGCTGCGTGACCATCGCCGTAGGGGAAGGTGGGCCGGCGCATCGTCGCCAAGGCCGCAGGATCGCCGAGCAGCCTTCGCGTCTCGCTGACGATTCGGTCGGTCGACGTCCCGACCATCCTTGCGCAGCCGGCGGCGATTCCCTCCGGCCGCTCGGTCTTTTGCCGCAGCACCAGCAGCGGAACGCCAAGCGTCGGCGCTTCCTCCTGGATCCCGCCGGAATCGCTGAGAACGAGGTCGACACCGCGCATACGGGCGAGAAGGTCGCGGTGACCGCAGGGCTCCAGCAGCGATACGCCCGGTGGGCCGCTGAGGAGGTTGCGCATCTTGCCTGCAACGTGAAGATTGGGATGGAGGACGAACTGAATTTCCGCCGTCCGTGCGAGTTCGACCACCGCGGCGGCGATCGACTGCAGCCCCGCACCCCAGCTTTCCCGCCGATGACAGGTGACGAGGATCGAAGGCTTCGTTCCTTGACGAGCCGCCGGCTGCGGGAGGTCCGCCGCAGCGGCCAGCACTGCATCGATCGCCGTGCTTCCGGTGACGTGGATCTCGCCAAGAACCCTTTCGGAACGAAGGTTCTCGGCTGAGGTCTCCGTGGGAGCAAAGAGCAGGTCGGACTGCGCGTCGATGGCCGTCCGATATTCCTCTTCCGGCCACGGCAGCGCCGGATCGTGGGTCCTCAGCCCTGCCTCGACATGGGCGACGGGCACCAGCGCGGTGAAGCCGGCGAGCGCGGCTCCCAGTGCGCTCGACGTACCGCCTTGCACGACGAGCAGCGAAGGCGCTGGCGCTAGGCGCGGGAGAACTGCGGCGGTCACGGTGCGAACATGGCGGTGCGGGTCCAGTTCTTCGGGGCAGCCGAGCCGTTCGACCGCGAAGTCCGCAAGGCCGAAATCAGCAGCCTCCAGCTGCGGATGCTGGCCGGTGAGGATGAGCGACGGCCGCAGCCCGCGATCGTCGAGTGCATGTGCCAGTGGCGCCAGTTTGATTGCTTCGGGCCTGGTCCCGATGACCAGCCTAATGTCTTCGCGATACAGCCTTCCCCCTAGCTCGGCGGGGGCATCCTAACTGCCGCTATGAGCGAAGCTCAACGAAAATTGTCGGCGTAGGCCTGGATCTTGAGGCGCACCGGCGACGCGGGGACCAGATGATAGTCGAGCCCGTGCTTCTCGCAGTAGGCTATCGCGGCCTCCTTTGTATCGAAGGCGAGGCGCACCTGCGGCCGGGTGTCGCCCGATCCGTTCCAGCCGGTGAGCGGGTCGGGCCGAAGAGCCTCCTGACGTTCGAACTCGAGGATCCACTTGCCGGCATTGGCCTTGCCGGACTGGGTCGTCTTGCGTTCCTGCTCGGAGATGCGGGCGACTGTCATGGCGCCGGAGGTGGCAAAGTGCGTGCGGCAAATCAAGGCGTTGCCGATGTTCGGCAGTCGGCAATTGTGCTAAGCGGCCGGTCCTCCTGAACGAAGGAGGGGCTCTCATGACAATACAGAAATTGCGTGTAGCGCTTGTCGCGGCGGCATTCGGCGCAGTTGTCGGCGCTGCTGCTGTGGCTCAGCAGCCGGAGCCGATGGCAAGTGCGCCGCCCATGGCAGCGGACCCGATCGCCAGCGCTCAGTCCGCTGCTCCGGCTTCCATCTCCTCAAAGGCGACCATCGTCCAGATGGACGGCAAAGGTGCGATGACCGTCCTGCGCAAGGGCACCAACGGCTGGACCTGCATGCCGGATTCGCCGACGACGCCGGGGCCGGACCCGATGTGCTTTGACGCCAACGCGGGCAAGTGGGCCGAGGCGATGTTCGCCCACAAGCCGCCGCCGAGCGGGGCCGCCAGCAATGTGGATCCGTACGCGACCAAGCCGACGGCGGAGAATGCCTGGGTCAAGACCGGCCCGCACATCATGGTGGTGGGCTCCAAGGAAATCCTCTCCGGATATCCGTCGGGACCGACGCCGGACACGTCCGCGCCTTACGTGATGTGGGCGGGAACGCCCTACGCCCATCTGATGGTGCCGGTCGGGACCCAGCCCTAGGACGCGCGCTTGGTCCTGAGCGTCGGGGCGGCCGACGCGGGATCGTCCGGCCACGGGTGCTTCGGGTAGCGTCCGCGCATGTCCTTGGCGACGTCGCGCCAGCTGCTAGCCCAGAAGCCGGACAGGTCCTTCGTGGTCTGGATCGGCCGTCCTGCCGGGGAGGTGATGGCGAGGATTAGCGGCACCTGTCCGTTCGCCACCGTCGGATGCTGCGACAGGCCGAACAGCGCCTGCGCGCGGACTTCGACCGTTGGGCCAGCAACCGCGGAATAATCGATCGCGTGGTGGCTGCCGGCGGGGCTGACGAACTCGGTAGGCGCCAGGCGGTTCAGCTTGCGCGCCGCTTCGTAGCCGAGGAGCTGTTCCAGCGCCGAGAATAGTGCGGCGGGTGCGATGTCGCCGAGGCGGCGCTTGCCGGCGAACAGGGGCGATAGCCACTCGTCGATGCGTTCGACGAGTTCGGCGTCTCCGAGCGCCGGGATGTCCGCCTCGAACCGGTGCGCGAA
>Ga0310810_10006409_pt1 | contig 13296 bp, 13 predicted proteins | sample NCmetagenome_FD_207641 | JGI IMG/M metagenome (GOLD analysis project Ga0310810, IMG submission 207641) | Soil microbial communities from experimental microcosm in Duke University, North Carolina, United States - NC | ecosystem: Engineered > Artificial ecosystem > Soil microcosm > Unclassified ... | reverse complement strand
AAGGGATTGGCCGAGCGCCGCCTGAAGTACCGCTACGCGGCCCGCAACGCCCTGTTGCCGGTCGTCAGCGTCACCGCCCTGCAGCTCGGGTTCGCGCTCACCGGCGACGTCCTCATCGAGCGGGTGTTCACCTATCCCGGCCTCGGCGGGCTGCTGTACGACTCGATCGGCGCCCGCGACTACCCGACCATCCAGGCCGCCTTCCTGGTGGTAAGCGTGGGCATGGTGACGATGAACGCCCTCGCCGACCTGTTGTACCGGCGGCTCGATCCCCGGACGGCGCAGTGACGGCCGTGGCCCCCCCGGTCCCCGCCCGGGCGACGGACCGTGCCCGGCGGGCACGGGGACCGTGGCCGCCCGTGCTGGTGGTCGGGCTGGTCCTTCTGGCCGCCCTGGCTGCGGTCGCCCTCCTGGCCCCGCTGCTGGCCGCCCACGACCCGCACGCCATCAGCGGTCGCGCACTCGAGCGGCCGTCGTCCCGGCACTGGCTGGGCACCGACGTGCCCGGCCGGGACATCCTGGCCCAGCTCCTCTACGGCGCCCGGGCCTCCCTGGTGGTCGCGGTGCTCGCCGGGTCGATGGCTATGACCGGCGCCGTATTCGTCGGGGTGGTCCCCGCGCTGCTGGGCGGGGCCGCCGACACGGTGTCCAGCCGCCTCGTCGTGTTCCTGCTCGCCCTTCCCGGGCTGCCGCTGCTGGTGCTGATCGGAGCCTTGGCCGGGAACCGGCGGGCGGCCGTCATCCTCGTCATCGCCTTTCTCGGGGTGGCACCGAACGCCCGTATCCTCCGCAGCCAGGCCCTGAGCCTGCGGGCCCGGGGGTTCGTCGCCGCGGCCCAGGGGTTCGGCGGCGGCCCCCTGTACATCCTGCGGCGGCACCTGGTGCCGGGTCTGGGCCCGCTGATCGTCGTCGGCTTCGTCAACTGGGCCGGCCTGGCCATCGGCCTGGAGGCAGGGCTGGCCTTCGTCGGGCTCGGGGACCCGAGCGGCGTGAGTTGGGGGCTCATGCTCAACCGGGCCCTGGCCCAGAGCAACATCTACTTCAGCGCCATGTGGACCTGGTGGGTCCTCCCCGCCGGCCTCGCCGTCGCCGTTACCGTGCTGGGGTTCACGCTGGTCGGCGTGGGCCTCGAGCCCAGCCTGAACCCCCGATGGCTGCGCTCGACATGACGGGCGAACGCAGCAGCAGCACCAGCGGCCCCTCCCTGAACCGGCGCCAGTTCCTGATCGGCTCGGCCGCGGGGATCGGCGCCCTGGCCTTGACCCGGTGTGCCCCCAGCGTCCGCAGTAGCGGCGCGACGGTCCGGCTGCCCGACGGCGCCCTCGGCTTTCCCTCGCCCTTCGCCGCCAACGCCGACCTGGGGTACAACCAGATGAGCCTGCTGTACGACACCCTCCTGTGGAAGGACGGGAGCGGGCAGCTCCTGCCCTGGCTGGCCGAGAGCCACGAAAGCTCACCCGATCACATCCGGCACACCTTCACCCTGCGCGACGGCCTGCGGTGGAGCGACAACCGACCCCTCACGGCCGACGATGTCGTGTTCACCTTCGACTATTACGCCAAGCAGGGGACGCTTTCGCCGCCGGTGATCATCCAGCCCCCGCAGGGCATCGCCAAGGTGAGCGCCACGGGCGCCCGCACGGTGGAGGTGGTGCTGGACGCGCCATACGTGACCTTCCCGGAGCAGGTGGCCGCCGCCCTGCCGATCGTGCCCAAGCACATCTGGTCCTCGATCGACGACCCCGCGGGGGCGCAGGACCGCAAGATCCTCGTGGGCTCGGGCGCGTACCGGTTGGAGTCGTACAACGGCGACGGCGGGGCGCTCCTCTACACGGCGCGGTCGGACTACTTCCTCGGCGCCCCCTTCGTCAGCCGCATCGAGGAAAACCCGGCGGACGACCCCATCGGCCCCCTGCTGGCGGGCGCCACCGACGTGGCCCGAGGCGTCGGGCTCCGGGCCGACACCCTGGCCCCGTTCCAGAACCAGGCCTTCGGCGTCCTGGCCGAGCAGGGTTCGTCGACGGCGGCGCTGTACTGGAACATGGGAAAGGAGGGACCGCTCTCCGACGTCCGGTTCCGGCGGGCCTGGGCCATGGCCATCGACCGCGCCGACCTGGTGGCCCGGCTGGCCGCCGGGCGGGGGCGTCCCGGGAACCCCGGATTCCTCGGCCCGGAGAACCCCTTCCTGACGCCGGTCCCGCCGTACCCCTTCGACGTGGCCGGGGCCAACGCCCTCCTCGACGGAGCGGGATACCGGCGGCGCGGCGGCGAGGACATCCGGCGCACGGGCGCCGGCAACCCCCTCAGCGTGGAGCTCCTGATCGAGAACACCCGGGCCCCGCTGGCCGAGATCCTCGTCGCCGCGCTGCGCCAGATCGGGGTCGAGCTCAGGCCCAAGCAGGTCGAGCTCGGGCCCCAGCTGTTCGGCAACAAGTTCGTCGGCGCCTACGACGTGGCCGCGCTCCCGTTCCCGGGGCCCGGCCCGGGGGGCCCGAACGCCGATCCCGACGTGCTCCGCCTGCTGTTCTCGTCACGGGTGCCGCCCTCGCTCCAGGCCGCCACCAACTACGTCAACAACAAGTTCGACGACCTCGCCGACCGCCAGCGACTGGCCTTCGACCAGACCGAGCGCATGAACCTCGTCGCCCAGATGCAGCGCATGCTCGCCGACGACCTGCCGATCCTCGCCCTGTACTACCCCGAGACCGAGCTCCTCTATCGCCGGCAGGTGCTCGACCAGTGGTACATCACCCCCGGTCAGTTCCCGTCGGCCTACGACAACAAGCAGCTGTTCATCACCGGCCAGAAGACGGGCACTGCCATCCGTCCGCACCGGTAGCTCTCGCCAGCCCCCGCTCCTCGACGTCCCGCACATTGGAAAGGCGGTCCTCATGCTGCGCAAACCCGCATTGTCCCTGCTCCTCCTCGTCGTCGTCCTCGCCGGCGCGTCCTGCACGAAGGGGTCCGGAAAAACCGTCGACGCAAGCGGGACGTCGACGACGGTGTCCCTCCCGGCCCAGACCACGACGACCACCCCGCCGGCCGAGCGACCGCAGACGGCGCGGGCCCGGGCGGCCGTGTTCCAGCTCAGCGACTTTCCCGACGGGTGGAAGGCGGTCCCGGACTCGGACGGCGGCGGGCTCAGCATCGAGACGACCTGGGGCGAGCTGACGCGCTGCATGGGCGTGGATGCCGCCGCCCAACGGGACGCCATCGCCTCCTCCCCGACCTTCCTGCGCGGTCTGGCGACCCAGGCCCGGGCGACGGTCGAGTACACGTCACCGGCGCAGGCCACGGCCCTGGCCGCGGCCCTGGACGGCCCCAAGTTCGCCAGCTGCGCGAAGGACGCCTTCGATGCCGACGCCAAGCGCAGCGCGCCGCAAGGAGCCACGCCGAGCCCGGCGGCCGTCGCCCCCCTGGCCGTGAGCCCTCCGGGCCCGAAGACGTACTCCTACCGGATCAACGTCACCATGAACCTGGGCGAGCTGCAGGTCCCGCTGTTCCAGGACTTCCTGGTCGTGTTCAACAAGGGAACCGTGGTCAGGATGCTGTTCCTGAACCCGGGCGCCGAGTTCCCGCCCGACCTGGAGCGGTCGCTGGTGGCTGCCGTCCTGGCCCGGGCCTGAGAACCTCAGGTCGTGGCGAGGTCGACCAGCTCGGTCAAACCGGTGGGGTTGGGGGCGCCGACGCAGGGCTGGTTGACCCGGGCGAAGTTGTTGTGGGCCCAGGTGTTGCTGCCGCAGGCCGGGGTGTTGCCGTCGTACCCGTCGAACTGACCGTTGCCGCGACCGCTGTTGCCGGTGATCTTGTGCTTCGTCGGCTCGGGCGTGGCCGCGCCGGCGGCGTCAATGGAGATCCCGTTGGTCACGTTGTCGTTGGTCACGTTGTCGGCGATGGTCGACTTGGTCGGGGCGACCGGGGCGGCGACCGAAAACAGCCGGATACCGCTGCCGTTGCCGCTCGTGCCGTTCTTGTGCGACATGTTCTTGGAGATCTCGTTGCTCTCGTTGCCGGGGGTGCCGGTGCAGCCGGTCTGGGGGTCGGCGCAGGTCGGGAGGATGACGATGCCGTCGGCCCCGCTGCCGGTGACGGTGTTGCCGATGATCTTGTTGTTGTTGGCGGCCGGGCCCTCGATGCGGATGCCCATGTCCTGGCGGCCCACGCTGGGATCCCCGGGCAGCATGTTGTTGTCGGTCACGACGTTGTCTCGGATCTCGTTGCCGCTGCACGCCCCGACCACCGAGATGCCGCTGAAGGGGCCGTTGCGCCGGACGGTGTTGCCCTGGATGTGGTTCCCGGAGGAGCCGCTGAGGGTGATGCCGTCCCCGAAGTCGCCGTCGGGATCGCCGATGTTGTCCTCGCAGGTCAGGTTCTGGACCACGTTGTTGGCGCCGCCGGCGATGGCCACCCCGGCCCCGAAGCCCTTGATCGTGCCCTTGCGGACGGTGACGCCCTTGACGTTGCGCAGCAGGATGCCGGGGGCGCCGGCGCTGGCCGCGCCGTGGCCCGAGATGGTGAAGCCGCCGAGGTCGAGCACGACGTTGTCCGCGGTCACGATGAGGGCCGGCCCACCGTTGCAGACCAGATCACCGTCGAGCGTGGTGTTGGTGGTGATCTCCTGCCCGCAGGTGACGGCCGACCGGTCCCGGATCGGGCCTTTGTAGTCGCCGTTCATCAGCTTCTGCAGCGTGGCCTTGGCGTCCGCCTTGCTGCCGTAGCCGGGAGGCCCGCCGTCCTTGGCCACCACCTTGCCGTTCGACGCCTTCACCTCGAAGGCCCACTTGCCGTCACTGCCCTTGAAGACCTCGCCGCTGCCGGCCATCCCCCACCTCCGCTCGCGTGCGCTGACAGGAATCTAGCCGAGCCGCAGTACCGCGCGCCCCACTCTAGGTCGGGGGCCGCTCGATCTTCTGGCGCACGTCCGGGACGACGAACGCCTGCTCGGGGGCCAACACCCAATCGGGGAGCCCGTCGACGAGGGCGCGCAGCGGTCCCGCGTCGGCCTCGACCACGAGCATCCTCGCCGAGGAGTCGACCACGACCGCGCCGGGAAGCTGCTGCACCCGGGTCACGTCGGCGTCCGGGACGACCCCTTCACCGCGATAGCGCAGGACGAACCGGCCCTTGGCCACGCCCGCCGGCTACTGCGCCTCGGAGATGCCGAGGCCTTCGAAGGTCGGGCCGAAGCCGAGGGGCTTGGCCGCGGCCAGCACGGCCTTGACGATGGCCTCCGTCCGCCGGGCGTTGCGCTTCATCTTGATCACCGGGGTCCCGGCGATGGCCCGGGCCGCGGCACCGGTGGCGGCGGGGCAGGCCATGGACGTCCCGCTGATCTCGGCATAGCTGCCGGGGACGGTCGACATGATGCTGACGCCCGGCCCGGTGAGGTCCATCTGCGGGCCGACGTTGGAGAACTTGGCGATGAAGTTGTTCTTGTCGGTGCCGTAGGGCGCGGCCACCTCGTCGGCTGCCGCCGCGCTGGTCGGGAAGGTGCCCTTGCGCCCGGTGGCGGACACGGCCAGGGCGGTGTCCTCGAAGGCGGGGAAACTGATCGGGGAGCGGTCGTCGTTGCCGGCGGCGACGATGCACAGGGTCCCGGCGGCCCAGGCATCGTCGATGGCGGCCTTCATCACCGGGTCCGGTTGCCCGCCGCCCAGGCTCATGTTCACCAGGTCGCACTTGTCGGCGACCGCCTTGTCGATGGCCTTGGCGATGGCGAAGCTCGACGCGCTGCCTTGGTTCTTGCCGAACACCCGGTAGGCCATCAGCTTGACGCCGGGGGCCACGCCGCGGAGGCCGGTCGGTGGGGTGCCCCGGGCGGCGATGATCCCGGCCACGTGCGTGCCGTGCGACTTGCCGTTGTCGCCGAAGTCCTTCGGGTCCTCACCGGGCACCGTGTTGGCGCCGCCGGCGATCACCAGGTCGGGATGGGCGGCGACGCCGGTGTCGATGACCCCCACGGTGACGCCCGCCCCGACACCCTCCGCGGCATTGCCGTAGAAGTGGCGCAGGCCGTCGGTGTAGCCCAGGTCGAGCGGGGTCAGCACCACCTGCGTGCCGGTCTTGACGGTGAGGTTCTTCTTGATGATGCTCCAGTGGGCATCGAGCGGGTAGACGTACAGCCGCTGGAGCTTGATGCTGGCCTGCCCGAGGGCGAGCGACACGTTCCCGTCCTCGTCGGTGACGCCCTGGGCGCCGGTCCTGGCCTTGAAGTCGACGAAGGCCACGACGAAGGCATTGGCGATCGGCGCCGACCCCTTCTTGGACACGACCTGCAAGGTGATGTCGGCGGCCGCCGCCGCGCCCTTGCCGGTGACCCCGCTCTCGATGTGCTGCGGAGGGGCCACGGCGGGCTGGTAGTAGACGACTGGCACCAGGCGGAGGTCGGGCCGTTGGGCCCGCAGCGCCAGGACGTCCTCCGGCGCCAGCTCGACCAGCTTGGCCCCGTCCGGCCCGATCGAGTCGATCACCTGGACCGACACCTGGCCCCCGTCGACGGCCACGGCCTGTGGCCCTGGTGCGTCGGCCATCCGCAGGAACTCCTGCGCCTCCGGGCTGGCCGTGGTTCCCTTGGCCCGCAGTCCCTGCCGGGGAAGAAGCACGTACTGTCCGCTCTCGGCCCCATTCGTCACGAACGCATTCCTTTCGCCTGAGGGATCACCGCCGGAAGACTGTCGCGCAAATGGCCCCGGCGCGCCACGGGCAAGATCCGCCGGTCAGCAGGCCGCCGGCCGGACGCTGTGCTCAGGTGCCGCAGCCGAAGGCGTTCAGCAGCGCGGTGATGATCGGCCGCAGGAACGGGATGTTGGCCAGGTTCCGGAGGATCCGACAGATCAGCTGGGTGACAAATCCCGGGATTGTGATCGGCGGGACGCGGATGGTGGTCGAGGTGGTGGTCGTCCCCAGCGTGGTCGTCGTCCCACCGGTCGTCGTCGTGGTCGGGCCGACCGTCGTGGTCGGGCCGACCGTGGTGGTCGGGGCCACGGTCGTGGTGGGCGCCACCGTGGTGGTCGGTGCCACCGTGGTGGTCGGTGCCACCGTGGTGGTCGGTGCCACCGTGGTGGTCGGTGCCACCGTGGTCGTGGGGGCGACGGTGGTGGTCGGGGCGACGGTGGTCGTCGGTGCCACTGTGGTGGTCGGGGCGACCGTGGTCGTCGGCGCCACCGTGGTCGTGGGCGCCACCGTGGTCGTGGGCGCCACCGTGGTCGTGGGCGCCACCGTGGTCGTGGGCGCCACCGTGGTCGTGGGCGCCACCGTGGTCGTGGGGGCCACTGTGGTGGTGGGGGCCACTGTGGTCGTCGGCGCCACCGTGGTCGTCGCCGCCGGCGCGGTGGTCACGCCGCATACGACCTGGCCGATGATCAGGTCGCCGGTGAGGCGGGGCCCACCGAAGATCTCATGGACGGCGTTGACGGTGATGGTGCCGTCCGGGTTGGTGGTCTGCTCGTTCAGGATGACGGTGAAGGTGTCGGGCGTGGCCGTGGCCGAGTTGCCCGGCCGGACCACCCCGGTGAAGGTCTGGCCGACGTTCGGCGTGGTGGGAAGGGTGACGATGGTGGGCACCGGCGTGGTGCCGATCCCGTTGTCGGTGATGAGCGTGCCGCCGGTGATGGTGGTCGAGCCGGACACCGTGCGGGCCCCGGTGGTGGGGTCCGTCTCCGACGCCGAGCACATGCTCGCGATCTGGGTGGCCTGCAGGATGGTGCCCTGCTGGGGATCCACGTTGTTGATCTGTGCCGAGCTGGTCACCGACCCGTTGGGGCCGCGCGACCCGGCGGTGTTGACCGTGATCGAGCCTGAGCTGAAGAGGGTGGCCACGTCGGCCACCACCGACCCGGTCGCGGCCGTGGCCGTAGCGGGGCTGTTGGAGGCGTCGGGCGCCAGGGTCACGATCGGGGTGGGCCCGACGTCCGGCTGGGCGCCGAAGAGCATCAGGTTGAAGGCGCGATACCCGTAGGCGCTGCCGACGACCGAGGTCACGTCGGCGCCCGACAGGTCGGGGGACGCGAGGTAGGCGGCCCCGACGAGCACCGCGGCGAGGAGTGCGATTCTCCTGGTCTGCGGACGGGTGCGTCTGATCATTCGTTGCTCCTCACCAGGCCACGTTTGCCGTTCCCGCGCCGCCCGTAGTCTTTCACACGGCGCGCCATCCCGAAACCACCCTGCGTCATCAGGGGGACAGCTGGCGGAAGAGGTGGATCGGGAACTTCTCGGTGATCACGACGATGGGTCGTCCCTGGGCCACGATGCGGTACACCCGGACGACGAGCTCGGAGGTCGGCTCGACCTGGAAATGGACCGCCGACGGTCCGGCGGGTTCGCGCTCGACCTGCAGGATCTCGCGCAGGGTCTCCATCCGTTGCTCGCCGAGGAGCACGCCGATCGGCTTGTCGGTCCCGACCAAGCCGTCGACGAACGCCGCCGCCACCCTCGACACGGCGACCACGGCCTCGGCGTAGAGCAGGTTCCGCCGGGTGGAAGCGGTGCGTAGGACGACGCGGCGCCGAAGGACGTCGTCGCCCGCCTCGACATCGAGCATGCGGTCGGCCCCGTTGGCCGCGTCGAACCCCTGGTGCAGCTTGACCACCTCGATGGGCTCGCCGGCGTAGGCCTCGAGGATGTGGGTGACGGTGCCGTCGGTGCCGACCAGCATGCGCTGGAACGGGGTGAGGGGCGATGCGTCGGTCACTCCAGGGAACGGCTGACGGCTAGGACACCCCGGCGTGCGACTGGGCGACGACGACCTCGCCGACCGCGGTGGGCCCCAGGAGGTAGAGGTGGACGGCGTCGACGGTGATGCTCCCGTCCTCGTTCACCGTCTGCTCGTTGAAGACGGCCTTGAAGTTGTCTCCCGTTCCCGTGGTGCCGGTGAGGGTGTAGTTGGCCGGCGGGTGCGACGGGATGACCTCGGAGGCGGTGGTGTTGCCGTCGGCGTCGGTGGCCGTGGCCAGCACGCCGCGGGTGATGGTGGTCGAGGCGGTGACCCCCGACTTGGAGGCGTGGCACGTGCTGCGCACGGAATCGGCGGTAAAGGGGCCCGGGCCCACCTTCTTCACCGACGCGGTGCTGGTGACCGACAGCTTGCCCTTGGTGCTCACCCTGATCTCGCCCGACGGGGGGAGCGGTGCGTCCGGGGACGCGGGCGGCTTGCCGCCGAAGATGACGGCCGGGCCGTACTGGGCCATGGCGCCGTCCGAGTCGACCTTGGTGACCCCCGCCGTCGAGCCACCGGCGGGGAGGGTCACCGACGGGCTGGCGCTCTTCTTGTCGCCCGGCGGGATCGTCTGCCCGAACCCTCGGACCGACGCCGGGCCGCCGAACAGGCCGACGTCGGTGAGGAAGCCGAAGGCGGACCCCTTCACGTTGGTCATCGGCCCCGCCTCGAATCGCCGCTCTGCCGTGCCATGGCGCTCCTCCCCGAGCCATCGGTCGCTCCGCCCCGAGCCGCGGTGGGCGGTGATCGGGCAAGCCCAGCGATGGTCGCACACCCGAACGGGCGAGACAACCGGCACGGCCCCGGCGGGCCGCCGTAGAGTTCCGCCATGGACGGCGTGCACGAAGCAGAGCCCGGTCCCGAGCTCGGCGTCACCGACCCACCGACCAACCACGGGGGCAGCCCGCCGAGAGGCCTGGCCCACGTCCCCCAGTCGAGCGTGGACCGGGGCCGTTACGGGCGCATGTTCAGGCAGCTGGCGCCCTTCGCCCCCCGGGACGCCACCCTGAAGCGGCTGGCCGACTCGATGCAGCCCTACCCCCAGCCCACGGCCGGCGAGCCCGAGCCGGCAGAGGCGACAGCCGGCGCCGTCCAGCCCGGCGAGAACCCCGACATCCCGGCCGGGTACACCTACCTCGGGCAGTTCGTCGACCACGACATCACGTTCGACCCGACGTCGGTGCTCCAGCGCCGCAACGACCCGGACGCGCTGGTGAACTACCGCACGCCCCGCTTCGACCTCGACCTGATCTACGGCTCGGGCCCGAACGACCAGCCGTTCCTGTACGACCAGGCAGATCCCCACAAGCTGCTGATCGGCCACAACCTGGACCCGGCCCAGGAGCCGGTGGACCTGCCCCGCAACGCCCAGGGGCGGGCCCTCCTCGGCGATCCCCGCAACGACGTCCACATCATCATCTCCCAGCTCACCCTGGCCTTCCTGCACTTCCATAACGCCGTCGTGGACCATCTGCGGGCCCGCAAGGTGCCCGACGCCGACCTGTTCGCCGAAGCCCAGCGCATCACCCGCTGGCACTACCAGTGGGTGGTGACCGAGGACTACCTCCAGCGCACGGTGGGGCCCGAGGTGCTCCGGCGGGTCCTGCCCGTCGACCCCGCGGGTGGGGGCCGCCGGGCCGAGCTGCGCTACTACAAGTGGAAGAACGACCCGTTCATGCCGGTGGAGTTCTCGGCCGCCGCCTACCGCTTCGGGCACAGCCAGGTGCGCTCGACCTACTTCCTCAACGAGAACCAGCCGCCCAAGCACATCCTGCTCCCCATGCTCGACGCCGACCCCCTCGATCACCTCGAGGGGTTCCGCCCCCTCCCGAAGGGGTGGACCATCGGCTGGGATCTCTACTTCGAGATCGACGGATCCCAGCCCCAGCTCAGCCGGCGCATCGACACCAAGATGGTGGGGCCGTTCAACCGGCTGCCTCCCGCCCTCGACGCCGTGGGCCGGTCCATGGCGTTCGTCGACATGGTGCGCGGCCGGGCCCTCGGGCTCCCGTCCGGCCAGGACGTGGCCGCGGCGATGAAGCTGTCCCGCTCGGATCTGGGCCTCAAGGGCAAGACGCCGCTGTGGTACTACCTGTTGGCCGAGGCCGAGGTCGACAACGGCGGGGTCCGCCTGGGCCCGGCCGGGGCGACGATCGTGGCCGAGGTCCTGGTCGGCCTGCTCGCCGCCGACCCTTCGTCCTACCTCCGCGCCGCCCCGGCCTGGACCCCCGAGCTGCCCTCGGCCAAGCCGGGCACGTTCACCATGGGCGACCTCCTGCGCTTCGCCGGGATGGCGTAGTGGCGTAGGTTCTGGCTGCAGTTACCCCCCCTGGGCGCGGGTGACTGCAGCCAAAACGGCAGGTGCCGGGCTCAGCCTGGGGGCGGCGCCTTGAGGGCGAACAGGGCCTCGACCACCTCGACCAGGTTCCGCCCGGTCACGTCGGGCTTCCCGAACGCCGGCGGGAAGGTGGCGCCCTCCCGGTTGCACCACCCGGTGACGAGCCCGGACTGGTGGGCGCCCAGCACGTCCCAGGGGTGCACGGTGACCATGGCCATCCGAGCGAGGGGCACGTCCAGGGTGGCGGCGGCGAAGGCGTAGAGGTCGGACGCCGGCTTCCAGCGCTTGACCTGGTCGGCCGTGAAGATGGGGTCGGCGAAGGTATCCAGACCGCCGTGGGCCATGAGCCGGCGGGCCGTGTCCGCGCTGGTGTTGGTGATCACGGTGACCTGGGCGTTCATGACCGTCCGCCCCATGGCGGCGGCGGCGTCGGGGAGGACGTCGAGCTTGGTCAGGCCGGCCAGCACCCGGTCCCGCGCCGCCGCCTTGGCCTTCGGCAGGAGGGCGGCGAGGGTGGCCTTGGCCACGTCGCGGAACGGCGTGAAGCTGCGGGCCGCGCTGAGGGCGAAACCGTCGGCCAGAACCTGGGCCACCCACAGCCGGAGGGTCGACGCGTCGCCGCCGGCGGCGACGAACAGCGGCTCGAGCGACGAGAGCGAGAAGAGCGTCTCGACCATGTCGAAGGCGATGATGTCGGGCGGGACCGGGGCCGGCTCGTCCGCTTTGGCGACCTTCGGTTTGGCGACCACCCGTCGATCCTAATGCGGCAGGGCCGACCATCGTCATCCAGCGCGACACGACAGACGCGCCGGCTGGCTCCTGGTCGATGCGCCGGATTAATCTCGACCTCACTCGACCACCAGGGCGGCAATCGCGCCTTGGTCCGAGGACAATTCGAACAGCGTCGCTCCGGGCCCCGGTGACGCAGCGGTCAAGAAGCTGGCCGCGGCGCGAGGAGCAACGTGGGAGACCGCAGAGACCCGGCTGGCGACACGTACGAGCGATGGTTCGACGCCGGCGAGGCTGGCAACGCAACGTCCCGGTCAGCGACGGTCGGGCGATCGGATCTGTCGCTGGCGCCCACCCGCCCGCCAGGGCTTGTTCCGCGCTGTGACTGTTGTGCAGAGGCCGCGGTAGAGCTGCGCTGTGACTGCTGCGGTCAGGAGCAGTGCCGAAGCTGCTGGGCGGACGGCGACCATGGGCTGTGCGGCGCCTGTCGTGGGCGAGCCTGGGACGATGTCCCGCCAGAGGAATCGGTCGTGCCCGTCGGGTTGCTGGCCAGCTATGACGACATCATCGTCACGGACGAAGGCACCACGGCGATGAGCACACTGGCCCCCTGGGGAACCTGAGATCCCGGACCCGAGCCCGAGCGGCGACGGCGGGCGACAACGCAATGCGGGCGCTCGGGGAGCTCGTCCGGTGGGCGGGGGGTCGGGCCGGCGCGAGCGTCCTTCGGCTTCGGCACGGCGGGCGAGTAGGGTCGTGATTCAGCTACCCGGGGGTCACTCCGGGCCGGTCGCGCTGGATCGAGCCCCCGTTTAGCGCCTCGCCGTGTGGACGAGGAGGGCGAACGATGGCTCATGCGGAAAACCCCCGCAGCCCGAGTGCGCGCCTGCGTGCCTGTCTGGAGGGCTGAGCCGATGGCCGGAGCGCGGCTTCTGCACATCCTGGGTCGCCTTGCGGCCGGAGCGGCGACGGGGCCCGGCCCGGCCCGGCTGTGCGAGGTGTGCGCCGAGGTCACGGCCATGACCGGCGCCGGCATCATGCTCATGTCCGGCGACGTCGCCCGGGGCTCGGTCTGCAGCTCCAACCCGGTGAGCGCCCTCATCGAGGACCTCCAGTACACCCTGGGTGAAGGGCCGTGCGTCGATGCCTACCGCCAGGACCGACCGGTCCTCGAGCCCGACCTGGCCGAACCCGGCGTGAGCCGTTGGGTCGCCTTCACTCCCCGGGCGGTGGAGGCCGGGGCCCGGGCCGTCTTCGGCTTCCCCCTCCGGGTGGGCGCCATCAGCATCGGTGCCCTCAACCTCTACCGGGACCACCCTGGGCCCCTCGACGACGACCAGCACGCGGATGCCCTGGTACTCGCCGGCGTGGCCGCCCGGGCCGTCCTGGCCATGCAGGCCGAGGCCCCGCCGGGGATGCTCGGCGCGGCACTGGAGGCGGGCTCGGACTTCCGCTTCGTGGTGCATCAGGCCGCGGGCATGGTCTCGGCGCAACTGGAGGCCAGCGTCGGCGAGGC
>Ga0310810_10006408_pt1 | contig 13297 bp, 7 predicted proteins | sample NCmetagenome_FD_207641 | JGI IMG/M metagenome (GOLD analysis project Ga0310810, IMG submission 207641) | Soil microbial communities from experimental microcosm in Duke University, North Carolina, United States - NC | ecosystem: Engineered > Artificial ecosystem > Soil microcosm > Unclassified ... | reverse complement strand
GCCTTGAAATGTTCAGAAGGTCGTTGGGGTACAGAAAATCCAAGAAAACAATTTTCCAGAAGCATACAATTAGCTTGGGAATTTGAAACCCGGTTAAACAATCAAGAGAAGGCACTACTCCAGATTTGTCCTGTCTACTTGCATTTCCAAACACGGGTCAAGAGTGCCCTTTTTAAGAAAATTCTATTTATGCCAAGAATTGAGGGTACTCCCCTGGGAAAAACCAAAGTCGGATTTAGTCCTGAATTTTGTGAGACATTCAAGATTCCCAATTTTTCGGAAATTATCCGCAAATTCAGGTTTTCTCTACATCGTTTTATCGATCCTGACAAGAAGCGTCAACTCCTCAAAATTCAGTCTGCATATTTATTTCAACGTTTGTCTGAAAGAGGAATTATAATCCCTAGCTTAAATCAGAAGAATATTTTGGCAACATTAAACACGAATACTCAACAAGTTCAATATGTCATTATTGATCCGATCGCGGATTACTGTTTACCGATTTCTCCTGCCTATAATCTTCTGACAGGCTACCTGTGTAAATCTGAAAAGAAGCTCCTTTGATCTGTCTTATTCTTCTCAAGAAGTTTTATTTATTGATAGACACTAACTTTTACCCTTATTTGTCAACAGGATTTGAGTCCATCCCGTTTTAGCGATAGCGAAGCGCTGCTGCGTTCGCCCTACAGCCCTTCTCTTGTCCTATCGGAGACGATCCGCGAACGAGACGCTTTCTCGCCTTCGGCTGCAACTGCTTCGCAAACGCGAGCGGGCATCTTACGGCAGGCGTTGCCGCAGGCTAGCGCAGCTCTCATCCAAGGAAATTATCCTGCCTGATCAAGGGGATAGTCAACCCGGATTTGGTATAAGTTATCAAGAAAATTGAATAGAAATGCAAACGAGGCTTGTCACTGAATAGAAATGCAAACGAGGCTTGTCACTTGCCAAGTAATTAAGCTAAAGTAGCGCACAGCCTACAACAGTGGTTCAAGTTATCAGGTCTGGGTTGCATCTCATGTCTGCAAATTTACCTTATGAAATCATTGCAGAATGAGTGTTGTATGAACTTCAATCTACTTTTTCCAAGTTTAAGTATTTGAAACAGGTGTTGATCGCTAACTCAACAGTCAGGGTAGAGACGCATTCAGGTTGGCATGAACTCAACACCTAAATCCTAGAGAAACAGTACTCAGTGGTAGGGAGAACGTTACCCACTTCACTTATAGAAGTTCTGCACCCGTTCTAGTGATTTTCAAACCAAAACTATCCAGCTACTTCTTGTGGGATAGGCAAGATGCCCATCCTAACTATTTATTGCAAAAGGTTTTATAACCACTGGATGGCAAGATTTTTGCTTGCTTTGCTACGTGCTAACTTCTGTTTCAAAAATGAACCCAATTAAATTCTTAATAAGATATCTAAATAGACTCATAAAAAGCGTCATAGTCTCTGGTTTATGGGGAATTGCTCTTACATGCATTCTGATATTTTACTTCGGGCAAAAGCCAGCATTGACACAGCAACCCGTAACCATCACTGCCCTGATCAATGCTGGGGAAGTGCCTTATTGGAAAAAGTTAATCGTTAAAGACTTTGAGAAAGAAAATCCTGGTATTCACCTGGAGATTATTGAGGCACCCAACGCAACGGATTTGACAGAAAACCTCTACACGTCTGCGTTCATCCTAGGTGAATCGCCCTATGACTTGATTTACATGGATGTCATTTGGACAGGCAAATTTGCGGCGGCGGGTTGGCTTTTAGACCTTAGCGATCGCATGTCTGAAAATGACTTGAAAGCTTTTATGGACAAGGATGTAGAGGCGGGACGTTACAAAGGTAAACTGTACCGGATTCCCCTGCGTTCCGATGCGGGAATGCTCTACTACCGTACAGACTTGCTGGAAAAAATTGGAGCAAAGCCGCCAGAAACCTTTGAGGAATTAATCACTATTTCTCAACAATTGCAGGAGAAAAAAGTAACTCCTTGGGGTTATGTCTGGCAAGGCGCTCAATACGAAGGGTTGCCAGCCATGTTTGTGGAAATTCTAGAAGGTTTTGGTGGCTTTTGGGTGAACCCAGAAACCAATGAGGTTGGACTCGATAAATCGGAAGCCATTCAAGCCGTTGAGTTTTTACGCCGCGTTATCGACAAAGGCATCTCACCGCCGGGAGTGACAACTTACCGAGAAGAAGAAGCCCGACGCTTATTTGTGAATGGCAAATCTGCATTCTTACGCAATTGGCCTTATGTCTGGGCTTCAGCCCAAGAAGAAGATTCCGAAGTGAAGGGCAAAATTGGCATTAAACCAATGGTTCATCTCCCCAGTGCAAAGGGCGGTGCTTGCTTAGGGGGTTGGGGTATGGGCATTGCCAAGACTTCTAAACATCCTGAAGAAGCCTGGAAAGCCATTCAGTTCTTTACCAACAAAGCGGTGCAGAAACGGTTCACTTTGGAAACTGGGAATATGTCCAGCCGACGGGAGTTATTTGCCGACCCAGAGATTATTGCGAAATATCCCCACTACCCACAGCTACAGACAATGGTGGAGAGTGCCGTATTGCGTCCACCCATTGCTCAATATGCCCAAGCCTCTGATATTTTGCAGCGCTACCTCAATGCAGCCCTCAGTAAGAGAAGTGTCAGTGCAGAAAAAATGATGAAATCTGCGGCTAATGAAACACGCCGACTCCTAGGAACCCCTTAAAAACCTTCAACCCTCAAACCTTCAACCCTCAAACCTTCAACCTTCAACCCTCAAACCTTCAACTTCAACCTTCAACTTCCAACCTTCAACCTTCAACTTCAACCTTCAACCTTCAACTTCCAACCTTCAACCTTCAACCCTCAAACCTTCAACCTTCAAACCTTCAACTTCAACCTTCAACCTTCAACCTTCAACCCTGATGAAAGCCGACCCCATCCAATCGCAAGAACAACAAACAGGCTGGCTGATGCTAGCCCCTGCCTTGCTGCTACTCTTGCTGGTCTTTGCCTATCCTATTTTGCGCTCATTCTGGTTGAGTCTGTTCGCCCAAAATCTGGGGACGCAGTTAAAACCGGTCTTTTCAGGTTTAGACAATTACCTGCGGATGATGGGAGATGGTCGCTTTTGGCAGAGTCTTTGGAACACGGGAATTTTCACCTGTGTATCCGTTGCCCTGGAATTGATGTTTGGGATGGCGATCGCATTAATTTTAAATCCTACCTACAAAGGACGAGCACTGGTGCGCACCGTTGCCCTCCTACCTTGGGCGTTGCCAACCGCACTGCTAGGACTGGCGTGGACGTGGATTTTTAATGACCAGTTCGGGGTTTGGAACGACATCTTGATGCGTTTGGGAATCATTCAGGCTGGAGTGAACTGGTTGGGAGACCCCATGACAGCCATGATGGCTGTGATAGCTGCCGATGTGTGGAAGACTACACCCTTCATCAGTATCCTGCTACTGGCAGGCTTGCAATCGATTTCTGAAGACCTCTATGAAGCCCATGCGATCGATGGGGCAACACCTTGGCAAAGCTTTAGCAGCATTACATTACCGCTGTTGATGCCGCAAATTCTGATTGTACTGCTGTTCCGCTTTGCTGGAGCTTTCGGAGTTTTTGACCTCATCCAAGTCATGACAGGAGGTGGCCCTGGGGGAGCAACGGAAGTCGTTTCACTCTACATCTACGCCACAGTCATGCGCTATCTAGATTTTGGTTATGGTGCAGCGCTAGTGGTAGTGACATTTCTGTTCCTGGTTGCTGTGGTACTGATTGGTAGTTTTTTCCTGAATAAATACCGCACCAAAATTTCAGGCATGAATTAACGCTAAGTTGCTTATCGTTCCTTCTAGAAAACTCTCTATAAAAACTCCAAATGTAGAGTTTATATGATACCAAGTTGCATTCAAACGTATCACTCTCTTCTTCTCTTACCTCAGTGTCCTCTGTGCCTCTGTGGTTTGTTAAATTCCACTAAGAGCTACAACTCAGTATGATGTCTGGTTGATTACCCTTATTACCTTTAATAAAAAAATGTTTGTAGTGAGCGCTTCAGCGCTTACTCTGAGAGGACTAAAGTCCTCACTACAAACTCTCCCTTCATATGGCTCTCTTAGCGGACATGATATTATGACTGCAATTTTTAAGTCTTCAACACCTAAAGTCCAGGCAGGGCAGATAAACGTTTTCAAGCAGGTCATCTTGCCTTTGGGAATCTTCGTGCTCTTAGTCTTTTGTCTGGCACCCGTTCTCTGGCAATTGCTCACCTCTATCAAGGTGAACAAGGATATCTCCGCTGTTCCTAATGTCTATATTCCCAGCCAATATACCTTCAAACACTATATTGACTTATTCCTGCGTCGCCCTTTTGCGCAATATATCTTCAATAGTTTCCTAGTCTCGATTGTCTCTACATTTCTGTGTTTGGTAATTGGAACACCTGCGGCTTACGCTCTGGCTCGCTTACGCCTGCCGGGTGAAAATATTATCCTAGCGGGTATTTTGTCGATTACATTATTTCCATTCGTTTTATTTTTTCTGGGATTGTTAGAAGTTATCCAGATGCTAAAACTGGGTAACAACTATCTAGCCTTGATTATTCCTTACATCGCGATCAATTTGCCTCTAACAGTTTCCATACTGCGGAGTTTCTTTCTTCAACTGCCCGTCGAGTTAGAAGATGCCGCCAAGATAGATGGTTACAACACCTGGCAAATGTTGACTCAAATTTTATTGCCAATGATGGTTCCGGCACTGGTAACAACTGGGGTTCTGACTTTTATCTTCGCGTGGAATGAGTTTATTTTTGCCCTAACGTTTATTACTCGTGAATCGATGAAAACAATTCCCGTGGCTACTGCTCAGTTAGGCACGACATCAGTATTTGAACTGCCTTATGGTGCGATCGCAGCAGCTACGGTTTTGGGTACCTTACCTTTAGTGTTGCTGGTGCTGTTCTTCCAGCGCCGGATTGTGCAGGGACTCACAGCAGGAGCGATTAAGGGTTAAAGGTTGTTATTGACGCTTGAGGGCGAGGGTTAGTCCATCGGCAATCGGCACAAGGCTCAGTGTCACCCGTTCATCGTGATATAACTTCTCGTTGAAAGCGCGAATGCATTTAGTCTGGTTGTCTTGTACCTGGGCATCAGCGACTTTTCCCGACCACAGTACATTATCAATCGCAATGAGACCACCAGGGCGAATCAACTGGAGCGATCGCTCATAATATTTCTCATAATTGGCTTTATCTGCATCAATGAACGCAAAATCAAAGGTTTCGTCCTGTCCGGCAGCCAAGAGTTTGTCGAGGGTGTCCAGTGCGGGTGCTAGTCGTAGATCAATTTTGTCAGCTACCCCAGCCGCTTGCCAGTAGCGACGAGCAATAGCGGTGTATTCCTCACTCACATCACACGCGACAATTTCGCCATTGGGGGGCAGTGCCAGCGCCACACAAAGAGAGCTGTAGCCGGTAAACACACCAATTTCTAACGTTTTTGTAGCACCAAGCAACTGAACCAGCAGCGCCATAAATTGACCTTGTTCCGGCGAAATCTGCATCATCGCCATCGGAAGATGAGCGGTTTCGTCCCGTAGTTGCTGGAGAATATTGGGTTCTCGCAGGGAAACGGATAACAGGTAATCGTAGACTGGATTATCCAGGCCAAGCGTCTTTTTTGTCATGATGGGTGAGGAAAATTGAGATAACTAGTGCTTATCTTATCGTTGGAAGTCCTATGCATAGAGCCGCAAGATTAATCGTAAGTGTTGTTTTAATAGCGATTTGCCTGATGGGGCTAACGGCTTGTGGGGGAAGTACACCACCACTGGGACTGGCACCCAATAAGCAGATGGTGCAAAAAGCGATCGCTCTCCAAATCAATCAAGCTCAACAACGGCTCACTCAACAATTGCAATCTACTCCCCCAAAGGTTGAAATCACTCAGGTGACACTTAAGCAACTAGAACCTCTGTTCTTTGACCATTTAGCCACTTTTCACATCTTGGGAACTTACAGTTTTAAAGTGAAGTTGCCCTCTCAACAATTCACTCAACAACAACGTCCCTTCGATGTCTACCTACAGCGACAGCCAGAAGGGAAAACTTGGCGTCTACTCATCCCGGAACGGCTCAGCAACGGTTCCCCAGTTAGTTGGCATACCCTTCTGATTCGGTGATTGGCTAGGACATTTCAAACTCATCTGGGAACGTTGAATCTGGGTAGATCCCCCTAAATCCCCCTTAAAAAGGGGGACTTTAAGAGTTTTCTCCCACCTTTTCCAGGCCGGAGTTCATACGAGCAGCTGGGGGTGAAAAATAGAGAAAAACAAAAAAATCCTCGGTCTTTCCCATTCCCGACTCCCGATTCCCGATTCCCCTCAATTGTTCGTTCCGACGCTACGAAACGTCGAAGAGAGCTGCGCTATCACTATTCCCGACTCCCGATTCCCGATTCCCCTATCGAGGTCAGGGTTGAGAGGAGCATAGATTCTGAGGGAGTTGCAATAGTGGGGCGAAGAACTATCCTGAAGAGAAGCTGTAACCAATCTCAACACCTCATTTCTTGTAGAGGTTATCATGCCACTCAGCCCTTTGCCTGAGCCATCCCTTGCTCTTGAGCCAGTGCTTGACTGTCTTGAAGCGATCGCTCTTGGTATTTCCCAAACCCAATCACTCGATGACATCCTAAACACAACCGTTCGGGAAGTACACAAAGTGCTTCAGACTGACCGGGTACTCATTTGTCGCTTCCAGCCTGACGGAAGTGGCGTTGTGAGCAATGAGTCAGTCACTTCTAGCTGGATGCCTGTACTGAACCAAAGCATCGATGAAAAGAGTTTCACAAGTAACAGGGTTGAGGCATTGAGGCCGGGTTCCTTCAGTGCTATTGCAGACATTTATACCAGTGACATCCAGCCAGATTACTTGAAATTATTAGCTCAGTTTCAAGTGCGGGCTAACTTGGTCGTTCCCATCGTAGAGAATACTCCAACCCAAAAGCCATTGTGGGGATTGTTGATTGCTCATCACTGCTGTGAACCTCGGCAGTGGCAGCCCTTAGAAGTGAAATTGCTTCAACAAATAGCGGTGCAGATTGCGATCGCAATTGGGCAAACTAAAGCGTTTGAGCAATTCCAAACAGAGCTAGCACAGCGGCAAGAGGCAGAACAAGAACTGAGGAGACAAAAGGAGTTTCTGCATCATGTCATTGATATCAGCCCGAACTTGATTTGTGTCAAAGACTGGGAAGGGAAGTTTAAGCTGGTCAATCAAGCCCTTGCCAATATTTATGAAACAACGGTTGAAAACCTAATCGGCAAGACGGATGCAGACTTCAACGCCCACGCGGCAGAAGTCGAGCAGTATCTTCAGGATGATCGGGAAGTGATGAGTTTGCTGCAACCCAAGTTTATTCCTGAAGAAATCCTCACTTCCCCAAGCGGAGCAGTCCATTATTTACAGACGATCAAGAAGCCGCTGTTATCACCCACGGGTAGGACGCGTTATGTACTTGCCACAGCAACAGACATCACGGTTCGCAAACGGGCAGAACAGGAACGCGATCGCGAAGCCGCTGAAAAAAATCGCCTCTTTGAACAAATTGAACGGCAAAACCAAACCTTGGAAGCCAAAGTACAGGAGCGCACGGCACAACTGAGCCTTGCTAATGAGCAGCTAAAGCAGGAAGTTGCTGAACGCACACAGGCACAAGAGGCTCTGCAAGAGAGTGAACAGAAGTTCCGTCAATTGGCAGAAAACATCCAGAGCGTCTTCTGGATGAGTAATTTTGCCATGAGTCAAATAGATTACATCAGTCCTGCCTATGAGAAAATTTGGGGTCGCTCCTGTGCAGAATTATACGCTTTACCAAAATCTTGGTTGGATGCTGTCCATCCAGAAGACCGCGATCGCGTGATAGCGATGCTGGCTAAAATTCGCCAAGATGATTATGAACAGCAGTATCGAATTATTCGACCAGACGGCGAGATTCGTTGGATTCGCGATCGCTCCTTTCCGATCCGGGATGAAGCAGGACACGTTTATCGTGTCGTGGGAATTGCCGAAGATATTAGCGATGCCTACCGGCAAGCTGAGCAACGCAAGCGAGCCGAGAAGGCACTCCAAGAATCGAACCAACGAATTGTTAACATTCTAGAAAATATCACCAGTGCCTTCTTTGCCCTAAACCAGGACGGGCAATTTACTTACCTGAACTGGCGAGCTGAGCAAATTCTACAAACAACACGAGAAGAACTCCTAGGAAAAAATATCTGGGATGAGTTTCCCCAACTCATGGGTTCTAGATTTTACCAGGAGTACCAGAAGGCAACATCAGATCGGGTTAGCATTACCTTTGAAGAATTCTATCAACCACTCAATACTTGGTTTGAAGTTCACGCCTATCTGGGGCAAGATGGTCTAGGCGTTTATTTTCGCAATATCAATAAGCGCAAACGAGCCGAGAAGGCGTTGCGGGAGAGTGAGGCTCGGTTTAGGCGCTTGTTTGATTGCAATATCGTTGGGATTATTTTTGCAGATTTTAGGGGCGCGATTACGCAGGCCAATGATCTGTTTCTTCAGATGGTGGGCTATACACAGGAAGATTTGTTGCAGGGGAAACTGCGTTGGGATGAAATGACTCCGCCAGAGTATCGCCACTTGGATACTCTGGCACTTGAGCAATCCAAGGAACCGAGAGTCGCAACCCCTTGGGAGAAGGAATTCATTCGCCAAGATGGGAGTCGCGTTCCTGTTCTGATTGGCGGTGCCCTTTTGGATGGGCTTGATGAGCATGTTATCGCCTTTGTCCTCAACATTAGCGATCGCAAGCGGGTAGAGGAGGACTTAAGGAAAAGTGAAGAACGCTGGCAATTAGTCCTCAAGGGCAACAATGATGGGATTTGGGACTTAAACCTGAAAACCAATAAAGTCTTCAGATCGACCCGTTACAAGGAAATGCTGGGTTATCAAGAGCATGAACTTGGGGACAGCAATGATGATTGGAAGGCACGCATCCATCCCGAGGATTTTGAGCGGGTGATGCAAATCAACCAAGATTACCTTAAGCGGAAAATACCTCATTACGCTGTAGAGTATCGCCAGCGGTGCAAAGACGGCAGCTACAAATGGGTATTAGGGCGAGCACAAGCTGTTTGGGATGCAGCGGGTTCCCCAGTACGCATGGTAGGCTCGACCACAGATATTAGCGATCGCAAACAGGCAGAAGAGGCGTTGCGCGAAAGTGAACAGCAGTTCCGCCAAATCTTCCAAGAAGCTCCGATTGGCATATCTGTCGCAGACTTTCAGACTCATCGATTCGTTAAGGCGAACCCAGCTTGGTGTCGGATACTAGGATACTCTGCCTCGGAACTCCTATCTCTCACGTTTGGCGAGATTACCCATCCCGATGACTTGCCCGAAGATTTGCACAACGTCAAGCAGATCGAGCAAGGTAAAATCGACAACTTCCGCATGGAGAAGCGCTATCGCAAGAAGAACGGCGAGTTCATGTGGACAAATCTCACCGTCACGGTTCTGCCAAGCCAGGAGGGTAAACCCAAGTTAAACCTAGCGATGATTGAGGATATTACAGAGCGTCAGCAGGTAGAAGAGCAGATTAAAGCGTCTCTGCAAGAAAAAGAAACCCTCCTCAAAGAAATTCACCACCGCGTCAAAAACAACTTACAAATTATCTCCAGCCTGCTCCGATTGCAATCAAGGCAAATTCGCGATCCCCAGACTCTCGAACTCTTCAAAGAGAGCCAGAACCGGGTGCAGGCAATGGCCTTGATTCACGAGAAGCTTTATCAATCGTCTAACTTAGCCCAGATTGACTTTCAAGAATATATCAAAAGCCTGGTTGGTAATTTATGTCGCTCTTATGATACTTGTCGCCATGATGTCACTTTTAAAATTAACGTAGAGCCCGTTTCACTAGCGATTGATACGGCAATTCCCTGTGGTTTGATTATTAATGAACTGGTCACTAACTCTCTCAAGTACGCCTTTCCTGAAAATCAAGCAGGTGAGATTTGTATTAGCCTTCAGTTGGGGGAATCGCCCTTAAATGCCCCGCTAGACAGAGAAAATTTTATCTTAACCATCCGTGATAATGGCATTGGCCTACCACAAGATTTCGACTTTCGCAACACCAGTTCCCTTGGTTTACAGCTCATGTGTAGATTGGCTAAGCAGATAGGGGGTAGCCTGCAACACAACCGCAGCCAGGGAACTGAATTTCAGATCGTATTTGCCAAACCTATCTCTAACTGACCCGAAGAAGGGGAATCGGGAGTAGGGAATCGAAAGTCTCTGCCTGGAATAATTTCAGCCTCGTCGATACCTCTTATACCTGGAATCCACTACGCAAGATATACTTGATATTTGCGCACTCTTACTCTTGTAAGGTATCGCTGGTCAATCAACCCACGCCTGATACCAAATCCGGTTCTCATACCCCCCTTATCTATATAGATAGCCCTCAATTCTTGTAGAAACATGATTTGGACGATTTTTATAAAGTGGTTTTGGTATGACATCTGAGCTTCCGTAAAGAACCTTTTGATAAGTATTCTTGCTTAAACGGCTGGCTACCTAGGCTTCTACAGTAATGGGTCACTCGATTTTGGATTTGAGATTTTGGATTGACCCTATGTCTAATTTCATCTTTAATCCTGTAACTAATCACCAAGCATTCAACTCATGTGATTTGGCAGCTAAAAATAGAAACGGTAGAAGTGATCTTTTGTCAATGATGTCTAAAGCCAAGCTCCTGGTAGTGGAAGACGAAGAGATTGTTGCCTTCGACATAGAGAATACCCTTAAAGACTTGGGTTACGAAGTACCGTCTGTTGTTTCCTCCAAAGAAGAAGCTCTCGCCGCTACGGCTGCAATACAGCCGGATTTAGTATTGATGGATATCAGGCTCAAAGGAAGCTGGGATGGGATTGAAGCGGCTCAAGAAATTCGCCAGCGCTTTAATATTCCTGTGATATATCTAACGGCCTATGCCGATACCAGGACGCTGGAACAAGCCAAGATAACTGAACCCTTCGGTTATATACTCAAGCCGTTTGAAGAGAGAGAATTGCAGACAGCCATTGAAATGGCTCTTAGCCGTTATCAATCTGAAGAAAGAATGCGTCAGGCATTAGAAAAAGAAAAAGAACTCAACGAACTGAAATCCCAATTTATTGCGATTGTCTCTCATGAATTCCGCACACCATTAGCAACGATAAATTCTTCAAACGATCTCTTGCAGCGTTATTGCCGAGATTTGATGGATGAGAAAAAAAGTAAACATTTCCGGCAGATTCAAATTTCAGTCACCGAGATGACCCAATTACTGGATGATGTGCTAGTCATTGGTAAAGCCGATGCAGGTAAACTGGAATTTACGCCAGCACCCCTGAATTTGCTGGAGTTTTGTTGTCACCTCATTGAAGAACTACAGCTCAATGCCGGTAGGCAGCATATCATTTCCTTGTCCAGTCAAGGAGAATGTACCCATGTCCGCATGGATGAGAATCTGTTGCGGCGAATTCTAACCAATCTGATCTCGAATGCCATTAAGTACTCTCCTGAGGCAGGAGAGGTGATTGTTCAGCTTTCTTGCCAAGAAAAGCTCGCGACATTCCGTATTCAGGATCGGGGTATTGGTATTCCTCTAGATGACCAAAGGCATCTGTTTACACCATTTTATAGAGCTGCCAATGTACGCCAAATTAAAGGGACAGGATTAGGACTGTTGATTGTCAAACGGTGTGTAGACTTACATGGGGGTAAAATTTCTGTAGAAAGCCAAGTGGGATTGGGAACAACGTTTACCGTCATGCTGCCAGTGAGCAATGAACAGTGACCAGCCAAATCGTAGGGTGTGTTAGCGTAGCGTAACGCACTCTTATTTAAGACTTTGGTCGGTTACGGCTACCGCAAGAGCCCACCCTACACAAACCCTATTGCGGACGCCGCAATTATGCGATCGCAAACTACGATAGCTTTGTCAGCCATCCCAAAAACCGCTTTGTCTTCGGCGTGAGCAAGGTGCGGCGATACGCATCTGCTGCCTTCTTAATCCCTTCCGCCTGCGTGGGATAGGGATGAATGACACCACTTAGCTGACTCAAACCCACCTTACCCACTATTGCCGTCGTCACTTCCGAAATCATCTCACCCGCATGACGAGCCACAATGGTTGCACCCAGAATTTCATCGGAACCCTGCTTGTAGAGAATTTTGACGAACCCTTCCTCTTCACCCTCTGCGATCGCACGATCTACTTTACTTAATGGAATTGCGATCGCCTCTACCTCCATCCCTTTTTTCCTGGCTTCCTGTTCGTACAGTCCCACATGAGCAATCTCCGGGTCAGTATACGTTACCCACGGCATCACAAGACTGCTGAGTTTCGAGCGTCCCAAACCCAACGGGGAAAATAAAGTATTTTTTATCACAATTCTCGCCGCCGCATCTGCTGCATGGGTAAACTTCCAGTTCATGCAAATGTCGCCTGCTGCATAAATCTTGGGGTTAGTTGTCTGAAGGTAGTCATTCACCTTCACCCCTTGTTTTTGGTCGTACTCTACCCCAACGGCGTCTAAATTCAAGTCCTCCACATTTGGCGCACGTCCCACACCCACCAAAATTTCATCAACTGCGATCGCTTCCTCCTGACCCTTAGTAGTAAAGTAAAGTATCTTGCCCTTACTCGTCTTTTCCACTCGCTCAATTTGACAATTCAACACCAAGCGAATTCCTTCTCGAATAAAGACGTTTTTAACAATTTCTGCCGCATCAGCATCTTCTTTATCCAGAAGATGAGAACCTCGATGAAACAGTATCACCTCACTCCCCAAGCGCCGGAAAGCTTGAGCCAATTCGCAACCAATCGGGCCACCCCCAATCACTGCTAAACGTTGCGGTCGTTCGGTCAGGGAAAATACAGTCTCATTCGTGAGATAACCTGCCTCTTCAATCCCCTTAATCGCTGGTTGTGCGGCTCTAGCACCTGTGGCAATTACTGCTTTCTTAAACCGAAGAGTCTTATCACTTACTGCAATAGTATTCTCACTGGAAAAACGACCATTGCCTAAAAAAACATCGATCCCAAGCTGTTGAAAACGTTCCGCCGAATCATGAGGACTAATGTTCGCCCGTATCCGACGCATCCGCTGCATCACGGCGGGAAAATCGACATCAATTTTTTCTGGAACATTAATTCCATAAGCTTTTGCGTCTCGCATCTGAGCAACAACACGAGAAGAGCGAATCATGCACTTTGAAGGCACACAACCCACATTCAAGCAATCC
>Ga0310810_10006407_pt1 | contig 13298 bp, 13 predicted proteins | sample NCmetagenome_FD_207641 | JGI IMG/M metagenome (GOLD analysis project Ga0310810, IMG submission 207641) | Soil microbial communities from experimental microcosm in Duke University, North Carolina, United States - NC | ecosystem: Engineered > Artificial ecosystem > Soil microcosm > Unclassified ... | reverse complement strand
GTGCGTGCTCGCCGCCACGCTCCGCGCCCAGCCACCGGCCTTCGGCCTCGTCATCCGCAACGCGCGCATCGTCGACGGCACCGGGAGTCCGTGGTACCGCGGCGACATCGCGCTGCGCGGCGACACCATCGCGCGCATCGCCCCGAAGATCGATGCAGCCGCGACGCGGGTCATCGACGCGCGCGGACACATCGTCTCGCCGGGCTTTATCGATATCCACACGCACGCGCGGCGCGGCATCTTCGAGGTTCCGACCGCCGACAACTACGTGCGTCAGGGCGTGACGACGCTCGTCGAGGGGCCGGACGGGTCGTCGCCCTTGCCGCTGAAGCCGTTCCTGGATCGCGTGGCGGCCACGCCGATCACGCCGAACTTCGCAATGTTCGTGGGACAGGGTTCGATCCGCGATCAGGTGATCGGATCGGTGAACCGTAAGGCGACGCCGGAAGAAATCGAGAAGATGCGCGGGCTGGTCCGGCAGGGCATGCTCGACGGCGCGTTCGGATTGAGCTCGGGCTTGTTCTACGTCCCCGGGACGTTCACGCCGACGGCGGAAGTGACCGAGCTCGCGAAGGTCGCCGGCGCGATGGGCGGAATCTACATCTCGCACATGCGCGACGAGGCGGCGGGTGTGCTCGACAGCGTGCGCGAGACGATCGAGATCGGCGAGAAGGGCGGGCTCCCGACGCAGGTCACGCACCACAAGATCATCGGGAAGACGAATTGGGGGAAGAGCGCCGACACGCTGCGGCTGATCGACGAGGCTCGTGCGCGCGGCGTCGATGCCACTATCGATCAGTATCCGTACACGGCGTCGTCGACCAGCATTCAGGCGGCGCTGATGCCCGCGTGGGCGCTCGAGGGCGGACGGCAGGAAGTGCTGAAGCGGCTGAGGGAAGCCGCGCGCCGCGCGGAGATCAAGAAGGAAACGGCGCGCATCATCATGGAGGAGCGCGGCGGCGGCGACCCGCAGAACGTGCAGCTCGCGCGGTGCGATTGGGATCACTCGCTCGACGGCAAGCGGCTCGGCGACGTGACGAAAGGCCGCGGCCTCGACGTCACACTCGACAACGCCGCCGACACCGCGCTGTGGATCGTGGAGCAGGGCGGTTGTCAGGGGATCTTCCACGCGATCAGCGAAGACGATCTGCAGCGCATTCTCAAGCACCCCGCGACGATGATCGGATCGGACGGCGAGGTGCCGATTTTCGGGACGGCTAATCCGCATCCGCGCAGCTATGGCACGTTCGTGCGCGTGCTCGGCCGGTACGTGCGGGATCTGAAGACGATCACGCTCGAGGATGCCGTCCGCAAGATGTCCGCGTTTCCCGCGCAGCGCATCGGCCTCGCCGATCGCGGCGTGCTGCGCGAAGGCCTGAAGGCCGACATCGCGATCTTCGATCCCGCGACGATCCGCGATACGGCGACGTTCGAGAAGCCGCATGCGTACGCGGAAGGCGTCGACTACGTAATCGTCAACGGCCAGGTCGCGTTCGAAGGCGGGAAGATGACGGCCGCGCGTTCCGGCCGCGTGTTGTACGGTCCCTCGACCGCGCGCTAGATATCACCGGCGTCGTGCTTCTTTCGGTACTCTTCCTCGGCGATGTAGGAATCCTTCCGCTTCGCAATTTGCCGCTTACGAGCGTCTTTCGCTGACGCGGCCCGCAGCTCCGCCGAATCCACGGCAAAGGTTGATACCTGACGCTCGAGATCGCGGCCGTGACACGAGGGGCATTCGGGCGTCGAACCCGGACGCACCAGCGCTTCGAACTCGTGCTGGCAGCTTTTGCACACGAAATCGAACAGGGGCATGGGTGTCAGCATAGACCGGGTCGCGACCGGGTCACGACCAGATCGCCACCAGGCCGTGACCTGGTCGTGATCTGGTCTGATCGGTGGTGACCTGCTGGTCGGTGACAAAGCGTGACATCTTGAGAAAACAAAGTGCCTGCGCGACGCTCGGCGAGCCCCTATACTTTGCAGAGCAACTCGCCCGTCGACCGATAGATAGACGTGGAGACCCGGATGAAGAACGTTGTGTGCGCGCTCGCCGTTTTCGCCTTCCTCGGCGCGGCGCTGACCGCGGGCAGCGGACAAGCGCCCGACACGATGCCGGTCGACGCGCAGAACAAGCTGGTCGCGCAGTACTGCGCGACGTGCCACAGCGAGAAAGCCAAGGCGGGTGAGCTGGTGCTCGCGGGCTTCGACGGCGCGAAGGCGGTCGAGCATGCGGACGTCGCCGAGAAGATGATCCGCAAGCTCCGGGCGGGCATGATGCCGCCGCCCGGCGCGCGGCGTCCCGACGCCGCGACGATCGGCCAGCTCGTCGACGCGCTCGAAACGAAGCTCGACGCCGCGGCTGCCGTCTCACCGAATCCCGGCTGGCGGCCGTTCCAGCGTCTGAACCGCGCCGAGTACGCGCGAGCGGTGCACGATCTGCTCGGCATCGACGTCGACGTCAACGCGTTCCTGCCGCCCGACACGATCAGCGGCGGCTTCGACAACGTGTCCGACGTGCAGAGCTTCTCGCCGACGCTCATGGAAGGCTATCTGCGCGCGGCGAGCCAAATCAGCCGCCTCGCCGTCGGCGATCGCACCGCGAGCCCGACGTCGGTGACCTACAAGATCGGCCGCACGGCATCGCAGATGCGCCACGTCGACGGCGCGCCCATGGGCACGCGCGGCGGCATGTCCGTCGTCCACGTCTTTCCGGCCGACGGCGACTACGTCGTGAAGATGTCGATGCACAACGAGCCGCTCGGCGGCATCTACGGCCGCTACTCGATGCTGACGATGAACCTGACCGAGCAGATCGAGGTCTCGGTGAACGGCGAGCGCGCGGCGCTGGTCGACTTGAGCCCGCGGATGAGCGAAACCGATCAGCAGAACGGGCAGAACGGCCTCGACGTCAAGACGCCGCCGATTCACGTCAACGCCGGTCCGCAGCGCATCTCCGCGGCGTTCATCCAGCGGCTCGACGGTCCGGTCGACGATCTAATCGCGCCGCTGGAGAACACCCTCGCCGACGTGAACATCAGCTTCGGCGTGACGGCGCTGCCGCACATGCGCGACGTCACCATCCTCGGGCCCTCGCACGTGACCGGGGTGTCCGAGACGGTGAGCCGGCGAAAGATCTTCTCGTGCCGCCCGACGAACCCGAAGGACGAAGAGACCTGTGCGGCCGACATCATCAAGCGGCTCACGGCACAGGCGTTCCGCGGCTTCGTGTCGGCCGACGACGTGCAGGACGCGTTGACGTTCTACGAGCAGGGGCGCAAGAAGGGCGACTTCGAGAGCGGCATCCGGATGGCGCTGCAGTCGATTCTGGTCAGCCCGCGCTTCCTGTTCCGGCTCGAGCAGGCGCCGACTGTCGTGAAAGCGGCGAACGCCTACCGGATCACCGATCAGGATCTGGCGTCGCGGCTGTCGTTCTTCCTGTGGGATGCGATGCCCGACGCCGAGCTGATCAAGGCGGCGAACCAGGGCGCGCTCAAGACGCCCGCCGGCCTCGAGGCGCAGGTCAAGCGGATGGTCGCCGATCGTCGATCCGAAACGCTGTCGACGCGCTTCGCGTCGCAGTGGCTCCGGCTGCAGGACCTCGATCAGATCTTCCCGGACTACCTCCTCTATCCGCAGTACGACGAAACGCTCGCGCACGCCATGACGCGCGAGACGCAGCTGTTCTTCGACAGCCTCGTCCGCGAGGATCACAGCGTCCTCGACGTGCTGAACGCGGACTACACGTTCGTCAACGAACGGCTGGCGAAGCACTACGGCATCCCGAACGTGACGGGCGACGCGTTCCGCCGCGTGGAACTGCCGTCGTATCGCCGCGGCATTCTCGGGCAGGGCAGCATCCTCACGCTGACGTCGGTGGCGGATCGCACGTCGCCCGTGCTGCGCGGCAAGTGGGTGATGGAAGTGCTGCTCGGGACGCCGCCGCCGCCGCCGCCGCCCAACGTGCCGGCGCTCGACGATTCGGTGAAGGCGGAATCCGGCGGCAAGCGGCTGACGACGCGCGAGCGGATGGAAGAGCACCGCAAGAACCCGACGTGCAACGCATGCCACCGCGTGATCGATCCGCTCGGCCTCGCGCTCGAGAACTTCGACGTCACCGGCGCGTGGCGCATCAAGGACAACGAAGCGCCGATCGACTCGGTCGGCGATCTCTACGACGGCACGCAGATGAACGGGCCCGACGGCCTCCGTCAGGCGCTGCTGAAGCACTCGGACCTGGTGCTGCGCAGCTTCACCGAGAACCTGCTGACGTACGCGACGGGACGCCGCGTCAGTTCCGCCGACATGCCCGCCGTGCGCGCGATCATCCGCGACGCCGCGAAGCACGATTACCGTCTCTCGTCGTTCATCCTCGGGGTCGTCAACAGCGCCGCCTTCCGGATGGCCAAGCCGGAATTGAAACCGGCCGTGACCACCGACGCCGTTTCCCGCTAAGGAGCCGCGATGTTCATCACGAATCGACCGCTGCCGCGCCGCACCGTCCTGAAGGGCATGGGTGCGACCCTGGCGCTTCCGTTCCTAGAGGCGATGGTGCCGGCCCGCCGCGTCCTCGGCGCCGCGGCGAACAAGAAGATCCGGCTCGTCACGATCGAGATGGTGCACGGGTCGGCCGGCAGCACGGCGTTGGGCATCAAGAAGAACCTGTGGGCGCCGGCGGATGTGGGCTCGCGGTTCGATCTGAGCCCGACCAGCCTCAGCTCGCTCGAGCCGTATCGCGACTACCTGACGATTCTCAGCAACACCGACGTACGCAACGCGGAAGCGTTCACCGCGCCGGAAATCGGCGGCGATCACTTCCGCTCGAGCGCCGTGTTCCTCACGCAGGTCCATCCGAAGCAGACGCAGGGATCCGACGTCCTCGCCGGCACGTCGCTCGATCAGGTCTACGCGCAGAAGTTCGGCCAGGACACGCCGATCCCGTCGATGCAGCTCTGCGTCGAGAACGTCGACCAGGCCGGCGGCTGCTCCTACGGCTACTCGTGCACGTATACCGACTCCATCAGCTGGGCGTCGCCGAAGCAGCCGCTGCCGATGACGCGCGATCCGCGCACCGTTTTCGATCAGCTCTTCGGCGTCGGGGCGACGCCGCAGGAGCGCGCCGAGCGGCGGGAGGAAGATCGCAGCATTCTCGACTGGCTCGGTACGGCGACGGCGCGGTTGAAGAAGGATCTCGGCGTCTCCGACCGCGCGCGGCTCGGCGACTACCTCGACGAAGTCCGCGAGATCGAGCGCCGGATTCAGAAGGTCGAGGCGCACAACTCGAGCGGGGAAGCGCGCGAGCTGCCCGAGGCGCCGATCGGCGTGCCCGATTCCTTCTCCGAGCACGTCAAGCTGATGTTCGACCTGCAGGCACTGGCGTTCGCGTCGGACATCACGCGCGTCTTCGCGTTCAAGCTCGGACGAGACGCATCGAACCGCGTCTATCCGGAAAGCGGCTTCAAGGGTGCGTTCCACTCGTCATCGCATCACGGCGAGCGCGAGGAGCGCATCATGGACTTCCAGAAGATCAATACGTATCACGTCGGCATGGTGCCGTATCTGGTCGAGAAGCTGAAGAAGACGCCCGACGGCGACGGCACGCTGCTCGACAACTCGCTCATTCTGTACGGCTCGCCGATGGGCGATTCGAATCTGCACAACCACAAGCGCTGCCCGCTGTTCCTCGTCGGGCGCGCCGGCGGCACGATCAAGGGCGGCCTGCATCTGAAGGCGGCCGACGGGACGCCGATGGCGAACGTGATGCTCAGCGTGCTGCACGCGCTCGGCATCAACGACCTGGCGCAGTTCGGCGACAGCACGAGCGCGTTCGATCTCAATGCGGCGCCGGCGGCGCCGACGCTGTAACGGAGCATCACATGATTCGACGCGTTCTCGCGTGCAGCATCGTCGTCGGTGCGCTGGGATTGTCCGTTCTCCTGAAGGCCGCGCCGGCATCGTCGCCGATTGCGGATGCAGCGCAGGCGGGCGATCGCGACGGCGTCCGCACGCTGCTCAGACAGGCGGCCGACGTCAACGCCGCGCAGCCCGACGGCATGACGGCGCTGCACTGGGCGGCGATGAAGAACGACGCCGAGCTGGCGCAGACGCTGCTGTACGCCGGCGCGAACCAGAAGGCGGCGACGCGCATCGGCGCGTACACGCCGCTGATTCTCGCCGCGCGCGAAGGCTACTCGGTCGTCATGGAGCCGCTGCTGAAGGCGGGCGCCGATCCGAACGCGAAGACCGCGAACGGCACGACGGCGCTGATGCTCGCCGCCCAGTCCGGCAGCACCGACGCGGTGACACACCTGCTCGATGCGGGCGCGGATCTGAGCGTCAAGGAGCCGGTGCGCGGCCTCACCGCCGTGATGTTCGCGGCTGCCTCCGATCGCGCGCCGATCGTCGAGCTGCTCGCCAAACGCGGCGCCGACGTCAAGACCACATCGTCGGTGATCGATCTCAACAACGCGGGGAGAAACTCCGCGGTGTTCGCGGGCATTCTGTTCGGCAATCCCGCGCCGCCGCCGGCGGCAGCCGGTCGCGGCGGCGCGCCTGCCGCCGCGGGTGGGCGAGAGGTGCCGGCCGTTCCTGCCGCGCAGCAGCAGGGACGATTCAATCCGGGCGCGCAAGGCAAGGCGGGCATCGACCGCAACTACCAGTTGAACGAGCTCATTTACGCGCAGGGCGGCCTCGCCGCGATTCACCTCGCCGCGCGTCAGGGCTTCGCCTCTACGGTTCGCGCGCTCGTCGCTGCCGGAGCAGACGTCAATCAGCTGTCGGCGGGCGACCGCTCGTCGCCGCTCCTCGTCGCGACGATCAACGGACACTTCGACGTGGCGAAATGGCTGCTGGATCACGGCGCGGATCCGAATCTCGCCGCCGAGAACGGCGCAACACCGTTGTACGGCGTCCTGAATTGCGAGTGGGCGCCGAAGTCGCTGTACCCGCAGCCGCGCGCGTACCTGAATCAGTCGATCAGTTATCTGGATCTGCTCACGGCGCTGCTCGACAAAGGCGCCGATCCGAACGCCCGGCTGAGGAAGAAGGTGTGGTACTCGGGCTACAGCTTCGACTTGTCGGGCGTCGACGAGATTGGCGCGACGCCGTTCTGGCGCGCCTCCTATGCGAGTGACCTCGACGCGATGAGGCTTCTCGTGGCCCGCGGCGCCGATCCGAACATCCCGACGATGAAGCCCGCCGGCCGGCCGCGCACGGCCGACGTCGAGCGTGACGTCCAGGACGTGTCCAAGGCGCCGCCGATCCCGATCGGCGGTCCCGGGGTGCCGCCAATCGTCGCCGCCGCCGGCACCGGCTACGGCGAGGGATTCGCCGCCAACTCGCACCGCTACGCGCCAAGCGGCATGCTCGCCGCCGTCAAGTATCTCGTCGAGGAGCTGCACGCCGACGTCAATGCCGCCGATCACGAAGGGAACACGGCGCTCCACAACGCCGCCGCGCGCGGCGACGTCGAGATGATTCAGTATCTGGTCTCGAAGGGCGCCGACGTGAAAGCCGTCAACCGCGAGGGCAAGACGACGGCCGACATGGCGAATGGCCCGGTGCAGCGCATCCAGCCGTGGCCCGACGCGCTGGCGCTCCTCGAGAAGCTCGGCGCGAAGAACAACCACAAGTGCGTGTCGTGCTGAACTGAGGCAAGCACGACCCGTCAGCGTCCGCGGGCCCGCCGCGGCTTCGGCTTGCGCTTGCCTTCGACATTGAGCGCGACGGCGTCTCGTATCAGCGTCTTCAACGCCGCCTCGTTGACCTTCTCGCCTTCGCGGATGTCGATGGCGCGCCGCACGTTTCCGTCGAGGCTCGAGTTGAAGAGGCGTGACGGATCCTTCAGCCTGGCGCCCTTGGCGAACGTCATCTTGACGACGCTCTTGTAGGTCTCTCCCGTGCAGACGATGCCGTCGTGGGACCAGATCGGGGTTCCCATCCACTTCCACTCCTCGACGATCTCGGGGTCTGCGGCGTGAACGAGGGCACGCACTTTCGCGAGCATCTTCCCGCGCCAGTCGCCGAGGTCCTTGATCCGCTCGTCGATTAAAACAGAGGCTTGGCTCTTCATAGACATCTCCAACGATCACACGTTGAATTGCTTCGCGTATTCCCCGATCAGTCGCTGCCAGGCGCCCAGCTTCAGCGCGTCGCCGGCGACGATGCGTCCGATCGGCGCACCGGCGAGCGCCCGATCGAGGACATCGAAGCAGATGTGCCAGCCGGCGGCGCCCCATGAGATAAAGCGGCGATCGATGTTGTGCCAGAGCGTGAGGCGCGTACTGTGCCCGACCGGTTCGAGCTCCCACCGCATCTCATTGCCGCCCCAGCTGTACTCGAGCAGCCTCGGTGCGTCGGCCCGCTTCACGGTGGACTCGGAGACCTGCGGCGTCGGCGTCCCGACGGTCGAGAGCTTCACCGGCCCCACCGAGGCCAGACTGCGGTCGGCGTCGAATGGCGCCCACTCCGCCAGGTGTGCGGGATCGGTCAGGGCTTCCCACACCTGAGCGGGCGGGTGACGAAGCTCGCGTACGAGAATGAGCGTCCACGTGTCGCCGTCTTTCCGGACCTCGGCGCCGGCGGCGGGACCCGGCGCGTATGTTTCACGATTGGTCATCGGTTTTTCCTTTTTCGTGACGTTCGTTCCATCCGATCGAGATGACGCTCGAGCGCGTCGACATGGGTCGTCCAGACCCGGCGGAACGGCGCGAGCCAGGCGTCGACTTCCATGAGCGGTTCGTGGCGGATGCGATAGACGCGCCGCTGGGCTTCGACGCGCGATTCGACGAAGCCCGCCTCGCGCAGCACGCGGAGGTGTTTGGACACGGACGGCTGCGGCATCCCCAGCCGCCGCTCGATCTCACCGACCGAGCGCTCCGAGGACGCCAGCAGGCCGAGGATGGCCCGGCGGTTCGGCTCCGCGATGATGTTGAAGGCCGATTCCATCGGGTTGAAATGTACCCAATAGAGTATATACCTGTCAAGGAATATATAACGGCCGTCGGCCGCGACGTACTTGCGCTCGCGGGCGGCGGCGTCAGCACGGCGACGACGCCGTGCACGATTCCGGCGGGAACGGCGCCCGGCACGTATTTTCTGATTGGCGTCGCTGACGGTGGAGGTGCGGTTCAGGAGACGAACGAGACGAACAACGCCGCCGCGGTATCGATCAGGATCAGCTGAACGACACTCCAGGGGCGGACCTGCGTGTCCGCCCAGGCCCGACACATCGGTCGGCCCTACCTCGGTTTCTTCTCTTCCGCTTCCTTCAGGCGCGCGCCGCGCAGAATGTTCTCGAGCGCGTAGTTGCCCTCGTGGCACGCGTACTCGTAGATGTGCTCGTTGGTTCTCGGCCAGGCATATTCTGCGGTCCACGGCCGCGCCCACGTCGTCGGATCCTCGATCGTGAACTGATACCGCAGCGTGTTCGCGTCGAGACGGGTGAAGCGCTCGACCACGTGGAGGTTCTCGGTCGCGCCGCGAAAGCGGGTATTTTCCGTGAAGTTCGTCGTGTCGACGACGAGCGTGTCGCCCTCCCAACGGCCGATTGAATCGCCGAGCCACTTCCGCATCGTCGGCGGCAGATGCGTGCCGCCCATGCGGACGACGCGCGCGTCGTGCACCATCTCGGTGAGGATCATCACCGTGTCTTTGGTCTGCACGATCTGGTGCAGGTTGTTGTAGAAATAGGTCGGCAGGATCGGCGGACCCGACGTCGATCCGAATCCGACGATGCAGCGCTCGCCGAGCGGACGCTGCTCGGGATCGTCGTACGCGTTGGGGCCCTCAAAGCCGGGATCGTCCTCGCGGCTCGTCTGATCGGACGTCGTGGTCAGCCGGCGCGCGGCATTGCGCCGCTGCGCATCCGCCGTGAGCGGCGGCACGCGGCCATCCGGTGGATCGATGACGAGCGACGCGCGCTTCTGTCCGTCGATCACGGTGTAGTGCGATCCGGGATCGAGCCAGAAATTGTTGTACCCGCCGACGTTGCCGTACGGTCCGGGCGATCCGTCGCCGCCCTTCGGCGGTGCGGCCCGATTCGCGTCAATCGGCGCGTCGAGCTTCGAGTAGCGATCGGCGACCTGGCCCTCCAGCGTCCGCGCGTCCTCGTCGCTGAGGACGAGCGGCTGACCGGCCCGGCGCTCGACCGGCGTCAGTGTCGCCAGATCGTAGGTGCCCTGGAGATCGGGATGGCCGTCGGCCAGGCGCGGCACCCCGCGAGACGGCGCCGCTGGTTTGGCGCCACTCGAGGTTTGCCCTGCGGCGACGGCCGCCGAGAGAACGACCGCCAGAGCTGCAACGGACGCTCGAATCGCTTTCTGCATGGCGGGATTGTACTCGCCTACGGCCTGGAAGGCGGCGGGGTCGTCAGCAGCTCGTTCAGGACCGCCGCCAGCCGGAGACCGGCGAACGCCAGACGGCGATCGACGACCGGAATCTGCGCGCGGTAATACGCCTCGTCGATGTTGGTGTCGGGCGGCACCAGCGCCGCCTTGGCCAGCTTGAACGATTCTTCGGTCCACTGCACGACCATGCCTGGGGTCCGTGCTTCGGCATCCCAATGCCGATCGCGAATCTGCTGTTCGAGCGTCGCGAGGTACTTCAGCTCGTCGAGCCCGCGATGCGCGATCAACCGGCTGTCCCAGACCTGGTGGAGGTTGCACGGCACCGGCCGCGCGGGATCGTTGCCGCATTCGGTGACGCCGAAGACGCCGACATGAACATCGTTGCCGCCGCGTCCGACGCCGAGCGTGTGGAACGGCTGGTGCAAATCCTCGACGAAATGGACGAGGAACTTGAGCGCCGTCGCGCGATCCGCGCGATCGAGCGTCGTGTCGCGCACGCGCTCCTCGAAATAGAGGATGCGGTCCACGGCGCAGTCCCGCCAGCGATCGTTGCGCGAGCCGGCTTCGACGTTGGGCTGTCGCGGGCAGTCGCGGTCGCGATCGTACCCGCTCGCGTCGGGCGGGATGTCGAGGTAATGCCACCACGACGTCTGCACCCACGCGCCGACCTGCGCGTCCGCCCACGACGAGACATCGGCGAGCGATTGTCCGTCGAGCAGCCAGGTGACGTTCTGCCTCGCGACCGGCGTCAGACGCGCGGCCGCGATCAGCCCGACCAGACGATGGCCGAGTCCACCCCACGCGTGGAGCGGTCGCGCCTGCACCGCGACCCAAACGATAAGCGCGGCGAGACAGGCACGCGAAGGACGCATCCGCCAGATTGTAACTGCTGGCGCGGCTACGTCGAGGAGCAGACGCGGTTGACGATCTGGTCGCGCTTCTGCTTGAACGCGTCGACCCATTCGTCGACGGTCGGCAGACCGGACCGCGGCTCGTGCGGATCACGAACGCGGAGCGTCACGCGCGCCGACTCGAACAAGTCGCGGATCTGCTGGTCGGAGAGCTGCACGAGCAGGTCGGCGAGAAACCGCCGTCCCTCCTCGCTGATGACGGGGTCGTCGAGCGTACCGGTCGCCGACTTCGGCAGGTTGCCGACGCAGGCGGCGCCGTCCTTCCACACGGACGTCCTGGCCCACTCGCTCAAATTCGTGCTGCCGGTCTTGTTGCCATTCCCGCGGTTGGCGCGGCCGAACGTCACGCCCAGGTCGTTGATGTACATGAACGGCTGCGCGCACGGCATCTGACCCTTCAGCTCCTTCTGTTCTTCGGCCGCGTCGTGCTTCGATTCCTCGCGGCAGATCAGCCGCTGCTGCTCGCGCTTCGTGTCGGTGTGCTGCATGAAGACGGCAAGCAGCTTGAGCGCGTCGACCTGCGCACGCGGCGCGCCGCCGGCCTCCTCCGACACCCACTCGAGTTCCTCCCACGTCCAGCCTTCGTCGGGCCGGAACGGCGCGCCCGACATCTTGTGCTCGATCGCGGCAGGATCGAAAACCTGTTTGTCCGGGCCGGACGTCATGCCATTCAGAGTCTTCGGGCAGTCGTGGCACACGATCCGGACCGAGTACATGCGATCGGCACCGAACCCGAGCGCCCAGAGCAAGCGCGTGCCGAGCACCTCGGCGTACACCTCGCCGTTGTCGCCGCCGTACTTCACCTTCAGCTCATGGCCGTCGGCGAGCGCGCACGCGAACTTCGGCGTGTTGCCCGTCATCTTCTTCTTGACGTGCGTGCACTCGATCGTCTCGCCGGTCGCCGGCGTGTGTTCGTCGAGTTGAGGCCCGGCCTTGAAGTCGATCGAGGGAATGTCGGTCGCCTTCCAGACCTGTGCGCGAGCGATCACCGACGCGCGATGGTCATGCTTCTGACCGGACATGCCGGTGCCGAAGAAGGCGAGCGCGAGGATTGCCGCTGAAACCCGAACCATACGCCGGCGCTGATGTGCAAGAAGCTCTCCCGCGCCGAGCCCGGCCATGACGCTCGAGATGGCCGCGACTTTGCTCAAACACGGCAACCAGGGAGGCAGACCATGGCAGTCATTCTCCAACGCAATCTCGGGATGTTGTTGCTGGCGATCTTCCTGGTGCTCTACGGTATCGCCGGAATGGTCGCGCTTGGATTGCCGGCGCCGATTCTCGCGGTACTGGCGCTGATCGCCGGCATTCTGATACTGATTGGACGCTAGCGCATCACGCGAGCGCTTTCACCCCGGCGGAGCAGACGGCGCTCGCAAAAGTCCCCCAGCATAGATCGATGAGCGTGATCGCCAGCGGATACTGCGCGAGCGTCGAGTAGTTCGTCAAATCGTACACGCCGTAGGCGATCAGCCCGAACAGTGCACCGAAGCGGACGGCCGACCACATGTCGGTCGTCCGCGGCAGCACGAACACGGCGACGCCGATCGCGAGCAGGACGTAGACCGGAAACACGGCGGCCCAGACGGGGTCGAAGCGCCCATCGCGCAGCCGCGCAATCGAGGACAGCTGATCGCGGTAAACGCTGGTCATCAGCAATCCCAGCCAGACGCCGTCGAGCATCAGAAACCCGACGAGCGCCATCGCGAACGTCTTCAGCATGTCTGGACTCCTAGTGTTCTGACGATCACGCGGACGGAAACCACGGGACGAACGCGCTCGTCGTCTGCTGGTATCGCCGGTATTCGTCACCGCGCGAGCGAAGCGCCTGCGCCTCGGTTGCGGGAATACCTGTGACCTTGAACAGCAGGTACAGCATCAGCGCCGGACACGACCATGCGACCCACCCGAACGGCGACGCGGTCGCGAACAGGGCATACGCGACCCAGATCACCCACTCGAAGAAGTAGTTCGGGTGGCGCGAATAGCGCCACAGGCCGGCGCGGCATGTGCGTCCTCTGCTGCCGGGATCCTGCTTGAACCT
>Ga0310810_10006406_pt1 | contig 13298 bp, 10 predicted proteins | sample NCmetagenome_FD_207641 | JGI IMG/M metagenome (GOLD analysis project Ga0310810, IMG submission 207641) | Soil microbial communities from experimental microcosm in Duke University, North Carolina, United States - NC | ecosystem: Engineered > Artificial ecosystem > Soil microcosm > Unclassified ... | reverse complement strand
CTCACGCCGGTTGCGGCATCGAACGGCGTCGAACTCCACTTCTCCTGTGTTGAATCGGCCGTCGTCCGCGGGGACCGGCGCCGGCTGGAGCAGGTGCTCTTCAACATCATCGGCAACGCGCTGAAGTTCACACCGCGGGACGGCCGCGTCGACGTCACCACCCGCGTGATCGACGGCGCCGCCGACATCACGATCACCGACAGCGGCATCGGCATCGATCCGGCGTTCCTGCCGCACGTCTTCGATCGCTTCCGGCAGGCCGACAGCACGAGCACCCGCGCCTACGGCGGTCTTGGACTCGGCCTGGCGATTGCCCGTCAACTCGTGGATGCGCACGGCGGCTCGATCACCGCGTCGAGCGCCGGTAGCGGCGAGGGGGCATCCTTTCATGTGCGGCTTCCGCTTGCGTCCGGTGAGACGCGTGCCGCACGTGCCGAACAGCCGGCCGCACCTGCCCAGAAGGAGCCGGTGGTATGGACGCGGCTCGACGACGTGCGGGTACTGGCGGTAGACGACGAACCGGCCACGCTGGAACTGATGGCGTTTGCGCTGAAGCACTGTGGTGCCGACGTGACGACGGCGGCATCGGCGCCGGAGGCGTACGAGCGACTGCGCGGCTCGCGCTACGACGTGCTGCTGGCCGACATCGCGATGCCGGGCGAGGATGGATGTTCGCTGATTCGACGGATTCGCGCCAGCGGTGAGCCGCGGCTGGCGGCGCTGCCGGCGGCGGCAGTGACCGCGCACGCCGGCGCGGACGAGCGGCGTGAAATCCTGCAGGCGGGTTTCGATCTGCACCTGGTGAAACCGATCGCGCCCGACGAACTCGCGCGGGCCGTCAAGCAACTGGTCGCTCGTACAGCGATCGCATAATCGCGCGTGCGCGCCTTGGGGTGTGCTTTACACTGCCGGCTTCACGTGGCGTGCGGCCCATTCGGCGTTTTCCTGGAGTGATGCGCGCGTGCGCGGCAGCAATCGCAGAGTGCCCACCTGCCGCCACGCGATCGCCAGCACGATCAATCCGATCACCACGAGCACAGCGCCGATACCGGCGAAGACGCCGGCGAGCGGCCACTCGAACATCCGCGCGATCGCCCGTGTGATGCCGACCAGGATCCACACGCCGCCAATCCCGAGCGTGCCTGCCCCCGCCGCGATGAGCCCGGCGATCAGAAGTACCAGTCGTATTTCTTCGCGGACTTCAACGCGTGCCAGCGCGACTTCCTGGCGCACCAGCGTGCGGACGTCGCGCAGCACGTCGCCGATCAGTTCTCCGAACGAAGTATCGGCGTCCGGTCGAGCCGTCATGGCGATTTCGTTGTGCATCTTCGACGCCAGCGTGGCGCTCGCCCGACTGGCCAACATGGCGCGGGCCTTGTCAGGTCCGCGGGCCGCCTGACAAGGCTCGCCCCATGCATCAAGGTGGATAGATCTGCCGCCAGCGGATCCGTGGTGGCGAATGTCGGGCGTGCACTGGTGCGCCGTACATCGCACCCGTAATCGATCCCATTGCCACTCCGACGGCAATGATCAACACGAACGGCCAGACGGGATCGGAACGGCCGAACGGCGCGACGATGGGGAAGTAGGCGTAGCCGTACCACGATGCTGCCCATGGCAGCAGTCCCACGACCGAGAAGGCGATGGTTCCTGTGAACAGACCGACCACGCCGCCCAATCCCCATCCGCCGCGGCCGGTGACGCACTCGAATACCGCCGCGCAGACAGCCGCAGTGATGACTCCGGCAACGACCATCACCGGCACGAGCGCGATCGCCACCCACGACAATTCCAACCAGCGCCCCAGTGATCCGCCGGCCGGCGACGACCAGTCCCACGGCGACACGCGGAAACCAAGCCGCCCGCCGATCAGCGCCACTGCAACTGCGGAGATCACGCCGGCAAGCACGCCGCCGCCGACGATCCTGCCGGTCCGCATCAGGGCGCCTCGTACCGCAATACGGCTTCGAACGCAGCGTCGTCCACGAACTCGAGCGATGACGTCCTGTGCCGCCAGATGGCCACGGCCGCGGTGCTCCCGATGACGAACGAAGCGGCGGCGAGATCCCAGAGCAGATCACTCGGAACCCAGCGCGAACGCATCGACGGAACTACGAGCCAGTACACGTCGGCGTAGTGGGCGATGAGCAGCCACGCGGCCAGACCGATCATGAGGGCGCGTGAACCACGCGCGGTGCGGAACAGCAGGACGAGAAATGGGAGCAGGAACGCCGTGACGACGAGCGTGGTGGTGAGCCCTCTCCACGGTGACGCGAACCGTACGACGTACCAGGAGACCTCTCGCGGCAGGCTTGCGATCCAGATGACGAAGAACTGCGAGTACCACAAGTAGGCCCACAGCAGGACGCACGCGAGCAGCAGTTGCCCAAGGCTCTGGTAGTGCTCGCGGCCGGCGGCGATCGCGTCGTCCCTCGCGGCGGTGCCGGCGACGGCGAGGACTGCCAGCGCCGCCACCACTCCACCGGTGCACACGTACGGACCATAAACCGTGGACGACCATCCCGGCGACAGGGACATCATCCAGTCGAACGCCGCGAAGGTCAGCGCGAGCGCCGCGGCTGGAATACCGGCAGCACCGAGTACTGTCATGCGGGCGCTGCGTTGATCCGTCGACTGCGATGCCACCTCGCGCGAGTTGCGCAGCAGCAGTTCGCCGATGCCCAGCCACACCGCCCAATACATCACCGCACGCAGCGTGAAGTACGTACTGACGGCGGGTGAGAGGATCACCAGCGGGATGGCGAGGGCGGCGAGCCATGGGAGAGCGGCCGTGATCGTTTCCGCTGCCGGCCGGAACGGAACGAACCAGATGGCCCCGCTCAGGTGCGCAATCATGATCATGAGCAGCACGCCGATCGCGGTGCTGACCGTTGCGGTGTACATCGCGAGGTACGAAGCCGCAATACGATCGCCACGCAGCATCAGCCCGAGCAGGAGAACGACACCGCCGATCGCGGCGCCGCCGATACTGATCTTCATCGCGTCTGCGCCTCCTGTTGTGCGGGAGTCGTCTGCTGCAGGCGTCGAACGTACGCGACAACGGCCCCTCGTTCGACATCGGTCAGTGCCCAGTCATACCCGGGCATCCGCCGCTTGCCATGGCTGACGATGTCCAGCAGTTCATCGTCCGAGCGTCCGCGTGCGTCAGGCGCGGTCAGCGACGGCGGCGCCATGTCCGGCATGTTGCCGGCCATCACCGATTGTCCTGATCCATCCGGTCCGTGACAGACCGCACAGAAGACGTCGTATTGCAGTCGCCCGTGCTCGCCGCTCGAGAGCGACGAGTCGGTTGTGGCGATCGGCACCGTGCCGGCCGGAGGCACTCGCATCGTTGGGACGTCGCCGGCGGAATAGGCGTCTGCGCGGGACTGCTGCCGCATCCGCTCGAAGTCGAGTTGCGGGGAGCATGCGACTCCGGAACACGCAACCGCGACCGACACGACGAACTGCCATATCCGCGTTGTCATGTGTCGCTGCCGATGACGATCCGCAGCGGCTCCAGAGGCATCGCATCCCGCGTGACACGATCGACCGCTTCAACCGTGTCGTCCGTCTCGAGTTCCAGCCAGAAACGATCGACGGCCGATCGCTCGAAGCCATCGACGTCGAAGAGCGGTTGCCAGAGGCGTGGCAGCCGTTCAAGCAGCAGGAAGCCAAAGAACGCGGCCAGGGTGGCGATCAGGCCGATCGTTTCGAACACCGTCGGAACGAACGCAGGGCCGGCGTGCAGCGGGCGGCCACCGGTGTCGATCGGGTACGACCACACGTTGGCGTACCACTGGATGAAGTAAGCGGCGGCCATCGCGACGACACCCGCGCCGAGTGCGAGCGGTGCGATTGGGAACGATCCGCCGCGTCCGCGCGCCTCGTCCTCCGTCAACGGAAACGGCGCATGCGTCTCGATGTCGAGATATCCGACCGCGGTCAGCGTTCGCACCGCGTGCACCGCGCCTTCGGCGGTGGCAAATTCCAGCAGCACCGTCATCGCTGCACCCGCGCCGCGCGCTCGAATCGATCGCGCCGGAGCTCGTCGGTCGCCGCGGCGGGAACGAATCGGAGAAACAGCAGGAAGACGAGGCCGAACAGGCTCAGCGATCCAGCGAGGATCGACCAGTCCACCCACGTTGGCCGGTACGCGAACCAGCTCGATGGAAGCGCGCCTTGTGCCAGCGAGGCCACGACGATGATGAATCGTTCCAGCCACATGCCGGCGAGAATCGCGACTCCGGCGCCGGCGAGTACCGCCGGCGTCCGGCGGAGGCGTGCGCTCCAGAGCAGCTGCGGTGTGCCGACATTGAAGACGAGCATCAACCAAAAGAGCCAACCGAAGTAGCCGAACGGCCAGTGCTGCAGGTACGTCGTCCGCTCCAATGGATCGCTCGATCGGCTCGCGATCACGAACTCGACGACGTAGCAGTACGTCAGCAGCAAGCCGATCGTCAGCAGGAGCCTGGCGAGCTTGTCGAGATGGTCGAGCGTGATGATCGATTCGAGCCGGTAGAGGCGGCGGATCGGTACGACCAGCACCAGGACCATCGCAACCCCGGAATAGACCGCGCCAATCACGAAGTACGGCGGCAGATTGGTTGAATGCCAGCCGGCCAGTTGCGCGATGCTGAAATCGAGACTGACGATGCTGTGGACCGACACGACGAGTGCGGCAACGATGCCGGCGATGATCTTCAGAGCCGCGCGCCGGCGCCGCCACTGTGTTCCCGCGCCATTCCATCCCAGCGCGAACACGCCGTACACCTGCCGGCGCCGGCGTCCCTGCAGGCCGTCGCGGGCCAGCGCGAGGTCAGGGATGGCGCCGAGATAGAAGAACGTCGTCGAGACGATGAAGTAGGACACGACGGCTGCAACGTCCCATGCCAGCGCGCTCTTGAAGTTCGGCCACACACCCATCGTCGACGGATAGGGCGTGAGCCAGTAGAAGAACCACGGCCGGCCCAGGTGCAGGAGCGGGAATGTGCCGGCGATCGCGACGGCGATGAGCGTCATCGACTCGGCGATGCGGCTGACGGCCGCGCGCCAGGGTTGATTGAGCAGCATCAGGAACGCGGAAATGAAGGTGCCCGCGTGCCCGATACCGATCCACCACACGAAATTCACGATGGCGAACGCCCACGCGACCGGAATGTTGTTGCCCCACACGCCGATGCCGGCCGCCACGGTGTAGACGACCGCACCCAGCCAGAGCACCGTGCCGGCGGCGCAGATCGCGAAGAGCACCCACCAGAGTGGTGGCGTCGTTCGCAGCGGCGCAAGGACCGCCTCGACGATCTCGCGATCGCCCGCAGTGGTGACCGGCAGATCCGGCGGCGCGACCAGGACCTGCGCGCTCACGCGCGCGACTCCAGCGCCGGGTTCGGGTTGCGGACGCGAGCGAGGTACCTGACCCGGGGCACCGTGCCGAGCTCGTCGAGCACGGCGTACGCGCGCTCGCTCACACGTGCGTGCATCATCGCGCTGTCGCGTTCGTCCAGCGAGCCGAACAGAATCGCCTGCGTCGGACAGGCCTGTTCGCAGGCGGTCTGGACCTCGCTCCCGCGCAGCGCCTGACCCTCGGCGCGGGCGTGAATCTCCGCTTCACGGATCCGCTGCACGCAGAAGGTGCACTTCTCCATCACGCCGCGCTCGCGGACCGTCACGTCCGGGTTTCGCACCAGCCGCTCGCTGCCGCCGCCGGCGTTGAAATCGAACCAGTTGAAGCGGCGCACCTTGTAGGGACAGTTGTTCGAGCAGAACCGCGTGCCAACGCAGCGGTTGTAGACCATCTCATTGAGGCCATCCTGGCTGTGCACGGTGGCTTCAACCGGACAGACGTACTCGCAGGGTGCAGCCTCGCAGTGCTGGCACAACATCGGCTGCGGCGTCGTGGCTGCGTCGGGCTGCGCGTACCAGTCGATCCGCAGCCAGTGCATTTCGCGGCCGAGTAATACCTGGTCGCGGCCGACCACCGGGACGTTGTTTTCGGCCTGACACGCGACCATGCACGCGCCACAACCGGTGCAGGCGGAGAGATCGATCGTCATCGCCCATTGCAGGCGCGATGGCGTGTCGCCGGTGGACGGCGCTCGATACAGCGGCAGGGGTCGCGCCGTGTCGGGTCGGGCGACTGCGTGCGCACCGGCATCGATCGATTGAACGGCCGCCGATCCATCGAGGCTGCGATGCGGCTGCGTGATCGCGAGCTGGCGCGACCCGGAAGCGCGTGAGACGGTGACGTCACGGCTGAAGCGATCCCCGGGCCAGAGTGGATAGACATTGGCGCCCGCACCGCGTGCGACCGATTCGGCACCCGTACGTCCGTGGCCGAACGTGATGGTCGCGGTGTCATCCGCGTGTCCACCGACGACGACCGCCGGGAGCTGCACGCTGCGGCCTTCCACCCGGATGTCGACGAGATCTCCCGTCGTGAGCGCCAGGCGCTGCGCGGTCGCGGCACTCACCTGTGCGACGTTCTCCCACGTCACGGTGGTTACAGGATCCGGCAGTTCCTGGAGCCATCCGCTGTTCGCAAAGGCGCCATCGCGCACGCGCGGGTGCGGACGAAAGACGACGTCGAAGGGAGCGGTCGCCGGCATGGCGGCGGCGATCGGACTCGGCGACGGCGGGGCGCTCTCACGCGGAAATCCGGATCCCGGCAACAGGCCGCGCCTGAGAACGTCGCGCCAGTCGTCTTCGAACGCATGCCTCCGTGCGAGATCGCCGCGCGCCCGCCAGGTGTCGCGCAGCAGGTCGTACGGACTCACGTGGGCATCGCCAAGCAGCAGCGAGAGCAGTTCGACGAGCGTCCTGCCTCCGGCGAGAGGCTCAATCAACGGCTGCACCACGGACAGCGTGCCGTCGTAGGCGCGGGCGTCGCCCCAGCTCTCGAGATAGTGGGCGGCCGGCACGATCCAGTGACAATCGCGGGCGGTTTCGTCTTCGTACAGACCGAGATACACGGCTTCGGGAACGCGCCGGATCGCGGCGCCCAGCTCCATCCGCCCTTCGCTTGCGTAGCTGGCGTTGACTCCGGCACAGATCAGCGTCGTGATGTCACCGCCGCGCATCCGGTCCGCGATCGACGACAACGACGGGTTCGATCCTCCCGCGCCCGCCAGCGGCGAGCGCGTGAACCAGATGGTGCGGTCGATGTTGCCGAGCGCCTGGTTGATCGCGAGCGCAAGCGTCTGCACCGCGGGTGGCGTGAGCGGCCCTGCGATGACGAGACTCCGGCCGGCGTGAGCGCGCAGATCCGCGGCGACGACGTTCAGCCATTGGTCGTCGGGTGACGAGGGTCGGCTTTCGCCCGCGATCGCAGCAAGCAGCCGTTCCAGGAGTGAAGAGATGTCGCGCGGCCGTACCGCATGGCGATGATCCGCGCCCATGCCGGTCACGCTGATCGATGATTCGACGACGTAGAGCCGGTTCATGCCGCCCGGAGCCGATTCGGGCCTCCGCCGGCCGGCGAATGCCCGTGCGTGCCGGAGGTGGAACGGACCCGACGCAAGAAAGTCCGTGTCGACGGCCAGAATGACGTCGGCGTCGCCGACACTCCACTGTGTCACGTGCGCCGGCAGCGCCGGCATCAGCGGGGCGTAGAAACACAGGTGTGCATCCGGATAGCGCTCGAGCACGCGATGGAGCACCTCCTCTTCGAGCGGCGAGGACGTTGGCGCCAGGAGTAACGCCAGGCCGCCACCACGCGCACCCGCTCGCGAGGCGAGCGACTCAGGACCGAGCAACGCGGCGAGTGCGTCCCACGAGGCGGAGGCGGCGTCGTGACGGATGCGGCGTGCGCGATCGGGGTCGTAGAGCTGCAGCACCGACGCCTGCTCGAGAACGCCCGTCGCCCCGAGGCTCGCGGGATGGTCGGGGTTGCCCTCGATCTTGGTCGGCCGTCCTTCGTGGCTCTCGACCAGTAAACCGGTGGCGTAGCCGTCGACCGCCATCACGGTTGCATAGTGCTGCGCGATGCCAGGCGTGAGTTCCGGTTGATGTACGTAAGGATGAATGTTCGACGCCGGCATCCGCGTGCAGCCGTCGACGCCGGCGAGCGCGAGGCTCGCCCCGAGCAGCTTCATGAAGTCGCGCCTGGCGATCGGATCGATCGTGGACCCGGTGGTGTCGGCGCCAAGGCGGTTCCGCATCTCGTCGAATGGGACACTCACGTCAGGCGCTCCTCACCGGTGGCACGTAGTGCAGGACGTGAGTCGGGCCACGTCATAGTGGCGCACCGTCGCCTGGCTGCGTGCGACATCGGTGCGCTTCCATCCGCTGATGCCGGTGTCCCGCAGGTTGATGTATCGCTCCGGGGCGCGGTGACACTGCAGACACCACTCCATCGTCAGCGGCGCGGCCTGGTAGACCTCTGACATCAGTTCGACCGGCCCGTGACAGGTGTCGCACTCGACACCGTGCTGCACGTGCGCGGCGTGATTGAAGAACACGAAGTCGGCGAGACGCGTCACCCGGCGCCACGCCACCGGGCGGCTGGTGGTGAGGCTCGTTCTGACCGGCGTGAAAAGAGAAGAGCGCAGCAGCCCATCGAGATGGCAGGGCACGCAGACGTCAGTGGGAGGCAGGCCGGCCATCGCCGCCGTCGTTGCACCGGCGTGGCAATACCGGCAGTCGATCCGCAGTCCGTTGGCGTGCAGCGTGTGTGCGAACGGGACGGGCTGTGCGTACGCACGGTACTGGCCGGTTGCCGCCGGCGTCCGGGCGAACGCCCAGAGGGCGAGAGGAACAATCAGGAGGATCGCGGCTGCGAGGACCGAGGCTTCACGGAACGAGCGGTTGGCGCGCGGCGAGAAGAGCGATCCCATGCGACTGATGAGTCATCACACGGACGGCCCGCGGTGACGCACGCCGAAATGCATGGCATATGCCCGCGTGTTCGGAGGGGCGAGTCTTCCGGTTGCGCCAGTGGGGTGGCGATGCGACCCGACCAGCAGTGCAGGTTTGGCGGGCCGCATGACGCCGGCCGCCGCAGCGAATCAGCTGTACTTCAGCGGAGGTAGTTAGACGCGCCCGATGGGCAGAGTCAGCGGCCGGACGGCCGTGCTGCGATGTTCTGAACGCGGATGGTCTTCGTCTTTGAATCGAGTACGCCGGTGACGCGAACGGATTGGCCGGCAAACCGGTCGGGTGATTGCTGGTCGCTCAGGGCGTATACGTTCTTGCCGTCGAACAGCACGTAGGCGGCGCCATGAATGTTGACGCAGGCGCGTGTGCACTCCGCATCGGTCGGGCCCATGCGCATCGTCGCGTGGCCACCACGGGCACACATGTCATCGGTGATGACACCGTTGAAGGTACGCGGGGCATCGGCCGCGGGCGCGGCCGATAACCCCGTGAGTACCGCAAGCGTCAGGTAGACCGCTTTCACTCGCCCGGCGTCATCAGATGCGCCGTCGTCGTGCCCGGGTTCATGATCCAGACGCCGCCCTGGCTCGCATCTTCTGGAATGCCGAGGGTGGCCTTCGTCGCCATCGGGACGGCGATCGTCATGTGATGCCGCGGATTCGCCGGGTCGTTCATCGCGTGATACCAGACAGATCCGAATTCCGGCTTCACCCGCGTGCCATCCTTCTCGGCGGCGTCAAGTGCCGCCTGTCGCTTGGCACGATCGGGTTCGGTTTCGAACTTCATGTTCTGGGCCGCGCGCGGCAGGTTACCGAGCGTCGTGCATTCGACCAGGAACGCGGGCTGTCCGGGCAGGCCGGACTTGTCGAAACACACCATCTTGTTGGTGCCCTTGCGCAGGGTGGTGTAGGTCCAGTCCGACGGATTCCACTTGATGACCGTCGCCTGTGCCTTGACGTTGTCGGGCGCGGCCATCAGCGCCTTGTCGACGTCCGCCTGCGAGGCGCCTGGCTCGAGCGCGATGGGCGCCGCCGGGGCGCCGCCACGGCCACCACGGCCGCCGCCACGCTGTGCGAATGCCGGCGCCGCCAGCGCCAGCGTGCAAAGAACGAATGGGATAAGTCGTTTCATGTCTGATCCTCCGATGGCAGCAGGTGCCGTCGCGACCTCGAACTATATACCGGACCGCAGCACGGCCGCTGTCCAGTGCGCAGGGTATTGCCACCTGATCGCACCGGGGGACTGGGGCCGGTCCACGCGGTTGAGGCGCGACGGCGAACGCGAAGGAGGGCATACGCGCCGGACCGAAGCTGACCGCGGGCGCCAGCGGAAGACCGGCGTCTGTCTCGGCATTCGGCGCCGGCCGTACGAGATCGGTGCCTGCTTACTCCGTCCAACACAAAACTTTCAGGTCAGTTTCATGATGACATCGGGTCTTGACCTGATTGTGTCCAACACGTGACGACTTGATGATTGCGCCTCCTTGAGCGGACCCTCACTGCGCCTTGGACACTGGCGCAGCGAGGGCAGGACCGGCCCCGGTAGGTCCTTTCCCTATCGGGGCGGTTCTGGACCTTTCCAGCCCAGTGGACGAGCGGTTTCCGTCAGGGTGGTGAAAGTACGTCTTTGTCCGTTCCCTTCCCCCTGAAATATCAGGTCTTTACCTGATTGTTGAACCGCTCAGCCCTCCGTACCCTTCGCGCCTCTGAATTGTCACAAGAGATCCGCGAAAAGTCACAAGAGATCCGAAGAAGGAGCCGTAATGCTGAAACTGCTCAGACGGGTTGCCTTCGTTGCAGCACTCATCGTGTGTCCGGCCGTCGCGTATGCCCAGGCCGCGCTCACGGGAACGGTGAAGGACGCGTCGGGCGCCGTACTGCCCGGCGTGACAGTGGAAGCGTCGAGTCCGGCGCTGATTGAAAAGACGAAGGCCGCCGTTACCAATGCGACCGGCCAGTATCGGATCATCGACCTCCGCCCCGGGACATATGCGCTCTCAGCGTCGCTGTCAGGGTTCACGACCGTTCGACGCGAGAACATCGAGCTTCAGGGCAGCCAGACGCTGACGATTCCGTTTGAGTTGAAGGTCGGCGGCCTCCAGGAAACGATCACGGTCACCGGTGAGACGCCCGTGGTGGACGTCCAGAACGCGCGGCGCGAACTGGTGATGAAGAGCGACGTGATCGAGACATTGCCTGGCGCCCGCGCCGCCGGCGCGCTGCTCAACGTCACGCCCGGCCTGCAGGTCGGCAGCACCGGCCTGGATCTGTCGCCGACGATGACGTTCTTCAACGCCCACTCGAGCGGCAATAACTCCCCCACGGTCGGCGGTGAGGGCCGGATGTCGGTCAACGGCGCGGCGGTGGCGGCGGCGCGCAGCGGTGGCGTGTCCTCCTACGTCTACGACACCGTGAACTCGGAAGAAGTCACCGTGCGTGTCGGCGGCGGCCTCGGCGAAAGTGACATTGGCGGGCCGGTGATGAACCTGGTGCCGAAGTCGGGCGGCAACAGGTTCGCCGGCAGCGCGTTCCTCAATGAGGCGGGCGACTGGTCGCGCAGCAACAACCTCGATGCGAAGCTGACCGCGCCGCCGCCGGGACCGAATCTGCAGGCGACACCCGGCATCATCACCTCGTACGACGCGAGCGTGTCGTACGGCGGCCCGGTCAAGCGCGACCGGCTGTGGTTCTACGCCAGCTATCGCAACCTCGACACCCAGACCGCGGTCGAAGGTATCAAGGCCAACAAATACGCGCTCGATTTCTCGCATTGGGATTGGGCGCCGACAGAGACCGATGCTCGCCTGCTGAAAGATCGGCAGATGATGATCGGCCGGCTGACCGCGCAGTTCGGGAAGAACCGCCTCCAGTTCAACGAGGAATATCAGCACCGGTGTGAAGGCACGCCGCTCAAGGTGGGCAGCCCGGGCTGCCACCAGCGCGGTGACACCTGGATCGGTCTCGGGACAACGTCGCAATCGCCCGAAGCCTCGTCGACGGCCGGCAACGGGTACTTCGACGTGCCCTATTGGCTGACACAGGGATCGTGGAACCTGCCCCTGACCAGCAAGATCCTGCTCGACGCCAGCTACACGAACTTCAGCTACAACCCGCTGTTCGGCTTCCCGGCGCCTGACGGCGACACCAGCAACATCCAGGTGACCGAGCAATCGACCTCAATCAACCCGGCGACCGGAATCCAGTACGCGCCGCGAGCGAATTACCAGTACCGCTCGCTCGCGTCGTGGGGTTGGGCCGTTGGCAAGACTGCCGGCTACAACGCGTCGATGTCCTACGTCACCGGCTCCCATTCGATGAAGATTGGCTACCAGGGCGACCGGCAGGATCAACTCGATCAGACGCTGACCAATTCGTCGCTCCTGGCCTATCGCTTCAACCGAGGCGTGCCCAACGCCGTCAGCTACCGCCTGCCGGACTTCGGGCATCGGACGATCACCATGCTGAACGGCGTGTTCGCGCAGGACAGCTGGACGCGTGGCCGACTGACCCTGCAGGGTGCGTTGCGGTGGGATCGGGTCAACAGCTTCGCGCCCGTCGACGGCAACGGCACGACCGCGACGTCGTTCCTGAACGCCGCCACGATCACGTTCCCGAAGACGGAAGGCGTGAACGCGTTCAACGACCTCACGCCGCGCATCGGCGTCGCGTATGACGTGTTCGGCAACGGCAAGACGGCGCTGAAGTTCAACTGGGGCCACTACCTCGGGTACGCCTCGAACGACACGCCGTACATCTCGACCAACAAGGCCGTCACCATCCCGAGCTCGATCAGCAACCGCTCGTGGACCGACAACGACACGGACCACGTGGTCGACTGCGACCTGCTGAACGTCGGCGCCCAGGGGCCGACGACGACTGGCAGCGTCGACACCTGCGGCGCGCTGTCGGGCAACGACATCAACTTCGGCAAACTGGGCTCGGCCACCGTCGTCGATCCTGGCGTGCTGAGCGGGTGGGGCGTGCGTCCCAACGACTATCAGTCGACGATCACGCTGCAGCAGGAAATCCTCCCGCGCATCTCAGGTGACTTCAGTTACACCTACCGCACGTTCCATGGGTTCTTCCGCACGGAAAACCTGAGCCGCCATGCCGGCGGCGTGGTGACGGGCGATTCGACGCAGTACTTCGAGACCTACCAACTGACAACCCCGGTCGACTCGCGGCTGCCGGGCGGTGGTGGCTACCCGGTCACCGTCTACACCATCAGGCCGGAATTCGGCGCGGTGGGCGCGTCGAACTACCTGACCGACGAGAAGAGCCTCGGGGCCGGCGAGCGCGACAGCCACTGGAGCGGCTTCGACATCACCCTGAATGCGCGTCTGCGCGGCGGTCTGACGACCTCGATCGGCAGCAGCACCGGCCGCTCGGTGGTCAATACCTGCGCGCAGGACATTGCCAGCAGCA
>Ga0310810_10006404_pt1 | contig 13300 bp, 9 predicted proteins | sample NCmetagenome_FD_207641 | JGI IMG/M metagenome (GOLD analysis project Ga0310810, IMG submission 207641) | Soil microbial communities from experimental microcosm in Duke University, North Carolina, United States - NC | ecosystem: Engineered > Artificial ecosystem > Soil microcosm > Unclassified ... | reverse complement strand
GCTCGGCGACGGCTCGCGGCTTTTGCTGTTGGCGAATTTCGCCGACGCGCCGCTCGCGATGCCCGAATCCGTCTCGGGCGGTCGGCTGCTCTACTGCTCGGGCGAGCCGCCCGGCGACGCGATGCCGCCGCAATGCGCGGCATTCTACCTCCTGATGCTGCCATGAGCCGGCTTGACGAATTGCGCCATGTCGCCGGTCTGATCGGCATCCAGACACGCCATGTCGATGCGCTTGGCGTCTGGCACGAGCCGAGCGAGGACACGCTCGCCGCTCTGATCGGGGCTTTCGGCCTGCCCGCCGATCCACAACAGGCTGCCGATCGGCTCGCCGGCGAGAATGCCGCGGCGCCCTTTGGTCTTTCGCCGGTGCAGATTGTCGCGCAGGAAGCCGCCGATCCCGCGGTGTCTCTTCGTCTGCCGAACGGCAGCGACTCTGTCGAATGGTACTGCCGTTTCGAGGATGGCGCGGAAGCATCCGGACGCAGCGATGGGAGTGCGCTCCGCCTGCCCGCGCCCTTGCCGCTCGGCTACCACCGCCTCGCGCTGCACGCTGGTGACGAGACAGCCGAAATCGAGCTGATCGTCGCGCCGCCATCCTGTCACTTGCCGGAGGGGTTGCACCCCGGCCGGCGCAATTGGGGCCTGACGACGCAGCTCTATGGTTTGCGCAGCGCGCGCGATTGGGGGATTGGCGATTTCACGGATCTCGGTTGGCTGGCGCGCGCTGCCGGGCGGCTCGGCGCGGCGACGGTCGGTATCAACCCGCTGCACGCGCTGTTTGCGGCAGAGCCGCGACATTTCAGCCCCTACTCACCATCCAGCCGGGTCTGGCTCAACGCTCTTTATATCGATGTCACGGTGGTTCCGGGCTTTCCCGAAGACAGTACGATCCAAGCACTCGCGACGCAGATCGACATCGATGCCGCACGCGCCAGTGAGCTCGTCGATTACCAAGCTGTTGCGGGTTTGAAGCGGCCGGTGCTCGAAGCGCTGTTCCGGAAATTCCAAGCACGAAGGGATGACAGCCCGCTGCGTATCGCGTTTCGGGAATTTCAGTTGGCGGGCGGTGCGGCGCTCGCCGATTTCGCCCTGTTCGAGGCATTGCACGAGCATTTCACGGCGGAGCGCATGCCATTCTCGTGGCATTCCTGGCCCGCGGCGATGCGCGACCCGCGCTTGGCAGAAGTGGCGGATTTTGCCCGGGCGCACGCCGATCGCGTCGACTTCTTCCAGTGGCTGCAATGGGAAGCCGATCGCCAACTCGCCGCCGCGGCAAAGGCCGGGCGGGATGCGGGGCTGGCGCTCGGCCTCTACCGCGATCTCGCGGTCGGCGTCGATCCGCACGGCGCGGATGCTTGGGCCGATCAGGCGCTGATCGCGCCCGGCGCGTCGATCGGCGCACCACCCGATCCGTTGAGCCGAGCCGGGCAGAACTGGGGTCTGGCGCCAGTCAATCCGCTGCAATTGCGGCGGCGCGCGTTTGCGCCGCTTGTCGCGGGGCTGCGCGCCAATATGCGCCACGCGGGCATTCTGCGAATCGACCACGTCATGGGGCTGCAGCGGCTCTATTGCATCCCGACCGGGATGCCGGCCACGGCCGGAGCTTATGTCAGCTATCCGTTGGACGAGATCTTGCGTCTCGTTGCGCTCGAAAGCCGACGGCAAAGTTGCGCGATTATCGGCGAGGATCTCGGCACCGTGCCGGACGGCTTCCGCGACAGGATGCGCGCGGCCAATGCGCTCTCCTATCGGGTCTTTGTGTTCGAGCGTCGCGGCGATGCGAGCTTCGCGCCGCCTTCCGAATATCCGCCGCTCGCTGCGGCGTCGGCTGCGACCCATGACTTGGCGACGCTCAAAGGCTTTTGGCTCGGCCATGACATCGAGTGGCGGCGGCGTCTTGGGATCTACCCCGATGAAGGCGCGGCCGCGACCGAGGTTTCGGAGCGCCGCCGCGACCGTCACCTCCTGCTCGATGCATTGGCGGCTGAGGGGCTGCTGCCGCGCGAGCGCTTTGGCGAATTTCTCGCCGATGACACGCCAGCCTACATGCCGGAACTCGGCGAGGCGATCCATGTCTTCCTGGCGCGCTCCCGGGCGCGGCTGGTGCTGGTACAGTTGGAGGACGCGATCGGCGAAGGCGAGCAGGCCAATCTGCCGGGGACAAGCGACAGCCACCCGAATTGGCAGCGGCGCCTGGCGTCGCGGATCGAGGAGATCGTCGCCGGCGCCGCGATGACGCAGCTCGCCTCGCGGATCGGGGAGGCGCGCCGGCAGGCCGCGTCCGACATGACATCGGAATGAGCGACCGCGAACCCGCTGTTCCAACCGTCCGCGCCACCTACCGGCTGCAATTTCACAAGGGCTTCACCTTTCGCGATGCCACCGCGCTCGTGCCTTATCTGGCGCGGCTCGGGATCAGTCACATCTACGCCTCGCCGTTGATGGAGGCGCGGCCCGGGTCGACGCACGGCTACGACATCGTCAATCACAACCGCCTCAACCCGGAGATCGGGACCGAGGCGGAATTCGCCGCTCTGGTTGCCGCGCTCAAGACGCACGCCATGGGGCTCATTCTCGACATTGTGCCAAACCATATGGCGGTCGGAGGCGCCGACAATGCGTGGTGGCTCGATGTTCTCGAATGGGGCGAAGCCTCACCCTATGCGGAGTATTTCGACATCAATTGGGATCCTCTGCGCGAGGATTTGAAAGACCGCGTTCTGCTGCCGGTGCTCGGCGACCAGTACGGCGCGGTGCTCGAACGCGACGAAATCGAACTGCGCTTCGATGCGACCGAAGGCAGCTTCAGCGCCTGGTATTACCAGCATCGTTTTCCACTGTCGCCGCCGAGCTATGCGATTGTCTTGCAGCGCGCCGGCGAGGCCGCCGCGCGCCTCGCCGGCGAATTCGCGGCGCTGCACCGGCTCGATCCCGCCGAGGCGCGCCGGCGCGCCGGCGCGATGAAATCCCGGCTGGCCACGGCGGCGCATAGTGATGCCGCAGTCGCCGCGGCGATCGCGGCCGCGTTGCGCGATTTCACCGGGAGCCCTAGGCGGCCGACGCGTTTCCGCCGGCTGCACCGGCTGTTGGAAGCCCAGCACTATCGCATCGCCAATTGGCGGGTCGCCGCGGAGGAGATCAACTACCGGCGCTTTTTCAACATCAACGATCTCGCCGGACTACGCATCGAATTGCCGGAGCTGTTCGAGGCGACGCACCGCATGGTCTTCACGATGATCGAGCGCGGCGACATAGAGGGATTGCGCATCGACCATATCGATGGGCTGTTCGATCCCGCCGACTATTGCGCCGCGCTGCGTCAAGAGGCGGGCGACGAGCTCTACATCGTCGTCGAGAAAATCCTGGCGCGCTACGAGCGGTTGCCCGATTGGCCGATCGCCGGCAGCACCGGGTATGATTTCGCGAACCAGGTGCTGGCGCTGTTTGTCGATCCCGCCGCGGAGGGGCCGATGACGCGCCTCTATCAGCGGCTCGCCGGCCGTGCCGAGGATTTCGACGCGGTGCTCTACGTGTCGAAAAAGCGGATCATGCAGGTCAATCTGGCGAGCGAGTTAAACGTGCTGGCGCGCCGCTTCCACCGGCTGGCTGCGAGCGAATGGCAGACCCGCGACTTTACGCTCAATGGCATGCTCTCGGCGCTCGAAGAGGTGATCGCCGCTTTCCCGGTTTATCGCACCTATGTCGGGCCGCAAGGCGCCAGCGCCGATGACCGCCGCTATATCGACTGGGCGATCGGGCTGGCGAAGACGCGCTGGGGTCCGAGCGAGACGACGATCCTCGATTTCATTCAAGGCGTCCTTCTCGCGGATCTGCCCGGGCATTCGCGGCCCGACGACGTGCTGCGAACCGCGATGCAGTTCCAGCAGGTGACCGGGCCGGTTATGGCGAAGGCATTCGAAGACACCGCCTTTTACCGCTATTTCCGCCTGCTGTCGCTGAACGAGGTCGGCGGCGATCCGCGCCGCTTTGGTATGTCATGCGCCGCGTTTCATCACCTGACGCAGGAGCGTGCGCGCCAATGGCCGCGCGCGATGCTGACGACCGCCACGCATGACACAAAGCGCGGCGAGGATGGACGGCTGCGCATCGCGCTTTTGTCGGAGCTGCCGCTGGTTTGGGGCCGCCGGGCCATGTTGTGGCTGCGGCTGAACCGCCGCCACCGCGCCGAGTTGCAGGGCGAGCCGGTGCCCGACCGCAATGTCGAATACTTGTTCTACCAGATGCTGGTCGGCGCCTGGCCGCCGGGGCTCGATCCAAGCGATACCGCCGGGACGACCGACCTCACCGAGCGCGTCGAGGCGGCGATGATCAAATCGGTGCGCGAGGGAAAGGAGCGGTCGAGCTGGAGCTACCCGAACCTCGAGTACGAGGCCGGGCTCGTCCGCTTTGTGCGCGGCGTGCTCGATGCCGCGCGCCACAATCCCTTTCTCGCCGACTTCGCGGATTTTATCGGGTTGCTGGCGCGACCGGCGGCGATCGCCTCCTTGGCGCAGCTCGTCTTGAAGCTGACCGTGCCGGGGGTGCCGGACATCTACCAGGGCGGCGAGCTCTGGGATTTCAATCTGGTGGATCCCGATAACCGGCGGCCGGTCGATTTTGGGCGGCGCCAGATGCTGCTCGACGAGATTTCCGATGCCGGGATTTTGGGCGTCTCGGAGCACTGGCAGGACGGGCGCGAGAAGCTGTTTGTCACCGCTCGTCTGCTCGCATTGCGGCGCGATCACCCCGAATTATTTGTCGCGGGCGATTACCAGCCGCTCGACACCGGCGAAGGATGGGTGTCGAACCGGCTTTGCGCTTTTACCCGCCGCTACCGCGACGAGGCGCTCGTCGTCGTGGCGCCGCACCTGACCTACGGGCTCTACCGTGACGGTGGCCCAGCCGATTTCGGGACCAAGATCGCGCTGCCCGCCGTAGGTGTTTGGCGCGAAATCCTTGGCGGCGCCAATTTCACTGGCCGCGCCCCCATCCGCGGCAGCGAGCTGTTCGCCGAATTCCCGGTGGCCGTGCTGTTAGGCCAGCAACTCCAATAGCTTGCAACCCGGCGCCGATGGTACACCCGGAACAAATGCCCGGGATCTGGCGGGCCAGCCCGTCCCCCGGCTAAAATCGCCCCCGGTCACCTGCCTTGCAAGGAGTTTTGGGATGTCGCTCGAAGAGCGCGCCAGCGTCTGCACCTTCGATTGCCCCGATACGTGCAGTATCACGGTCACGATCGATGACGGCCGCGTCACGAAGGTGCGCGGCTCGCATGCGCTGCCCTTTACGGCTGGCGTCATCTGCACAAAGGTGGCGCGCGACATGGAGGCCTTTGTGCACGGGCCGCAGCGGCTTTTGTATCCGCTGCGCCGGAGCGGGCCGAAAGGCTCAGCGCAATTCGAGCGCATCTCGTGGCAGGCGGCGCTCGACGAGATCCATGATCGGGTCGGCGAGGTCATCGGGCGCTGGGGGCCGCAGGCGGTGCTGCCGCTCAACTATGCCGGGCCGCACGGCCTTCTCGCCGGCGACAGCATGTCACTGCGCTTCTTTCACCGGCTCGGCGCCAGCCAGCTCTATCGGCGCGCCTTGTGCGGCGGGGTGCGCAGCGAGGCCTGGGCCGGCACCTATGGCGCGGTGCCGGGCTGCCCGCCCGATTTCACCGAACACGCCAACCTCAACGTCGTCTGGGGCAACAACGCGACCGTCTCGAATGTACATCTCGTGCGCGGCATCCGGCGCGCGAAGCGGCGCGGTGGCAAGCTCGCGGTCATCGATCCGCTGCGCACCAAGATCGCCGAGCAGGCCGATCTGCATCTGCAGATCCTGCCCGGCACCGACACGCCCTTGGCTTGGTCGGTTGCGGCCGAGCTCGAGCGCGCCGGAAAATTCGACAACGAGTTCATCGCGGCCAATGTGCTCGGTTTGGACGAGTTCATGGCGCGGGCTCGCGAATGGCCGGTCGCGCGCGCCGCTTCGGTCTGCGGCGTGCCCGAGGACCAGATCCGGGTTCTCGCCGAGTGGATCGCCGAAGCCGATCCGCTGGTCATGGCGCCAGGGAATGGACTCGAGCGCGGCCGGCACGGCGGCGGCGCGATTCGCGCGATCGTCGCATTGCCGGCGCTCCTCGGCAAACTCGGCCGCGGCCACGGGATCGTGCTCGGCGCCAGCAATGCGTTTCCGAAAACGCTGGCCAAATTGCAGCGCCCCGATCTCGCGCCGGCCGGCACTCGCACGCTGAACATCCTCGATATCGGTCGGCACCTCGCCGAGGACGATCTCGACCCGCCATTGCGCGCGGTCTTCATCTATAACCACAACCCGATCGTCGTGCATCCCGATCAGAACCGTATGCGCCGCGGCCTTGCGCGCGAGGATGTGTTCACGGTCGGCATCGATGTGGCGATGACCGAGAGCTTGGCGCATTGCGATGTCGTGTTGCCGGCCGCGACGCATTTCGAATACGCCGATCTCTACTCGTCCTACGGCCATCACTGGCTCCAGCGCGCCGAACCAGTCATCGCGCCGCTCGGCGGGTCGCTCCCGAACACCGAGATCTTTCGGCGGCTCGCGGCTCGCTTCGGCTTCGACGAGCCGTGTTTCCGGGCGAGCGATGCGGAGTTGATGGACGATGCCGTCGATCCCGAAGACGCGCGCCTCGGCGGCGTGCGGCCCAGCCGCATCCCGGTCGATCGCGCGGTGCAGATGAGGAGCGCGGATAGCAAGCCGCTCGTGCTGTTCGAGAATGTCTTTCCCGCGACCCCGTCGGGCAAAATCGAGCTCAAATCGGAAGCATTGGCCACGCGCTGGGGTTCGCAGGCGCTGTTGCCGGAGTGGCGGGAGCGCGATGCCGATTATCCGCTGCGCCTGATTTCGCCCGCATCCGACAAGCGCATCTCCTCGACTTTGGGCGGGCTGCCGGGCTCACGTCGCGCGCCGCCGCTGTTGATGCACCCGGAGGATGCGGCGCGACGCCGGCTCGCCCCGGGCAACGAGGTCAAGGTGTGGAACGAGCGCGGCGAGGTCATCCTGCCGCTGAAGCTCACGGATGCCGTGCCGCCGGGGGTCGTCGCGAGCGAAAAGGGCGCGTGGCTCGCGACGAGCCGCACCGGGCAGACGATCTCCGCCCTTGTCTCGGCCGATATGCGGGCCGATGTCGCCGAAGGCGCCTGCTTCAACGACACGCGCGTCGAGGTCGCCGCGGTCTAAGCCGGCAGACAGGCGCGAGGGTCGGGTGTACGAGGTCGAAGCAGTCGTCATTGGCGCCGGGGTTATCGGTCTCGCCGCGGCGCGCGCCCTGGCGCTCGCCGGGCAGGAGGTCGTCGTTCTCGAACGCGCCTACACGATCGGGTTCGAGACCTCGTCGCGCAACAGCGAGGTGATCCATGGCGGGCTCTATTATCCGAAGGGGAGCCTGAAGGCGCGCAGCTGCGTCGAAGGCCGCGAACGGCTTTACGCCTATTGCCGGGAGCACGGCGTGCCGCATGCCCGGCTCGGCAAATTGATCGTCGCCACCAGCGACGACGAGATCCCCGGGGTCGAGAAGATCGAGGCCGCGGCGCGCGCCAATGGCGTCGACAATCTCGAATGGCTCACCGCGTCAGAGGCGCAGCGCATGGAGCCCGAACTCAAATGCGTCGCGGCCTTGCTGTCGCCCTCGACCGGCATCATCGACAGCCATGCGCTGATGCTCGCCTACCAGGGTGACGTGGAAGCAGCCGGCGCGTTCGTCGCGTTTCGCACGCCGGTGTTAGGCGGGCATGTGCGCGGCGACGGGTTCGAGCTGTCGGTCGGCGGCGACGAGCCAACAACGATCCGCTGCCGGTACCTGATCAACGCGGCGGGGCTTTATGCGCCGGCGCTGGCGCGCTCCATCGAGGGCATTCCGCGCGAGACGATCCCGTCGGCCTATTTCTGCCGCGGCGTTTATTTCACATTGAGCGGCAAGACACCGTTTCGCCGGCTCATCTATCCCGTGCCGGTGCCAGGCGGGCTCGGCGTCCATATCACGCTGGATCTTGCCGGGCAGGCGCGGTTTGGCCCCGATGTTGAATGGATCGAGACCGTGGATTACGCGGTCGATCCGCGGCGCGGTGACAAATTCTACGACGCGGTGCGGCGCTATTGGCCGGGGTTGCGCGACGGCGCGCTGCAGCCGGGCTACGCCGGCATCCGCCCGAAGATCAGCGGCCCCAATGAGCCCGCCGCCGATTTTGTTGTGCAGGGGCCGGCGGCGCACGGGATTCCCGGCCTTGTTAATCTTTACGGGATCGAGTCGCCCGGGCTTACTTCATCCCTGCCGCTGGCCGATGAGGCGGTGCGCCAACTCGGTGGCTAGAGAACCCCGAAATTGCGGCAGAAGCGCCAGAGGGTCAGCGGCCACGCCAGAACTTCGGGGAGGCTCGTGCGGAAGACGGCCACCTGGCGGCGCCAATTAAAATCATCCGGAATCGCAGGGCTCGCGGGATGCGCAAAAAACGCGGCGCCGATCGCGAGATAGCAAAGTACTGCCGTGACGAGAATGTCCATGACCTCAACCGGCTTTGGGGAACCGAATTCTGGCTACAGTGTTGCGGCGGGGCTGGCAATCCCTAAATGTCGCAAAACAAATGATTCCTGCCGATGCGGTCGCGAGCCGCACCCGGCGCGAAAGGTCCTGCGATGCTGATCGGCGTCCCAAAAGAGGTGAAGAGCCACGAATACCGGGTCGGCCTGGTCCCGGGCAGCGTGCGCGAGCTGGTGCATCACGGGCATAAGGTCGTCGTCGAGACTGGCGCCGGTGCCGGCATCGGTTTTGATGACGGCGCTTACGAAGCGGCCGGGGCCGAGATCCTGGTGCGCGGCGCCGATGTGTTCGCCGCGGCCGAGATGATCGTCAAGGTCAAGGAGCCGCAACCGGACGAGGTTCTCGCATTGCGCGAGGACCAGGTGCTGTTCACCTATCTGCATCTTGCCGCCGACCGTAAACTGACCGAAGCCTTGCTGCGCTCGGGCGCGGTCGGGATCGCCTATGAAACCGTGAGCGATCGCCAGGGCGGGCTGCCGCTCCTCGCGCCGATGAGCGAAGTCGCGGGGCGCATGTCGGTGCAGGTCGGGGCGCATTGTCTCGAGAAGGAGCAGGGCGGGCTCGGCATCCTGCTGGGGGGCGTGCCAGGGGTCGCCGCGGCCAAGGTCGTCATTCTGGGCGGCGGTGTCTCGGGGACGAATGCGGCGCGCATGGCGATGGGGCTTGAGGCGCATGTCACGGTCATCGACCGCTCGCTGCCGCGGCTCTACGAGCTCGACATGCAGTTCGGCTCCCAGCTGCACACACTGTTCTCGACCGTCGAGAATATCGAACGCGAAGTCGTCTCGGCCGATCTCCTGATCGGCGCGGTGCTGGTGCCGGGCGCTGCCGCGCCAAAGCTCGTCAGCCGCCAATTGGTCCGGGCGATGAAGCCGGGCTCGGTCATCGTCGATATCTCGATCGACCAGGGCGGCTGCATCGAGACGAGCCGCCCAACGACGCATGCCGACCCGACCTATATCGACGAAGGGGTCGTGCATTATTGCGTGACGAACATGCCGGGCGCGGTGGCGCGGACCTCGGCGGTGGCGCTCAACAACGCGACCTTGCCCTTTGTGCTGGCGATCGCCGATCGCGGGTGGCGGCGCGCGCTCTCCGACGACCCGCATTTGCGCAACGGCCTCAATACCTGCCGCGGGCAGCTGACCCATCCGGCGGTCGCGCATGATTTGGGGCTCACCTTGACCGCACCCGAGCGGGCGCTGGCCTCATGAATGGGGCTGTCATGAAATCGGCGCAGGTACAAAGAAGCAGGGGTTCGCGCGAATGTTTTGTTTATGCCGGGCTTGCGCGTTCTAGTCTTGCGCGGATCAGCACGATCTCCTATGTCAGCCAGTGATGGGTCGCAACGGCATCATGGCGTTCCTCCCCACGACCGTCCTTCCGGCGGTCGACCAGATACCTGACCCCATCTTCGCGCGCGAGGCGCCGGCGGGACGCATCGATGGGGCGGCGATCGCCGCGGTCACTGACCTTTATCGCGAAATGCTGCCACCGGGCGGCGCCATCCTCGACGTCATGTCGGGCTGGATCTCGCACCTGCCGCCCGAAGCGCCGTTCCGCCGCGTCGTCGGCGTCGGCGTCGATCGCCTCGCGCTGGCCGAGAACCCATTCCTCGATGAATGGCGCGCCCAGGATCTGAACCGCGACCCAGTGTTGCCCTTTGCCAGCGGCGAATTCGACGGCGCGACCTTGTGTGGCGCGATCCAGTACCTCGCCCGGCCGGGCGAGGTCATCCGCGAGGTTGCGCGGGTACTGAAACCGGGGGCGCCGCTGATCGTGACGTTCTCGAACCGGTGTCTCGCGACCAAGGCGATCGCCTGCTGGTGCCTCCTCGACGAAGCGGGGCATCTCTGTCTGATCGCCCAGCATTTCGCTGAGGCCGGCAATTGGGCCGATGTGCGATGTCTCGATCGAACGCCGCCGGGCGGAGGCCAGCCGCTCTACGCGGTCATCGGGCACAGCCTCGGCGCGGGGCGCCCCGGCAGCAGCGACTAGCCACCCTTACGGATAGCCCGGCTCACTTCAGCATTTGTTCGATCGCCGCGATCCGCCTGGACGCGGCTTTTTCATTGCCGGCTTCGCGGTCGTGCTGGGCGGCGGCGACGAGCCGATCGGCTTCTGCCATGCGGCGCTCGCCGGCCTGGACGCTGAGGCGCCGGCGATCGATTTTCTCGGACAGGGATGCCCTGATCTCCGCCTGCAAGCGGATCAGATCGGGATGCGGTGCGGTGGGCAGCGCATAGGTCTCGATCGCCGCGTTGACGCAGCGGGCATGCGGCAGGTAGTTGCCGAGGCGCGCGGGGTAGTCGCGGTTGCATGCTTCGCGCGCCGCCTTCAAATCGCCCATTGACGGGGGCGCCACGACGCACGCGGCGAGAGCGCCGGTCAAGACGCTGGCGATTGTGATCCTGGTCGCGAACGACATCCGGCTTCCCCCAGCCCCTGTTTTTGTCCCCGAATTGCGGGATCTTTGAAGACGTGGATGACCGGGCCAAGCCCGGTCAAGAGACAGTTTTGGAACATGATTTGAGAACTTGGCTCCGGCTGGGACGCGGAGAAGTGGGTGCCGGTCTTCGCTGGGCACCCGTTCTCCGTGCGAGCTAAATCGCGTACAGATGCTCGGGCGAGGGCGGCGCCTGACCGAGCTCGACCTTCTTGACCGCGGCGATCAGCTTCTCATGCGTCGAGACCGGCTTGCCGATGCTTCGGCCGCGCTCGACGATGACCCCGTTGATGAAGTCGATCTCGGTGCGGCGGCCCTTCAGCATATCCTGCCCCATCGACGGGCGCTGGTGCTCGCTGCGCTGCTGTGAGTTGCGCAGCGCCAGCATCAGCGACTCGACCTCGTCGAGGGCGACGCGGTCGCCCTCAGAGGCGCGCGCCAGCTTTTCGGCGTCCTGGCCGGCGATGTCCTCGAGCTTGTAGCCGAGCGCCTGACCGACCCTGACGCCCTCGCCGCCGAGCTTGATGATGACACGGCGGATGCGCTCGTCCTGACGGATATCGTTGCCGGAGAGACCGCTCGCCGCCGAGACGCCGTTATGCATGCCGTTGACCCTCGGGTTTGACAAAACACCCCTCCCGATACAGATGGTCACCATAGTGATAGGAGCGCAAGTATATGAAACACAAGCATTTCCCCATCTATATCGTGTATGGCCGTCGTTCGAGCGATACCCAACGGGGGAATTCGTCGGAAGAACGGCAGTTGGACATCGAGCACTACCGGGGCCGGGCCGTAGAACTTGGTCTGCGCTTCCGGGAGGTTCCCTATTTCGATGACGCTAAGAGCGGCTTCTTTGGCGACAACCTGGAAGCTGAGCTTGGCAAGATTTTCGACGATGTCCAAACCGGTGCCTTGCCCAAAGGATCGATCATCGGCACCGAGTCGCATAGCCGCCTCGGTCGGTTGAAGCCGGGCGAGGCCCTGATGCAATACCTTCGGATCCTTGAACTCGGCATCAAGCTCGACATCAAGGGCAAAGCGCTGCGGAGTTGGGCATCGATCAACGGCTTGATGGGGATCGGGATCCTGTCCGAAGACTTCATCGAAATGTATATGGCCTACAAGCACAGCGCCGATTTGCAGCGGGTCGAACGCGAGACGAACCGGATCAAGCGGAAGGCCGTGCGGGAGGGTCGGCAGGGCGGCACGATGAAAAAAGGCGGGGCCGGATGGTTCGTCGGCCATCGGTGTCCGGCATGGTTGGTGCCACGCGACAGGCCGGAAATCTGGCGGGAAGACGGCAAGCCCTATCTATATGGGGTGGACGAGGAAATGGCCCGTATCATCCGCATGATCTTCGATTGGGCTGAGGCCGGGGTCGGCACGGTGCGGATTGAGCGGCGGCTCAACGATATGAAGTTTGCCCCGCTGGGCAACCACCACCGTAAGAACTCCGAAAAGATGATCGCCGGGTGGTCAGCCGGGATGGTCGGTGCGCTGTTGAAGAACATCGCGGTTATTGGATTGTGGCAGCCGCAGACCCGCATTCGCGAGCGCGAGATCGAGGACGCGAGTGGCGAGACGACTACCGAGCGCCTGCGCTATTCGATGAAGGTCAAGGACGGTGAGGCGATTCCCTATTACCCGCCGATCATCACACCGGGCCAATTCGCGCGCGTCGGCGACGGACTCCGCAAGCGGGACCGGGTGGATGACTCGAAAGCCTTTGCTCGCGGTGGCCGGACGGGTAGGGGTTTTGGCAACATTATCAAAGGGCTGGCGACTTGCGAGTGCTGCGGGGGCACCGTTACACTCTGGTCGCGCTCCGCCGACCCGAAGAACCCAAGAAGAGGCGGACCGATGAAATACCTGAGGTGCGACAACGCACGGCGGAGTGTCGTGCTACCGCACGGGTCGAAATGCCAGAACGTCCACGGCTACCGATACGCCGCGTTTGAGTCCGTACTGTTTGATCAGTTGCTCTCCCCCAAGCTGATTCCGGTCTTACGCGACATGCTGCCGCACAGCCACGGTGACGATCTGTTGGACCGCCGTATCGCCGATGTTGAAGCCAAGATCGACGATGCGAATCAGCAAATTGAACGGCTGGTACGCCGAGCCATCAAGACCGAGGACGATGACATCGCCGCCCAATACGAGAGCGAAGCCAAGACGATCCGCGTGGGCCGTGACAAGGTTCTCAGCGAACGCGACCGGCTGTATGCGCAACGGATCAGCCAGAGCGAGCGCATTGAGGGTAAAATCGCGGAGATTATCGCGCTGCTGCG
>Ga0310810_10006403_pt1 | contig 13300 bp, 8 predicted proteins | sample NCmetagenome_FD_207641 | JGI IMG/M metagenome (GOLD analysis project Ga0310810, IMG submission 207641) | Soil microbial communities from experimental microcosm in Duke University, North Carolina, United States - NC | ecosystem: Engineered > Artificial ecosystem > Soil microcosm > Unclassified ... | reverse complement strand
CCTGCACCGCACGGGTGCTGCGTATGCTGGATCTCACGATGTGTCCACTACGCACTGCCTTCTCTATCGACACGATGTGGAAAGAACATCTCGCTCGTGGTCGGTGTGCTGCGGCGGTTTGGGCCGTTGCAACGGCGGCCGCCGCTGGCGCAGTGGTCGTGCTGGCGGCAGGGACCGACGCTGCGGAATCGGCTTTCTTGCAGCCGGTTGTGGGGAGCACAAAGAGCGGCGATGGCGAGAAGCAGCGTCTTTTTCATTGGTGTCATCATCGGCCCCGCGTCTGACAAGTGACGTAAGCGCAAGGCCGGGTCGCGCGTTGTCGCTGGTGCGAGGGTGGCGGTCGTGCGATCTGAGGATGCGCGGGCCGCTCAAACCAAGGTGGAAACCGCGCACGCCCTTCCGAACAAAGAGATCGGAGCCCTGGTTTGAAATAGTCAAATTCAGTGCTTCATCGCCGAGGCCGGCAATCGACACCGGTTTCTGCGGACCGTGTGTCACTCCATAACTGATGTCGTCGTGGGGAGAGGTTGTCCAGCACCTGCTTCCGCATCGGCGCGGGCCATGTATTCGCAGGGTTTGCGGCCAGCGGGCGCATGCCCCGCAGGCCCCGGCCGGTCTGGCGGCGCCGCTGCGCCGCAGCTTGATGTGTCTCCGCCACAGCCGTCGATGCGGCGCGGGTGCCGCCGCATCCATCAAGCACAACCGCCGTCAAGAATGCGATGAGCGGCCGGATGTTACACGATGCCGATCGCGCAACTACTCGGACTCCGAGCGGCGGTGGCAGATGTTCCCGTACGCGGGCGCGCCGTTTCTGCCGGACGATCATTTATAGACGTCCGGCTTCTGACCTGGCTTGCACGGGCCGAGCCGTTTGCCCTCGCTCGTCATACTTCCCTGGGCCGCGGTGTTGTCTTCGCGGAAGCTCTCCCCGCTGAGACTCGTGACAGTGTGTTTCGTGATCGTGCGGTTGCGGGCCGAGCACACCGCATCGACTACCCACGTGCCGGCGACCGCACGCGATTCGAACTTGGAGCAGCGGCTCCTCGCATTCTCCTCTTCGAGCCGCCATTGCTGCTCCGGCATGGCGCCGACGCAGACGGTCGACGGCAGTGCGGTGTTCTCGCCGGCCGCGGACGAGTGCACCTGCATCGACCACAAACCAGGCTTGAGTCGCGGCACCGTCTGCCCGGCCGCGGCAGCCAGGCCGCTGACGGCTGCGACGACGATCCAGCACGCGAGCCATGAGATTTTCATAACGGCGTCACTTCTTTCGGACGAGCTGAGTGGATGTGAAGTCTGTGGCCTTCGTCATTGCGTTCATCAGCGTTCGTTGCCACATGAACAGCTCCGCTCGCCACTGATGTCGCTCGACCCGCGAAAGCCGTGGCCGGGCGCGATCGTAGCGCCGGCGAAGATGGCGGGCTGTATCGGATTGAACACGCCACCGCACGGCGGTCGACGGCAGTGAGCGCATCGGCCCGGGACCTGGGGTGTTCGCAAGGCTCACCCTTACAAGCGGATGTGCTGAATGAGACAGCCCCCAGTGGTTGTCGCGCGTACAGTCCATTCAGGCCCGCGTCTGATCCCCGTTTTCTGTGGATCGGGCCAGGCGCGCTGAGAGGTTCTTCGGGCAGAGTCACGCATCTATTCGGCGCGGCGTTCCTACCGTCACCTTCGTGCGCACCGATCCCTCGGCGAGGTGCGGCCGCCGTTTACGATTTGTTGTCGTCGACCACCTGGTGGCCGTCGAACGTCAGCGCTGCAGCGCCGACAGGCGGGTAGGGCGCCCCGAGAGAGACCTGAAGTGCCGACGAGCGCGGTACACGGTCCGTCCGGCGGCGCCGAGATCATGCTGCGGGGCTGCGGCCGGACCGGGCGTGGTCTTGCCGCGACGTTTCGCGGCGCTCGGTCCGGAAGCTGGGACATTGAACTCCAGCAGCACGGAATGAAGGACTAGTGTAAACGATCCAATGCCGCTGACAATCGGAAGCCGCCTCGGGCGCTACGAGATCCTGAGCGCGATTGGTGAAGGCGGCATGGGCCAGGTCTACCGCGCCCGCGACACGCGGCTTGGGCGAACCGTCGCCATCAAGATACTCAACACGTCGTTGGCGATGGACCCCTCCTTCGGGAAGCGGTTCGAGAACGAAGCGCGGACGTTATCGCGCATCGCGCACCCCAATATCTGCGTCCTCCACGACGTCGATCTTGGCGATCCGTCGTATCTCGTCCTCGAGTATCTCGAGGGGGAAGCGCTCGACCAGCGCATCGAGCGAGGGCCGCTGCTCTTCGAAGATGTCCGGCGCATCGGCGCCGAGATCTGCCGCGCGCTCGACACCGCGCACAAGGCCGGCATCGTCCATCGCGATCTCAAGCCGGCGAACGTCATGCTGACCAGGACGGGTGCGAAGCTGCTCGACTTCGGGATTGCCGTCGAGCAGCGCGGCCACACGGCAGCCAACCTTACGACCGCGGTGGCGCTGACGCTGCCGGGCTCGGTGATCGGCACACCAGCCTACATCGCGCCCGAGCAGCTGCAAGGAATCGCCGCGGATGCGCGCAGCGACATCTTCGCGCTCGGCGCCGTGCTCTACGAAGCAGCAACCGGCCGACGCGCCTTTCCGGGCGACACTCCGGCGGCGATCGGCGCGGCGATCCTGTCGAGCGATCCGCCCGCGCCGTCGACGCGACGACCGGAGTTGCCGGCGGGATTCGACGCGCTCGTCGCCGGGTGCCTCGCGCGCAATCCCGACGAGCGCTGGCAGTCAGCGCACGACGTCGGCCGGCAGCTCGACGCGTTGACGCCGCGGACGGGGACGCAGGCGCGGGCCGCTCCAGGACGGTCGTGGGTCCTGGCGGGGACGATCGCCGCGGTCGCAGTGGCGGCGAGTAGCGCAGCGGCGGCGTGGACATGGCGCGCACCGGCGCCGCTCGCCGGCGCGCCCACGGTCGCATTCAAGATCGTGCTGCCGTCCGGTACGACGATGACCGACACCGTCGAGGGCAATGCCATCGCTCTGTCTCCCGACGGATTGCAGCTCGCGTGGGTGGGCGAGGACGCCAATACGACCACCCGCATCTGGATTCGTTCGCTGGCCCAGCTGGAGGCACGCCCGGTGCCCGGCACCGAAGGCGCGACGTCGCTCTTCTGGTCGCCAGACAGCCATTCGATCGCGTTCTTCGCGAAGGGCTCACTGCAGCGCCTCGACGTGCAAGGCTCAGGCGCGCTGGTGATCTGTCCGGTGACGCGCGGACAGGGTTACACGGGCACATGGGGGGCGGACGGACGCATCCTGTTCGCCCCGATACAAGGACAGACGATCTACAGCGTGTCGACCGGGGGCGGCATACCGCAGCCTGCGTTTGCCATCAACGCCGCGGCCGGCGAACGCCGCGTCGGCTGGCCCTGGTTTCTGCCCGATGGACGCTCTGTGCTGTATCTCGTGTTCGACACCGCCGATACGCGTCGCCTCATGCTGGCGCGGCCAAACCAGCCGCCCCAGCGGGTCACCGATATTCCCACCGAAGCGCAATTCGTCGACGCGGGATACCTGGTGTTCGGCAGGAGTGGTTCGTTGCTCGCCCGGCGCTTCGATCCCGTGTCGGGCCAGATGAGCGGCGACCCGGTGCAGCTGGCCTCCGGCGTCGAGATGTTTCCGCCGACCGGGTGGGGGGGCTTCACCGCCTCGCGCTCGGGTTCGATCGCGTTCCTTTCCGGTGCCGCCGACGCGCACCTCGCCTGGATCGACCCCGACGGCCGTGTCACAGGTTATCTCGGCGTACCTGGCAATTACCTCGACGTCGCCCTGGGATCCGGCAATGACAGCGTGCTCGCTACGCGCATGGATAACGGCACCGGCGTCTACGACATTTGGTCCGTCGACATTGCGCGTGGCACCGAGACGCGCGTCACATCCGGGCCGAGCACCAACATCACAGCGCTCATGTCGCCGCTCGGGACGTCGATGTTCTTCGCAAGGACCGCTGGCGGCGCGCCAGAGCTGATGAGGCGCGACATCCCGACCGGAGCTGAAACCCAACTCGTGCCGGGTAACCGCTTCCAGGAGCCGCTGGCGATCACGCGGGACGGCGCGACCCTGGTCTTCCTCCAGCGTGGAGAGCGCGGCGATTGGGACATCTTCACGGTCCCCACGCAACCCGGCCGTCCGTCCTCACCGCTGCTCGCGACCACGTTCAATGAAGTGGACGGGCGGCTGTCGCCCGACGACGGCGCGATTGCCTTCACATCGGATGAAACGGGTCACAACGAGATTTACGTCGCGCCGTTTCCGCGCGCGTCGCCGAAACTGCGCCTGTCCGCGGGCGGCGGACGTCTACCGCGCTGGACCGGCGCGCACACCCTTATGTTCCTGGCCGACGACGGCCACGTGATGCGGGTGGAGGTGACCTCGGACCCCTCGCTGCACGCCAGCACACTCGCCACGGCCTTTGCGCAGCCGCTGAAGCTGCCCTGGCGTGACTTTCTGGCACTGCCCGGCGGTCGCCTGCTCGCGATCGTGCCCGACGCCGTCGCCCAGAACCCGCTGACGGTGGTCACTACCGCGGTGAGATAGGGGCGGATGCAGAGCGCGAGCACTCCGATCATGCCGCCCCACCTTCGCTCGCCTGAGATTCTCCGCAGGCGTCCGTGGACATCCTTCTGACGAGAATCAATGAATGATCTGTCCGCTCGCGTTGCTGCCCCAGCACTTCACGAAAAGCCCTGACGGCGTGACGTTACCCGGGGGAAGGTGGAGGCCTCCATACGGGCCGGATGCACACGCATGGTCGCGTCCCGCAGACACCACGACATAATTCAGCGGCTTCCCAGGCCCGAGATTCACAGAGAGCGGTGTCGACGAAAACGTTAACTTCGACGCTTTCGGCGATCCCAGTTTCTGGTGTTCATTCTGGCCCCAGCATTTGACCGAAGCATCGGCGAGCGCGGCACAGGAGAACATGTAGCCCGCCGACACGTTGGTGGCGTTGGAAATCCCCTTGACCGCTTGCGGCGATGGGAACGGAAAATTTGTCGCTAAATTGGATTGCCCGTTTCCCAACTGCCCGTATTCATCGGCCCCCCAGCAGAGAACGCGCCCATCCTCAGAGAGCGCGCAGGCGTGATTGTAGCCGACGGACACCATGGTGGCCTTCACTCCGGGTACCACGAAGGCCGGCAGCATCGCGTTGCCCTGTGTGACGATACCCCGCCCAAGCTGGCCCGCGTCATTGAGGCCCCAGCACACGACCGCCTTGTCTGCGCCTCGCACCGCGCACCCAAACCCGTACCCGACTGACACTTGTTCAAATCCGTATAGAACCGCGCCGGTCACGTCCTTAATCTCCGTCAGGTTTACGGCGGTGACACCGTGGGCCTCGAATTGCCAACACCCAATGCCAAAACTGGCGGGCAGCAACGCGCAAGCGTCCCAGCTACCAGGGACGATGGCGGTCCCCACCGCGAGACTCTTTGCATGGAGCAGCGGCAGACCGGGCGTTGTTGGCGTCTGAATACGGAACGGCTGACTGATACCGTCGCTGCTCCAACACCAGACCGCGCTGTCGGAGTTGATCGCGCAGACATAGTTGGTGAAGATCGAAAGCGCCACGGCGCTGGCGACGTCCATCCCGGTAGGAACCACGGGTGTATTCGGGGGAACAATCGTGGCGCCCTTACCCACCGAGCTTCCGGCACATGTGAGCGCATTCTTCGCACTAACAACGCAGGTCGTATTCCGCCCAGCCACGGCATGGTCCTGCGCAAGAGCACGCGGCGCGTAGACGCACGCCATCGCAACAATCACTGCGACCGTCGCCCATGATCTTGGTCTGTCGTTCATCGCGTCCTCCTTCGTCAGCGTCACAGTCGGGATGGGCTCAAGGGCGTGGAACAAAACTTCGACGTTCAATGGAGGGCGCCGTCGACATCGAGTAACAGGACGGGCGTCGTCCACGCATCAGCGACCAGAGAGCCGCCCAGGACCTCATCACATCGGGGGCACCGTCCCCGTTTTAATTCGAATGCCTGCCGAGGCGCGACGAAGCGCCACGCTTGCATTGTCGCCGACGCGCCAAGGTTGTCCGACGCAGACTGGCGCGACGTTGAGAGTAACCCGAACCGCCTCGCCGCAGTTTGACCAGAAGAGCGCGCATTCTCCCGAGTTGTCGAAACCGCACTCCCCTACCGGCAGGATCGTTTACTCGGGATGTGCGAGCTTCCTGCCGTCGGGGCCGACCTGCACCTCATGGCGCTTTCCGCCCATCGTGACCACCGACTCGTAGGCGACGAGCCGGCCGTCCTTCGTGAGGGATTCGACTTTGCCGAGTTTGCCTTTGCCCGCGGCCCTTTTCAGTCCATCCTGCACCGCGGCCGGAAGTGAGGCGAGCGCCACTTCGTCTTCGACCTCCAGAACGCGGCCGTTCTTGTCAATCGAGATGTCCCGGTTATGTCCATCCAGCACGAGCGCGGCTTCGTAGATCTTCTGGCCGTTCTCGACCTCGCTGGACAAGCCCTTGATCGTGGCTCCCTTACTCTGTTCGGCGACGGTCTTTTCCACTGCCGGCGGGAGATCCTTTCGCGACAGTTTCTTTTCCTGCGCGACGACTGTCGCAGCCAGAAGCGCGATGCCGACCATCCCCGTCACCGCGATGGTGCGTGTCATGATTGATACCTCCTCGATGCAGCCTGTCCACATCATCATCCACCCACCATGAACCGTGCATGACAGGCGGGCACTCCCGATCACCAATCTGCAATCGCCGCGCCGTAATCCGCCTCGTGGGATAATCGAGGGCGATGTCGCTCGACGATCTGCAGGCGCAACTGCGCGGCGCGCTCGACCAGCAGTTCGCCGCCCTCAAGACGCAGTACGAACAGGGGATAGCCGACGCCCGGCGGCAGGCCGCGGCGGAGGCCGAGCGCGAGCTGCAGCAGAAGCTCGACGCGGCGCGGATCGACTGGGAGACGCAGGTGGGCGCCCAGGTCGCGGCGGCCCGCGCCGAATCCGAGGAACGGCACCGGGCCCAGATGGAGGCCGCGCGGTCGGAGTCGGAGGACCGGCTGCAGAGCGAGATGGCCCGACTGCGTGCCGAGTCGGATGCGCGGCTGCAAGGCGAGATGGTGCGACTGCGGGCCGAGTCTGATGCCCGGCTGCAGGGAGAGACGGCACGTCTGCGGGCCGAGGCGGATGCGCGGCTCCATGCCGAGGTGGAGCGAGTCCGCGCCGAATCGGAAGAACAGCAGCGGGTCCGGGTGGATGCGGCGCGCGCCGAGGCGGAACAGGCCGCGACCCTGGCCGCGGCGCAGGAGCGCCAGGCGCTCGAACAGTCGGTCGCCTCGACCCGGCGATCGGCCGAGCTCGAGCTGGAATCCGAGCGCCGCCGCGCGCAAAAGGATCTGGAGCAGGAGCGCGCGCAGAGCAGGGCGGCGCTCGAGACGGAGCGGCAGCGCGCGCAGGCGGAGATCGATCGGGCTCGCCAGCAGGCGCAGCCGGTTGCGGCACCTGCAGGATTGAACGGCTCCGACGGCCGCGTCCTCGCCGCCATGGTCGCCTTCGACGGGACGCAGACGCTCAGTCAGGCGCTCGAGATGCTCCTCCAGCACGGCGCCGCGGCCGCCGGCCGCGCGGCGCTGTTCGTGATCAACGGCGATCGACTGGCGCCGTGGAAGGCGATCGCGATTCCGGACATCGACGTGCGGACGGTGGAATCGTCGATCGGGGCGAAGGACATGTTCGGCCGGGCCATCCAATCGGGACGCCTCGAAGCGTCGGGCGCGGATCTGCTGGCGCCGCCCTTCGCGCGGCTGCCGCCCGGCCGGACGGCGGTGGCCGTCCCGCTGATGGTCGGCGGCCACGCGGTCGCCGTGCTCTACGCCGACAACGGGGGAGACGCCACGGCCGCGCCGGGATGGCCCGATCTCGTGCACACGCTCGCGCGGTACGCATCGACCTCGATCGCGCTTCGCACGGCGGCGCGGACGCTCGACGTACTGCGCGGCGGGCCCGGCGCCGTCCCCGCGGACGGCGAGGCCGAAAGCGCGCGCCGGTATGCGCGTCTGCTGGTCTCGGAGATCAAGATGTACAACGAGGGCGCCGTCCGCGTCGGGCGCGAGCAGCGCGACCTCCGGCGGCGGCTTCGCGCCGAGATCGAGCGCGCGCAGCGGCTGTACGAAGAGCGCGTGCCGGCGGACCTCAACGCGCGTCAGACGTACTTTCAGCAGGAGTTGGTCCAGACACTCGCCGACGGCGACGCGGCCCTCCTCGGGAACTGACTGGTGGCTTTCCGATCTTTCCACGCGCCCGCCGCGGTCGTCGTCGGGGCCCTCCTCCTCTTCGCGCCCTCGGCAGGCGGGCAGCAGATCCCTCCGGTTGCGCCGACGCTGCCGCCCGGTGCCGAGCAACTGCGGCCGACGGTGCACGCCGCGCTCCCGCAGAACATCGACGACTACTGGTTCGCGCCGCGCAAGTCGGATCGAGCCGCCGCCCGCGGCGTCGCGCTCGTCGACGCGTCGGCGGCGTACGTCGCGGGCAATTACGCGGCGTCGCTCTCGCGCGCCCAGCAGGCGGTCGCCGCCGGCGGCCCGCTCGAGGCGTACGCGCAGTACTACGTAGGCCTGTCGCAGCTTCGTCTCGCGAGAGCGATGGACGCCGAGAAGACGTTCGCGGCCGTGCTCGCGCGAAAGCCCGAGGGAAGCCTGGCGGTCGCCGCGGCGGTGGGGGCGGCCGAGGCGGCGCAGTTGCGCGGCGATTACGCCGCGGCGGCCGACATCTACGAGAAGCTGTCGGCGAAGAAATCGGCGGCGCCGGAAGACATTCTCTCGCGCCTCGCCCGCGCGGCGGCCGCCGCAGGCGACCGGAAACGCGCCGCCGACGCATGGCAGCGCGTCTTTTACGAGTTTCCGCTGAGCGACGCCGCCGTTGCCGCGGGGCAGGCCCTGGCGTCGCTCCAGGACGTCATCGTCAGGAAGGACGACAAACAGGATCTCGGGCGCGCGCTCACGCTGTTCGGCGCCAAGCGATACCCGGAAGCGCGCAGCGCGCTTCAGGATATCCAGAAGACGGCCGCCGGGGACGATCGGGAACTGATCGATCTTCGGATTGCCGAGTGCGATTACTTTCTGAAGCGCTATGCCGCCGCGCGCGAGGAAACGCGCCCCTACCTCGACCAGGCGTCGCGCCGCGCCGAAGCGAAGTTCTTTTATCTGAGCGCGCTGCGGGGACTCGGCGAACAGGATCAGGCGGTGACGCTCACGCGCGCGCTGGTCACGGATTTCCCCGGCAGCACGTGGGCCGACGAAGCGCTCAACAATCTCGGCACGCATTACATTCTGACGAATCAGGACGATCTCGCCGCCGAGACGTTTCGCGAGGACTTCGAGAAGTTTCCCAACGGTCCACATGCCGAGCGCGCCGCGTGGAAGTATGGCTGGTGGGCCTACACGACCGGCAAGTACGAGGAAACCGCCCGCGTATTCGAGAGCGCGGCCGCGGCGTTTCCGCGCTCCGATTATCGTCCGCCGTTTCTCTATTGGTCCGCCCGCGCGCGGGAAAAGCTCGGCCAGCGCGAGAGCGCCGATGCGCGGATGCGGCTCGTCTACACCGATTACATGAATTCGTATTACGGGCGGCTCGCCAGCCGGCGGCTGCCCGAGACGAAGGCGGTCGACGCCGGCGGGGACGGCGCCGCGCACGAGGCGCGCGCGATGGCCGCCGGGCTGACGGGTCCTGTTCAGCCGCCGCCGGTCGCCGCGCCGCCGCCGAACGCCGATCTCGTTCGACGCCTTCTCGCCGAGGGCCTGTACGACGACGGGCTGCGCGAGCTGGCGTACGCGCAGAAGGCGTGGGGAACGTCGCCCGCGATCGAGGCGACGATCGCGTGGACGTATCACGAGAAGGGCGATCTCCGTCGCGCGATCACGGTAATGCGCCGTGCCTATCCCCAGTTCCTCGCCGCCGGCGGCGAGCGGCTGCCGGCGGAGATCCTGCAGATCATTTTCCCGCTCACCTACTGGGATGCCATCAAGCGGAACGCCGCCGTGTACGATCTGGATCCGTACATCATGGCCGCGCTGACGGCGCAGGAATCGGCGTTCGATCCCGCCGCGCATTCGGGGGCGAACGCCTGGGGGCTGATGCAGATCGTTCCCTCCACGGGCCGCCGTCTCGCCTCGTCGCTCGGGCTCCGCCGCTTCTCGACGTCGATGCTCACGAACGCCGACACGAACGTTCGGCTCGGCACGCTGTATTTCTCGCGGCTCGTGAAACAGTTCGGCGGCGTCTACTACGCGCTCGCCAGCTACAACGCCGGCGAAAACCGCGTCGTCCGATGGAAGGCCGAGCGCCCGGGCATGGACGAGGACGAGTTCATCGACGACATCCCGTTCCCGGAGACGCAGAACTACGTGAAGCGCATCCTCGGCACGGCTGAGGACTATCGACACCTCTACGGCGAGGGAGAGGGGCGCCCGGTCGCGAAGCCCGCCGCCGCGAAGAAGAGCACGGCCGCTGCCAAGAAAAAAACGCCGACCAAGAAAAAGACGCCCGTCAAGAAGCGTCGCCGCCGATAGCTACGGATAGCGCATTACTTCGTACAACGTCATCCGTTCGTCGGCCGCGAGCGTCCGGAGGGTCGGCGCGTACGGCTCCAGACGATTACGGATTTCCTGCCCGCGTCCCCCAAACATGTCCCAGTGAATCGCGATGTAGCGCACGCGATGCCGCGCCAGCACCCTGAACGCATCGTCCGACGGAAATGAATCGAGCACGGCCGCCGCGTCGCGGAAGTCGCGCGGGATGACGTCGCTGTAGCCGTTCACGAGCGGCATCCAGTGCGACGTCGAGAACAGCATGTACTGCGCGTGGAGCGGAAAGGCGATCCGCTCGCCGTAGAACGGGAATTCCGCCACGGGCGCCCGAGGCTGGCTCGCGAGCGTCGTGTAGCTCGATGGCAGCACCGGCGCGCGGTACCAGCGGATCGGAACCAGCGTCAGATCCGCGATCGCGAGTCCGCCCGCCAACGCCGCCGCCAGATTGCGCCGGGCTTCCGGCAATGCGCCGAACAGCGTGCGCAGCGCGATCGAGGCGAATACGGCCAGCGCGAGCACGACCACGAGACCCATTCGAGACGGAGCGCGGAGGAACGAAAACGTCGGCAGGTGGCCGAGCGCGCCGTACAGACCCGCCGCCGGACCGAACGATGCCCAGAACGCGAGCACGGCCAGGGCTCCATAGAGCAGAGCCGTTTCACGATCGCGTGAAACGGGCCTACGGCGCACGGCGATCGCCGCGCCCGCGATCCCGAACGCCAGCGCGAACAGGCCTGGAAAGAGCACTTCGCCGCTCCACGGGCCCGCCCTTTTCACGATCGCCAGGAGCCATGCGTGCGCGTGGGCCGACGACACCAGATAATCGCGCGGCGCAGCGGACCAGCGTGCCGCGTCCTCGATCGTCCGGCTGAATCCGGTTTCAGCCTGCACACGCAGGAATGGAATGAAGACCGGCACCGTGATGGCGAGCGACGTGACGGCCGCGGCGGCGATCGCCACCCAATAGGGCATCGACGCAAGCAGACGACGCGTGAAGGCGAATAGGAGCGCCGCGAAGCCGACCATGAGTCCGGCAAAGATGCCGTAGTACGCGCACGACAACGCCTGCGCGGCCAGCGCCAGACCGAGTGCGGCGCCGCGCCTGGGCGAGGGTTGGTCTGCCACGCGATGGATCATGAGCATCGACAGTGGAAGACCGCCGGTGAAGAGTAGCTGGATGTGAGAGAGGTGCGAGAACACGTACGGGCAGAAGGCGTACAGGATTGCGCCGGCGGCCGCGGCCCGCCGATCGCGGGACAGGTGGAGCAGAAGCAAGTACGCGCAGACGAACGCGGATGCGAACGCCAGCAACATCACGACGTTCGTCGCCAGCCAGGGATTGCGCGTGAGCCAGTACGCGGGGATGCCGAGCGCTCCGGGAAGGAGGTTCGCCTCCGAATACGCGAGCGTGGTTCGATGCGGGTAGAAAATGTTGGCGTCGAACAGATGACGCGGGTCCGCGATCAGCGTGCGTGACACCCACGCGATGTTCCAGATGCTGTACTGCCCGTCCGCGTCGACGCTCAGGGTGCGGCCGAGCGATCCCAGGCCCGTGGCGAGCGGCCATGTCATGGCGATCGCGAGCGCGAGGCCGGCCACCGTTACGACAAGAATCTCGCGCGCGGGCGCGATGGTGCCGGGCCGGTCCTGCATGTAGAATTGCTCGTCATTGTAGCGCCGGTTCGATCATCTCGTCTTGTCGCACTGCTGGCCGGCGCAGTCGCCGCCGCGTCTGTGGTCGCGTCATTCGGCACGGTTGCTTTCGCCGGCTCGACCAGCGTCCGGATCGGTCTGCTGCCGATCGACGCCGCGCACCTGGCGCTGGCCATCGCCGCCGGCCTCGCGGTCGTCGCCGCCGGATGGAACGGCGATCGCGGCGTGTCCGTCGCGGTCGCGGTCTCGCCGCTCATGCTCGTCCTCCTCCCATGGCTGCCGTTTCGCGTGCCCGCGGCGTTTCTCGCCTGGACGGGCGGGTTGGCCTCGCTCGTCTGGATCGCCGCCGCGCTCGGGGTCATGGCCGCCGCATTCGGGAATGTCACGTTCTACGGACCGTCGCGCCCGTCGCCGATCCATGCCGGCATCGCCGCGTTCATCGTCTTTGCGGCGGCGGCGTGGCTCACGTCCCCCTTCCGTCCAGGCGGCGACGAGCCGCACTACCTCGTGATCACGCAGAGCCTGCTGTACGACCACGATCTGCGGATCGGCAACAATCACGCGCGCGGCGATTACCACGCGTACTTCGCCGGCTATCTGGCGCCGGATTCGATCCGGCTCGGACGCAACGGCGAGATCTATTCGATTCACGCGCCCGGCGTGCCGGCACTCGTACTGCCGGCGTTTGCCGTCGGCGGCTATCACGGCGTCGTCTTTTTTCTGATGCTGGCCGCGGCCGCGGCATGTGCGCTCGCCTGGTGGCTCGCGTGGAGAACGACCGGAAGCGTGGCGGCGGCCTGGTTCGGATGGGCGTGCGTGACGCTGACGGCGCCATTTCTCCTCGAATCGTTCACGATCTACCCGGACGGGCCTGGCGCGGCGATCGTCCTCACGGGGGTCTGGGCGCTGCTGCGGCCGCAGTGGGAGCGGTCCGCGGCCGCGGAGCACGCGGACAGGCGGGCCGCGGAACACGCGGATCACGCGGACAGGTGGGCCGCGGAACACGCGGAGCACGCGGACAGGCGGGCCGCGGAGCACGCGGAACACGCGGACAGGCGGGCC
>Ga0310810_10006402_pt1 | contig 13301 bp, 16 predicted proteins | sample NCmetagenome_FD_207641 | JGI IMG/M metagenome (GOLD analysis project Ga0310810, IMG submission 207641) | Soil microbial communities from experimental microcosm in Duke University, North Carolina, United States - NC | ecosystem: Engineered > Artificial ecosystem > Soil microcosm > Unclassified ... | reverse complement strand
ACGGCAAGATTGCGCGCAAGGAGCTTGCCGCGGCATGAACGCTCGTTTCGATCCGCTCAAGCTCAAGATCGACGCCGCGGCCGAGATCGATCGCATCACGGCAGCACTGCGCAGCCAGGTGCTGCGAAATCTGCGCCGCAAAGGCGTCGTGCTGGGACTGTCGGGCGGCGTCGACTCCAGCGTGGTCGCAGCCTTGTGCGTACGCGCCTTCGGCCCGACGAGCGTGCTCGGCCTGTTCATGCCCGAGCAGGATTCGGATCCCGACAGCCTGCGCCTGGGCAAGAGCATCGCCGAGTGGCTCGGCATCGATGTCGTGCTCGAGGACATCACGCCGATCCTGAATGGCGCCGGCTGCTATCGCCGGCGCGACCAATTCATCTGCCGCCTCTTCCCGCAATACGGGCCGGGCTGGCGCTCCAAGGTCGTGCTGCGCAAGGCGAACGGCACCGCGGGCTACAACATCTTCCATCTCGTCGTGCGCAGCCCCAAGGGCGAAGAAATGGAAGCGCGCATGCCGCTCGAGGTCTACCTCGGCATCGTCGCGACGACGAACATGAAGCAGCGCACGCGCAAGCAACTCGAGTACTACCACGCCGATCGCCTCCAGTACGCGGTGGCCGGCACGCCGAATCGCCTTGAGTACGACCAGGGGTTCTTCGTGAAGAACGGCGACGGCGCCGCCGATGTGAAGCCGATCGCGCACCTCTACAAGACCCAGGTATACCAGCTCGCAGCGGAGCTCGGCGTGCCCGAGGAGATCCGCAGCCGAACGCCGACCACCGATACCTACTCGCTCGCGCAGACGCAGGAGGAATTCTTCTTCGGCATCTCGCTCCGAACGCTCGACGTGTGCATGTACGCGCTCGACCACGGCGTGCCGGCCGAGACCGTGGCGCCGGCGGTGGGGCTCACGCCCGAGCAAGTCCAGCACGTCTTCCGCGACATCGCTGGGCGGCGGCGCAGCACGCGCTACCTGCACGAAGCGCCGCTGCTCGTCGATGCGTCCAGCTAGCACGCAGAAAGCCAAGACCGTCTGGGTGCAGGTCGGCGACGGCGCGCGCCTGGAGCTGCATCACACGCCGTGGTGGCGGCATCTCTATCTCGATTTCCGGCGCTACCGCGTCACCGCAGACGCGGCGCTCCGCACCCTCTTCCTCACGCAAGGCTTCTGGGCGAGCTCGATCTACCGGATGGCGCGGGCTGCGCTCCAGCGTAGCCCGCTGCTCGCCCCGCTCGTCGTTACGGCGCAAAAGCTCATCGAGATCATCACGGGCATCAGCATCCCGGCGCAGTGCCAGATCGGCGACGGGCTCTACATCGGGCACTACGGCTCGATCATTCTCGCGCCCGAGGTCCGCGTCGGCCATAACTGCAGCCTCGCGCAGAACGTCACGATCGGTATCGCCGGCGGCGGCGACGACCGTGGCGCGCCGACCATCGGCAACCGCGTATTCATCGGCGCGCATTCGGTGATCGTCGGGCGCATCACGATCGGCGACGACGCGGTGATCTGTGCGGGTTCGGTCGTGAACCGCTCCGTGCCGGCGCGCGCGGTGATGATGGGGAACCCGGCCCGGGTGGTCTCGTACGACGGGAGCTTCGACTACGTCTACTACGACGGGATGGACGTCGATCCGGCGCGGCGCGCGTCGCTCGAGAGGCTCAAGTCCTTGAACGTCGGCCCGGCATAGTTGAGCGTCGACGCGAGCTCCTCGTAGCTCACGCCGAGCTCCTTCGCCCAGCGGGCGATATCGGGATCCTGCAGAGGCTTTTCCGGCTCGATCATGCCGGATGGTTGATCAGCAATCGGTATGCCCGGGGCCGGAATCGAACCGGCACGGCTTGCGCCGGCGGATTTTAAGTCCGCTGCGTCTACCAGTTCCGCCACCCGGGCGTCGTTGCACTCTAACCCAAACAAAAAGGGCGGCCGTTCGGCCGCCCTTTTTCTGATGCGTTGAACGGCTTTAGAACGTGTACGTGATCCCGAGGGCGATTAAATCCACGTCAGCCGATTGATTGAATCCGCCGCCGCCCATGCTCTGGAAGCGCGTCCACTCGAGCCGCGTACCGAATTTGCTGCTCAGGTTCCACTGGGCGCCAACCCCGTACTCCAGGTTGGTCGTGCCGTGCTTGATCTCTGCACCCGTGGACGGCGTGGTCGCCTTCAGCTCGCCCGTATAGGCACCGAGGCGGCCGTAGGCACCGAACTGCCGGCGCGAACCGAACCACCACGAGCCGACGCCCGAGATCTGCCAGAGGGTCGCCCTGACGTTCGAGGCGCCAAAGGTGCTCTTGCCCATGTCGCCATAACCAAACTCGACAGCAACGTTCGGGTGCAAGTTGACACCACCAAACAGCGTGAAGCCCGCGCCGTTCTCGGAGCAGGTACCGGTGCAATTCAGGTTGTACTTCGACTGCCCTGCGCTGTAACCCAAGTACCACTTGCCCGCCGCGTTTTGCGCTGCAGCAGGCATCGCGAAGGCCGCGGCCGCCAAGCCTACGGCGGTGACGACGGAAGCGATTCTCATAGTTTTTACCCCTTCCCTCTCTTTGGTTGGAACAGTGGTCCGAACACTAACAAAGCCACCCTCGGCCGGGACCTTGGGAGGCGGAATCCGGGACCCCCGGGACCCCGTATTGTTGCCTAAGTACAACGAGATTGCATGGGGTGGAGGCGGGAGTCGGAATCGAACCGGCGTCCACGGCTTTGCAGGCCGCTGCATGACCACTCTGCCATCCCGCCGCGCTTTGGAAAAAAGGGAAGGTCCCGTCTCAGCTCGGCTAGGGCCATCCCTTCGGATCTGGAGCGGGAAACGAGTCTCGAACTCGCGACCTCAACCTTGGCAAGGTTGCGCTCTACCAACTGAGCTATTCCCGCGAAAGACGCGAATTATATCAAGCACCCACCCTGGCATGAGGCAGCGCCTTGCGCAGGTAGTAGAGCATCGACACGACGGTGAGCACCGCCGAGATGATGATCAGCACGGTGCCCCACCAATTGCAGTCCAGCGTGAACAGGTCGTCGTTGTAGAGCAGCATCGGGATCGCGACCATCTGGCTGACCGTCTTCAGCTTCCCGATGAAGGCCACGGCAACGCTTCGTGCCTGGCCCACCTTCGCCATCCATTCGCGCAGCGCCGAGATGGCGATCTCGCGGCCAACGATGATCAACGCGACGATCATGTCGACGCGTCTCAGGTGCAGGAGCACGATCAGCGCGCCGACGACGATCAGCTTGTCGGCGACCGGATCCAGGAACGCGCCGAAAGCCGACATCTGGTTCAGCTTTCTCGCGAGGTAGCCGTCCAGCCAGTCCGTCACCGCGGCGAAGATGAAGATCGCGGTCGCGGTGACATTCTTGGCCGGGAACGAAAGCCAAGCGTCCGGCAGGTAGAAGATGCCGACGATGAGCGGGATCATGATGATCCGCGACAGCGTGATGGCGTTCGGGACGTTGAGGATGATCATGCCCGCGCAGACTCGTGGAGGTGGCGGTAGATGCGCTCGGCAAGCGGCCGGCTGATGCCTTCGACTTTCGCAATATCGTCCACCGCCGCCGCCTGTACGCCGCGCAGTCCGCCGAAGTGCTCGAGGAGCGCCTGCCGGCGCCTCGCGCCGATGCCGGGAATTTCGTTCAGCATCGAAGTCGTGCGTTTCTTTCCGCGTCTTGCGCGATGGCCGACGATCGCGAACCGGTGTGCTTCATCGCGGATCTGCTGGATGAGATGCAGGCCCGGATGCGAAGGCGCGAGCTGCAGCGTGCGCGCCTCCAGCTCGATGATGAGCTCCTCCATGCCGGGCTTGCGCTCGGGGCCTTTCGCCACGCCAACCATCGCCACCTGGTGCAGGCCCAGATCGGCCAGCACGCTCCGCGCAATGCCCACCTGCCCCTTGCCGCCGTCGATCAGCACGAGGTCGGGCACCTTGCCACCCTCGGCAGTCACCTTCTCATAGCGGCGCGTGAGGACCTGGCGCATCGCGGCGTAGTCGTCGCCCGGCGTGATATCGCGGATGTTGAAGCGCCGATATTCCGATTTCTGCATCTGGCTTCGATCGTAGACCACACAGGAGGCGACTGTCGCCTCGCCCATCGTGTGGCTGATGTCGAAGCACTCGATCCGGTTCGCGCCTTCCGGCAGCCCGAGCACCTCACGCAGCGCGACGAGGCGCGTTTCCTGCGTCGCCCGGTCCCGCACGCGCTGCGCAATGGCGAGCTCGGCATTCTTGGCCGCCATGTCGAGCCATACGCGGCGCTCGCCATGGGACGGGGTGACTGCATCGAAGCCTTCGACCGGCTCGCTTGCGATGACGAGCCCCGGTACCGGTTGCTCGAGATAGTGCTGCCCGAGGAATGCCGCGACCACTTCGGCAGGCGCGGCGCCCTCGGCGTTGGCCGGGAAGAAACTGCGGTCGCCGACATGGCGCCCGCGGCGGATCATCACCAGGTTCACGCACGCGATACCGCCTTCGATGACACAGGCGACCACATCGGCTTCCACGCCGCGATGCGACTCGACGTACTGGCGCGCCTGCACGCGCGTCAGCGCGCGAATCTGGTCGCGATAGATCGCCGCCTGCTCGTAGTGCTTCTCGTCCGAGGCACGCTGCATCTTTTCCGTCAGGCCCTTGATGACGTCATCCTCGCGTCCTTCCAGGAACAGCACCGCGTTGGCGACATCTTCGGCATACGGCTCCGGCGCGATGTTGCCCGTGCAAGGCGCCGTGCAGCGGTGGATCTGGTGAAGCAGGCACGGGCGCGAGCGATTCTCGAACACCGTGTCCTCGCACGTGCGGAGCTGGAACACCCGCTGCAGGAGTTGAATGCTTTCGCGCACCGCATAGGCGTGGGGAAAGGGTCCGAAGTAGCGGTGTTTCTTGTCCTTGGCGCCGCGATGGAAGCCCAGGCGCGGATATTGATGCCCGGTGACCATCAAGTAGGGGTAGGACTTGTCATCGCGAAAGAGGATGTTGTAGCGCGGGTTGAGGCTCTTGATGAGGTTGTTTTCGAGGAGCAGCGCTTCACCCTCCGATCGGGTGGCCGTCGTCTCCATGGCTGCGACCTGCGTCAGCATCATCTCGATGCGCGGGCTCTGCGCCGTCTTGGTGAAGTACGACGAGACGCGTTTCTTCAGGTCGCGCGCCTTGCCGACGTAAAGCGCTTCGCCCTCCTTTCCCAGCATCCGGTACACGCCGGGCAAGTTGGGCAGCCCGGCGACGAAGCTCTTTGCATCAAATGCCATTGATTTCATTATAAATGGGGTAAAATTCGCGCCTTTTTCGCAGGCGAGAAACATGGCAAAAGTTGAAGCGGTCGAGATCCGTCCCGGCCAACTCCTCGAATGGGACAAGCGCGTCTGGCGCGTCCTCAAGAGCTATCACGTGCACGTCGGCGGCCGCGGCGGCGCCTTCATGCAGGTCGAGATGAAGGACATCGACAAAGGCACCAAGACCAACCAGCGCTTCCGCACCGAGGACAAGATCGAGCGCGCGTTCGTCGATCCGCGCGAGATGCAGTACCTCTACCAGGATGGCGATCACTTCGTCTTCATGGACAAGGAAAACTACGAGCAGATGTCGCTCGATGCGGACTTCCTCGAGGGCCAGTCGGGCTATCTCCTGCCGAACACCGACGTGCAGATCAACTTCTATAACGGCCGCGCGATCGGCGTCGAGCTGCCGCCCTCCGTCGTGCTCGAGGTCCTCGACACCGAGCCTGGCATCAAGAACTCCACCGCAACCAACTCCTTCAAGCCGGCAAAGATGGAAACCGGCATCACGGTGCAGGTCCCGCCCTTCATCAACAAGGGCGAGAAGATCAAGATCGACACCGCCGAAGGCAAGTACATGGAGCGCGCGTAGTCGATTTCCAGTACTTCGCGATTTGCGTCGCGATCTGGAGCACCACCTGGCTAGCGATCACGTTTCAGCTCGGAGCCGTCGCGCCCGAGATGAGCGTGGCCTACCGGTTCCTCCTCGCCGCGCTCCTCATCTTCGCCGGGTGCCGGCTCCGCAAGCTCCCGCTTCGATTTAGCGCACGCCAGCACGGCTGGCTCGCGCTCTTCGGACTCGGGGCGTTCGGCGTGAGCTACGTGTTCGTTTACTACGCCGAGAGCCATGTGGCCTCGGGCCTCGTCGCCGTCGGCTACTCGGCGAGCCCGCTCCTCGGCATGCTGGGCATGCGCGCTTTCTTCGGCACGCCGATGACGCGACGCGTTGCGCTCGCGTCGATGCTCGGCATCGGCGGCATCGTCGCCATCTTCTATCCGGAGCTTTCGCAACTGCGCGGCGGTACCGACACCGCCAAAGGCGCGCTCTTCACCGCGCTCAGCGTCATCATCTCCGCCTTCGGCAGCATCGTCGCGCATCGCAACCAGCGCGCCGGAATGCCCCTTTGGCAAGGCATGGCCTGGGGCATGTTCTACGGCGGCCTTTGCGCGCTCCTGATCGGCCTCGGCAGCGGCAAAGCGCTTTCTTTCTCGCCAACGCTGTCCTACATCCTGTCGCTCGCCTATCTCGCGATGTTCGGCTCGATCATCGCGTTCGCGAGCTACCTGACACTCCTCAAGCACATCGGCTTGGCGCGCGCCGGCTACATCGGGGTCATGACGCCGGTCGTCGCGCTATTCGTCTCTGCCGCGTTCGAAGGCCTGCGCTTTCACGCGCTCACCTGGGTGGGCATCCTCATCTCGATCGCCGGCAACGTCCTCATCCTAGGCTCTGCAGCGTCTCCTGCGCCTCGCGGTACGCCACGCTCTTCCTGAGGTCGCGGCCGCCTTGCCTGCGCATCCGGTCGAGGCCCGACTGGTTTCCCAGCGGCACGTCAGCAAGGGACTGCAGTAGCGCATCGAGGCCTGCGGGGTTATTGCAGAGCAGGACCATGTCGCAGCCCGCTGCGATCGCCGCGCGCGCACGCTCGGGTGGCCCGCCGGCGACAGCGGCGCCCTCCATCGACAGGTCATCGCTGAAGACGATGCCCTGGAAACCGAGCTGCTTGCGCAGCACTTCCTGCAGCCAGTGCGCCGAGTAGCCGGCCGGCTGGGGATCCACCTGCGGATAAATCACGTGCGCCGGCATGACGCCGGCGAGCCCGGCCTCGATCACCGCCTTGTACGGTGCGATGTCCTTGCGCGCGATCTCCTTGAACGTCCGGTCGTCGCGCGGCACGGCGACATGGGAATCGGCCTCGGCATAGCCATGCCCCGGGAAATGCTTGCCGACCGCTCCGACGCCGCCTTGCGCCAGCCCTTTCACCAGGCAGGCGCCGAGCGATCCAACCGCAGTCGGGTCGAAATGCAGCGCCCGGTCGCCGATCACCGAGCTGCCGCCGTAGTCGAGGTCGAGCACCGGTGCGAAGCTGAAATCCACGCCGTGCGCGCCAAGCTCGGAAGCGATGATGTAGCCGATCGACGTGGCGAGCTCACGCCCCTTCTCGCGATCGCGGTCCCACTGTTTTCCCAGCGTGCGCATCGGCGGAATCGCCGTGAAGCCTTCCTTGAAACGCTGCACGCGCCCGCCTTCATGATCCACGCACACCGGCAGCGCGGGTTCGCGCTGCCGCTCGATATCGGCGGTCAGCGCCGCAAGCTGCTCCGGGTTTTCGTAGTTCCGTGCGAAGAGGATGACCGCGCCGGCCGCCGGATGGCGGATGCGCTCGCGGTCTTCGTCGGTAAGCACCGCGCCGAGCACGTCGACGACGACGGGCCCGGGCGGCAGCCTTACTTTTCGCACTCGAGGATCACCGTCGCAAACGCCACGCCCTTCTCATCCGATAGCGAGACATGGGCACTGGTCACGCCTTTCGTCTTCAGCAGCTTTTGCAGCGCATCGGAAAACTCCAGCACCGGCTTGCCCGACGCCAGGTTGCGCACCCAAACGCCATGCCAGTTCGCCGGCGATTTGATGCCGGTGCCTAGCGCTTTCGTAAACGCTTCCTTGGCGGCGAAACGCTTGGCGAGGTAGTTGGCCGGCAGGCGATGCCGCTTGAAGCGCTCAAGCTCGGGCGGGCACAGGATGCGCAGCGCAAAGCGCTCGCCGTGGCGCTTGAGCGCTGCCTCGATGCGCGAAATCTCCACCACGTCGGTGCCGACGCCGAAGATCAACGCGCGGCCTGCACCATCAAGGCTTTCATCTGGCGCACCGCCTCGCGCATGCCGACGAACACGGCACGGCTGACGATGGCGTGGCCGATGTGAAGCTCGCGAATGCCGGAAAGTGCCGCGATCGGCTGGACGTTGAAGTAATTGAGCGCGTGGCCGGCGTTGAAGCGCATGCCGAGCTTGCGGATGGCGTCGCCCGCCGCCTGGATACGCTTAAGCTCCGCCACCACCTGGGGAGTCTCGGCGTCGCGCCCCTTGGAATGGAAGGTGTGGGCGTAAGGCCCGGTGTGGATCTCGCACACGGATGCGCCGACGCGCGCTGCCGCTTCGACCTGCTTCAGCTCGGCGTCGATAAACACGGATACCACGATGCCCGCATCCTTGAGCCGCTTCACGGCGCCGGTCACAACCTTCTCGTTGCGCACGATGTCCAGGCCGCCCTCGGTCGTGATCTCGGCGCGGCCTTCGGGCACGAGCATCGCCATCTCCGGCTTGATCCGGCAGGCGATGCCGACCATCTCGTCGGTCGCAGCCATTTCCAGGTTCAGGCGAATGTGCGTGAGTTCCCGCAGGCGCCGCACGTCCTCATCCTGGATATGCCGGCGATCTTCGCGCAAATGGCAGGTGATGCCGTCGGCGCCGCCGAGATGCGCCTCGACGGCCGCCCAGACGGGATCCGGCTCGTAGGTGCGCCGGGCTTGCCGCACGGTCGCGACGTGGTCGACATTGACGCCCAGCTCGATCATAGATGCGCGATCACAGCTCGTTCAGCTCCATCAGCACGCTGCGGGTATGCAGCACCTGCCCATGCAGGCGCTGGCCGATCAGCGCGCGCATAAGGTAGCGCGCCTCGTCGCGGGTTTCACTGCGGCTGTAGTCGTCCGCCGCAAGGTCGAGCAACGTCCGTCCGCTGACCCGCAAATCGCCCCGGGCCGCGCGTACCGGGCCACGGTCGGGCTCGTAGACGTAAGACTCGGTGGCCTCGATGGGATCGCCGGACAGTGCCTCGCGGTCGAGGAGCGGTGCGTACCCGAGCTCGGCGAGGAGGCGCTTCTCGAAGCTACGCAATACCGCTGCATAGGCATCGCCGGCCGACAGCCGGGCGAGCGCGGCCGAGTAGGCGTCGAAGAGCGCCTCGTGCGGGTCTTCACGCGGTAAAAGCCGCAGGATCAGCTCGTTCAGGTAGAAGCCGCACATCAGCCCCCGTCCCGCCAGGGGTTGAAGAGCGCCGCCCCATTCCGCCTGCATCAGGTTGGAAAGCTCGGCCGAGCCGCTCCAGCCCAACCGCAACGGATGGAAGGCGAGCAGGACGCCGCGCATTGCCGAGCGCGGCCGGCGCGCCCCGCGGGCGAGGAGCGACACGCGGCCATGCTGCTGCGTGAAAGCCTCGACGATGAGGCTCGTCTCCTTGTACGGGTACGTGTGGAGCACGTAACCGGGCTCGTGGTCAGCTCGCTTCTTCACTCGTAGCCCAATTGTCGCAGGACCCGTGCGTCATCCGTCCATGCGCGGCGCACCTTGACCCACACGCCGAGGTACACCTTGCCGTCGAAGAGCCGCTCGAGATCCTTGCGCGCGGCGCTCGCCATCGTCTTGAGGCGCTCGCCGCCCTTGCCGAGGATGATCGCCTTCTGGCTGTCGCGCTCGACGAGGATGCTCGCCTCGATGCGCCGCAGGCGCCCTTCTTCCTTGAAGCTGTCGATGACGACCTCGCAGCGATAAGGCAGCTCTTCGCCCAGCGTCTCGAAAATCTTTTCGCGCAGCGCTTCCGCGGCAAAGAAGCGCTCATCGCGATCGGTCAGCTGGTCCTCGGGATACGCGGCGGGTCCTTGCGGAAGCGCGTCTGCGACAACGCGGAGCAGCTCGGGCAGGTTCCTGCCGCTCTTTGCGCTGACCGGAACCAGCGCCGCGAACTCGCGGGTCTTGCCCAGGCGATCGAGGAATGGGATCAGGTCGCCGTTCCGCCTTACCGTGTCGACCTTATTGATGACGGCGATCACCTTCTGCCCGGCCGGTATGCGCTCGAGCGCTGCGCCATCTTCCGGCAGGAAGCGAAGCGCCTCGACGACGAAGAGCACGACATCGGCCTGGCTCGCGGCCTCGCCGACGCGGCGGTTGAGCGCCTTGTGCAGGACGCTCTTGAGGCGTGGCGGATTGCCGGGGGCATCTACAAACACGTACTGGCATTCCGGCCGCGTGAGGATTCCCGAGATGAGGTGGCGAGTGGTCTGCGGCCGCGCAGACACGATGGAGAGCTTCTCTCCGACCAGGCGGTTGAGAAGGCTTGACTTGCCGGTGTTGGGGCGCCCGACCAGCGCGACCGTGCCGCAGCGGTGGCTCAAAGCTTCTCCAGCATGGCGCGCGCAGCCTCCTGCTCGGCGCGCTGCCGCGAGCTGCCGGTACCGCGGGAAGTGATCTCGCCCACGGCGCACTCGACGTCGAACGACTGTCGGTGCGCGGCACCGTGCACCGAGAGCACGCGGTAGGCCGGCAGCGGCCGGTGGGCGGCCTGCAGCTTCTCCTGCAGCTCGGTCTTGGCGTCCTTCGCGGCGCGATCGGGGTCGAGCGCATCGAAACGCTGCGCGAAGGCGACTCGCACCGCTTTGCGTGCCGGGTCGTAGCCACCGTCGATGAAGATCGCGCCGAATACCGCCTCCAACGCATCGGCGAGCATGGATGGACGCGGCTCAGCTGCCGCGACCAGCTCGCCTTCGCCGAGCCGGATGAGCGATGCCAATCCGAGCTCGCGGGCGAGCTCTGCGAGGGACTCCTCGCGCACGAGGCTCGCGCGAAGCCGAGTCAGCTTGCCTTCCGAAAGCTTGGGGAAGCGCGCGTACAGCTCTTCGGCGACCGCACAGCCCAGCACGCCGTCGCCAAGAAATTCGAGCCTTTCGTTGTGGTCCGGCCCGCGGCTGCGGTGCGTCAGCGCCTGCTCGAGCAGCGCGGGTCGCGCGAAGCGGTACCCGAGGTGCTCTTCCAGTCCGATCTACTGGCCTCCGGCCGTGGCCGCGTAATCGATGTACAGGCCCACGTTCTTGAAGAGCGGGACTTCCTTGCGATAGGCGAAACCGATCGTGATCGCGTTGCCGTCCTTGCCGATGTCCAGGTCGGAGGGCTTGATCGTCGTGATGTCGTCGATGTTCGACCGGTTCTCGAAGGCACGACGGATTTCATTCGGTGCACCGTTCGGCATGTCACGCGCGATCGCCTCGATCGCCTTCTGCGCGGCGCGGAATTCCAGGAACGAGGGAATCACCTTCATGCCGAACAGCGCGACGATGGCAAGGACGACCAGGACGCCGACCAGGGCCAGGAGACTGACCCCTCTTTGGCTATTGTGCATGCTCTCCTCCCTTGCTAGTGGAACGAGCCGAAGCGCCCGAGCTCGCCGAGGTTCAGCCAGATGAAGAAGGCCTTGCCGACGATGTTCTCGTCCGGGACGAAGCCCCAGACGCGGCTGTCGCTCGAGTTGTCGCGGTTGTCGCCCATCACGAAATAGTGGCCTGGCGGCACGGTGCACGTCAGGCCCGCGCTATTGTAGTTGCAATTGCCGCCGCCGGCTCGCGTCGGCAGCACGCCCGCAGGCGCGTCGTCCTCGAGCAGTATTTCATGCTGCACGTTGCCCAGCGTCTCGATGTAGCGGCGGGAAAACTGCATGCGCTCGCGGGACAGGTAGTCGTCGATCTGCTTCGTCTGCACCAGGTTGCCGTTGATCGTGAGGCGCTTGTTGCGGTACTCGACCTTGTCGCCCGGCAGGCCGACGACGCGCTTGATGTAGTCGAGCGAAGGATCCTCGGGGTATCGGAACACCATCACGTCGCCGCGCTCCGGGTTATTGAGCTGGACCACCTTCTTGTTCGCCACCGGCAGGCGGATGCCGTAGGTGAATTTGTTCACCAGGATGAAGTCGCCGACGAGCAGCGTCGGCACCATGGAAGACGACGGGATCTTGAACGGCTCGACCAGGAAGGAGCGGAGCAGGAAGACGATCAGGATGACGGGAAAGAAGCTGACCGAATACTCGACCCACCATGGCTGCTTCGCGCCCTTGCCGCGGCGTTTCTTGAGCCAGAGGACCTCGACGCCCCACACGAGGCCGGTCACCACCAGCAGAATCAAGAGAAATAGGGCGAAGTTCAACCTTCACCCCGCTGCAGCACGGCGAGGAACGCCTCCTGCGGAATTTCGACCGAACCGACCTGCTTCATGCGCTTCTTCCCTTCTTTTTGTTTTTCGAGCAGCTTGCGCTTGCGGGTGACATCGCCACCATAGCACTTTGCGAGCACGTTCTTGCGCAGCGCCTTGACGTTTTCGCGCGCGATGATGTGGCCGCCGATGGCCGCCTGCACGGCGACGTCGAACATCTGCCGCGGGATCAGCCCACGCAGCTTGGTCACGAGCTCGCGGCCGCGATACTGCGATGCCGAGCGGTGCACCATGCTGGAGAGCGCGTCGACCTTGTCGCCGTTCACCAGAATGTCGAGCCGCACCATGTCCGCCGCGCGGTACTCCTTGAACTCGTAGTCGAGCGAGCCGTAGCCGCGCGTCGCGGACTTCAGCTTGTCGAAGAAATCGAGCACCACCTCGTTCAGCGGCAGGTCGTAGGAGATCACGACGTGGCGCGCCGAGTAGTGCAGGTTGGTCTGCGTGCCGCGCTTCTCGGTGCAGAGCGTGATCACCGGTCCCACGTACTCCTGCGGCACGAAGATCTTGCAGGCCATGATCGGCTCGCGGAATTCCTCGATGGTCTCCGCCGACGGCAGCTTTGATGGATTGTCGATCCGGTGCACGGTGCCGTCGCGCAGCTGCACTTCGTAGACGACCGATGGGGCGGTGGTGATCAGCGTCTGGCCGTACTCGCGCTCGAGCCGCTCCTGCACGATGTCCATGTGCAGGAGGCCGAGGAAGCCGCAGCGGAAACCGAAGCCGAGCGCCTGCGAGGTCTCGGGCTCGTAGTGGAACGAGGCATCGTTGAGGTGCAGCTTCTCGAGCGCCTCGCGCAGCGCTTCATACTCGTTCGCCTCGACCGGATAAAGACCGGCGAACACCTGCGGCTTGATCTCCTTGAATCCGGGCAGGGGCTTTGCCGCGCCGTTTTTCTCGTGGGTGATCGTGTCGCCCACCTTCGCTTCGCGTAGCCCCTTGACGCCGGCGGTGACGAAGCCCACTTCTCCGGCGCTCAGACTCTCCTTCTGCTTCGACTTC
>Ga0310810_10006400_pt1 | contig 13302 bp, 13 predicted proteins | sample NCmetagenome_FD_207641 | JGI IMG/M metagenome (GOLD analysis project Ga0310810, IMG submission 207641) | Soil microbial communities from experimental microcosm in Duke University, North Carolina, United States - NC | ecosystem: Engineered > Artificial ecosystem > Soil microcosm > Unclassified ... | reverse complement strand
ATGAACAGACACGCGCCGTTGATGGCATCCATCGCCCGAACGTAAACCTGCGTCATGCCGCCCCCCAACAGCGCGAGCGTCGGCGTGGTCGCCGCGTCGGCCCGCGCTTGCGCCCGCTCAGGCGCTCATTTGAGCTCTTGAATGCGCTTGATCAGCTCGGCGTGCTGCGCACCGTATTTGTCCCACACCGGCTTTACCGCCGCCTGGAACGGCGCCTTGTCCTCGATCTTGATGATCTCGATGCCCGCCGCCTCGATCTGCTTGGTCGATTTCTCTTCCATGGCGTACCAAAGCTTGCGCTGATCCTGCTGCGCCTCCTTGGCGAAGCGGGCGATCAGCGCCTGGTCGTCCGGCGCCAGCGTGTTCCAGGTCTTCTTCGAGAACACGAGGATTTCCGGGATCATCAAATGCCCGGTGAGCGAGTAGTACTTGGCGTAGCGGTAATGCTGCCCGGTGGTGTAGGTCGGGGCGTTGTTCTCGGCGCCGTCGACGACGCCGGTCTGCATGGCATTGACCAGCTGGTCCATGCCCATGGCGACCCCGTTGCCCCCAAGCGCGTTCATGGTGTCCACGAAGACCGGGTTGCCCATCATGCGAATCTTCAGACCCTTGAGATCGCCGATCGCGCGGATCGGCTTCTTGCTGTTGTAGACGTTGCGGGTGCCGGCATTCATCCAACACAGCCCGACCAGCCCCGCGGTGGGGTGCTCGGACAGCTTCTTGAGCAGCTCGTCGCCGATCGGGCCGTCGATCACCTGCTCCATGTGCGCGTCGTCGCGGAACATGAACGGCAGGTTGAACACGTTGAGCTCGGGGACCAGCGGGCCCATCGGCCCCACGCTGATGCGTGCGATGGCAATCGCGCCCACCTGGGCCTGCTCGATCGCTTCCTTCTCTCCGCCGAGTTGCATCGCGGGATACATCTGGATGCTCAGGCGGCCTCCGGTGGCGGCCTCGAGCTTCTTGCCCATGCCAACCACCGCCTCGACGGTCGGGTAGCCGAGCGGATGCACGTCGGCGGCCTTGAGAACGAGCTTCTGCTGCGCGAAGGCAGGGGCGCCGAGATCGGTCGAAAGCGCGCCGAGCGCCGTAGCGGCGCCGAGGCGGAGCACGGTGCGACGGTTCATGGTCGTCCTCCCTGATCGTTTGTTCTCGCCTCGCACGCGATCGCCGCGGGATTGTTGATCGGCGGGCGGGTGCATGCTACGCACTTGTCATATCATATGATGACTGGCCTCCCGGGAGTGTCAAGACGATGAGCAGGCCGCGGACGGGCCTTTCGGTGACGCGGCCGTTGTCGGCGCCGCGATCGCTTACCGGCGAACTGGTCGCCCGGCTCAGCGACGACATCACCAGCGGCAAGATCCCGCCGGGGTCGCGCCTGCCGACCGAGCAGGAACTGATCGCCGCCACCGGCGTGAGCCGCACGGTGGTGCGGGAGGCGGTTGCCGCCTTGCGCGCGGACGGTCTCGTCATCACGCGCCAGGGCGTCGGCGCCTTCGTCCCGGAAAATGCCCGTCCGCCGCTGCGCATCGCCTTCGACCGGCTGTCGCCGCTGCGCGCGGTGCTCGACGTCATGGAGCTGCGCACCGGCATCGAAATCGAAGCCGCCGGGCTCGCGGCGGAACGGGCCTCGCCGGCGCAGGTCCGCAAGGTCGTCGACTGCTTCGATGCCATTGGCGCCGCGATCCGGCGGGGCGCCGATGGCATTGACCAGGATTTCGCGCTCCATTGCAGCATCGCCGACGCGACCGGCAACCCGCAGTTCAGACGGTTTCTCGAACATCTTGGCCGCTTCGTCATCCCGCGGCAGACGATCCGCGGCGGTCCGGGCATGCCCAAGCGCGTCTACAGCGAAACCTTCCAGCAGGAACATCGCGACATCGTGCAGGCGATCCGTACCGGCGCGGTCGCGCAGGCGCGCGCGGCGATGCGCCGGCATCTGCTCAACAGCCGCAAGCGCTATCAGCGGCTCGCCGGCAAGCTCGCCGCCAGCTGATGCGCTCCACATTCGCAACGGACTGATCATGCAAACGGTTCTGATCACGGGCGCGGCTGGCGGCATCGGCATGCGGCTGCGGCAATTGCTCAAGGGCGTCTATCGCGAACTGCGGCTGAGCGACATCAAGCCGCCGCGCGATCACGCCGCGGACGAGACCTTTGTCGCCGCCGATCTCGCCCACATGACCGAGGTCGAGCGCGCCGTCGTCGGCGTCGACGGCATCGTGCATCTCGGCGGGTTCTCGGTCGAAGGCCCGTGGGAGACCATCCTCCAGGCCAACATCATCGGCTGCTACAATCTGTTCGAGGCGGCGCGCCGCCACGGCGTCGGGCGGGTCGTGTTCGCGTCCTCCAACCATGTCGTCGGCTTCTATCCGCGGCAGCGTCGCATCGGGGTCGACGATCCGGTGCGGCCGGATTCCCGCTACGGTGCCAGCAAGGCGTTCGGCGAGGCGCTCGCGGCGCTCTATGCCTACAAGCACGGGCTGCGCGTGACCTGTCTGCGCATCGGCAATGTCAGCGACGTCCCGGCCGACCGGCGGCGGCTTTCGATCTGGATCGCGCCGCAGGATCTGGTGCAGCTCATCCGCATCGGCCTCGAGCATCCCGACATCCGCCACGAGATCTTCTATGGCGCGTCAGACAATGCACGCGGCTGGTGGGACAACAGCGCGGCCTTCCGGCTTGGCTATCGCCCGCAATTCCGCGCCGAGGATCACAGCGCCGCCGCGCTGGCCGCCGACGCGAAGCTGCCCGCCGATCCGCTCGGCGCGTGGTATCAGGGCGGCCCCTATTGCAGCGACGAATTCGATGGCGGCATCGAACGCGCCCCGGTGTGAAGCGAGTTCGAAACTCGCGTGTCCCGAACGAGCGAAGGCGAAGCCGGAGCGAAGATCCGGGGCCCAGGGGCCGCGAGCACGGTGCCGGTCGCCCTGGGCCCCGGGTCTCGTTCGGCTCGCGCAACGGCGCGTGCCGCTCTCGCCCGGGGCACGATAACTGAGACTACAGGCTGCGGCCGTCGAACGGGGTGGGGGTGAGCGCCGCGATGTCGACGTCATCGAGGCAGCGCACGTTGACCGCGACCATGTCCTCGCCCTTCGGATTCTTGCCGCGGGAGAATGCGCCCACGCCGCACTGCGCGCAGAACAGGTGGTGGAGGGTCTTCTTGCCGAACTGGTAATCCTTGAGGTCCTCCGCGCCCGCGCGCAGCCCGAAATGCTCGGCCGGGACGAACGACCATAGCGCGCCGCGCTTCTGGCAGAGCGAGCAATTGCAGGCGACGACGCTGCTGAGGTCGGTGGTCACCTCGAAGCGCACCTCGCCGCAATGGCAGCCGCCGGTATAGGTCCTGGTCTCGGCCATGGCGCATCGCCTATTTCTGTTGAAACTCGATCCGCTTGTCCGGCCGCTCGAGATCGACGTGCAGGGCCTCGCACAGCCGGTTCGAATAATTCCACATGCCGCAGAATACCGTGAGCTCCACGATCTGCTTCTCGCTGAAGTGCTTCTTCATCGCCGCGAAGGCGGCATCGTCGTCGCGCGCCTGCATCTGCGTGACCACGTCGGCCCAGCGGATCGCCGCCTTCTGCCGGTCGTCGAGATCGGGCGAGCTCATATAGTCGCTGCCCTGCGCCGCCTTGATCTGGGCTTCGGTGAGCCCGAGTTTCTTGCCGAGCGGCACGTTGTGCGACATGCAATAGGCGCTCTGATTGAGCGCCGAGGTCTTGATGATGACGAGCTGCTGGATCTTCACGTAGTCCGGATCGGACTTGACGTTGTTGAGGCGGATCGATTCGTTCGGTAGCATCCACCCCGCCAGCGCCGCCGGCTGATGCGCCAGCACCTGCGAGAAATTGCTGATGCGTCCCCACTGCTCGACCACGCCGTCGTACACCTTGCGGGTCTCGGCGTCGGCTTCCTCCGGCTTGATCATTTTCACGCGTGCCACGACCGTCTCCTTGTGCGCGACAATGTAGCCGAAGCGCCGACCCGGCGCGAGCCGCGCGTTTCGCAGGCGTCGGTGAGAAGTTCCATTCGGACGGGGTCGCGGCGGGGGCGAAGGCCGGAGCCCTCGGCGGAGGACGCCGATCGCGTTCGAACGATCAGCGTCAGGAATGGTCGCCCCGTTCCGGCGGAGGGACAGCCGATAGCAGCAGATCCTCGACCTCGAGCAGCTCGCGCAGATCGCCGATCGCTTCGATGGCCTCGTCCTCGGCGGTCACTGCGCGCAAGCGGTCATAGACCTCGCGCCACGGCTGCGGACGGCCCAGTCGCATTGCGGCATCGACATAGGCGCGCGCCTCGCCCAGCGAGGCGAGCCGGCGGGGCCGGGGCGTATCCCTGACCACAAGCGGCGGATCGATGCGAAAGTCGTCCATGGCGCAGGCTACCACGCGCGCCCCGGAAATACTCGCTAGAACGTCACCACCCGGGTGTCGGCCTCCTTGGCGGCGGCGTGGAATTCGTTCATGCCGCCGATCTTGACCCGCTTGTCGAGCCCGACAAGCCCGCGCACCTCGACGCACGGCTTGCAGGCCCACAGCGTGACATTGGCATGCCCCGCGATCTCCTCGTAGCGGTTGGGCGGGCCGACCGGGACCAGCTTTGCCCCGGCGCCTTCCACCGCCATCAGCACGGCGTCGTGAAACAGCATCAGCGTGACACGGTCACCCGCTTGCACGGCCGAGGCCGCGAACAGGAAGGGCAGCATCGCCCGTGTCGGATCGGTCGGTCCCCACGTGGTCGAGATGGCGAAATGCATGGCTGGCCTCCTTGATTTGCGCTGCCGGTGAATAAGCACAAACGCCGGCGGGCGCCTATATCGCAACTCCGCGCCCCGGGGGGCCGCCGCAAAGATCAGCCATGAGCGCACCGCTCGCCGCGTTCGCCTTGATGTTCGGTAATTTCGTGATCGGCGTCGCGATCCTGGCGCCGGCCGGCATGCTGGGCGAACTCGCCCAGGGCCTGGCGGTCACCATCCGCGATGCCGGAATGCTGGTGACCTTCGGCGCGGTGGTGTTGTGCGTCGGCTCTCCGCTGGTGACCTGGGCCACGAGCCGGGTGGCGCGGCGCACGCTTCTATCCGCCACCGTCGCCGTGGTCGCGCTCGGGCATGCCGCCTCCGCTTTCGCCCCGAACTATGGGACGCTGCTGGCGCTGCGCCTGGTCATGGTCGCAGTCGCCGCCATCTATGCGCCGCAGGCCGCAAGCACGATCGCGCTGATCGTGCCGGCGAAGGCGCGGCCGAGCGCCATCGCCTTCGTCTTCCTCGGCTGGTCGCTGGCGCTCGCCGCCGGCCTTCCGCTGGTCACCTTTCTGGCCGCGCATCTCGGCTGGCGCGCCGCCTATGGCGTGCTGGCCGCGCTCGCGATTTTGAGCCTGTTGCTGCTGCTGCTGGGCGTACCGGGGGGCCTCGCCGGCGGCGCCGTCTCGCTCCGAAGCTGGGGCAGAATCCTTCGCAATGGTCCGATCATTCTCCTTTTGCTCATCACGGCGCTCACGACCTCGGCGCTGTTCGTGATCTTCACCTATCTCGGCCCGTTGCTGCAGACGCTCCTCGACGCGGGCCCGCGCACGATCGGGACGTTCTTCGCCCTGTTCGGCGTTGCCGGCTTCATCGGCAACGTGCTGGCGACCCGCGTGGTGACGCGGCTCGGCGCCTTTGCCACCTCGTTCATCTTCATCCTGCGCTGGTCTGGTCGCTGGGTGTGGGTGTGCTCGCGGCCATGGCCGTGGGCATCGTGCTGCAGGGATTCGGTTTCGCGGCGGCCAACTCGATGCAGCAGGCACGGCTGGTCGCCGCCGCGCCGGAGCTTTCGAGCGCCACCGTCGCCCTCAACACGTCCTCGATCTATGTCGGCCAGGCGCTCGGCTCGGCGCTCGGCGGCGTGCTGTTCGCGCACGAGCATCTGCTGGCGGCGGGCTATGCCACGGCCGCGTTCTTCGGCGCGGCGCTCGCCGCGCTGGCGTTCACGCGGCGTCGGGAAGGCGCGTTGACGGGAAAGGCCTAGATGTGAGCTTTCAACAGGTTGTCCATCCGGTTCTGACCGAGGAAGCTGAGGTTGCTGAGACTTCAGATTCCAAGGGAGAACCGGATGAACGTGCACAAGAATGCCCGTCTGACGCCACACGGTCGAGAGCGAATTGTACGGCAGGTTGAGAGCGGGCAGACGCCGAAGGCCGTCGGCGAAGCCGCAGGCGTCTGCCCGCGGACCGTTCGCAAATGGGTTTCCCGATATCGCAGCGAGGGCTTGGCTGGATTGCGTGATCGCAGTTCGCGGCCCTATCGGCTGCATCGGCCGACGCCTCAGGCGGTGGTCACCGAGGTCGGGCGTCTCCGCCGCCAGCGCTACACCGGCCAGCAGATCGCAGCCGAACTGCGCATCTCGCCAGCGACCGTCAGCCGCATTCTGCGGCGCCTCGGGCTCAATAGGCTGGCAGCGCTGGAGCCTGCCGAGCCGGTGCGCCGTTACGAGCGTGAACATCCTGGCGAGCTCATCCACGTCGACATCAAAAAACTTGGCAGGTTCAACCACGTAGGACATCGCATTACCGGCGATCGCAGGGGACAGAGCAACAGCCGAGGCGTGGGGTGGGAGTACGTCCACGTCTGCATCGACGATGCCTCTCGCGTCGCCTATGCCGAGATCAAGAAAAGTGAGCGCAAGGCGAGCGCTGTCGCCTTCCTGAAAGCCGCGGTGATCTACTACGCCAAGCTCGGCGTCAGCATTCAGCGCGTCATGACCGACAACGGATCTTGCTACAAATCTCGCGCCTTCGGCCGAGCCTGCAAGCGGCTCGGTCTCAAGCACATCCGAACCAGACCCTATACGCCGAAAACCAATGGCAAGGCCGAGCGCTTTATCCAAACAGCACTCCGCGAATGGGCCTACGCCAAGGCCTACCAGCGCTCAGATCATCGCGGCGCAGAGCTTCCGATCTGGCTGCACCGCTACAACTGGCACCGCCCCCATGGCAGTATCGGCGCCAAGCCGCCGAACAGCAGACTCGGTCTACCTGAGAACAACCTGTTGAGGCTCCACACCTAGAGCGGGGCCGGGGTCCGCAGCGCGGACCAGCGAAAGCCTATTCCGCCATCGGATGCGCGGCTCGGCGCATACGCTGCGCGATTGGGCCCTGCCAGCGCGCTACAGCCAGCGTCGGCCGGTGACGCCGGGGTCGCTGATGGTGCGGCTCGCCACCAGCCGGTGCCAGATGAACAGCACGACGATGGCCCCGACGGTGGCTCCGATCAGCCCGGCGCCCTGGTCGGCCCGGTACCAGCCGACGGCCTGCCCCAGGAAGGTCGCCACGAAGGCGCCGATGATGCCGAGCACGGTTGTCAGGATGAAGCCGGTCGGGTTGTTCGGTCCGGGGGACAGCAGGCGGGCGATCACGCCGGCGAGGAACCCGATGAGGATGATCCAGATGATGCTCAAGGCAGCCTCCGCGGAATTGGAACCCCGAGATAACCGCGCCGCGCCGCTCCGGTTCCGGGGAGCGGCCTCCGGCTCCGGTGCAGCGTGCCGACATCAGGGATAAGCACGCGTGCAAGGTCGGCTAAAATCGTCGCAGGGGCAAGCGGGTTCTGAAGCGAACAGGCTCGGCCCGATCCGCGCATGTCCGACCGCCGCGCCACCTGCATTGCGTCGCACCGTCCCGATCATCACGCCGGTTCGAGAGGAGGCCATGGCCATCGCCAAGCACACAACCGCAACCGTGATTCCGGCGCTGCAATACCAGGACGCGCCGGCGGTGATCGATTTTCTGTGCAAGGCCTTCGGAGGGCCACGTTTGGACTTTCGGCAGCTACGATGCTTGGGCTGAGCATTGAGGCGCGCGAGCCGGCGAAACGGCGAGCGTCTCCTATCCTCTCCTCGGCTTGGCGCTGGCAGGGCGGGCCTTTCTCGCGATCGCAAACTCGCAGCGTCCGTTAAAGCCGATTGACACGCTGCCGCAGCGCAACGATACCCACTGGCGATCTTGGCGGGCGGGGCGTCGGACCGGCGGCCTCGCCATACCTCTTGCAGCGTCAACGTCCCGCCACGGTTGGCGCTGAAACCGGGCCGGATCGAGGCTCGGCAGCACAGGAATCATTCGGAAAACGACGGTCTTGGAAGACGAAAGCATGGACGACCCCAGCTCCGGGCGCGAGTTTCAGAGCGTGCTGCGCGGCCCGCTGCCGCCAAGCAGCCAGGCTTCGAGCGAGGAGGCACTCAGCGAAATCAAGAGTGCCGTACTCGCCAAGCTGGTCCTGGCGGTCGGCAAGGATGCCGGTTCGGCCACCGATCGCGACTGGTTTCTGGCGGCCGCATTCGCCATCCGCGACCGCATCATCCATCGCTGGCTCGCCTCCGAGCGTGCCAGCAATGCCAAGGGCAGCAAGCGCGTCTACTATCTTTCGCTCGAGTTCCTGATCGGTCGGCTGCTGCCGGACGTGCTGTGCAATCTCGGCCTGGGCGAGAACTTCTACGCCGCGCTCGGAGACCTCGGCGTGGACCTTAACCGTCTGCGGTCGGCCGAACCCGACGCCGCGCTCGGCAACGGCGGCCTCGGGCGGCTCGCCGCCTGCTTCATGGAGAGCATGGCCAGCCTCGGGATCCCCGCTTTTGGCTATGGCATCCGCTATGACCACGGGCTGTTTCGCCAGGTCATCAAGAACGGCTGGCAGCAGGAATATCCGGAGGAGTGGCTGTCGTTCGGCAACCCCTGGGAGTTCGCCCGGCCGGAGGTGACCTACGACATTCATTTCGGCGGCTTCGTGGAGACGACACATCTTCCGGGCGGCCACGCGCGGGCAGTGTGGCGTCCCGACGAAACCATCGAGGCCGTGGCCTACGACACGCCGATCGTGGGGTGGCGCGGCCGCCACGTGAATCCGCTCAGGCTGTGGACCGCCCGGGCGGTCGATCCCATGCGCCTCGACGCCTTCAACAGCGGCGACCACATCGGCGCGCTGGTCGAGCAATCGCGCGCGGAAGCCATCTCCAAGATCCTCTATCCGAGCGATGAAACGCCCGCCGGCCGGGAACTGCGCCTGCGGCAGGAATACTTCTTCGTGTCGGCATCGCTGCAGGATCTGATGCAGCGCCATCTGCGCACCGATGGCGACCTGCATTTCCTGCCGCTGCGGGCGGCGATCCAGCTCAACGACACGCACCCGAGCATCGCGATCCCCGAGCTCATGCGGCTGCTCGTCGACGTGCACGGGCTGCCGTGGAGCGAGGCGTGGCTGATCACCGTCAGCACCTTCTCCTATACCAATCACACGCTCCTGCCGGAGGCGCTGGAGAGCTGGCCGATGGAGCTGTTCGAGCGCGTCCTTCCGCGTCACCTGCAGATCATCTATCGCATCAATGCCGAGCATATCGAGGGCGCGCGCAGCCAGGATCCGGTGGGTTTTTCCGAGCGGATCGCCTCGATATCGCTGATCGATGAGGAGCACGGACGGAAGCTGCGCATGGGGCACCTCGCGTTCGTCGGCTCGCACAGCGTGAACGGCGTCTCGGCGCTCCACACCGAGCTGATGCGCAAGACCGTCTTCCGCGATCTGCACGCGCTCTACCCCGACCGCATCGTCAACAAGACCAACGGCATCACCTTTCGCCGCTGGCTCATGCAGGCCAATCCCGCGCTGGTGAAAGTGCTGCGCGAGGTCTGCGGCGAGACGGTACTGGACGATCCATCGCTGATCAGCCGCCTCGCTGAAGGAGCGGGGGACAGCGCGCTGCGTGAGCGCGTCGCCGCGGCCAAACGGACGAACAAGATCGCGTTCTCCCGGCTGGTCGGCGATCGCTTCGGCCTGCGGCTCGATCCCGATGCGCTGTTCGACGTGCAGATCAAGCGCATCCACGAATACAAGCGCCAATTGCTCAACATCCTGGAGACGGTCGCCGTCTATCGCGCGATGCGCGATGACCCGACGCGGGACTGGGTCCCGCGCGTGAAAATCTTCGCCGGCAAGGCGGCGGCGAGCTACGCCCAGGCCAAGCTGATCATCAAGCTGATCAACGAGGTCGCCAAGGTGGTCAACGATGATCCGGTCACGCGCGACCTTTTGCGGGTCGTGTTCCTGCCCGACTACAATGTGAGCCTGGCCGAGGTGATCATTCCCGCCGCCGACCTGTCGGAGCAGATCTCGACCGCGGGCATGGAGGCATCCGGCACCGGCAACATGAAGCTCGGCCTCAACGGCGCGCTGACGATCGGCACGCTCGATGGCGCCAATATCGAAATTCGCGAGCGCGTCGGCGCGGACAACATCTTCATCTTCGGCCTCGAAGCGCACGAGGTCGCCGAGCGCCGCCGCCACGCCCACGGCGCCACGGCGCTCTTGGCATCGCCGATGCTGGCGGGCGTCGTCCATGCGATCGAGGCCGGCATCTATTGGCCCGGCGAAGCCGGCTGGTTCGCTCCGCTGATGAACGGGCTGCGCCACGACGACCACTACATGGTGGCGGCGGATTTCGACGACTATTTCGCGACCCAACGGCGCATCGATAAGCTGTGGCTGTCGCCATCCGACTGGACGCGGATGTGCATCATGAACATCGCGCACATGGCGTGGTTCTCGTCCGACCGCGCCATCGGCGAATATGCGCAGGACATCTGGCACGTGCCCTTCACCATGCCCGCCGACGCGGGCGCCGAAAAAACATCCTGACGGCCGGCCGGCGTCGGACGGGTGTCACATTGGTATGCAATTTGCTAAATACAGGGCATGCTCCCGGCAGTGCCGCCATTTGCTGATGAAGTTGTGCGCAGATCGGCGCATATGTTAAGCAGTTCGCCGGGCAGACGGCGGGGTCATCGGCATTGCCGGCCTTAACCTCAGGCGCACCCTTTGCACGCTCGGCGATGGCGTATGTGCTCGCCGGCGGCCGGGGCAGCCGACTGCTCGAGCTCACGGAGTGGCGGGCCAAACCCGCGGTTCATTTCGGCGGCAAGTCGCGCATCATCGACTTTGCGCTCTCCAATGCGCTCAATTCCGGCATTCGCCGCATCGGCGTCGCCACCCAGTACAAGGCGCACAGCCTGATCCGCCATCTCCAGCGCGGCTGGAATTTCTTCCGCCACGAGCGCAACGAGAGCTTCGACATCCTGCCCGCAAGCCAGCGCGTCGCGGACGGCGCGTGGTATGCCGGCACGGCCGACGCCGTGTATCAGAACATCGACATCATCGAGAGCTACGCGCCGAAATACCTGGTCATCCTCGCGGGCGATCACATCTACAAGATGGACTACGAGCCGATGCTCGTGCAGCACGTCGAGCAGAACGCCGACGTGACCGTGGGTTGTCTCGAGGTGCCGCTGAGCGAGGCGTCGGCGTTCGGCGTCATGCATGTCGACGCCAACAATTACATCAGCGCATTCGTCGAGAAGCCGACAGATCCGCCGTCGATGCCGGGGCGGCCGGATATGGCGCTCGCGAGCATGGGCGTCTACGTGTTCGACACGGCCTTCCTGTTCGACCAGCTGCGCCGCGACGCGGCCGATCCGCATTCCAGCCACGACTTCGGCAAGGACCTCATCCCCTCCGTTATCCGCAACGGGAACGCAGTTGCGCATCATTTCTCGCGCTCGTGCGTGCGCACGAGCGGACAGGCCGCGTCCTACTGGCGCGATGTCGGCACGCTCGACGCCTATTGGGCCGCCAACATGGACCTCACCGACATCGTGCCGCAGCTCGACCTCTACGACCGCAACTGGCCGATCTGGACGTTTGCCGAGATCTCTCCTCCGGCCAAGTTCGTGCATGACCAAGAGGGACGCCGCGGCCAGGCGGTCTCGTCGCTGGTCTCGGGCGGCTGCATCGTATCGGGAGCGACGGTGCGGCAGTCGCTGCTGTTCACCAATGTCCACCTGCGGTCCTATTCGCATGTGGAGAATGCCGTCATCCTGCCGGACGTCGAGGTCGGGCGCAGAGCGCGGCTCAACAACGTCATCATCGATCGCGGCGTCCGCATTCCGGCCGGGCTGGTCGTGGGCGAAGACACCGAGCTCGATGCCGCCCGGTTCCGCCGCACCGACGGCGGCATCTGCTTGATCACCCAGCCCATGATCGACAAATTGGGTCGATGACCGGCATCAAGGTTCTCTCCGTCGCCTCGGAAATCTACCCCCTCGTCAAGACCGGCGGGCTCGCCGACGTGGTCGGCGCGCTGCCGCTGGCGCTGCGCAAGCACGGCGTCGAGACGGTCACGCTGGTGCCCGGCTATCCCGCGGTGAAGGCCGCGCTCGGGCAGACCAAAGAAATCCTCGCAGTCGACGAGCTCTTCGGCGGGGCGGCGCGCGTGCTCGCCGCCCACGCCGGCGGCCTTGACCTCTTTGTCCTCGACGCGCCGCATCTCTTCGACCGGCCCGGCAATCCGTATGTCGGGAGCGACGGCCGCGACTGGCCGGACAACGCGTTTCGCTTCGGTGCGCTGGGATGGATCGCGGCGCGCCTCGGGCGCGGTGACGCCGCGGGCTTCGCGCCGGATATCCTCCACGGCCACGACTGGCAGGCCGGGCTGGCGATGGCCTATCTCGCCTATGGCGACGGGCGCCGTCCGGCGACCGTGCTGACCGTGCACAATCTCGCCTACCAGGGTCAGTTCCCGGCCGACCTCGTCGGCCCGCTGCGACTGCCGCCGCATGCCTACGCGATCGAGGGCGTCGAGCATTACGGCGCGATCGGCTTCCTCAAGGCCGGCCTGCAGTTCGCCGACCGCATCACGACGGTGTCGCCGACCTATGCGCGGGAAATCCAGACGCCGGCCTGTGGCAGCGGCCTCGAAGGGCTGCTGCACGCCCGCGCCGGCGTGTTGTCCGGCATCCGCAACGGCATCGATGTCGACGTCTGGAATCCGGAAACCGACACGCGGATCGTCTCGCGTTTCAGCCCTACGTCGCTGCCGGCACGGGCGCCCAACAAGGCGGCGCTGCGGCAGCGATTCGCACTGACGCCGGACCCCGATCGGCTGCTGTTCGGCGTCGTGAGCCGGCTCGCCTGGTACAAGGGGATCGACATCCTGGCCGACGCGCTGCCGGCGCTGCTCGGGCGCGGGGCGCAGCTCGTGGTGCTGGGAACCGGCGAGCCCGAGCTGGAGCAGCGCCTGCGCGGCCTCGCCGACGGCCACGGCGGACGGGTCGGATGCCTCATCGGCTATGACGAGGACCTGGCGCACCTGATCCAGGCCGGGTCCGATGCGGTGCTGGTGCCGTCGCGCTTCGAGCCGTGCGGCCTGACCCAGCTCTGCGCCATGCATTACGGGGCTGTCCCGATCGCTGGGAAAGTGGGCGGACTGGCCGACACGATCG